>Ga0265797_10003567_pt1 | contig 24758 bp, 17 predicted proteins | sample P2T30metagenome_FD_192433 | JGI IMG/M metagenome (GOLD analysis project Ga0265797, IMG submission 192433) | Plant litter microbial communities from East Loma Ridge, Irvine, California - P2 T30 | ecosystem: Environmental > Terrestrial > Plant litter > Unclassified | place: USA: California... | reverse complement strand
AGCTGTCGGGTATGGACCAGTTCGTATTCCAGGCCGGCGGCGGCGCCGACGCCGCCTATACCAGCGCCGTCGTCACGCGCGGCTACCACGCCGCGCGCGGCGAACTGGAACAGCGCGACGAGATCATCACCACCATCCAGACCCACCCGAGCAGCGCAGCCACCGCCGCCGCCGCCGGCTTCAAGGTCATCACCCTGATGATCGACGACGACACCGGCTACCCGTCGCTGGACGCGCTCAAGGCGGCAGTGTCGCACCGCACGGCGGCGCTGATGGTGAACAATCCGGACGATATGGGCGTCTACAACCCCGAGATGAAGGAGTGGACCCGCATCGTGCGCGAGGCCGGCGGCCTGTCGTTCTATGACTCGGCCAACTTCAACGGCGTGATCACTCGCCTGCGCGCCCGCGAACTGGGCTTCGACGCCTGCATGTTCATGCTGCACAAGACCTTCGGCGCGCCCAAGAGCGGCGTCGGCGGGCCGGCGGTCGGCGCCTATGGCTGTTCGGCCGAACTCGCGCCCTTCCTGCCCAAGCCGATCGTGGTGCGCGACGGCGAGCGCTATCGCCTGGACGACGACCGGCCGCAGAGCGTCGGCAAGATCCGCGAATTCTGGGGCAACGTCCCGGTGGTGATCAAGGCCTATGCCTGGGCGCGTGCGATGGGGGCGGCCGGCATGGCCGAAGCGGCCGACCTCTCGGTACTGGCGAATAACTATATGGAGAAAGGCTTGCTGGCGATCCGCGGCGTGACGCGCTCGCATCCCGACCATACCGCCCCGCGCATCGAAATGACGCGCTACAGCCTGCAGCAGATGAAGGAAGACACCGGGGTCGACGTGCAGGATGTGCAGAACCGGATGAGCGACTTCGGCATCGACCCCTTGTGGACCAGCCACCATCCCTGGCTGCTGCCCGAACCGTTCACGCCGGAAGCCGGCGAGATGTATGGCAAGGAAGCGCTCGACACCTGGGTTGCGGTCATGGCCAGGATTTCGGAAGAAGCCTATTCGACGCCGCAACTGGTCAAGACCGCGCCGCACAATGCCGCCGTCCACCGCCTGAAGGGCCATCTCGACGATCCGAAGCAGTGGGCCATGACCTGGCGCGCCTGGAAGCGTAAGCGCAGCTGAGGCGCCGCGCCACGCCCACGCGCGCGCCGAACGCGCGCGTGGGCTCCCCGAACTCTTCGGTTCAGCAGATAATGTCAGGCTTTACCTGTTCGAGAGACTCGGAGACAGCATGAGCGACACCGCAAGCCGGCCCGGCATGCCGGCGGCAGGGACCAGTACGGCCCTGCTGGACAAGGCCTACCGCAGGATCACCTGGCGCCTGATCCCCTTTATTTTCGTGTGCTACCTGTTCAACTACCTGGATCGGGTCAATGTCGGCTTCGCCAAGCTCCAGATGCTCGATGCCCTGCAATTCAGCGAGACCATCTATGGCCTGGGCGCCGGCATCTTCTTCATCGGCTACGTGAGCTTCGGCGTCCCGAGCAACCTGATCCTGCACCGGCTCGGCGCGCGGCGCTGGATCGGGATCATGATGATGGCCTGGGGTTCGCTGTCGGCCTGCATGCTGTTGGTGACCACGCCTGTCGAGTTCTACGCGCTGCGCTTCCTGACCGGCGTGGCCGAAGCCGGCTTCTTCCCCGGCATGGTGCTGTATTTCACCCGCTGGTACCCGTCGCACAGGCTGGGCCAGGTGATGGCGCTGTTCATGGCGGCGATCCCGGTCTCGGGCCTGGTCGGCGGCCCGCTGTCGGGCTGGATGCTGAGCCACTTCGCGCATGGCCAGGGTGGCATGGCTGCCTGGCAGTGGCTGTTCCTGCTGCAAGGCTTGCCGACCGTGTTCCTGGGACTGGCGGCGATGTTCTACCTGAACGACGGCGTGGGCCAGGCCAACTGGCTCGGCGCCGCCGAGAAGGCTGCCCTGCAACAGGAGCTGGTCCGCGACGAGCGCGAGCGCCCGGCCAGTGCGCAGGCCGTGCAGCCGCTGCGCGCGCTGCTGCTCGATCGCCATGTCTGGATGCTCGGCTTCATCTACTTCAGCATCAAGATGGGGGCGTATGCGATCAATTTCTGGCTGCCGTCGATCATCCAGGATCTCGGTTTCGAGGATCCTGGCACGGTCGGCTGGCTGAGCGCCATCCCCTACCTGTTCGCCTGTGTGGCCATGGTGCTGGTGGGCCGCTCTGCCGACCGCCGGCGCGAGCGCCGCTGGCACCTGTCGGCGCCATTGCTGATGGCGCTGGTGGGCCTGTTGATGGCCGCGCATTTCTCGAACGATGTCGTGATCGTGATGGTGGGCCTGAGCCTGGCGACGATGGGCGCGCTGACCGGCCTGCCGATGTTCTGGCCGCTGCCGGCGGCTTTTCTCAGTACCGCGGCGGCGGCCGGCGGCCTGGCCCTGATCAACTCGATGGGGCAGGTGGCCGGTTTTGTCAGCCCCTTCCTGGTCGGCTGGATCAAGGATGCCACCGGCAGCACCGACCTCGCTCTCACTATCCTGTCGAGCGTGCTGCTGGTCGGCGCCATGCTGGTGCTGGTGGTGCCGGCGCGGCTGGTCAACCGCTGAGGACGGGACTGAGCAGCGCGGACACGTACAACATCAGCTTGTCCTCGCTGCGACCCAGTTCGAGTCCCGTCAGTTCGCCAATGCGCCGTAGCCGATAATCGAGCGTATTGCGGTGAATGCCGAGCGCCGCGGCAGTGGCGGCCGCGTTTTCGTTGTGTGCGAACCAGGTGTCGAGCGTGGTGCGCAGCATGGCGCGGCTCTTGTCGTTGGCGAGCCTGGCGATCGGCATGCGCAGCTGGTGCGCCTGCCAGCCGCCGTCCAGGCCCGACAACAGCACCGGCAACGCCAGCTCGTAGTAGCTGAAGATATGCGTGCGCGGCGCGCGCAAGCGCCCTAGCCGGCTAGCGCTGCGTGCGCTCTGATACGAGATGGCAGCGCCTTCGAGGCCGGGCAGGGCGATGCCCATCGCGAGCGTGAAGGGCAGCGCGCATTCTTCGCTCACCAACTGGGCCAGCGCATCGAGGCGCCGCTGGGGCGTGGTCTCGAAACCCTTGCGGCCCGGATCCCACGAATCGAGCAGCACCATCTCGGACGGGCCGACGGTGGCCGTCAATGCATCCTCGCGCCGCGCCAGCAGGCGCATCTGCAGGCGCTGGATATCGTGCAGGGCGCTGGCCGCGCCGTTCGTATCGGGTTGCAGCTCGAGCAGGAACACCAGCTGCATGCGCTCGAGGTCCAGCCCAAGGCGCCGCGCCCAGCCTTCGAGTTCGGGCCGGTGCGCAGGTTCATAGCGGATCAGGTTCAGCACGAAGGCTTCGCGGTAACGCGAGTTGTTCTGCAATTCGCCCGCCAGCGCGGCCTGTTCCAGGATCATCTCGGCCGTCAGGCGCACCAGTTCGCCGAACTGGCGTACCTCGTCGGGGGCGCCGCTCAGGCCGACCGCGCCGACGACCTGGCCGCCCACGCACAGGGGCAGGTTGGTGCCCGGCTGGGCGCCATGCAGCTTGCGCGCGGCCGCGGCGTCGATCTCGACTGCCAGCTTCTTGGCCAGCGCCAGCAGGGCGCCCGCATGCAGCTCGCCGACCCGTTCCGGGTTGCCGCTGGCGAGGATCACGCCGTGCGCATCCATCACGTTGACATTGAATGGGATGATGCGCATGGTACGGGTGACGATTTCCTGCGCGAGGCGGGTGTCGAGGATGTGCATGGCGTAGGGCCTGGAGGGTGGTCAGCCTTGTAATTATGCACAATTTCGGCCGTGCCGAGGGCGCTGCACTGGGTCGTCAATTGTGCGTATTGTGAATTTGCACGAAAAATGCCGGTGATTTCATGCCGTCTGTTGTGCGTGTCGCCGACGCTGGAAATCCCTTGTTTGGTCGATAATCTGGTGGATCACCTATGAGAAAATCGGAGACAGCATGAGTACCACCGCAAGCACATCCGGCAAGCAGGGCGGCCCTGGTGCGGCCCTGCTCGACGGCGCCTACCGCAAGGCGACCTGGCGCCTGATCCCCTTCATCTTCGTCTGCTACCTGTTCAACTACCTGGACCGGGTCAACGTCGGCTTCGCCAAACTCGAGATGCTCGACGCGCTCCAGCTCAGCGAAACCGTGTACGGCCTGGGCGCCGGCATCTTCTTCATCGGCTACGTGACCTTCGGCGTGCCGAGCAACCTGATCCTGCACCGGCTCGGCGCGCGGCGCTGGATCGCGATCATGATGATGGCCTGGGGCTCGCTGTCGGCCTGCATGCTGTTCGTGACCACCCCGACTGAATTCTATGTGCTGCGCTTCTTCACCGGCGTGGCCGAAGCCGGCTTCTTCCCCGGCATGGTGCTGTACTTCACCAAGTGGTTCCCGTCGCACAAGCGCGGCCAGGTGATGGCGCTGTTCATGTCGGCGATTCCGGTCTCGGGCCTGATCGGCGGTCCGCTGTCGGGCTGGATGCTGAGCCACTTCGCCCACGGCCAGGGCGGCATGGATGGCTGGCAGTGGCTGTTCCTGCTGCAGGGTTTGCCGACCGTGTTCCTGGGCGTGGCGGTGTTCTTCTACCTTAATGACGGCATCGGGCAGGCCGACTGGCTCACGAATGAAGAAAAAGCGGCCATGCAGGACGCGCTCGACCAGGACGAACGACAGCGTTCGCAAGGCGTGCACGCCGTCCACTCCTTTGGCGCCGTGCTGCGCGACTGGCATGTGTGGATGCTGGGCTTCATCTACTTCAGCATCCAGATGGGCGTGTATGCGATCAACTTCTGGCTGCCGTCGATCATCAAGTCGCTCGGCTTCGAGAATGCGACCACGGTCGGCTGGCTGAGCGCCATTCCCTACCTGTTCGCGGGCCTGTTCATGGTGCTGGTGGGCCGCTCGGCCGACCGCCGCCGTGAGCGTCGCTGGCACCTGTCGGCGCCTTTGCTGATGGCGCTGGTGGGCCTGCTGCTGGCCGCGAATTTCTCGGATAACGCCGTGATCGTGCTGGCTGGCCTGAGCCTGGCGACGATGGGCGCGCTGACTGGCCTGCCGATGTTCTGGCCCTTGCCGGCGGCCTTCCTGGGCAGCGCGGCGGCGGCCGGCGGCCTGGCCCTGATCAACTCGATGGGGCAGGTGGCCGGATTTGTCAGTCCCTTCCTGGTCGGCTGGATCAAGGACGCCACGGGCAGCACCGACGTCGCGCTGTACATCCTGTCGACCGTGCTGTTCGTCGGCGCCATGCTGGTGCTGGTGGTGCCGGCGCGCCTGGTCAACCGTTGATACAGGAGCGCACCATGAAGATTGTCATCGCTCCCGATTCGTTCAAGGAAAGCCTGTCGGCGCTGGAGGCCGCGAGCGCCATCGAGGCCGGCTTTCGCGAAGTATTTCCTGACGCTGTCTATGTAAAAGTCCCAGTGGCCGATGGCGGCGAAGGCACTGTCGAGGCCATGATCGCGGCCACCGGCGGCCGCCGCATCGACTTGCAGGCCACCGGCCCGCTGGGTCGCCCGGTCGCTGCCTTCTATGGCCTGACCGGCGGCGCCGACACGATCGCCGTGATCGAGATGGCCGCTGCCAGCGGCCTCGAGCTGGTGGCGCCTGACGAGCGCGATCCGTTGCGGGCCACCAGCCGCGGCACCGGTGACCTGATCCGCGCCGCCCTCGATGCCGGCGCCCGCCGCTTCATCCTGGGTGTGGGCGGCAGCGCCACCAACGATGGCGGGGCCGGCATGCTGCAGGCGCTGGGCGTCGGCCTGTTCGATGCCCAAGGCGCGCAGCTGGCACCGGGCGGTGCGGCGCTTGCGGGGCTCGACCGGATCGATGTGTCCGGGCTCGACCCGCGCATCAAGCAAAGCGTGTTCGAGGTCGCTTGCGACGTCAGCAATCCGCTGGTGGGCTTGCTGGGCGCGTCCGCGATCTTCGGGCCGCAGAAGGGCGCCACGCCCGAGATGGTGGCGCAGCTCGACGCCAACCTGCGCCACTATGCGGCCATCATTGCGCGCGACCTGGGCCAGGACGTGGCCGACATCCCCGGCGCCGGCGCCGGCGGCGGCATCGCCGCGGCAATGCTGGTGTTCCTGGACGGGCGCCTGCGTCCGGGTAGCGAGATCGTGACCGACGCGGTCGGCCTGGATGCGGCGGTGGTCGATGCCGACCTGGTCGTCACCGGCGAAGGCCGCATCGACAGCCAGACCGTCAATGGCAAGACGCCGATCGGCGTGGCGCGCGTGGCCCAGCGCCACGGCAAGCCGGTGATCGCCATCGGCGGCTGCCTGGCCAATGATGCGAACGCGGTGCATGCGCACGGCATCGCCGCCACCTTCAGCACCGTCATGAAGGCCGGAACGGTGGCCGAGGCGCTGGCCGGCGCCCGCTTCAACCTGCACAGCGCGGCGCGCAATATCGCGGCGGCGGTCAAGCTGGGCATCGACCTCAAAGGCTAAGTGGTCAGCGGCGTATCGACTTTTTTCAGGGTACGCAGCACGAAGCTCGACTTGCTGTGGCGGATGCCGGGGATCTTGTACAGGCGTTCGCGCAGCAGGCGTTCATAGTCGCGCGTGTCCTTGACCGCGATGCGCAGGAAGTAATCGTAGTCGCCCGAGATCAGCGACGCTTCGAGCACCTCGGGGATCGATTCCAGCGCGCGTCCGAATTCATACAGCGTCTCTTCGCTGTGGCTGTCCAGCGTGACCTGGACGATCAGCGTGTCGTGGTAGCCAAGGCTGGGCAGGTCGACCTTGACCGTATAACCCTGCAGCGCCCCGCAATCGCTCATGCGCTTGATGCGGTTCCAGCACGAGGTACTCGACAGGCCGACCGCGGCGCTGATCTCCTGCAGCGGCGTGCGCGAGTCGCGCAGCAGGATGCCCAGGATGGCGAGATCGCTGGCATCGAAAGATTTTTTGTCTTGGCTCATATAATCTGAAAATTCATCAGGTAATTGGCCTATTCTAGCGGAAATTATGAAGCACTTTCAGGTCGTGAGTCGATAGACTTCAAGGCATGAAACCACATCCCGAATTCCTGCCCCCGTCCCCCGGCACGGTCGCGCTGACCGGCGCCGGCCTGCTGCTCGACACCCTGGTCGCCTGCGGCGTCGACTCCGTGTTCGGCTATCCCGGCGGCGCCGTGCTGCCCCTGTACGACGCACTGGCCCAGGATGGTCGCTTGCGCCACGTGCTGGTGCGCCACGAGCAGGCCGCCGTCCATGCGGCGCAGGGCTATGCGCGCTCGACCGGCCGGCTGGGCGTGGTGATCGTGACTTCGGGGCCCGGCATCGCCAACACCACCTCGGGCCTGCTCGACGCGCTGAGCGATTCGATTCCCGTGCTGTGCATCAGCGGCCAGGTCGCGACCACGGCGATCGGCACCAATGCCTTCCAGGAGTGCGACGCGCTCGGGATTTCGCGCACGGTCACCAAGTGGAATACGCAAGTGAGGGCCACGCGCGACATCGTCGCCACCATCCGGCGCGCGGTGGCCGAGGCGCTTGAGGGCAGGCCCGGCCCGGTGCTGGTGGACGTACCCAAGGATATCCAGGCGCGCGCCGTGGACGCCGCCGACTTCGGGCGGCAAACGAAACCGGCGCCGCAGCTGCCCCCTGCCGACCAGGACCGGGACGGCCTGGATGCCGCCGCGGCCCTGATCCGCCATGCACGGCGCCCGGTGTTCTATGGCGGAGGTGGCCTGATCAACGCCGGGCCTGACGCCTGCGCCGCCTTCACGCGCCTGGTGCGCTGGAAGAATGCGCCATGCACCCTGACCCTGATGGGACTGGGCGCTTTCCCGGCCTCCGACCGGCGCTGGCTGGGCATGCTGGGCATGCACGGCACGTTAGAGGCGAACCTGGCGATGCACGGCGCGGACCTGGTGGTGTGCGTCGGCGCGCGTTTCGACGACCGGGTGACGGGCCAGCTGTCCGAATTCTGTCCCGGCGCGAAGGTCATCCACATCGACATCGATCCGCGCTCGATCGGCAAGGTGGTGGCGGCCGACGTCGGCCTGCGCGGCGATTGCGGCGCCGTGCTGCGCGGCCTGCTCGAGCGGCTGGCCGACCTGCGCCACGACCATGCGCTGCTGGCCGACTGGTGGCGCACGATCGATGCCTGGCGCGCCGCGCGCTGCCTGGACTACACGGTGCAGGCCGCGACCATCGTCCCGCAGCAGTTGATGTCTACCCTCGCGGGACGCCTGGCGGGCAGGGACGCGATCGTCTCGACCGACGTCGGCCAGCATCAGATGTGGGCCGCCCAATACCTGGGCTTCGACGCGCCGCGCCGCTGGCTGACCTCGGGCGGCGCCGGCACCATGGGCTACGGCTTGCCGGCCGCGATCGGCGCCCAGATCGCGCATCCGGATGCGCTGGTGGTGTGCGTCAGCGGCGACGCCTCGGTGCTGATGAATATCCAGGAACTGGCCACCGCCGTGCAGCACCGCTGTCCGGTCAAGCTGGTGTTGTCGAACAACGGCTGCATGGGCATGGTGCGCCAGTGGCAAGAGCTGCATCACGGCGGGCGCTATAGCCACAGCTATTCCGAGGCCATGCCCGATTTCGTGGCGCTGGCGGGCGCCTTCGGGTGGGCCGCGCGGCGGGTCGAGCATCCGGACCAGCTGGAACAAGCACTGGATGAATGTCTCGCGTCGCGTGGGCCCTACCTGCTCGATGTCGTCGTCGAGCAGGCCGAGAACTGCTTCCCGATGATGCCGGCCGGGCGCGGACACCATGAAATCATGCTGGCCAAGGACCGCTGGTATCAGTCTCCTAAGTAGTTGCTCGTATTGAAAATGATTCTCATTCGCGATAGGATGCAGGTTTCGTCCATGAATCCTGCATGCCATGCCCACGCCAGTAACCCGCCGTCCGCTCCTGATCGTCCTCGCCCTGTCCCAGGCTTTTCCTGCATTCGCCGCGCCGCAGGAAACTGACGAGCAGGACATGCAGGCGGTGCGGGTCACCGCCACGCGGGCGCTGGGCTTCATGCCGAACACGGTCGAGGCGGGGAGCTTTCGCGGCGCGAACGTCATGGACGTGCCTTCGACCGTCAATGTGATCACGCGCGAAGTGCTCGAATTGCAGGCCGCCGCCGGCCTGTACGACGCGCTGCGCAACACCGCCGGCGTCACGCGCCAGCAAAATGGCGGCGAGACCTGGGACCAGCTGGTCATCCGCGGCATCGCGGTCGAGAACCGCACCAATTACCGCCTCAATGGCTCGCTGCCGCTGATGAACTTCGGCCAGGTGTCGATGGAGAACAAGGAGCGGGTCGAGGTGCTCAAGGGCGCCACCGCCCTCTACTACGGCTTTACGTCGCCGGCCGGCGTGGTGAACTTCGTCACCAAGCGCGCCGGCAGCGTGCCGGTCAATACCTATGGGCTGACGCTCGACGACAACGGCTCGGCGGTTGCCAGCGCCGACGTGGCGCGCCGCTTCGGCCAGCGCCAGGAGTTCGGCCTGCGCATCAACGCCGCCGGCGGCACGCTCGGCTCCCACCTTGACGGGGTAGGCAACGGCAATCGCGGCTTCGCCTCGGCTGCCCTCGACTGGCGCGTCAACGATCGCGTGCGCCTGCGCGCCGACCTCGAATACGACAAGCGCCGCGTGACCGAACAGGTGGGCATCAACCTGCCGCCCGTGGTCGGCGGCGTGATCGCGCTGCCACGACCCGTTGACCCGCGCCGCCTGGTCGGCCCGGACTGGGCGCGCTTCGCGACCCATGCGCGCAATGCCCAGCTGCGCGCCGATATCGCGCTCAACCAGGATTGGGCCCTGACGCTGGAAGCCGGCCACGCCCAGACCAGGCGTGATCGCAGCCTGCCGATCTTCCGCTTCGATAACGCCGCCGCCGTCGCCACCGGCGCCGGCCGCATCAGCGGCAACCTGCAGCACGCCGATGTCGATTCGGACATGCTGCGCGCCGAGCTGGCCGGCCGTTTCACCACCGGCGCGCTGACCCACGACCTGACCCTGGGCGTGAGCGGCACCGACAAGGGCCAAGCGCCGGTCTACCAGGCCAACTACACGATCCCCGCGCAGAACCTGTACGATCCGGTCCCGATCCGCAACGCCAGTGTCGGCGCCGTGCCGACCCAGCCGACCACCGCCGCGCTGGACAGCCGCGACAAAGGCCTGTACCTGGTCGACCGGATCCAGCTCGGCGCCTGGCAGCTGATCGGCGGGGTGCGCCGGGTCGACTACCAGAGCCGCCAGGGCGCCAACCGCTACCACGTGAGCGAGACTACGCCGATGGCGGCCGTGACCTGGCGCGCGCGTGAAAACATCTCGCTGTATGCCTCGATGGCCGAAGGGCTGGAAGAAGGCGAGGCCGCGCCCGCCGGCAGCGCCAACCAAGGCACGCGCATGGCGCCCGGCGTGAGCAAGCAAAAAGAGATCGGCGCGCGCTGGCGCATCAATGAAGGTTTCCTGACCCAGCTGGCGCTGTTCGACATCGACCGCCCCGGCTACTATACCAACACCGCCAATGTGTTCACGGCCGATGGCGAGCAGCGGTATCGCGGCGTCGAACTGTCGGCCCAGGGCCGCCTGACGCGGCGCTTGTCGTGGCAGGGCTCGGCCCAGGTGCTCGATCCCGAGTTCCGCGACATCAATGCGGCCTACAACGGCAAGCTGCCCGAGAACGCCGCGCGCCGCACCGCCAGCAGCTTCCTGGCATACGACCTCGATGCGGTGCCGGGCCTGTCGCTCACCCTGGGCGCCTACTACACCGGCAAGCGGCCGGTGAATGACCTGAACCAGGCCTGGCTGGGCGGCGTGACCATGTTCAGTCTCGGCGGGCGCTATGCCGGGCAAGCCTTCGGCAAGCGCACCACCTGGCAGCTCAATGTCGACAACGCCGGCGACAAGCGCTATTGGGCCGGCGCCGGCACGCGCCTGTCCGCCGGCCTGCCGCGCCTGGTCAAACTGTCGATGAAGGTGGAACTGTGAGCGCGGGCTTGAATTCGCCCCGGCGCTGGCGCCTGCCGACCCTGCGCGAAGTCTGGTTCCAGCTGCACTGGTTCGTCGGGATCACGGCCGGCACCCTGCTGGCCGTGATCGGCCTGACCGGCGCCATCCTCGCGTTCGAGGACGAGATTGTCGAGGCCATCAATCCCGGCGTGTTCGCCGTGCCGGTCGAGCAGAGGCCGCGCCTGGAGCCGGAACAGATCCTGGGCGCCGCGCACCAGGCCCATCCCGACCAACGGGTCGCCAGCCTCGCTTTCAAGGCGCAAGCCGGCAGCACCGTCAGCGTGCGCTTCGCGCCGCCGCGCGGCGAGCGGCGTGGCCTCGAAATCCACGTCCATCCGTATACCGGCAATGTGCTGCCCGCGGTGCGCGGCGAGGCCTTTTTCCAGTTCGTCGATTCGCTGCACCGCTGGCTGCTGCTGCCGCGCGCACCGGGTCGCATCGTGCTCGGCATCCTGGCCCTGTGCCTGGTCGGCCTGGCGCTCAGCGGCCTGTACCTGCGCTGGCCGCGCAAGAAGGACTGGCGCACCTGGCTGACCTTCAACACCACGCTGCGCGGGCGCTCCTTCCTGTGGGCGCTGCACGCGATCGCCGGTACCTGGGCCCTGGTGGCCTACCTGGTGGTGGCCGGCACCGGCCTTTACTGGAGTTTCGACATCGTGCGCGGCACCTTGCAGGACTGGGCTGGAACGTCGGCCTCACAGCCGCGCGAGGGTAAGTCAGCCGCCGCGCGCGGCGAAGGCGGCCTGGCCCCGGCCTGGCAAACCTTCGTGTCCACCGCGCCCGACTGGTCGAGCGCGACCATTCGCCTGCCGGAACGCGGGAGCGGCGCCTATCAACTGACCTGGCTTGCGCAGGATGCACCGCACGACCGCGCGCGCAACCGCATGACGCTCGGCGCCGACGGCACCGTGCGCCAGGACGAGCGCCATGCCGACATGGAAGCCGGACAGCGCGCCCTCACTACCATCCGTCCGCTGCATACCGGGACCTATTTCGGCCTACCGGGACGGATCGTCATGATGCTTGCCAGCCTGGCCTTGCCCGGCTTCGCGATCACCGGCTGGATGCTGTATCTCGGCCGCCGGCGTCAAAAACGTGCGCTGGCGCAGGAGCGTAGCCTGGCCGCGCAGGTCGAGGTGAATACCGCCGGTGCGCCGGTACTGGTGGCGTTCGCGACCCAGGGCGGCCAGGCCGAGCGGATCGCGCTGCACAGCGCCGGGGCCTTGCGCGCCGGCGGGCGCGCGGTCGACCTGCGCGCCGTGTCGGCACTGGCGCCGGGCGACCTGGCCGGCTACGGGCATGCACTGTTCGTGGCCAGCACCTTCGGCGAAGGAGAAGCGCCCGATGCGGCGCGCCGTTTCAGCCGCGAGCTCGACGCCTGGCAGTCGATGTTCGAAAGCTGCCGCTTCGCCGTGCTGGCGCTGGGCGACCGCAATTACGCCCAGTTCTGCGGCTACGGCCATGCACTTCACCGCCGTTTGCAGAGCCTGGGCGGCAAGCCGCTGTTCCCGCCGATCGAAGTCGACCAGGGCGACGAGACGGCGCTGGGACGCTGGATGCATGCGCTGGGCGGGCTGGGCGCCGCAGCTGGCGCGCTGCCGGCAGTCGCGGAGGATGCACCGCTTGCCGACTGGGTCCTCGATTCCCGGCGCCTGCTCAACCCCGGCAGCCTGGGCGCGCCGTTGTATGAACTCGCCCTGAGGCCCGGTGCGGACGTGCGCTGGCAGCCAGGCGACCTGCTCGCTGTCGCCGTCCCCGCAGCGCCTGATGCGCCGCGCCGCTATTCGATCGCCAGCGTGCAGGAGGATGGCGCGGTGGAACTGCTGGTGCGCCAGCAGCGTCACGCGGGAGGCCTTGGCCTGGCGTCGGGCTGGCTGACCGAGCACCTGGCCGTCGGCGGGGTGGTGCGGGCGCGCCTGATCGCCAATCCGGGCTTCCACGCACCGGATGACGAGCGCCCCTGCATCTATATCGGTAACGGTTCCGGCATGGCCGGCCTGCGCGGTCACCTGCGTGGCCGCGCCGCCATGGGGCGGCGCCGCAACTGGCTGCTGTTCGGCGAGCGCCAGCGCGCCTTCGACAGCCTGTGCGACGCCGAGCTCGCGGTGTTGCGCAGCGAGGGCATGCTGCCAGAGCTCGACCTGGTCTTCTCGCGCGACCCCGGGCCCGAATACGTGCAGGACCGGCTGCATGCGCGCGCCGATCTGCTGCGCCAGTGGATCGACGACGGCGCCGTGATCCACGTCTGCGGCAGCCTGCAGGGCATGGCCGGCGCGGTGCACGAGGCGCTGACCGCGATCTTGGGGCAGGCGCAGCTTGAGGGCCTGATGGAGACTGGCCGCTACCGGCGCGACGTCTACTAGCCTTACTTGCCGGCCTGGAGCTTCTGCACGGTCTGGTCGGCGGTCCACAGCGCATTGGCGATGTAGCGCAAGTTGACCAGGGCGCTCGCCTAGCCGTCGCCTTCCGGCGTCCTGGGGCCGGCCACGGCGTCGCGCACGATGGCGACCTCGAAACCGCGCTCCAGGAATTCACGCATATGGGCTTCCACGCACGGCTTGGACGCCAGCCCGGCCAGGATGATCTTGTCGACCCGCTGCTTGCGCAGCTGGAGCATCAGGTCCTTGGGTCGTGGGCCATACAGCTTGTGGGGCAAGGCACGATGGTCTTGCCATCTTCGATGAAGGTCTTGAACTCGGGCATATAGTCGGACCCCGAACCATCCAGCCCGGTGACACTGAGCGGCCCCTTGCGGTCGAAGATATGGATATCGTGCTGGAAGACCTCGACCGGCGCGCCGATTTTCCACTGGTGCCTGCATTCCAGCGCCGCTCTCGCTATACTGCGCGCATGAAAGATCACCACCAGGACGCCGCCAGCGATTTCAACACCCTCGTGGCGGCGCGCCGCAATTTCACGCTGCGGCGCCTTCACGCGCCGGGCCCCGATGATGCGGCGCTGGCGCGCATCGTCGAAGCGGCAGCGCATGCGCCCGACCATGGCCTGCTGCGGCCGTGGCGTTTCGTGCTGATCCCGGGGCAGCGGCGCGCCGACCTGGGTGAGGTATTCGCCGCGGCCCTGGCCGCGCGCGACCCTGGCTGCGATGAAGCAGCGCTGGCCACCGCGCGCGACAAGGCCTTGCGCGCGCCATGCCTGCTGGTGGCGGTGCTGCGCGACGCGCCGGGATCGAAGACGATCCCTGTCGCCGAAAAGCTGGTGTCGCTCGGTTGCGCGCTGCAGAACCTGCTGCTCGCGGCCGGAGCCGAGGGCTTCGCCACCGGCCTGGCCAGCGGCGCCGCCATGGATAGCCCCGGCATGCGCCGCCTGCTGCGCCTGACACCGCACGAGCGCGCGATCTGCTTCATCGGCCTGGGCACCGCGGCCAGTGCAAAGCCGCCGCGCCCGCGGCCGGACGCGGCGGATTACCTGAGCAGTCTCTGACTCAGGCAGGCAGTTTCGCGAGCGACGGCATTCTACTGTTGCTGTACTATCGTCGATGGAAGCCTGCCCAATCGCCGTCGCAATCATGCGCTGATTGAACGCGTGGGCGGGAAACCCGCTTACCCTGCCGCCATTCACTTACCCGGGCAGCATTTTTTCACCATGCATCGATGAACACAGCGGTACCACATCAGGCCGGGATCAGCCAACAGCAGTGGCGCGACTCGCCGCTGGGCGACCCGCGCGACTGGCCGGTCGCGCTGCGCCTGGCCGCTTCGCTGGTGATCGAATCCCCGGCGCCGATGTGGCTCGCCTGGGGCGATGCGTTGGCGCTGATTGCCAACGAGGCCTGTCGCGCATTGATGCCCGGCCCCTGGCGGCCGGGCGCGCCCGCCGCTGATGCCTGGGGCGATGCCTGGCCCGCGCTGCAGGGCGCGGTCACGTGCGCGCTCGCCGGCAGCGGCAGCCGGGTCGACGAGTGCGAACTGGGCGTTGGCCGCGCACCAGGCGCCGCCACGGCCTGGGCGACGTTCTCGCTGGCGCCGCTGCGCGACGAGGATGGCCGCGTACGCGGGCTGCTGTGCACCATGCAGGACATGAGCACCGCCGTGCTGGCCCGGCGCCGCCTGGGCGAGAGCGAGGCGGCGGCGGCCAGCCGCACCGCGCAGGCACTCGAGACGGCCGAACGCTATCGGCTTGCCATGCTGTCGACCAACGACGCCATCTGGGACTGGCGCATGGCCGATGGCCACGTGATCTGGAACCAGGCGGTGCAGACCCTGTTCGGCCACCAGCTCGTTGCGACCAGCGCGGCCTGGTGGATCGGGCATATCCACCCCGACGACCGCCCGCGCATCGACAGCTCGATCCACGCCGTGATCGACAGCCAGGACAGCGCCTGGTCGGGTGAATACCGCTTCCGGCGCGCCGACGGCAGCTATGCCGACATCTTTGACCGCGGCACGGTGCTGCGCGACGCCGAAGGCCGGGCGCTGCGCATGATCGGCGCGATGCTCGACCTGAGCGAACAGAAGGCCACCCGCGCCGCGCTACAGGAAAGCGAGCGCCTGTTCCGCACCCTGTTCGAATCGATCGACGAGGGCTTCTGCGTGATCGAGTTCCTCGACGGCCCCCATGGTCCGATGAGCGACTATGTGCACGTATTGGCCAACCCGGCGTACGCTGCCAATGCCGGCATCGAGAACGTGGTTGGACAGAAGGCCAGGGACATCGTGCCGGACGAAGCGGATGGCTGGATCGCGATCTACCGCCAAGTGCTGGTGGGCGGCCAGCCGATCCGTTTCGAGCGCGCACTCGAACACACCGGCCGCTTCCTCGAGCTGGCGGCGCTGCGGATCGAACCGCCCGAGCGGCGCCAGGTGGCGGTCCTGTTCCAGGACATCACCGAACGTCACCGCGCCGAGCTGGCGCTGCGCGACATGAACGACACCCTCGAGCGCCGCGTGGCGCGTGAACTCGAACGCCACGCGCGCATGGAAGAAGCGCTGCGCCAGTCGCAGAAGATGGAGGCGGTGGGACAGCTCACGGGCGGCATCGCGCATGACTTCAACAATATGCTGGCGGTGGTGTCGAACGCGATGGAGCTGCTCGACCGTCGCCTGGCGCAGGGCAGCGGCGACGAGCGCGCGCTGCATTACGTCGGCATCGCCAAGGGCGGCGTGCGGCGCGCGGCCCAGCTGACCCAGCGCCTTCTGGCGTTCTCGCGCCAGCAACCCTTGCGGCCCGAAGCGGTGTGCGCCAACGACCTGGTCGCCGGCATGTCGGAACTGATCCGGCATTCGCTCGGTGCGTCGATCCGCGTCGAGCTGGCGCTGGGCGGCGATCCCTGGCTGCTGCATGCCGACCACAACCAGCTCGAACACGCGATCCTGAACCTGGCCGTGAACGCGCGCGACGCGATGGAAGAAGCCGGGCGCCAGGGCGGCCAGTTGCTGATCGAGACCGCCAACCGGGTGCTCGACGGGCACGACTTCGTCGAACTGGGCGACGCCGCGCCGGCCGACTACGTGATGATCGCGGTGGTCGACACCGGCGCCGGCATGGCGCGCGATGTGCTGGCCAAGGCCTTCGAACCCTTCTTCACCACCAAGGAAGTGGGGCGCGGCACGGGGCTGGGCCTGAGCCAGGTGTATGGCTTCGTCAAGCAGTCCGGCGGCCAGGTCAGGATCGAATCCAGCCCGGGGCAGGGCACCCGGGTCGAGCTCTATCTGCCGCGCCACCTGGCGCCGGACGCCGCGACCGCGCCTGGCCTGGGCATGCCCGACATCGCCCACGCCCGCACTGGCGAGACCATCCTGGTGGTGGACGACGAAGCCGCAGTGCGCGGGCTGTCGGCGGAAATGCTGCAGATGCTGGGCTATACGGTGCACGTGGCCGATGGCGCGGCGACGGCCTTGCACCTGTTTGACGCGCACCCGGAAATCTCGCTGTTGTTTACCGACATCCTGATGCCTGAACTCGACGGCCGCGAGCTTGCTGCCCGGGTGTTGCAGCGCCGGCCTGGCTTGCCGGTGCTGTTCAACAGCGGGCATGCGCGCGATGTCGAGGCGGTCGACGGCATGCCGGGCCGGGCCAGGGTACTGGCCAAGCCGTTCACGCTGGCGCAGCTGGCGGGGCAGGTGAGGATGGCGCTGGACGCCGGGTAAGGATTTTCACTAAGAATTGCCTATATCAGCGCTTAGCTTGGCTATTTTTGATCCACATCAAGTTTTTATTTAGTCAACGAATTGTAGGATGCGGCCATGCGTTCACCAATTCGGGTCGAACGCACTTGTCGGTGCGTCGGACCAGGTCGGGCGCGCCGGTCCTGACCGTGTTTCCATGGGCTTCGCCCCCAGTTTATCGTGAGCCGACACCGCATCGCACCGCGCCAGTTCCTGGCAACCCTGCCCCTGTTCGCCGACCTCTCGCCCGACCAGCTCGACCTGCTCGCGCAGGCGACCACCGAGCTGCATCTGCCGCGCGGCCGGGTGGTCGTCGACCGCGGCGAATCCTGCAGCGGCCTGCACGTCGTGATCTACGGCGACGTCAAGCTGAGCATCGTCTCGCGCCAGGGCGAGGAGAAGGTGGTCGAATTGATCGGCCCCGGCCAGAGCTTCGGCGAGGCGCCGCTGTTCATGGAGCGCCCCTACCTGACCCAGGCCGAGACGCTGGCCGACAGCATGCTGCTGCATATCTCGACGCAGGCGATCTTTGCCCAGATCGAGCGCAATCCCGGCTTCGCGCGACGCCTGCTGGCGTCCATGAGCCGGCGCATGCACGGCCTGATCGCGGACGTCGAATCCTATACGCTGCATAGCGGCAGCCAGCGCATCGTCAGCTACCTGCTCAAGGACGATCCGGCGCAGGGCGCGCAGGTGACGCTGGCCGCGCGCAAGAAGATGATCGCGTCGCGGCTCTCGCTGTCGCCCGAATATTTTTCGCGCGTGCTGCACGACCTGGCCCACCGCGGCATGGTCGGCATCGCCGGGCGCAGCATCACCATCCTCGATATCGAGCGCCTGCGCGCCTACCAGGGCTGACGGCGCCTGCACCGGCGCGGGGAAACGCACGATCGTGCCTAAGTTCGGTCCGCACGCGATGGAGTCGCTTCGGCTAGAATGTTTGCCCATGAATGGAAGGCCGCCTTCCATGCCGCGACATCCAAGCTATAGGAAGACCATGAGTACCGACAGCAACCTGAACGAAGCCCAGAACACCCAATTGCGCATCGACGCGCTGGAATACCACCGCAGCCCGACGCGCGGCAAGATCGAGGTGGTCGCCACCAAGCCGCTGTCGAACCAGCGCGACCTGTCGCTGGCCTATTCGCCCGGCGTGGCCTACGCCTGCGAGGAAATCGCCGCCGACCCGGCCACCGCCTACGACTACACCTCGCGCGGCAACCTGGTAGCCGTGATCTCGAACGGCACCGCGGTGCTGGGCCTGGGCAATATCGGTCCGCTGGCCTCGAAGCCGGTCATGGAAGGCAAGGGCTGCCTGTTCAAGAAATTCGCCGGCGTCGATGTGTTCGACCTGGAGCTCGACGAACTCGATCCGGACAAGCTGGTTGACGCCATCGCCATGCTCGAGCCGACCGTGGGCGGCATCAACCTCGAGGACATCAAGGCGCCGGAATGCTTCTACATCGAGAAGAAGCTGCGTGAGCGCATGAACATCCCGGTCTTCCACGACGACCAGCACGGCACCGCGATCATCTCGACCGCCGCGCTGCTGAACGCCCTGAAGGTGGTCGGCAAGGACATCGGCCAGATCAAGCTGGTCGCCTCCGGCGCCGGCGCGGCGGCCATCGCCTGCCTCGACATGATGGTGCTGCTGGGCGTGAAGCAGTCGAATATTTTCGTGACCGACTCGCGCGGCGTGATCTGGCAGGGCCGTGAAGCGAATATGGAAGCGAACAAGGCGCGCTATGCGCAGGATACGGGCGCGCGTACGCTGGCCGACATCGTCGACGGCGCCGACGTGTTCCTGGGTTGCTCGACCGCTGGCGTCTTGACGGCCGAGATGGTCAAGACCATGGCCGACAAGCCGGTGATCCTGGCGCTGGCCAATCCAGAGCCCGAGATCCGTCCAGAAGTAGCCAAGGCCGCGCGTCCGGACGTGATCATCGCCACCGGCCGTTCGGACTATCCGAACCAGGTCAACAACGTGCTGTGCTTCCCGTACATCTTCCGCGGCGCCCTGGATTGCGGCGCAACCCGCATCACCGACGAGATGAAGCTGGCCTGCGTGACCGCGATCGCCGAACTGGCCGAAGCCGAGGCGAGCGACGTGGTGGCGCTGGCCTATGAGGGCGCCGACCTGAGCTTCGGTCCAGAATACATCATCCCGAAACCGTTCGATCCGCGCCTGCTGGGTGCGATCGCGCCGCGCGTGGCGCAGGCTGCCTTCGAGTCGGGCGTGGCGACCCGTCCGATCGAGGACATGGATGCCTACCGCGAGAAGCTGGGCCAGATGATCTATCACACCGGTTTCTTCATGAAGCCGGTGTTCAACAAGGCGCGCGCCAATGTGCGCAAGGTGGCGTATGCCGAGGCGAACGAGCCGCGCGTGCTGCGCGCGGTGCAGGCGGTGGTGGACGAGGGTATCGCGCATCCGGTGCTGATCGGCGAACCGGGCACCATCGCCAGCGGTATCAAGGCCGCCGGCCTGCGCCTGCAAGCGGGCGTGGACTACAGCGTGATCGCGGCCGAAGCCGATACCACCCTGCAGGGCACGCGCCTGCTCAAGTCGGGCCAGGTCGACGCCCTGATCTGCGGCATGACCGGCAGCTACGACAGCCACCTGGAACACATCAAGAACGAGATCGGCGTGGCGCCGGGCGCCGAAGTGCTGGCCGCGATGAACGCGCTGGTGCTCGACAAGCTGACCCTGTTCATCACCGACACCTACGTCAACGAGACCCCGAGCGCCCAGGAACTGGCGGCGATCACCCGCCTGGCGGCCGAGGCGCTGCAGCACTTCGGCCTGGAGCCGAAGGCAGCGCTGCTGTCGCATTCCTCGCAGGGTTCGTCCGAGCGTCCCTCGGCGCGGCGCATGCGTGAAGCACGCGCGCTGCTGGCGCAGCAGTCGCCTGAATTGGCGGTGATCGGCGAGATCCATGGCGATGCCGCGCTGTCGCAAGAGATCCGCGATATCTATGGCATCGATGCCGGCTACTCGGGCAGCGCCAACCTGCTGGTGATGCCGTCCCTGGACGCGGCCAATATCCTGTTCAATGTGCTCAAGGTCGCCAGCGGCAAGGGCGTCACGGTCGGCCCGATCCTGTTGGGCGCGGCCAAGTCGGTGCACATCCTGAGCCCGAGCGCCACCGTGCGCCGCATCGTCAACATGACGGCGCTGGCTGCCGCACAGGTAGTCTGAGCGTGGTGGGGTGGGCGGCGCCGCCGTCCATTCGCCGCGGGTTCATGTGATCGATTTCCTGCTCAATTTCGGCCTGGGCGCTTCGCTCGGCATTGCCGGCGGCATGCTTGGCATCGGCGGCGGCCTGATCGCCATCCCGGTGCTGGGCCTGTTGTATGGCATGAACCAGCACCTGGCCCAGGGCACGGCGCTGGTGATGATCGCGCCGAATGTGGCGATCGGCTTCTGGCGCTATCACCAGAAGCATCCGGTGAATCTGCGCGCAATCGGCGTGGCCGGCCTGTGCTCGATCGGCACGGCGTGGCTGGCGGCGCGCTTTGCGGTCGGGATCGACGCCCGGCTGCTGCACTACGCCTTCGCCTTGTTCCTGATCGCGCTGGCCCTGTACTTTGGCTGGCCATCGCGGCGCAAGACCGGCGAAGCGCCGCCGGCCGCACGGGAGGTGCCGCGCAGGCTGATGCCGGTGATCGGCGTCGCCAGCGGCGCGGTCTCGGGTTTCTTCACGATCGGCGGCGGCATGGTGGTGGTGCCGGCGCTGGTCAGCCTGTTCAAGATGCCGCAGACGCGGGCCCAGGGCATGGCGCTGGCGCTGGTGGTGCCGGGCGCTTTCGTGGCGCTGGCGACCTATGGCTACAGCGGCGCGGTCGACTGGCAGGTCGGGCTGCCGCTGGCGCTGGGCGGCGTGCTCACCGTGTCGTGGGGCGTGCACCTGGCGCATACCCTGCCGCAGCGTTGGCTGCGCATGGCGTTCTGCACGGTGTTGCTGGGCGCGGCGGTCACGATGCTGGTGACTGGCGCTTGATTGTGCCCCCTACGTTGTGAAATGCGCGGCCAGGAAGTCAATGAAGACGCGCGCCCGCGCCGACTGCCTGCGCCCGCCCGGATAGACCACGTACAGGTCGGCCGCCGGCTGCACGTATTGCGGCAGCACGATGCGCAGGCGGCCGCTGTCGACATACTTCTTCACATCCCATTCCGATCGCAGCAGGATGCCGTGCCCGTCGAGCGCCCAGCCGAGGACGATGTCGCCATCATTGCTGGAAAGTAGGCCCTGGACTTTTACCGACACGTCGCGGCCCTCGTGCACCAGGCGCCAGACACCGTGCGCGTCCTCGTTCTGGCGGTGCACGATGCAGCGGTGGCGGGCCAGGTCGGCCAGGGTGGCAGGCGCGCCGTGCTGCTCGAGGTAGCGCGGCGCGGCGCACAGCAGGCGCCGATTGGACATCATGCGGCGCGCCACCAGGCGCTGGTCGGGCAGTTCGCCGAAGCGGATCGCCAGGTCGATGCCGCCCGCGACCAGGTCGACCGGGCGGTCGCTGACGTCGAGCTGCACCTCGATCTGCGGGTAGCGCTGGGCGAAGCTTGACACCAGCGGCGCGATCACGGTGCGCCCGAAGCCGAGCGAGGCATTCACCTTCAATCGCCCGCGCGGCACCGAGCGGGTGCTCGATACCGCCTCTTCCATCTCGCGCAGCTCGGCCAGGATGCGGGTCGCGTAGTGCAGATAGGTTTCGCCTTCCGGCGTCAGGCTGCTGGTGCGGGTGGTGCGGTTGACCAGGCGTACGCCGAGGTGTTCTTCAAGCTGGGACAGGCGCTTGGTGGCGGCCGGCGGGGTCAGGTCGAGCGCGCGGGCGGCCGCAGCCAGGCTGCCGTGGCGGGCCAGCAGGACAAAGAATTCGAGGTGGGAAGCGAGGTCGTTCTTCACTGCAGGTTAAGAATCAAATGAATTATCGTCAATCATAACCTCTCCTGGAGCGAATAATCTGGTGGCTCGTTCAAGCCAGGAGACAAACCCATGAGAATCGTCGAGATCCGCGAAAAGACCGTCCCGATCAGCTCCCCGATCCGCAACGCCTATATCGACTTCAGCAAGATGACGCTGAGCGTGGTCGCGGTGGTGACTGACGTCGTCCGCGACGGCAAGCCGGTGATCGGCTACGGCTTCAATTCCAACGGCCGCTATGGCCAGGGCACCCTGATGCGCGAGCGCTTCATCCCGCGCATCCTGGAGGCCGAGCCGGCGTCGCTGCTCGACGATAGCGGCGCCAACCTCGACCCGCACAAGGTGTGGCAGGCGATGTTCACCAACGAGAAGCCGGGCGGCCATGGCGAGCGCTCGGTAGCCATCGGCACCATCGACATGGCGGTGTGGGATGCGACTGCCAAGATCGCCGGCAAGCCGCTGTTCCAGTTGCTGGCCGAGCGTTACGGCGACGGCGTACCGGAGCGCAAGGTGTTCGTGTACGCGGCTGGCGGTTATTACTATCCGGGCCAGGACCACGGCAAGCTGAAGGACGAGATGCGCAGCTACCTGGATCGCGGCTACACGGTGGTCAAGAAGAAGATCGGCGGTGCTTCGCTCGACGAAGACCTGCGCCGCATCGATTCGATCCTGAGCGTGCTGGGGGATGGGCAGAAGCTGGCGGTGGACGCCAACGGCCGCTTCGACCTCGATACCGCGATCCGCTATGCCAAGGCGCTGTCGCAATACGACCTGTTCTGGTACGAGGAAGCGGGCGATCCGCTCGACTACGAGCTGCAGGCCACCTTGCGCAACTATTACGACAAGCCGATGGCGACCGGCGAGAACCTGTTCTCGATGCAGGACGCGCGCAACCTGGTGCGCCATGGCGGCATGCGTGCGGATCGCGACTGGTTGCAGTTCGATTGCGCCTTGAGCTATGGGTTGGTGGAGTACCTGCGTACGCTCGACATGCTGCGCCAGCATGGCTGGTCTGCCAGCCGCTGCATCCCGCATGGCGGCCACCAGATGTCATTGAATATCGCGGCCGGGCTGGGGCTGGGCGGCAATGAGTCCTATCCCGACCTGTTCCAGCCGTATGGCGGTTTCCCGGATGGGGTGAAGGTCGAGAACGGGTATATCACCATGCCCGATCTGCCGGGGATCGGCTTTGAGGGCAAGGCCGACCTGATTGCCGAGATGCGCAGGCTGACCGACTAACTGGCGGGGTTATTCTTTTAACCCCGACCCCGGCCTGGCCTGGGCCGCGTGCAGGTCGGCCTTGACGGTATCGGGCGCCAGGTTGTTGACGACGTTGCCGATCAATTTGCTGCTCGCCAGGCCTGCCACGATGCGGTCCTTGCCTGCCTTGAGCGCTTGATAGCCTTCCTCGGCCACCTTGGCGGGCGAGGCTTTTTCACCCACACCCAGCTTATTGGTCAGCATATCGGCGCGCGGCCAGAAATTGGTGTCGACCTGGCCTGGCATCAGCAGTGTGATGGTGATGCCGTTGCTCCCGCTGTCCTTGAGCTCGGACTTGACCGCCTCGGCGAACGAGACCAGGAAGGCTTTCGTTGCGCCATACACCGCCTCGTAGGGCGTCGGCATGCTGCCCGAGATCGAGGCGGTAAACAGCAGCTTGCCCGAGCCCTGCGCCAGCATGTCGGGCAGGAGGCGCTTGGTGAGATGGACTTGCGAGATGGTGTTCAGCTGGATCATCGCGATCTCGCGCTGCAGGTCGGTGCCGTCGACGAAGTAGCCGCCCAGGCCGACGCCGGCGTTGAGGGCGGCGGCTGCCAGTGGGCGTGGGCCGGCCTTGACCGCCGCGTACAGTGTCTCGACGCCGTCGAAATCGGTGAGGTCGGCCACCACGGTCGATACCTGGGCGCCCAGGCTGCGCAGCTCGTCGGCGGCGCCGTCCAGGCCCGCCTGCGTGGTGGCGGTGATGACCAGGTCGTGGCCATCCATCGCGAACTGGCGCGCCAATTCGTAGCCGATGCCGCTGGAGGCGCCGGTGATCAGTGCCAGCGGCCGATTGGTTTGCTCTGCCATTGCGTGCTCCTTGCTCGATTCAGTCGAGGGAGCCTAGCATGGGGCGCCGATCGCCGACGTTCGGCAGGCGCCCGGCGTCATGGCAGATGCGTGTTACGCCTCGAGGTAGCGCGCGACGGCCTGGCCGACCTCGGTCGTATTGGCCGTGCCGCCCATATCCGGCGTGCGCGGGCCCTCGACCAGGCATTTCTCGATGGCGGCCAGCATGGCGTCGTGGGCGGCGATGTAGGTGGCGTCGCCCTGGCCCAGGAACTCGAGCATCATCGCGCCGGACCAGATCATGGCGATCGGGTTGGCGATGTTCTGGCCGTAGATATCGGGCGCCGAGCCATGCACCGGCTCGAACAGCGACGGGAAGGTGCGCTCGGGGTTCAGGTTGGCCGACGGTGCGATGCCGATGGTGCCGGTGCAGGCCGGACCCAGGTCGGACAGGATGTCGCCAAACAGGTTCGAGGCCACCACCACGTCGAAGCGTTCGGGCGAGATCACGAAGCGCGCGCACAGGATATCGATGTGGTACTTGTCCCATTTGACGTCGCTGTAGTCTGCGCCGATGGCGGCGACCCGTTCGTCCCAGTAGGGCATCGAGATCGAGATGCCATTCGACTTGGTGGCGGCGGTCAGGTGCTTCTTGGGGCGGCGCTGGGCGAGGTCGAAGGCGTACTTGAGGATGCGGTCGGTGCCGACGCGG
>Ga0265797_10003566_pt1 | contig 24758 bp, 20 predicted proteins | sample P2T30metagenome_FD_192433 | JGI IMG/M metagenome (GOLD analysis project Ga0265797, IMG submission 192433) | Plant litter microbial communities from East Loma Ridge, Irvine, California - P2 T30 | ecosystem: Environmental > Terrestrial > Plant litter > Unclassified | place: USA: California... | reverse complement strand
AAGCGGCCAGTCGCTGCTGCGCCCTCATTGGCCGCCGCCGTCTTCTGGAAGACGCACGCCCGCATCGTCATCCTTGCCGAAACCGCCCCCTGGCGCACACTGCGCTGCCCTCTTTCGCCACCACAAAGCCCCTAGAGCGCTGCCTGCCTGTCGTGACAAACCGCGACCTGCACAAATCATCACCGCCAGCCGCCGTCTGTCGTCGCTGTCCGAGCGAACGAGCGCACCACCAAAACCACTGCTGCTATCACCTCACCCACCTCGAGCCATTCCCATCTGGTTCCGACGCCCGGCACTAGTCTGCCTGCATAGATTACCATAGCCTCCCCCCAGCCTTGTGCGCCGCTCGGCCCTTTTTCTCTGATAAAGAAGCCCACACCCTTCTCCAGTTTCCCTTTGGAGACGCAATCGCGACTCTTGTTGTTCTTGTTCTGCTTCTTCTTCTTGTTCTTGTGCTCTTGCTGCTCATGGAATGTCCACAGGCAAGGCTTCCAGCGGGCTTCCGGCACCCGCCCACTAAAACACCCTATGACTCTCTGAGGAGACCTTCCTTTGTGATGCAGGCAATGTCGTCTATTGCTTGCTTTGTCACAATGCCTTGCGCAGCCCTCGGCAGCAACTTGTCGACAATGTCACCTTCTGCCGCGTGATGTGCGCGCGCAACGGTACTTGATCATGCCTTCCTCGCCAATCACGCCTGCACTGTCTTACACCAGCCGAGCCCGCACGGCCACACACTTGGCCCTGGCCCTACGCCTGGGGTCAAACTCGTCCTCCAAGTGCTCCCCTCAGCCAACCATGATCCACTTGGGATGCGCCGGCGCCTCTTCTAGCCTTCTAGCACACGTCTCTAGCACTAATCTCTAGCAAACACCGTGCCAACAGACGTCTACACGCCATCTTTCTTTTGTGCTTTACATAGGATCTACGCAATCACCATCGCTGCCCTCCATGCACGTCTAAACTGCCTTTGTTATCCTCGTGCTTGTTGTTGTCGTCGTCGACGTTGTCGTCGTCCTCGTCCTCGTCGCCAAGCCTGGAATGCTGACGTTCCACCAGCGCTACCACATGATCAGGCCACCCGTCTTCATCCCTGCTGCTTCGCCAATTCATTACCGTGCAACCGAAGAAATCTTCCAGAACGATTTCTCTCTTCTAGAATTTTGCCTAAACCATCTTAGTGCAGCCACAATTGCCTTGTCTGTCGATCCAGCATCGCTCCATCAACCTCCTGCATGGCCCAGCGTAACGCTTGCAACACTCCACCTTGAAGCCTTCTCTCGGACATGGCTCACCCATTCAATGTAGCGTTACATACTGTTGAGCTTCTTCCTCGGGCTTTCTCCAAGCGCCGACCCTGTTGTGCTTCGCAAGGCTGCCTCTGTGGCGCTTCTAGAAGGACTGCGCTGTCGTTGCAACACCGTCACTAGCCGGCTAACGACTCAGCACGCCCCTACGGTCAACCAAAATCAATCCGCACCGAAAATTTTGAGCCGCCAACAAAAAAAAGCTCGGAGCCTCAGGAACACAACATGACGCAGCCAGTGGGCCCCCCTCTGCTCGCGTATTCGATTGATTCACCCGCTTCACCGCTTCGTGGGGTTTCATTTTTTAGCCGCATCCCACGCCGGTCGGAGGGCCGCCATCCATGAAACCACATGCTAACTTGGCCGAGTCTCTCTTGTTCGAGCCTCAGCTATGTCGGAACGACATGTCTTCTCCTTGCATGGTGGCGTCCGTAATGTGCGGGTTTTTGCTTGTTAGAGCCCCAACGACCACGCCCTCGGGACCAGCTTCCCTACCAGGAGTCTGAACAAATCTTCACATACCAACCTGATGCTAGCACTGTTACATGGCTGCTAGCTGTCACGAGATTCATGGCATTTAGCCTTAGTTTCCATTCTTCGCACAGCATTGCCTGTCCACACTCCACATTGTGGTGTTGAGCTTGGACGCCAGCATTGATTACTTCGGAACCGGCCACCAGCCGCCGAAGAGACGCCAGGTATACATGAAACCGGACCGATGTGGATCGTAACCACTGTTTGAGCCATGCACTGATGTCTCTGCGCTGGCAAAGTGTGTGAGAGGGGAAAAAAAGAATAAAATGCTAAGAGACATGCTGGTGGTCATCAAACTGCTTCAAACATAGGGCCAGCCGTACATGCTGGTGCCGATCCCATGCGGCTGTGGGTGAGTCAACCTGCTGACGTCGTTACCGAGCACCGTTTGACCTGGATCCCAAGACAGCCTGCGACACGCGAGCGCTTCAATCGGGTTACCTGTCGTCCCCAACAAGATGGTCTTCTGGGTGCTCCCTTGGTCTCCTTCACGTCGTTCGTTTCACGGCTCTTGTGCAAGGCAGTTCATGTCCAAACCATCTTGTCATCCGACCTGTTGGACCCCAATCTGCAACCGTGTCCCGGCCCTTGTCTCCATCGCAGCTACATCTAGATCCCATCCCTTCCCCATCATCTCGTTCCCGTACTTGTCAAACATGACCCGGACGTCCTCCAACGTCTGCCTCAGCTCAGCAATCAGGCGATCCTTGGGCGGGGCTGATGCTGTATTGGGCTTGTTACCCGAGTGTCCTTTGCCATCTCGGGCTCTCTTCGCAAGCAACAGTGCGTGCGCCCATGCTTTGAGCTGATCATTCGGTCCACACCCTGCCTTCAGTACGATTGAGATGTCGACTGCGGATGCGGCGGGACATGCTATGTATGCCTCGCTGGTGAAGACGGTTAGCAGTTCGGAGATTTGAATAGCGTGAAGCGCAAGTGAGCCAGTCTGCGTATTTTGCTCGCCCATTCGGCCTAGCATTTCCTGGAGAGATACCCCAATCTTACAATGCCCGAGCATTTCGTCGTCCGACCAGCGCAGTACGTCACCTCTGTGGAAGATCCTTTCGCGTTTGGAAACCTCGTTTGGGCTCAGGACGACACCGTGTTGAAGTATGCTGCTGAAGAGGATATTGGCTCGTTGTCTGTTAAGAGACCGCATACGGACGGCTTTCACCGCGGCATAATTGGTGGCTAGGTGTACAGCCAGGAGGAAGAGGAGTGTGGTCCACGTCGCGAAAGGCGAGGTTATATGCGATACCACAAGGCTGCCTGCCTACATGGCCGTCAGTCAATGCACGAGTGGTGGAGGTTTTGGGGATACCAACGAGCATACCCAGTAGAGATATGACCGTCTCTTGGCTTGAGTCTTTCTAGGAACGAGTCAGTATCACCGTTCATCTGCACCCCACTTTCAGATAACGTCGATCAAAATATGTCTCAACTCTCTACCTTCGGGTCCGAAGATAACAATACGTCACTCACAGCATTGACCTCCCCCAGATTGCCCTTGCTCGCAAAGTGTGCGCTCAAGCTTGCCTTTGCACTGCCCGCACAGACTCCACACAGCGCCCTCAAGCAACTCGAAAAGCTCAACACCGCCACACGGATTGGTTTGTGAAAAGCGGGCGACAAGCAATCGAGCACCATTGCTGTATCGTTGAAAACGTCGGCGGCCAGGCGAAACATCTTACACTCTGGCTCAAGAGCCGTGCCGAGACGGTGCGCAAAGAGAATTGTAGCGATGCGACCGGTTGACTCCTGGAGCACAGAGAGGAGGAGTGCGGAGGTCGGGGAGGCAGTCGAGTCACCTACGCCGACGCCTGTTTGCAGGTGTTAGACAGGCGGATACATGGTTGTGTTGTTGTTGTTTAATCGTCATAGGGGTACCGCTGTATCTGACGCCTGCAATGCATAGTTTCCATATCTTGACCTCAATACGTGGAGACTTGTTGACCACGCACAACAGCAAACTCGCACAATGACTGAGAAGAAACAGATAAGGAACACACACTATAATGTGCATGGAAACATACCTTCCAACACAGCTCTCGATGCCAACAGCCCTGCAATCGAGGAAGAAAATGCCTGAAGCGAGTCCTGTGCCGTATTCTCTTATCAGCTTCTCACCCCATCATCACAACGCCAGCCATTGTCAAGATGGCAAAGGTCGCAATAGACTTACATAGATCTGGTAATGAATATAATCCTCCGTCACACTCTGCGGATACCCTGCTGGTAAGAAAACACCAAGAAGGCGTTGCGCATAGCTCTTCGCTTCTTTGGGATACTAAGATGAGGGGCGTGTTGCGTTAGCGAAATTGTTTGTTGGCCTTACTTTCATGGGTTGAACCATGACTTCGATCGATATTCCCAATCTAAGTTCTGAGGAGGAAGTTCAGATCGCAGAACCAAGCCTGATAGAGAAATGTGCATGCGACATACAATCACGTCAACCCTCGTTCCCTGCGCCTCAGCAAGATACTCCAACACCAAGTTCCCCGCCTCGTCTCGCTCGGCAATCTCAAGCGCCATCGAGTTACGGGTCAGTGGTCTGAGTATGGTGTGAGCGCCGAGCAAACTCGTTGGATGTGTGGCTTGCGAACGATGTGCGCTAGAGGGAGGGGAGGTTGGAGAGGAGGGGCGGGCGAACGAACGTGTGGATCTCAGACCAAACACAACCCGATCGCACATCAATAGCTCCCCCCGCGATATCTTACATACCTTCTCCACTATCCAAAATCCTAATCTAACGTCCTTGCCTTCCTGATAGCATCTTGAAGTTTGCTCGCCGCTTTATCCGCCTATTCTCACAATCAAATACATATCTGTGCACGCAGCCACGTCTCGCTAGCCCCAGCCATAACTCATCTATTACAGAGTGATGCTTATTTGAAACCCTGTATTGCTACCTCAACAAAAATGCCAATGCAACGTACTTTGCTTCAGTCTACATAGCTTTACTGCAAAGAGGTAGCTAAGTCGTCTGCCTTGAGTGTTGATGCGTTGACTTCGTATGTCGGATATGTGGTCGTGTGATGCATGTAAGCATAGTCGCCCTCAGGGAAGGTACCGATTGGTAGACGCAGTTGGGAAGCTTAGGCAGGTAAGACTAAATGGGGTAGCAGGAGTGCTTTGGACGTACGTATCAACGTCGCCTACATGCATTGAACACCTGTCGACTAACTGCTTGTCATTGTCTCTCACTACTGTGTTTACCACAAGACACATGCTAACTCCATGCTGAAATCTTCTGCAATTTGCGTGAAACAAAAGCATTCCTTAGGCATGGCCTAATATAAATACAGGGATAGGTATATCCTGGCGAAGGAGAAGTGCGGACAAGTGGAGGAACTAGGAGGTAGATCGAGCATGCTGCGAATGAACCTAGCATTTAAGCATAGGTTGTGACAATGAGTGACTGTAAAAAAAGGAAACGTGAGGTTATGAGACTGTGTCTTCGAGCAAAAAGGTAATATGATCATGACATACAGAGTTTCCAAATATTTGTAAGTAGTTCTTCACATTGAGACACAGCCCACAATATCCGAACGTCCTTGTGTAAAGAATTACTATTGCCTAGCAGGGCATGATCCATGAACGAAGTATATAAATACATTATCTAAGTGAAGAATCGTTGCTTGTTGTCACTGGCTCGATATTATGTACTCGAAGCACCAAAGGACTATTGTAAAACAGAAGAGAACTAGCAAACTTAAATGTCTGCTGGTAGCACAAGCGCTACCGTGTATCTGTCAAACGTTTTGCTACAGAATCACCTCCCAGCTAACAAAACATTACTTGGGGTATCTAACCTCATGTCCTCATATTACGTGCCAGTTACAGGTCCAATGAATTGCGCTCGAGATCTTATGCAGCACATGGCATGTAACCAGCCATGCCTTACGGCCCTTTCTCTGCTCCGCATAAAGTATGGTAGAGTTGAGAATGCATGCATATCCAGAATGTAGCTTACGGATCTGCACCCGCAGATCAAGTGCCTGGAAGACGTGAAACGCAGAACCCAACTTTTGATCGCCCTCTCTCTTCACAACACGACAAAACCAGCACTGCCGCTCAAGCGTCTCCATCCCCCCTTTTTTTGGTTGCTGTCCTCCCAAATCTCATTTTACCTCCCAATCTCTCCACCTCTTCAACCGCCGCGTCTCGTTGTCTCTCCAGCTCTTTGATATAGTCAATAGCAACCGCGAGCACCATACTCTTACTAGGTTTCACGGCACCTGTATCTCCGTTATCGCACTGTGGCAACATGGGCACCGCCCGACGTAACCGCTCTAGCTCTGCATTGAGCTTCTCGCGGTATTTGCGTTCGACTTCGGTGTGGGGCATGCATTGCGTACGGGTGATTTTGTTGACGGCGGCGGTAGTAGCAGAGGGTTCTGAGGCGGGGCGGTGCAAACGAGGACGGCCCCGCTTGCGTGGTGGAGGCGGCTTAAGGCTGGTATCTTCTGGAGAGGGGTGGTGCGTCGCGATTGGTGAGGGGGAAGTTGGGCTGCCGTGGCTAGGGGGAGTTGGCAAGGGAGAGGGGTTTGAGGCAAAGCCGCCGGGAAATCCGGATTCGGGATAGGTGTGTTGAAAGTCGGCTGGACAGCTCAGCGGCGAGGGGTTATAATTTGACCATGCGTTCTGAGGGGGGTTCGAGACTGCATTGGTTGTAGTGACGAGCGATGGGTTGTTGATATAGCTGCTGGGTACCGGTGCGCTCCAATTGAGATCTGAGTCTCCTGGTGTGATGGATCGGTCGAAGCATGAGCTACTCCTATCGTTGTAGCTATTGAAACCATAGTCCGAAAGCGCGGGATACGACTCAGTAAGGTATGCGTCGATTTCATCCGGTGATGGAAAAGCATCGCTGTTGGGAGAGTACAATGGGTTGCTCGCAGCCATGGAGAAGGCAGGTAGGTTAGAGAAGTCCATCTTGATGTGCCGCTGCCGCAGGGCCGTGTTGAACGCTTATTACTAGTCACTGAATTTTGGGCGATGTCATATGGAAGGTATATATCGAAGGACTATTCGTTTCTCTGACCCCCCCTGTTCACAGACTTAGCTTGGTATCCTAGCTGGTGATCGCAGCCAGTGATCGGGTGAAAGCAGAATAATCGAACGATCAAAAGGCGATACACCGGCTTTTGCCAACTCCCAGACGATGCCGTAAGCTTGGTTAGGTATGCTGCGCCTAGAATCTTCGGAGCACCGGGCGGCCAGCAAAAATGGCGGAAACGCAACAACCTGTATCACACAAGACTTCAGCTGCAACCCAAACCATGTGACAAAAACGTTCTCATAGCCTCTCTTGCAGCTGCGATATCCGCCACCTGAAAGGCCAACTCTCAAGTAATCTTGCAGCGCCCAGCAAAATCATACGATCCGCGCTAGGGGTAGCGGTCTAGAAGGGTCGATTCAGTGCATTTGTAGTACGCGAAGCCCGTCTTCCGACGGTGTGAGACGAAGCCCTCGTTCCCATGTTGCAGAGTGCCGTGACGTTGACACAGATGCACGCTGAAGTTCGATACGCGGGGAGGGAAATTTTAGTGCCGGGCGAGTGTTCCTCGGCCAATCACGGCCAGCCACGGCCAGCGAGCTGATATGCTAAACCCAATCACGTTTAGGCAGTGACATATCTGGTAATACTTCCCTCAGCACCTGGATCTATCCAGCATATGGTCATCGCCGACTGCTTTGTCGTTCCAGCAGCTTCCACTTGGTCTACCATGCCCTGGTGGCACGAATCTTGGCGTCAAACGGCTCGGTATATTCCGCTAATCGAGTGTCCACATGGCTGATTTGCAGCAAGGTCAAAAGATGGGAAATTGACTTCGAGAACCATCGACAATCGAGAATCGCGATGAAGCAGACATGGACTCGCTCAATCACTCAGCGAAAACGCCGCAGTGACGCCGTTAATATGTTCTGCGGTGAAGGTATGGGCTCATCTCGAAACACTCTTGATTTGAGACCTGAAAATGCTTCTTTTTTGCCGGGACCCCTATCACTTGTTGGCTCAGTCATCACACCAAGTACCTTTTGGGCGTTTGCGATCTCAGCTCGTCTTGAAGTGAGCAAGTATAAGCGGTAGACCGTTAGCCCCTGCCCTGTGTGGTACCTTTGCGCTAGCGCATTTCAATATGATGAAGTATAGTTTAGCTGAACATGCCCCTTGTCACCTGCCCTTCAGAATCCACGACTAGGAAGGCTTGCCTGGCCTGTCTCGGTTGAACAAGTTGAAGAGATCGTAGAGTCAATATACCGTCATCGTTCCACTAGTAAAAGCTGCTTCTACGCTAAGATAATATGGTGACATTCTATCACTCAGATCCACGAAATATCGCTAGTCCTTTGTAACAAAGACGTATGAAAGGCGCGTAAAGAGGGGGTTCGCCTGTGATAGTACAGTGCGGGTACTGTATCAAGCCAAGAGACCAATTAGACTATGACCCAAAAGGACACAGAATTCCGCTTGCAAAGCGGGGGGATCTCGAAATAGGAATCAAGATACGAACGTGATCAAGGGAGAGACATGTCTCATATTGACGCATCGAGAGCGTCATGCTAGCAATTTCATAAACCTAAACGCCTCCTGCCTTGAAGATATACCCAACGCTATCGAGCGTGTACTGTCTTACCCATCCTGTTCAACTTATCCTAGTATACACACGAATGCAATCCTCTCATCACGCCTGAAGATCTAGACCCAGCCTGTTTTGGAGCGTCAAAGACGGACATTCGCTCCGATCTTGCCACCTTGGAACCATATATCCTCTCGCCATTCGCCAATGCGAACACCCACGTTCGCGAAAGCGCTAAGTTTCAACTGCCCACCAAGTGCTCTCTTGATGGCTTGGTACCCAAGGCTACCGAATGACCAGTCGACGGGTAAGCGCGGAGATTCAGAAAGGCCAGGAGGCACAGCGAAAGGCAGATCGTAAACGATTTTTCCAGCTGTGTGACCTTCGTAATAGGCCGTCGCATCCATGCTAGTTATGTACATTGTTGTAGCGCGGAAAGGTGATGCAAGAGTGAAGACGGCTGTACTTGTGATGAGATGCATGGTAGTGCCACGGATGAAGTGGGACCTGCCATCATCTTCCGGGTCGTCGCAGTCATCACTATCACACGGCTTCTTGGGGGTTGACATGTGCGGCATAGGGCGTTCGATGGGAAATTGCGAGAGCAGGCGGCCAATGTAAGGGACAGACGGGACGGAATTTTCGTGTGCCTGGACAGTTATAGTGGTATTGTAACCTGTTGGGCGTATTAGTTCAGTTGATCGTGGTCATGGTTAACACTGACGTACCGGAGATATACTGAGACAGCAACTCTGCACCAATCTTCTTCCCTTTTTCACCACCATAGGTGTAAGGATCCCAAAGAACGGATGCAAGTTTGTTTGTGTTGTTACCGGGAGAAACTTCCATATCCTTGACCGTTGCGCTACCGATATGGGAGCCATTGGCCAGAATGTTAATGTTGAAGTAAGGAACCGTTGCGGAGTATTTCGAAGGATTAGTAAAGTTGACCAGGGCAGTGATTGTAAGAGAAGTAGGCGAGGTGTCGGTGATGGACAAATTGCCGACCTGCACGTTGATTTTGCTTGCCTCGTCTTTACCATCGCCGGGCTGGGTGTCTTTGCCGTGACCAATTGCTGGACGCCAAAAGTTAGCTATGTGCAGGAGATGCGGCCAAACTTGGATCACGAACTGGTTACGAACGTTTGACTGGTACGACACCTTGCGCCGGAATTCCTCGCACAGCGAGCTTGCCCATGGGCGTATCCACACCAATGCTGACTGCGGCCTTGAGATCCATCAAAACCGATTTGCCGCCGAAAAGTAGAGCTTGCACGACTTCACTGAAGAGGTTGTCATCCAGAATTTCGATGGGTGCGTTCTTGATGACAGATTGGACGAGGAGAGACGGTCCGTCTGAGCCATGACCTTCGATACGGGTGGAGTTTGCCTTTTGCCACTTTTCTAGGTTCATCTTTCCAAGTTTCTTCTTATGGTAGTAGATGTCAGCATCGGCTTTGACCTGGGTGACATCAACGGGGAAGTTCATCTCGTGTGGCAGGCCAATATCGACGTTGACAATGCCGGAGATCTTGGGACGAGCTTCAGGCGTGCCAGGTTCAGCGAATGGGTTGGGCAGACTGAAGTGCATGTCGGCCAGAGAGAAGTTTTTGATCATGTTTCCCATGGACTTTCCGGCGAAGGGAACTGGAACGGTAATGTCCTTTAGTAGCTCACGAGCCCAGTCGGGTGTGGCAGGGTCAGGGAATTTGCAGCAGTTGATGTAGATTGTCGCGTCCTGGCCCTTCATGTAATCGCCCAAGAAAGCGTCAAGCGGAGACTTGGCTGAGTTGGGGCATACTTGGGTCAATGGATCTGAGAGCTTGTCGACATTGCCCGTAACATCGACTTTGACATTTGAATTTGGCTTGATGTCGAGTTTGCCAGTCTGAGCAGTTCCCACCATGATGTGCTTGTCGGATGATGAGCAGCCCTCGATACCAACATCGACAGCTACAGGAGGCAGCGTGAGCTGGACAGGGAAGTCGTTCTGTACGACGATGGAGGCGTCGGCACCAAGCCCCTTCTGACCATGCTTAGCCTCACCAAGGTTGAGCTTTGTAATATTGTAGTGAGGAAGGGTTGGAATGTCGCCTCCCTGGAAGACGATAGATTGCTCAACGAGCTGCTTGCCAATATTGATCAATCCCGACTTCAACGGGACTTGGGCCTTGGCCTTGAGCCTTATCTGCCCTAGTCGGCCATCGATCCAGTCGTTGGCGACATTACGAATACCGTCGGGCGAACCGGGTTGTACAGTTGCAACAAAGGAAACACGTGTGGTGTGTCCATTCCGGATGTTCACTTTCACTCCGGGTATCTTGGCCGTGCCGATCAAGACGTTGCCATACTCGGGCAGGTAGACGTCGGCATCGAAGGGCCCAGTCTCAGCCTCGTGGGCGATCCACGTGCCGAAGCGGCCGAGATTGCGCACGCTCTGCTTCTTCACTTTGCTCGCGTTCATGGTGAAGTCTCCTTGTATGTGCACCTTGGCACCATGGTCGGTCAATCCGTCCATGGAGAGCTTGGTAGGCTTGAAGTCAGCGGCCTGCATGGAGTACTCCTCGATGCTTTCCTTGGCTAGGAAGCCGAGCATGATGAAGATGACGAGCAGACACAGCAAGACGAGAGCCAGTATGCTCGGCCATCGCTTCCTCCATAGCGCGACTTTGCCACTGCCACTCTTGTCGGAGCCGCCACTCAAGGAGCGCAGCAACGAACGTGTCGCGGGAGTGCTCTCGTCTTCATCATCTGGTCTTTGGTGCTCGTCTCGGTCTTCCTGTGAAAGCAGCGGCGTCTGCTCAGTGGTTCGGCTGGATTGCTGGGAGCGGGCTGAGCGCGACGAGCGGGCGGACTTGTGCGAGACGGGTCGCGAACTAGGCGTGCGGGTGTCGTTGGCGCTGGAGCCCCACTGCTGCTCAGCGTTGTCCTCCTCCATCTTCAGGCGTAGGGGGGTCCAGGCGACGGACATGACGGGCGGGGTGCTGGTGCCGGTCGGGGTCGGGGCGAGAGGAAAGAAGAAGGACTGGGAGCTGGTTGAGGTTGGTTGACGTTGTCCATCTCGTCATGAACTCAGCCACTCGCTGGGCGCCGGATAAGAGCCCAGGAGCGACGTGTGCCCGTGCCTGCCGCGGCCGCTAGCCCCGACCCCAGCATCTCCACCCACATGCGTCACGTCCTAGTGCGGCTTAACAGACAATAATTCACAAGAGTCACAACACGCCCTGTGACTCAATTCACCGTCGCTGTGACTATATCACGCCTCTGCGTCGCTCCATCTAGCTCCACACACGCAATTGACGCACCATGCCCGCTTTCCGCCCCTCCCCCGCCGCTCTACGAAGCTTGCGCCGCTGCTACTCTACTTCACCAGCTGCACCTCCGACATCGCCATTCGCGCCGCGCCATCTCCTGTCCATAGCAGATCTCACGCCCGCCGAGCTGACTACACTCGTCCAAAATGCGCACCAACACAAGACGGCCATCAAGCAGACGGGAGAGGTGCCGCATTCGATGCGCGGGGCACTCGCAGGCAAGACCGTCGCAATGACCTTCAGCAAACGGAGTACCCGCACAAGGGTGTCGACCGAAGGCGCCATCGCGGCTTTTGGAGGCTCACCCATGTTCCTAGGCAAGGACGACATACAGCTGGGTGTATGGCAGAGCCTGCTACTTGCACCTTACCTGCTGACGCGACAATTCTAGGTCAACGAATCCCTCTACGACACTTCGCTCGTCCTCTCCAGCATGACCGCCGCAATCGTAGCCCGCGTAGGTCCTCACTCTGACGTCGCCGACCTCGCCAAGCACTCGAGCGTCCCCGTCATAAACGCCCTCTCCGACCTCTACCACCCCCTCCAGATCATCGCCGACTTGCTGACCATGGCCGAAATATACCCTTCCACATCCTCTACCTCTCTCGGCCTAGAGGGTCTGAAGATTGCATGGATAGGAGATGCGAACAATGTCCTTTTTGATCTAGCCATTGGTGCAACAAAGCTAGGCATCGATATCGCCGTCGCAACCCCCGCTGGCTACGAGATTCCCAAGGCCATGCGTGAAGTCATCTCCCATGCCGCGCAAACGTCTCCCCACCCAGGCAAACTCTTCGAAACCAACACGCCCGAAGAAGCCATCAAGAATGCAGATATCCTCGTGACAGACACTTGGGTATCCATGGGCCAGGAAGAGGAGACTGCCAAGCGCCTCAAAGCCTTCTCCGGCTTCCAGATCACCTCTGAACTGGCGAAACGTGGCGGCGCCAAGGACAACTGGAGCTTCATGCATTGCCTACCCAGGCATCCCGAGGAGGTTGCTGATGAGGTCTTTTACGGGCCGAGGAGTGTCGTGTTCAAGGAGGCAGAGAACAGGTTATGGGCAGCCATTTCTGCGCTGGAAGCCTTCGTTGTGAACAAGGGAAACATTCAGTGACTAGATCCATGGTTCGAATGAACAAAGCTTCTTGATATCTATGATGAATCCATACCAAGCGATTGCATCAGCTAGCCGAGACACCCTACGGATTACTCTCTTTTCTTCTCGTCTTTACCGTCCTTTCCATCTTCACTGCCCTCTTCATTGCCGTTTCTGTCTTTCAATCCTTCTACACCCTTTCCCCAAGCCCCAGCCTTCTTGCCCCACGTCATCATACCCCAGGCATGTGTCCAGCTGAATTTGGGCGGAGCATCAGGATGTGTGCGGAAGGGACTTGCACCATGCTTGAACATGTCCTCCATCTCCTTCTGACGGTCCTTTTCAACTTCGTCTTTGGACAAAATCTTTGTGTTAGGCGGAAGTGACTCCGGCGACGGCGCTGGACAAGGTTTTGACGTAACAGAAGCCCTTTCCCAGTGTCTTGATTCAAGAGGAAGAGGCCTCCACCATGGCGTCGCCTCGTCAGCCGCAGCAGAAAAGCGATCCCACCACCTCCCTGAACACATTTCCCAAATCCGACTTTCCGCCCTCTTGACAGCAAACTTCTCATCTTCACCTGTCAAACCCCCTATATTAGCAAAGTCGGGAGACCCAGGACCAAATTTCCGCTCGTCTGTGAAAGAAGTTCCTGCCTGGCGGGAGCGATTTGGTGGATCATCTTCTAGTGCGTCTTCGGATAGACTATCGCCAGAATAGGACGAGATGTTCGGTCTGAAGGGTGAATTGAGATCTTGGTAAATCTCTGAATATGTCTCTGGGTATACGGCGTCATTGTCTAGTGTCTCTTGTCCTGGTTCCGCCGTAGATGGTCGGGATGGAAAGAAAATTCCATCGGGACCTGCAGCCGCCGTCATCATCAATCTACATCTTGCTTCGTACATGGCGTCGAGCAAAGTGATGAGCCGTCTTGCTTCGCTCTTCATCAGTAAGCCCATGACAGGTACATCGGTGACGATGAAGGTATGGTATGTAGATGCTAAAGTGATGTAGTCTGCTGGACCTAAGACTGCGCCGCAGAGCTCAGCAAAAGTGAAGAATGCCACACCATTATACTGAGCAGGAATCTCGAGGGGCCGGTTGTAGACCGTGAGGGTCGCGGGCTCCCAAGGGACCGGGTATTCGCGATTCGTTGCGCGCTCGACGAGAGAGTTGAAAGATTCGCCAAACTCTATCATCGTCTCTGTAGTGATGGGCTGAATGAGGTAGTTCTTTGGAAGAAAAGATGAAGTCTCCATGGCTTCGGGGGCTGTATCTCGCGGTGCACTGGAAGGATCTGTAGTACCCATTGCCTCGACTGTCGAGGTTGCAGTGGCGTTGGCAGCAACGGTTTCGGATGCTGGCATCTGCACACTATCTCTTCTCCCCTCCTGTTCTTCGCTTTCAATCTTCCGATAATCTTTCTTCCCTTCCATTTCCCAAACTTCGCATCTCGCCCTAAGCACCTCCAAGAACGCGGCGAACTCTCCCATCTGGCCAGCCCCATCATCTCTCCTCGTATACGAGCTCTTGCTCATACTCCATCCTAACCGGCTAAGGCGAGTAACAGGACGCGAAAACTCCATACCCGCGGCTTTGGCCAACTCTTCTGGCATGCGGTTGCTGGTCGCAATGAGTACGCCACCAAGCTGGAAGAACGACGTCATGAGATTGGACAGAATCTTGCTAGCAGCGCGATCTGGCAATTGAAACTCATCCAAGAAGAGGATGGGAGACTTCTCGATAAGGTCGCGTGCCACGAGAAGTAGAGAATACTCATCGTGAGCGGTCCCAGGTCCTGCCACTAGTGATCTCGACATTCGCAGTTGCTCCAGACGCGAGATGGTATCGAGCATGAAGGTATTGAAGTGCCATCGCCGCTTCTTGCGGTTTGGTAGACAATCTTGGAAGAGATCTATCAGCATACTCTTTCCGGTACCAACTTCGCCGTGGAGCATGAGGCCTTTGGGACTTTGCAGTTGCATGGCCTCATCGTGGCTAGTCAGAACACGTGTCAATGCTTTGGAGTCTCTTTGGTCTTTTTGCGCAAGTAAAGACGTCCACACGCCCCTTCTACCGAAGCGGTTGACGTGTGAGTCTGTTGATGATGACGATGCATCTTGGCCCGCATCGACAGCTCGTGTAAGTTGTTGAAGCCTCTTGGAGTATTCTACAGTCGGTTCATAGTCGATCAACCTGTCATAGAGCTTCTGTAAATGTAATGCTGCGTTCAGTTTTAGTACATGCTCGACGCTAGTGTTGTCTAAATGGTAGACGTCATACCGAGACGATGCTGAGCTGGATCAGGTCGGATCTTCTGTGTAGCAATGAGACTGCGATAGAGCACCAAAGGGTTGGTGATCGTAACACCGGTGGAAGGCATTGGTAGTCATTGGTTGAAGAAACGAAAGTCTATGTGGCAGGATGTTTGAAGTCGACATGGCCGAGGTGATCTGCCCCGACTTTCGACTAGACTGCAATCGGCGCTAGCGCTTTTTGGGAAGTGCCGATGGATGGGCAGGCAACGCGCCATCAAAAGAGGCGAGGTTGAGAAACAGAACAATTATCCCAATAATTGCTATCAACGCCGGCAAGATGCAACATGGTATCGCGCTTAGAGTACAGTTCAATCAAATGCTTGTAACGCCGGGAGACCACGCATCGGCTATCTTTTTGACCTCTTGGATGAACTTGCGACTTGTGATCTGTGTCGAACCGATCCTATGTTCGGCATTTGCTGTAACTGGGGAGTGCTCATCTGGATCGTAGAACCTACACAGTAGAACCAGAAATTAGTATGCGTCTTGTTCGCACATGGTCCTGGATCGTCTTACGGGTTCCTCAATAGCTTGATGTAAGCTGTCTGCAACGCCCTGAAAGCCTGATGGATATTAGAGATTGCCCGAGATATAGAGCTTTGATCGTACAGGTTTCATGTCCGCATCTCGTAGCCCAACAGCAGTCGCGGTCTTGCTGTCGAGAGCTGTAGCTGGCCTGCCTTCCATGTCGACAACGATGACGAACTTGACTCCGGTGTTGGTGAGCCAGCCATACATTGCTAACCTCTCGTCTACAGCTTGAAGAAGTCCAAAATCCTGGTCTGCTGTTTTGTGCGGTAGACGAGCTTCGAAGATATCCAGACATGAGGAAAGAAGGAACTGGAACTCTAGTGGTGCCCTCTCCTCAGCCGGAAAGAGAGAGATATGCAGTGGATTATTCTGTAACAATGGTCAACTCTATCTAGATTGAAATCGTACACCAGGTGTACTGACGTGCTTGCCAATTACGCCTATACAAGCGATAGAGGGGACCTGAGGACAGTCGTCAGCTCATACTGTAAGTCCTGGAAACTTACGCCCCTTACCCGGCCTGACATTCTGTATACGATATCACCGGTTTAGACAGATCTGGTGGATCTGGGACGTGTATGCGGAGTAGTCTGGCCGACGTAGACCGAAAGGGTGATGGAGGGAGGCGCGATCGCCGCCTAACCTATCAGATGGCACCAAAATCGACGACTAATCGATTTCCGCCAAGCATTTTGCTGCACCTACCTCATCGATGAACTTCGCGACTCCTCGACCGCCACCCCACATCTTGCCTCTCCACTCCTTCACTTACGCCCTTCCTTCCTGTTCGTCGCAATAATGTTTTCGACAACAAGGTCTGCGGCCTCAATGGCTCTACGAGGTGTGTCCCCGCCACCCCGAAAGCTCGCAGTCTCCCGGAACTAATAACATGGGCAGCCAAACCCGCGACGGCACTGATGCCATTCCGCGCCGGAAGCGCTGCTTTCCTCTCCTCGAGCTCTTCGGACAGGGCTACGACTATGAAAACGCCCGCAACTATCCCCGGCAACCCTGGGACGCCACCCCCGATGAAGTCCGCGCGAGTAGAGGTGCCATTGCCGAGTCAGGAGGGAAAGAAGGGGGCTATGCAATACGCATTGTATGTCATGACTTGCCACCTTTTTTTGGGGGGGGAAAGAGACGAGGGCGACGGGAAGGAATGACTGCAGGGGCATACGCTAACGTGCGATAATAGGACGACACTCGACCAAGTAGCCAACTGGGCCCGTCAGAGTTCCCTATGGCCCATGACTTTCGGTCTCGCATGCTGCGCCGTCGAGATGATGCACTTGTCCACCCCACGATACGATCAGGATCGTCTCGGTATCATTTTCCGTGCCTCGCCCCGACAGTCCGATGTCATGATCGTAGCTGGAACCCTCACAAACAAGATGGCGCCCGCGCTGCGACAGGTCTACGACCAGATGCCTGACCCCCGGTGGGTTATTTCCATGGGCAGCTGCGCAAACGGAGGAGGATACTACCACTACAGCTACTCGGTCACAAGAGGATGTGACAGGATTGTACCAGTAGACATCTACGTGCCTGGATGCCCTCCCACTGCCGAGGCGCTCATGTACGGAATCTTCCAGCTGCAGAAGAAGATGAGGCATACCAAGATCACCAGGATGTGGTACAGGAAGTAGAGGGTATGGGTTTGTGTGGTCTATTTTGATGGTCGTTTTATCTGCGAGTTTGAGGGAGCAGATTCCTCTTGTACAAATCGATCTTCTATATGCATAGTCTATATCAAGTCTAAGGTGTCATGGTGGTGTTACGCCGTTTTGCCAAGTCCAAACATCTTGACCGAATTCTTCCAAGCACTAGACATCTGTCAGCTCCTTCTCATCGCCTGTGTTGAGACAAAAAGTGGTGGACTCACGCGTCGCAGACCTCCTCCACGGTAACTTCCTTGATCTTTGCAATCGCATATGCCACGTGTGGTATTGTAGCCGGCTCGTTGCGGCCCTTGACCATCATACCTTTGGCGAACTTCTCCTTCTTGACCGCCTTGGGTAACGGAGGCGCGTCTTGCAAATACTTGGCTGATGCATGACTGGGTCGCATCTCGCACCATGGACCGTCAGTCTCAATCTGCAGGCGCTCAAGCGGTATTTGTTTAACCACCGCGATATTCTCGTCAGCTAAGCAACTGAGTTAGTGCTATATTATGTAGATAAGTGTATAGTATCGGTAACTAAAGCAGTAATGGCTATGGAGTACTTACTTTTCATGCTGCATCCGTTGACTCCAATGTCAAAACCCAAGCCAACAAGACGCTGCATCTCCTCGGCTGTGCCAGTAAAGCTATGAACCAAACCTCGTTTCGGCAGTTGATCCAGTTTCGCGGTCAAGAGCTTCTCAAAGTCTTCGCTCGCGGCTCGCGAATGTAAAAACAGTGGTAGCTGGACCTCAATTGCAATCGCCAGCTGTGCCTCAAAGTACTTCAACTGCGGCTCCTTTGGCGTTAGAAACAGGCGGTCATAATCAAGACCTATCTCTCCAAAAGCAACTGCATATCCTGCTTCCTTGGCCTCAAGCGCAAGGGTTTTCAGCGCAGAGAGCAGTTCAGACGAGCCTCCAGGGTGCGTGTCGAACTGTTTTGCTGAGCAAGGATGTACACCAATCGTTGCATAGCACAGCCCTGGGTGCGCTTTCGCTATTTCGACAGCATGTTTGGATTCCTCGAGATCGGAACCTGTTACCATGAACTTCTTGCATCCAGCATCGACGGCTCGCTGTATGACGTCTTCGAAATCATCTTCGTGACGCTTAGTGCCGTGATATTCACCACGGTATATCGGATCCGTGAAGTTGATACCGATCTAGGGCAGGTTAGACGTAGGATGTGGCGGGAAAGTGAGATGCGAACCAACATCGATGTACTTGAGTTGAGGGGCTTCCGTCGTCATCTTGATGGTTTCGGAGGGTTTTTGATATGTAAAGGAGGTACTGTCTGATATTGATGTCGGTCTTGTAAGCATCTCGAGGTCAGTAAAGAATTAGAGTAATGACGCACGTGTAAAATTGCTCAACAGGGGTGGGATGAAGCTAGAAGGACGCAGTATAGGACATCGACTCGAGGTATGAACTGAAGCACGATATCTCAAGGCTTGCATGGGCTTCAGTAACATGAATGAAACTGGTAGATGGAATATGATGCTCACTGGTTGATCGTTGCTACCTCAAGCATATGTGACTAAGCCGTTTTAGGTTTAGGTTCGATGCTGGCATCTCTCGCACAGCCACTCTCTTTCACGACTGCATCTCTTTGCGCATCCAGTCATCACTGTAAATCAGGGCAGCATCTTGTATCAATACTGAACGGTCATCCGGGGACATCCACGTAGGAGGCGAACCAACAAGGCAAGGCTTAGTCTCGTGAGTAGCCAGCTGCACTCGGCGTCACTCGAGACGATTTCGTGCACTTGCGCGCTTTCTTAGGTGTTGTGTAAAGCACCTGTGAACGCAATCGATACAACAATGGAGAATTTATGGCATCTTCGTCGCGTGGCGGATAACGCTGCAAAGGCCTGTTGGATATGCTACAAGCCATCTACCAGTGTACTTATTACCCCTAGCAACAAGGTATGGAGGATTGACCTGATAGGCTGTAACACTCTGTGCTAATTCGCTAAAAGGATTTCTTTTACATCTGTCCTGGGCACTTATCTGACAAAGGCTTTTGTCAACCAGAAGCTGATGAAGCAAAGAGGATCGCAGACCAGAAGAAGCAAGATGAGCTGGATCGCGAGATTGAGGCTGTAAAAAAAGAATACGAGGAGAAGCAGAAGCTCAAGCGTGAGAAGCGAAAAGGAAAAGATAAGGACAAGGATAAAGAGAAAGAGAAGGAGACCAAGGGCAAAGAAGAGGAAGAGGACAAACAGGACGAGAAGGCCAAAGATGACAAAGCATGTAGCATATGGTATACCTTGCTGGCTAGGCTAACTTAAATGTAGATCAAAGAGCTCTCGAAGACCAAAGATCAAAATCTGGCTGAGCTTGGTCCTCGCATATATCAGCTCAACAAGTAAGGCCACTCCTACAAACTCCTTATTTGAGTTAGGCATGTTGACTTTGCACAGGAACTTCTATCAAATGCGCCTGGACAAGCTGCGGAATGCTGAGATTGCTAAACGAAACCGCGAACGACTGAACAACCCTGCAAACTTTCCGTCAGTACCTAGCGGGAATCCGTAGGCGCATGACATGTCCCAACATCGACAACGGTTGTACTATAGTAGCCATGGACCAGTGACTGCTCCCGTCACTCCAAGGGCTTCCTCTTCTTCCCTCACCTAGAAGCAGGCGGCAATTACTTAGGCGAGCGGTAACGGGACTTACGACCGCCGACTATACATCCTTCGAAAACAACGCGGTCAGCATTTAGCGGCCGGTTCAAAGCCCATGCTTACCGAATGTCATACGTGTCACACATGGCCATCCTGTTTATAGTTATGTCCGAACTAAGTCCTAGGCACTTTGGTACCCTTTGACAAAGGACATCGTTCACTAACATCCTGACCGACATGTTCGAATGCCTTGATCCGCTAAATGAATATTCCTCTCGCTAAGTGCACTCAAATTCTGCAGACATGCTCGTAGAATTCACCTGAGGACATCTTGCTTGTGTAAACTGTTGCGGGAGTGGCTTGGAAGCTTATATTACTGCAGCAGTTCCCCTACCGATCCACAGGTCTGTGTTATGCAAGACCACATGGTCGATTTCAACTTTCCCTATTCGGACTGGAAACCTTTTGTAATCCGTTTTGAACAAGGCCTCAAGGACGGATTAGGCCATATGGCTGTTGCATTCGGTATGATTGTGAGTGAGTCATTTGGTGGACTACCCGGTTGGCCTATTACGGCCGTAGTCGTTCTCACCTGCGGGGTTCTGAGCACCTTAGTCTGTCCCAGCGTTACTAACAGGATATGTAGCAAGCTGCGGTACTTCGCAAGTTTGGTGCAGCAGTGAGCCATTGGCCATCTTGACCGTCTCCGAGATCGGCCTTTGCTGGAATAAGTACGGATATATCGCTGCATCGCTAAGCAGGCTTGGCCAAGGATACTCTGTGCCGCAATCGATGACTCAGAAGATAACTTCACCCTAGTGACAGTGTGAATGCTCTCTACGGAATGGACTGGAATAGGTCCACACCTCGTTGCTCAACATCGTAGCGCATCCTACCTTCTCGCCCTCTCGCTTATCTCCACATACCATTTGTCACTATATCGCACATACTGAGTCATCCCATACGCGTGCCAACGACATCGATAAGCATCTTGGCAACGTACTATCTAAGGAAAGATGCCCTTTCAACAACGGTCACTGTACCAAGGATCGCAGCAGGCTGATGACTTGGGTGCACATGCAACCAGGAAAATGCCCAACAGTACGTCTTTCGAAGGGAAGGGATTTCTACAGAGGCTTACAGTCATCTGTGATCTTCCAACGTACTAAGCTTCCGAAGCGCTGATGCTGTTCATGCTTGATACTTGCAGCCAGACATCGATGCTCTTCTGTGGATCTGTCACCACACCATTTGACCTTTTCATATCTACCACTGAGTCGATATCTAATCTCTCCGCACTACCTGTAGCTCGACGCTCATACAGCGGCACAGGCCGTCTAGCGGCCGCCACTAAATCCGCCCTACGACCAGTCTGCTCCTCGTGATGCTGATGGTCAGCATTCTCGGGTAATCAGGCGAACAACACGTCAAACCTTGTTCCGAAGGACCGACTAAACAGCAAGCCTCGCTACAGACCTGGGCGCGTCAGCATCGTCCCGCGCATGTACACGGACACCGCGACACATAATGTCACTTACCGCATCACATGCATGCAAGCGGCTTCACATCTCCGCTCCATAACCTAGTTGACTTGACATATCGTGTATACTGTAATCGCTTACATGTCCCCGCATGTATGATCATAACAGCGCACCTTCTAATTGTAGCATAGTTAGTTAGATGCGTAAAGAGCAAGGCCGATAAGCATCTTGTGACACCTGCCCACCTCAAGCCTCACCACAGGGAAGTTTCACGATTCTGCAGCCACATCGTCTCTGGGTCACCGGGTCTCCACTGTTGCTGCGGTTCAGGCGTCCAAGGGAAAAGCTTTTGCGAGACCGATTCTGCGGCCGGGTCAATGTCAGCGTCAGCACTTGCCTGAAGGCAGTACTTTGTGTGCACAGTGCCTTCGAATACAACAGCCGCTTACCTTCAGTTCTCATTGGTTGTATTGCAACATGTCAACTGCCACGCTATGTGTTCGCAGATCTCACCGACCCTAGTACTGAGGAGTAATATATGCACCCAAAACCGAGATTTAGATCTTGCTAATAAGCGTCGATCTGAACTTCTGTACACCGTTCACGACGGTTTGTGTCGGGGCTTTCTGATTTCAGTGCGACGTGCAGATTGTGATGCGGTCATCAACTTTAGAGCATGCTGCTAGGAGAGTTGTAGCACGTACCGAAGCAATTTCACAAGCCTAAAACAATATTACCTGATAGGATTCCATCCAAGGAAGGTTCTTTGGTCAGGGGTCCAAGATGCGGTTCTGGAAGTCGGTGTTCAAGTCTTAAAACTCCCTCGCTCGTCAAGATGAACGTGCATTTGCTTCCCTTTAAAGACTGTCTATCCGTCGTTACGTCTCTTCTGTCTACCTCCCTCTTTATCACAAAAGACATACTCATGACCATATCCATAATTACAACCATCATAACCCACTCCAAACAATGCACCATCATCAACCAATCATCAAAAACATGACAATATACGGTAGTCGGCGATTACACCCCAATCTAGTGCTCACTGCTCACTGCTCACCCCAATCCACGTGAGCTCAACCTCTTTCGAAACAACTTACCCCACGTTTCGCATGTTTTGTGTTATGTCAGATTACAGATACCATCGCGTGTCGCGCCGAAACGAGAGATTTTCTGTGGGGTCGGAGAAATTAACATAAACGTAAGAAGGGGCTACACCGAGTTCTGTGAGTCTGCGTCAGCGCTACTGGAGGGCGCATATTTGTGTTTTTTGCCAGTGATGACCTGATGTACGTGCTGATGGTTTCTCGAGGACTCGTTGCGCTCAGACTGTCGTGTATGTGAGTTTGTGTTTATGTTGCTAAGATAGATTGCATACCAGCAGCTTAGGATCTGGAAATAGTGCCACTCTTCGATTGCGTCTCCTTGAAGGATTCAGGTCGCCATATGCTCAGTGAAACGGTGATTCCAGATGAGGTAAATTGGGTGAAGCCGTGGTAAGGTATGCATAACTGGGAGCTGAAATGATGGATTATCAAATTTGTCCAGGTGTTCTGCATCCGTGCACAAATCAAAAGATATCGTCTTCCAGGATGCATGTCCATCGTCGTTCTTCCATGCTGCTCATACAATCTCAATGAATTACACATACGCGCGAGCAGAACATGGTGTTAGCGATGGCTTTTCGTACGTGTCATGTGCTCGAACGAAGTAACGTCATCGCCTCCGAGGTATACATGAGTTTCGGAGATAACACCACAAAAACATCCGTTTGCTGACGGTATACGTACGCGTGTGCTTTCGCTCATGCCATTACCTAGTCCATATGTACGTGCTTTGAAGCAGAGTGACGAGGCCATTTGTGGACATCAATCTTCAGTGTTATGGCTGACGTGAAGTTACGCATACTCTTGTTTCTGAAGACAGTCAAGCAGGTTGATGTTAAAGGGGTGACAAGCGTTCGCTGATGTTGTGGCGCTCGTGTATGGTATGCCAAGGCTCAGCGCTCAACGCCGACTCCCAGCCGAACAATGTTTGCTGCTGGCTGTGCGGCAGCAAGAAAACTCTTTTGCATCATCGCCGATGTCAGAGCAATTGGGACCGCTGTATGGTTCGCGCCTCAGACGGGTATCAGAGGCCGAGACGCGACGATTGCGCTCGCCAAGACAGGGTATTTGGTGTTACATTCGGCCTCGCCGGAAAGGATTCAGGTCAATGAAACATTCGAGAAGTGTTCTTAATGCATTGACATGACACACATGCTGTGTAATAGGTCGAAAGACTACATGGATGTCTTCGCTTCAAACAATGATTCTGGACATCCTGTCGTATCAACGCCCGCTGAATGGATAAAACATCCTTGAAATGCAACAAATTTGCCGCTCAGTGGCACCAGAAGTTTCTGGGCCGCGTAACAAGATCTCTGCTATATGAGACCAAATGCCGTCATCAGTGTCGTTATGCCCAAACGCACGGGCTTCGCCGCCAAGGGCTATAGAAAAATTGCAAAGCTGTCTGCAGGCGTGGAAACTTTTCGTCAGAAGGGGCGATATCTGAAAACGCCGCTCTATAGGACAAGTACTAATGCAAAGAAAGTGCTAATGCCGGCTCCGACCGGACTCTGTTGCTGAAGGGTATGTTTCGATGTGTAAAAGCCGCTCGGATTAGATGGGGTTGTTGCTGCGGGTTCAGAAAATCTCCAATATCCAATGGCGCTGTAGGTGGCCCACATCAATTATATCGCGTCTTTCGAAATCATGCTTCGTCATGTGCTTCGTTAATGACACCGGGCTTAGGTGCGAGACTTGAGGGGCCGGAGATAGAGCCCATAGAGCCAACACGCTCCTGTGGTGGCGGTTCGTCTCTCATGCATGCGTTCTCAAGCATGTTCGTCCATTTTCCACTGGTTCCGGCATGACTATGCTTCAAGTGTTGTCTGAAGTGGTCTGCGCGGAAAAACTTCTTGGCTTGGTTGCATTCCCCAAACTTATGCACATGATTCAGATGCTCAGATCGTGCTTCCCAATCCGCAGGATTGGAGAACTCTTCACCGCAATAACCGCAAACGTCTGCCACATTCGGACGAGTAGGGGAGGGATGAAAAGCTGCATGAACACCGGCAAGCGTGGCGCATGACCAAGAATGTCGACGTAAATGAAGAGAATTCTGATGGCGCTCGGCTTCGTTCTTATTCTTGAAACGATTGGGACAGTACTGGCAGATGTACTGCTTCTCTAGCTCGTGTGCTCTGTTGCTGGGGTCAGCGTGGTCGCTCAATGGTGGACAGACCAAATGGCGGTGG
>Ga0265797_10003565_pt1 | contig 24759 bp, 22 predicted proteins | sample P2T30metagenome_FD_192433 | JGI IMG/M metagenome (GOLD analysis project Ga0265797, IMG submission 192433) | Plant litter microbial communities from East Loma Ridge, Irvine, California - P2 T30 | ecosystem: Environmental > Terrestrial > Plant litter > Unclassified | place: USA: California... | reverse complement strand
GACATGCGACTCGTCACGGCCTATGCGCGCGAACGCGGTATTGTAATAGGATGGGATCTAGCTCACGCTGTTGGCAACGTGGAGCTGAAGCTACACGACTGGGATGTCGATTTCGCTGTCTGGTGCTCGTATAAGTACTTGAACGCGGGGCCTGGAGCAACTGCGGGTGCTTTCATTCACGAGCGCCATGCAAAGGCGGAGACGCCGCGTTTGGCTGGCTGGTGGGGTGCGCCTGTGCCACAGCGTTTTGCGCTTGCAAGAAGTGAGTCCACGTTCTCGCCCTCCCATCCTTGGGAGCACGTCTTGCGTGGGATGAATTGTTGACTGTTCTTTTAGCTTTCGCACCAGCGGACGGTGCTCGCGGGTTCCAGCTTTCGAGCCCATCAATTCTGGACATCACTGCGCTCACTGCTGCGCTCAGTGTGTTTGCTGAGAGCGACATGCAGACCATCGTGTATCGATCCAAGCAGCTGACAAGCTATCTCGAAGCTCTCATGGATGATCTTGTCCGACACTGGGCGCGTAATAATGACAGCGAAGCCCATCCTTGCACGATGCTGACGCCTCGGGACTCACTAAAGCGAGGTGCTATGCTTAGCTTACGCTGGCACAATATTGCGATGCTTGAGCGCATCGTGCAGCGACTTCAAAAAGTGCATGTGGTTGTTGATATCCGAAAGCCAGACATCATGCGGATAACTCCAAGTCCGCTGTACACGTCGTACGTGGATGTGTGGTGGTTTTGTGACAAGCTCAAAGAAGCTTTGAGTCAAGAAGTGACTTCTGAAGTTGTCTGAGCCGGGATGAAGGGCCGAGCGGGGAGAGTCATGTGATTCTTTCTACGTAGTGTCAGCACGAGTATGCTTCCGCGGAATGGAATTATCTTTCACATACCCAAGCAATCGAGAATGAACGAGGAGCTGAGAGACCTTTCCCAACATACCTTCACCGAATACAAAGATGAATTGGACATTGTGTGGAACGTAGCAAACTTTGGGTACACAATACTCAAAGAATTTGACCACTCTTCTCCGAATCACGAATTTTCCCATCACGTTCTGCACAACCGCGCGATTACCCCCTAAACCATCAAACCACAACCAGAACCAGTCCATAACAAAATGGAACGCAACAATACGGGCAAGCCAATCGAAGTACAAGCCACTGGCGTGCCGAATGACTTCGCCGACCCCAACCACCCCCACTTTCCTCACGATCCCGAAGCTCAGCTCCCTGAACGACCCTACAAATATGTTCCGTTCACGAGCAAGAAGTCTACACGCATCGTATTGGTTGTTATCTTTGCCCTGCTATCATACGTCGCTGCTGCGCTCATTGGCGGAAAGGTTGGCATGAACCTGGCTAAACGACCGGCATCGAATGAGGCAGTCTACTCAACCACCACGGTCTTTACGACTACGGTAGTCCCTTATCCTACGAATATGCCAGCAGCTACATGCGCCTTCGTCGGTGATAAGAACTACATGCTCAATTATGCAGAATGCGAAAAGGACTGCAACAACTTCGCCAGCAGCAACAAAACCGCCAAATGTAAACTCAACGATGGACTGAAATTTCGATGCGAGGTATGCGACATCGCCAGCAAGACTTCTACAGATATTGTCACCAAAACGGTAGAAGCACCCAGTCCTGCAGCTACCTGCTCCTTCGTAGGCACCTCATTCTTCATCTCCCAGTTCACAAAATGCAACAAGGAGTGCAACAACTTTGTCAGCGACAAGAAGACGGCCAATTGTAAGACCGACTTTGCACTCAAGCTGCGATGCGAGGTATGCGAAGTCGTAAGCAAGACATCAGAGGCTATCATCACGAAGACAGTAGAATCGCCTATTCCAGCAGCTTCCTGCTCATTTTCTGCCGGAGACTTCTTTCAATGTAATCAGGACTGCTACAAGAACTTCAACAGCGAGAAGAAGACAGCGATGTGTAAATTGGACGCGGCCGCCTCCAAGGCGCAGTGCGAAGTATGCGACGCCGTTAGCAAGACTGCAGAAGCTGCTTCGTCCTCTACGGCTCCATCGCCTCCACCCACAGCGGTTTCAACTCCACCTCCGCCTCCACCACCGAAGAAAGTCGTTCCTGAGTGCTTTTGGACTGGTCGATGGTCGACCCAAAAGGAGTGCAACGAGAAGTGCGAGGAAATGAATGACAAGTCAACTGACGAGCCGCCGATTTGCAACGAGGAGCGAGGTTTTTTCAAATGCCGGACCTGCAAGGCAGCCCCACAGGTATGATGTCGATTGAAACGGGTGTATATACGACCTCATGATGTTGCGCACCAAGATAGGCCGGTTTCGAGGACCTGGCAAATTGAACTATTCAGCAATGAAGAATCAAATGAACACCGCTTTTGATAAAAAATTCTTGACGCATCTTCCATCCTACTCAATGCCTGGTAAGCTTTCGTTTTCACGTAAGTCACGTTCGGGTTCAATCTGGTCTTCCGAGTTCCTCCACGAAATCCGAACACTGTGCACCAACATCTCCTTACCATCCCACAATGTTCTTTGCAAGTCCCCTCAGTATAACCCCACTCTTCCATGTTCCCTCCTTCTCATCAACTCGCTTTATTCGACCCGCACAACGTCACAACACCTAAGCAAATATCCGTCAACGCGCACTTCATTAGCCCTCCCGCAACACACCCAACACCGCCTCCTACCCCATCAACATGTCGAACAAAGACAACGATGCCACCAAGTTCGAGAACATCGAGCTCGAACACTTCCCAAAACACCTCCCCCTACGCCCACAAAGACACTCGCGCCTCCTCGCAGCGCTGAAACAACGCCCTGTCCGCATCACCATAACCATTCTCCTATTCCTCGTCACACTGGCTGGCGTTGCACTCGGCGCTATCTTCGTCGGCAAAGTGTTACAGAATGCGAAGCAAGGCAAGGCGCAGCCGTCGATGGTTATGGTTACGCATTCGAGCGTGGTGACCTCGACTAGCCAAACCCCTGCGATATCTACGGTAAATCGAACGACAGTAGTTCGTGTCACGGTAACTGCGAGCGCTAGCTCTTCGAGTAGTGTTTCCAGTAGTATTGAGGCGGTGAGTCAAAAGCCTCGCGTTACGGCGAGTCCGGGACGCCAGAAGCCTGGTATGGCCTAGTAGCTGAGAGCGACGAGCTGAAGATTTGCAGATGGACCCGGGGATGCATCGCGTTCCGGCGTCGAAAGTGTCTGTCAGTAGTGAGACGTGGGAATTATATGTACATGTAAGCCCAGGGCACCTTGCATGGTCACGTGGATTATCCACCAGCCAATCAGCCCACTACTTCATGTATATAAACCTACGTCACAGACCTCTCGGGATCAAGACAGAACATCAGAACATACAAATAAACAACACAATACACCTTACATTATATATCAATCGCCTTTTTGCTTACAGTACACAATGATGAATGATACAAGAAGGAAGATTAGCTTGACTCCAGGCATGTGTGCGTGACTTCGACAACGTGCTTCTTAGTACCTGGCTCGAGCATGATGACCGTGATATCATCCTTGTTTAGCGTCACCAGGCGCTGCAAGAGTTCGTGATTGATGAGAGCAGCAAAGTTAAACGACGAAGGAGAAGGTTTGTAACCTAAAACAGTAGCCTGTCTATCTTTAATAGTATTTGAGTAGAATAAGAAAGCTGTGTATCACATCGAGGACAGCCAGGCTCTACATTCAACATACTCCAAATGTTAGTGGTAAAGCTTCGCTGAGGCAATCGATCACGGTTTCTCGCGAGCCTGGTGGCGTGATGGCGCCACATCTTGATGCGCTCGTCGCCGTAGCGGTCAAGACTGTCTTCTCCTAGCTCGTCTTAGGGAGTGCCGAGGAAGCAATTGTTAAGGGAGCTGACGTTGGCGAAAATGCCGGTGAGGCCCATGCCATGCCATGGGTTGCAGATGGGCAACGTACTCACATGGTCGATCTTTGGTATGTTCGAGCGACATTATGGTCGCAGTTTGAGTCATACATCGATGAGCTCATCATTTCGATGCTCAAGACGACGTCAGGTTCAAGGTGGGGCATGTAATCGCCCTGGCGGTATTATGTCTCCATGCTCCCTCCCCAGGCAGTCAACAGGAGGAAAATGCGGGGAGACAGAAAGCTCCACTCATCTCATGTTCGTTACTTCTGTACGTGATTAGTCGCTCCTGGAAGGCGCCTGATGAAGAAGACGGTGGTTGACAGTGCAAATACTCAGGTACGGTCAATGTCGCCAGGGGCGATGGTGTTGAGTTTGGGGATCGCGTGCGATGACATCAGATCCCCACCAGATAATCATTTCTCTTGCTGTCCATCTTGTTGACTTTAAGAAGACTACCCTGGAACTTAGAGAAGCCAGTCGCTATACTCGGGTCTCGCTCAGAATTAACGCACGCCAGCGGCGAGACAACTCGTTACGTTCCTTTACGGAGTACGGTACGTTCCAGCGCGGTTGGGCTGTTATTTGTGATTCGCGCGAGGCATTAACGTCATAGGTAGGGGATAATAATAGATTCAATAAACACCCACGCCGCGTCGCATCCCGCGTTGATAGCGGCCGCATGTGATGTCCTCGTTTCTGCGACTGTTGGGATGGTCACGCAGGGCCCGGGTGCCGGAAGACAAGCCTTTTCGCCGGCCAGGGTTTTCAGCCTCCTCGCGCCACCATCTCAACCGCGATAACGCACCTGCAGTGCTTGCGCCATAACAAACTTCCGCCTATCTGTCAGCGCACGTTGTTATCTAGTCCCAGCGAACGTCCTGCACATTTCTTGCCGCTACAGCCCATCTTCCAGCCAAATTGTGCCGTACAGTGCAGTGCAGCGCTGATTCTCGATCACGACACCGTGGCTCCACCTTGGCTCTTCTCACCGATTGTTCCCACGATACTCCTTGTGTGCCAACTATTGGATGAACGCGCACACGGGGGCTTGGATGACCCAGTTATACCCACTCATTAACACTGTCTGCTTATCTCGGAGTTCTCAACGACACCCAAGCTCTTGGAACATGATGTCCACTTTTTCGACACGCCCACGACCAAGCAAGGTATGGGCAGTCGCAAATCATAGGCGCAATCGGAATACTCTCCTGGATACGTCGTCAATCGAGACTAGGTTGTTTTTCTTGCTGCTTGGAGCATTCCTTCGTCTTTGTACATCTCTCGACGGTGTTCCTCGCGCAAAAGCGGCGGCTCATTCCATGAAATTTCTTCGACCGGCGAACAAAGCCCAACTGATCTGACTGTCTACCAGAAAGCTCTCGGCACCCTTGCGATACGCTACCACATATATCGGCCCTCGTGATCTCAAATTATGCCATTTTGACGCCAGAACAGCCACTCCCGCGTTGCAGCTTCTTAGCACTAACCTCCCGGCTTGGATTTGCCGTGGTCCTGGCGTTCCCGAGAAGTGCATCCATGTTTCTAGCTACTACAGCTCCACCTCGTCTCCATTGAAAGCTGGCGAGCAACGCATCGAAGCCTCTGGCCAGGAGAAAATTGGGCCTGTCAACGCCACCACCTTTCTAAGCTCCTGGTTTGAGCTGTTCCTTCCACTATTGAATCGACCAAATATTTGAAAACACTAGGGGATACATCCATTGCCTACACGACTCGGCCACGCTTCATCGTTACGACTTCGCCGTCGTCTGTCCCCTCGCAAACGGTTTCTCGATCGTCTCATCAACGATTTGGAAATCACTCAAACAACCAGAGCTTATAGCTAGTGAAAGCGGAAGACAACCGACGGGCCAGCTAGTCACTGAACCCTATCCTATCTGGAGATCACCCGCTAGGCTTCACATCTTGCAGCTGCTGCTGCCCATGAGATAGTCGCACGTGCCTACCCGAGTCAGCCAAGCCCACGTTCTAGCGCTCTCCGACTACGTGCATCGTCGACCTTATCGTCGAACACTAGCCCCGACAAACCGCGGGGAGTACAACACCAAAATGGATCCCTCCCACGATGCTGGGCCGTCCACTGCTCACCCTCTACCGCAAGACGACAACGAAGAACACATGGCTACCAATTCTGGTGCTGGAAGAAAACGCGTGGGATTCACCACAGATAGCCCACGGCCTATATCGACAGTCTCTCCCGACAAACCAGATACAGGATCCGGTGGCCATAACACACCTCTCCAGAGACCAGATTTGACACAAGATGATCTTCTCGAGATGCGCGAGTCGCTTCAGCTCGCACTATCAGAGGAGTATCCTCAGGAGTCATCGACAGCCAGCGTTCTGCCCCGCAATGTTCAGAAGCCACGACCCGCCATACGCAAAGGGGCGCGTACGCCGCCAGAGGTCTTTTTGAACGACCAGCCCAATCCATTCGAGGATGACACAGAGAAGCAGACACCGTTGCAAGCCGACCTCAAGCACCGGTCCGGTCTTGATGCTCGGAATCGGGCTGCCAAGCTATCCAAATCAGTCGGAACCTATTCTGCACCAGTCAGTCGTCGGGGCTCCAAGGAGTTAATGTCACCACCTGTTGAACTCCAAAATATGGCCAGGACCTACGATTCAATAGCCGACGCTACCGATGGAGATGACGATCCAAATTTCATGAAGCGTGCATCTACGCTTCTACGACAGCACACGATACGTGCTGCCGAGCAGGGTTCAATCAGTCCCGAGGATCTTTACCACACTGACGTGCCTCTACGCTCTGGACAGGTAACGCCAGACACGCTTGAGGTTGAAGACGAGCGTGTAGAGCGACCTATTAAGTACCGGACAGGGGTGCTCGGAACGCTTCTTAGAGTCTCGAACAATGCTCAGGGACCCGTCACTGCTGGACGACTCCCAGGCAGACCCAGCCACCTACGCACCCTCAGTGCTGGGACATTCAGCGGCTCGTCGACGGCAGCCAACTCTCCCAACAACTCACCACCCTCGTCTGGATACAACACTCCCCACGGCGGCCGGCCATGGTTTCGCAATCACGGCAATCAGTCGACCACGTCTATATCTCAGCTCGTCGGATCGTCGGCCCATAGTTTCGCAACGCCTGCACAGAAAGAGCTGGGCGATGAAGCTGTTGAGCAGTATAAGCGCAGCCGACCAGCTATGGGCAAGCGCACCAAATCGGATGAATCGGTTTTCGGTGTCAAGAAGGCGAAGCGGAGAGACGATGAGATCAAAATCAAAATCCACCTGTAAGTTTTCGTCGTCCCTACACGTGGTATCGCCACTCTTTATTCCCTTACGATGGTGTCGTGTGGGCGTGATGCGAAAGTCTTCTTTCCAACAACCATTTCTTCCAGCTCGATGCAATGCCAAAACTCCGTACATTTCCCTGAACACAGCTAACGATGATACAGTGCCGGTACATTGGCCCGCCAAAACTACCTCCGCAAGCTGTGCAAAGCCCTCATGATGTACGGCGCGCCCACCCATCGTCTCGAAGAGTATCTCAACATGTCCGCACGCGTGCTCGAGATCGAAGCCCAGTTCCTCTACATGCCCGGCTGCATGATCGTTGCTTTCGACGACTCATCCGTCCACACCAGCGAAGTCAAGCTCGTGCGCACAAGCCAAGGCGTCGACCTCGGCAAGCTCCGTGACGTCCATGAGATCTACAAAGACGTCGTACACGATCGCATTGGCGTTGATGAGGCGGCGCCACGCCTGGACGACATCATCGGCCGCAAAGACAAGTTCAGACGATGGCTGCGCGTCTTCATGTACGGATGTGCATCTGCCACTGTCGGACCTTTTGCATTCCAGGCTCGCTTTATCGACTTGCCGTTCTGCTTCCTCCTTGGCTGCATCATTGGGTGGCTCCAGCTTGTTGTCGCGCCCGGCAACGACCTCATCAGCAATGTTTTCGAGATCGGTGCTTCAGTCATCACGAGCTTCCTTGCGCGTGCGCTAGGTTCGATCCGAGGCAGCGATGGCAAGGAGATTTTTTGCTTCAGTGCCATGGCTCAAGCAAGTATAGCCTTGATCCTGCCTGGTTTTATGGTGCTTTGCGCTTCACTCGAGCTGCAAAGTAAGCACATCGTCGCCGGATCCGTCCGCATGGTATACGCCATCATTTATTCGCTCTTTCTAGGATTTGGCATCACGATCGGAACCGTACTCTACGGCATGATGGACAAGAATGCCACATCTCGGACGCAATGCCATGACCCCATGTCCTCCAACTTCTACTACCTGTTCGTCCCAGGCTTCGCGCTCTGCCTGCAAGTCGTCAATCAAGCCAAGTACAAGCAGATGCCCTCCATGACGATCATCGCTTTCATCGGTTGGGTCATCAATTTCCACTCCTCATCCTACTTCAAAAGTAACTCGCAGATCAGCAACACGCTTGGAGCTCTGGGTATCGGCATCGCAGCCAACATGCACGCACGCTTCGGACGGCACGTGGAAAACTGGAGCCTTGGTGTCTGGGAAGAGCGAATCAGGCCGCAGCTCGTAAAGGTGCGCAAGATGTACAGGAGGCAGCGTCACGACCACCGTGGCGCGGCGGTCAAGATTGAGCGCTCCCAGTACGATCCTACGCATAGCGGCAGTCAGCCGCATTCGCGCGCGAGCTCAGTCAGTAACTTTGTCCCGCACACGCGTAAGATCGGATACGGTCTCGCGGCCGCAGCCATGTTGCCTGCGATATTCGTACAAGTCCCATCCGGTCTCTCGGTGCAAGGCTCGCTCGTCTCTGGCCTGCAATCGGCCGACCAGATCATTCGGAACAACACTATCAACGGCACGACGACTATCAGCGCTGCGGACGTTGGCGGAAGCAGCAGTATTAATAGCATTGCGTTGAACGTTGGCTTTTCGGTCATCCAGATCGCGATTGGAATCACAGTGGGGTTGTTTTTGGCGGCGCTGCTGGTTTATCCGCTTGGAAAGAGGAGGAGTGGACTGTTCAGCTTCTGAAGAGAAGTGATTATGACCAGTGTGATGGGAGAAGACAAGAAAGGTTGTAGCGTCTGTAGGATTTGCATAGCGTGGCGTTTGCAGCATTTTGAGCGTTGATGCATTTTTGGCGTTTGGGAAGCCTCGCGCTGGCGACGTAGAATGAGAAACCTTGCGCAACGAATCCTACGATGATCACAACATGCTATACTCAAGAATCTACGGGAATGTTTGTTGTTGCGAGAGGGTGACTCATCCCGGGACTTGGAAAGATATTGTCAGGAACGCTAGAAGCTGAGGGACGTACCGCTGTATTCTGGGAAAAGAAAGTGAAGCGCCGGTGGCATGTCTTTGGCAGATGCACTTTCATTGCAAAACGTCAGTCATCGTCGTCGATTTGTCACACAACTCAACGAGTATGTTATATTGCTTCTCGTTCAACTGCATGTTTGCATCAAATAATTCGGTGTCATATTGCTACGAAGTACGATTCGTACGCGTCCTAACTGGACTTGCACGCACCAGAGTGGCAATTATTCGCGCTGCAATAATCATCTGTCGAGCCACAGTATCCATAGTTACTGCAGCACGTGCCGAACTGTGTGCCAGTACAAATCTTGTTGCCTGCGAAGTTAGGCCCGCAGCTACCATCGGTGGAGAGACCACCTTCATTCGCATCACAAGCTCCAGAGTAGCAATTGCCCGGACCACAGTAGTCGCTGGTTGAGCCACAGTAGCCAGACGTCGAGCAACACGGCCCAAAGCTGGGGTTGTTGCAAGAGATAGTCGGGTTGCATGTACCGTCGGTGGTCACACCCGTACTGTCGCCACTGCACGCGCCCGATGCGCAATTCCCGGCTCCACAGTAGTCGTCACTTGAGCCACAGTACCCGCTTGTGCTACAGCAAGAACCAAACGCGGTACCTTCGCACGTGGCGTGGTTGGCCCCGGGCCCACACGTGCCGTCGCTGGATTTTGGAGCTTGAGTGACTGGAGCAACGCAGATGGCGTATTCAAGCCAAAGATTGGTGCAAGTATCGTCTATGATCGTGTTCAGATCACGGATGGTTTCGAATTTGATGCCGTAGCGTAGGGCGACGGAGTTGCAAGTGTCGCCTGACACGACGGAGTGGTAGAGACCGCAATTCTCTGTCGTACCGGTACGGGTTGGGACAGGAGCAGAAGCGGTAGAGTAATATGAGCCTGCTGCGGTCGGTGCGTAAATGACTCCGGTAGGAACAAATTGCCCACCAGGCGGGCGACTGCACACTCTTTGGCCAGGCTTCAGCCGAGTGCAATCTCCGACGATATTGGGGTTCCAGCTGAGGAACATCAATTCGGTGACATTCAACTTGTCGCTCGAGTACTGTGCCGCTAATTGGGCGCAAGATTGTCCGTCCCAGATCACCTCGCCTTCGCAGGACCGGGGCAGACAGATCGTGGTGTTGAACTGGCACATTGGATCCCCAGTGGCTTTGTATATGTCGCCAAGAGGAACTTTGTAGTCTTCGGCCAATTTCAGACAGTCCACGAATTCTCCGGTTTGGGGCGGATCGATCATTTGACCAACGCATGTCGTGGCAGCTGGAGTACTGCCGCTAGTAGTGGGAGAAGCAGTGACCTCGCCCGAAACACTAGTATAAGCCAAAGACACGAACAGCGTCGAGGATGAAGTAGTCAACGGTAGGTTCATAGAACAATTCTTCTGGATGGCTTGATACTGCTCAAGCATATATGTGGTAGACCTGCCATCCTGAAGGAAGGGATTGAGTAGTCGCTGCCGCCACATTTTGACGAAGCACTCGTCGCAGAGCTAGGATGACTAGCAATCAGCAAGGTGTTTTGACCCGCTCAAATTGTCGCCAACTTACAAGTTCGCGATCGTACATGCGAGTGACATCCATCATGCTCGCACTGAGATTACCACTAAGGGCCCCATACTCATTGCACTCGGGAGGAATAAGAGATTCGTCATCGTCCCAGCACGCCTCTTCGTCATAGCTATACAGTCCATCAGCGACTCAATCAGTAAAAATATAGCCGGGATACCGACGTAGTATATTCACGACCCTGCCAGTGCTGCGATTCGAAGAAACACCAGTTGGACTTACTAAAACGGTGTTAGCGACGCAAGAAAGCTAGGGTCATTTTACTCACCTGTCCTGAAGACAAGCAGTGTCGTATGCAGATTTGAAAACCACGGGCACAGTCTTGGCTTGCATGATGCTGCCCATGAAGTCCAAAGTATTGGAGCTACAAGACTTTTCAACTGCTGACAGCCATGTTTGCAACGAACTTGAGCACGAAGCAGTGCAAAGAGAAGTAACATTCTCCTTATACCAGTCTGTCACCTCCGTTAGCTTTTACCATGCAATGTGACCCAATTTGGATCTTACAGTCAATGTCAATGCCTTCCGCGGCTCGAGACATGTTGCTCTCGTCACAGGAGAGTGTCATGTTCCTGTAAGCTCGACATTAGCACTCCGTACGGATGAGAATTTTATCTGCACGTACAGAGCATCAGAACACGAGGAAGGTATGCCATGCGCTGCCTGCAACTCCGCTGGAGTGTAGGCATCGTAGATCTTGAAAGCTGCTTCCACCTGAGGGCCGATATAGGCTAGAATTGATATATGCCGCAACATTGATAACATGTTGCGCTTCCAGTAATAGTGATTCGAGGAAGGGGACAAGATTCTCCAACTAGTGAAGTAGGTAGATGCCGCAATGCTAATTGAACAGCTGTCCGAGAAGTTGTGCTATGACATAGCAGATCCGAGGGATACATTCAAGCAATCCGGGCCTCATCTCCTCGGGTCTTAGTGTCCGACCCATGTTGCTCCTCAACGACTAGAACCCTGAAAATCTTCACGTGTGGGTCTGCTTCTGCATGGGCATCGCGCAAGCTTCACCGCTCATCACCGCCAGAACACATGGGTAAAATGCTGGAAATGATGGTTGTCTGATCTCGTTCAAGATGTGCAATCGGCATCTCACTGAATCCGTGGGTGGGTATGGAGCTGTAGATCGGCACTGGACGGGCACTGAGAACAGGTTTGGTTAAACCCGAGCTCCGCATTTTGGTCTTGAAAACGGCTAAATTCGTGGCCTGCAGTGCACCATTATTTCAATCTACACCGTACAACTGTGGATGTAGCGAAATCGTTGGTTGGAACGTCATTGGCAGAGCGCAAGCGGAATGGCTACTGATCTACGACGATGGCCGTTGTTCTAACCATGAAAGGGAAGCTTCTCAGGGGTTCGCCGTTGTCCCGCTGTACTAGCGGCTCAAGTTCAGACAAGCTCATCCAGCCTTGACTGGTTTACAGCAAGCTACATACAAGACCAATATCACTACAGACACATATAAATGGGTACTTTCCAAAGATTCTTTCTGTGTAGTTGCATTCCGTTTGGCGCCAAATGTTCAAACGTACCACCTAACCCGCCAGCGTGTTAAGTCATATTTGGCAACCACGAGGGTCAATAGTACGCCTTACAATGCTCGGACGTAGGGTTTTACGGCTAATAGCACAGACCTTATGTGGTCTCCACTTTTATATGTACCCCTGAATATGTCAGCCTGCCGAAACAACTCGATTGCAGACTGGGCGTAAAATATTGATTGACCGCCTCAAAATTCGCACAGTAACGTCACCGTCCCGAGAACCTCTATCACCGTTCCCTTGTCGACCTTCCCTTTCTACCATAGTTCTGTCTTGGCGCGAGGCATTCAAGGGCGGTCCAGCCCGCTGAAGTGGGTTTTTGGCCCCCATGTTAAGCGATGGCCCACATCGACTACTTTCCATGGACCCTGGCTGCCACGGAGCCTCGGTGTACCAGGTTACCAGCATATGGCGTCCAATTGTTCTACGTGGAGACTGCCACGGACGTAGGTGCTGACCCAATATCATGCTTCTCTGGCTCCCGAAACGTTTTGTCGTTTTTCTTCAACTCTAGAGCGACAACAGCTACAGCATGTTGTTTTCTTCGGTTGCGGTCGTGCTGGCCATTGCGTCCGGCAGTGTAGCGCAGTCGTCTCAATTGAAGAACTCTACGCAGCCAGCTCAGCCAAGAAATGCAACGTTATATAGCCCTCTTTTTGAGAAACATTCGAACTCCACTCCAAGGTACCGCAACGAGAGCCAGGTCAACTCCAATCCTCTTTTCATAGCGCTGGCTGGCAAAGCTGCCGATAGCGCGAGCGTTACGAAGCGTCAGTCGGGCGACAATGGTCTACCAGTCGGCATGTGCGCCCCAGGTGCACCCTGTGTTAATGGTGCTTGTTGCGGCCAGGTAATGAATCGATGGAAAGCTTTTTATACACTGCTAACCTTTGGATAGTCTGGCGTGGTAAGTAGCCAATGAATGTACCATCGTCAAGTCTTCGACTAATCCTCGATGACAGTGCGGATACTCCCCAGACGAGTGCGGAACAGGCAAATGCTTGTCTAACTGCGATGCAAAAGTAGGTGGCTCCTGGAAACGGTGTTTCGAGTTGCTAATTAAAGTCAAGGCCGAATGTGGACAATATGCTCTGGCAGATAAGTCCAAGTGTCCATTAAATGTTTGCTGTAGTGAATTTGGTTTCTGTGGAACTACAGACGTGCGTAAATACATTTCGATTCCGTCACTCCGACCCTGACTTTGCATCCAGGAATTCTGCGGGAAGAAATGCCAAACTGGCTTCGGTGGATGCGGAAAAGCCAAAGAACCATCATGTGCTGGTACCACAGTGAATAGGCACATTGGCTACTACGAAAGTTGGTGAGTGTTTCCCGGAAGTCGAAACAAAATGTAGATTACAGTACTGACTGGTCACGAAAGGGCTTCAACGCGCAAATGCGACAAGCGAATGCCAAAAGACCTTGACCTAACCGGCTTCACACACATTAACTTTGGTATGTCCTTTGCGACAGATCTGTCGTCTACCCTGGTTCCCATCGCTCACACGATTCACAGCGTTTGCTTTCTTCAATCCCACGACGTTCGAGATGATGCCTATGGACGCCGGCGATACGGCACTCTACACGGAATTCACAGATCTGAAAGCATCCTACCCAGGCCTCCAGACTTGGATCTCCATCGGCGGATGGAGTTTCAACGACGCGACCAACAATCCAAATACGCAGACGGCTTTCAGTGACATGGCCTCAACTGCTGCCAACAGGAAGAAGTTCATCGACTCTCTCTCCAACTTCTTACAAACCTTTGGCTTCGACGGTAAGTAGCCACCAGAACCTTGTGCTACTTAGAACGATGAGTGACTAACGATTTGGCAGGCGCCGACATTGATTGGGAATACCCCGGAGCACCAGAACGCGGAGGCAAACCTGAAGATACCGAGAATTTCGTCACACTCCTGAAGGAGTTGCGAGCTGCCTGGGGAACCAAGTACGGTATCTCTGCCACACTGCCGAGTAGCTACTGGTATCTGCGCTGGTTCGACTTGAAGGGGCTCGAGAAGTACCTTGACTGGCTTAACATGATGAGCTACGATATCCACGTAAGCTCCTGTTTCGTGTGAATCATCTTTGACCCGTTCAGCTTATCACCTTAGGGCGTCTGGGATTCGTCGAATAAATTTACAGGGCCGTACGTCAGGCCGCATACCAATCTCACCGAGATCCAACTGGGAATGGACCTTCTTTGGCGCAATAACGTTTCACCAGCGAAGGTCGTTTTGGGGCTCGGATGGTACGGCCGAAGCTTCACCCTATCAGATCCAAGCTGCAACAAACCAAATGGCATTTGCCAATTCAGCGAAGGAGGCAGCCCCGGAGAATGCACGAACTCAGCAGGCACCCTCTCGAACGCAGAAATCTTCAAGATTCTCGCCAGCACTGGTGCAAAGCCTGTGTTCGATAAGCAAGCCGCAGCGAAATGGGTCACCTGGAATTCGAATCAGTGGGTCAGCTACGATGATGGTGAGACGATGCAGTTGAAGATTAAAGCGGCCAACAAATGGTGTCTCGGCGGAACCATGGTATGGGCCGTTGACCTCGACGACAAAGACAGCACAAGCACGAACGATTATCTAGGCATCGGCAAGGCAAATGGCGTTTCTCCTAGCGTGGCTCTCGAACTCAAGGACAAACGAAGAGTCGCGCAAACCGAAGCCACCAACATCAATTCGTGCTACTGGTCGTTCTGCGGCGGAAAGTGCGTCGATGGATATTTCGAGGAGACCTACTCGGACGGCCAGGTCAATGGAGTGAGCTCCAATACCGTTTGTAAGGACGGAAAAGTGCAAACGTTGTGTTGTGCTTCAGGAACTACCATGGGAACATGCTCGTGGAATGGTTGGAATGGCGTTGGCTTGTCTTGTGGAGGAAGTTGCGAATTCGCGACCTCTAACAACAAGAAGCGTGCTCTAGGCTCGGGTTTGGACTTATCCGGCCCAGTCGCAATCGCTTTCAATGGTAAGAGAACTCAAACCAGGCCGCGCTGCCTAGATGCTAAAGTAGAATTAGCAAACAGTCTGGGCCGCAAGGGATCGATCACGCTGGACTATGACTGTAACGGTAAGCATATTTTGGTTGCAGGACAGATTTTGCCTGCTAATCAAAGTCACAGGTGGCTTCCAGACGTACTGCTGTGACGGTTTCAAAGCATCTCCAAAAGGTTCAATCTCTTCTCTCGATCTCATTGGTACAGACGGAAAGGAAACCAACGGAGGCAAACTCAACGTCGGAAAATTCGCAGGACTTACAGCAGCCTGCACAGCTGGTGCCACCGCTGCCGCGACTGCCGCCGGTGAGTATTTCCCGCTGTCACCACTTCACTAACATCCTGCTAAACTATTACAGGCACGGCCGCCGGTATTTTCTCCTTCGGTCTCGGATTTCTTCCCGCTTTTACAGCTACCTTTGCTGCTGTATTCTCAGTATGCGAGATCAAAGCAAAAGAGGCGGCAACAATGCACGCCGTGGGAGTTGTGCCCGGTGTCCGTACTGGACGAGTTCAAAAGCCGCCCCAGCCCCGGCCCAAACCTCAACCAAAACCACCTGCCCAACAACCCAAGCTGAAACCTATGCTTGGGCAGTGGGTACGATTGTCCTACGACAAGGCCAAAGACAAGGATTGTGCAGTCACGTACACTTGCAGATACGGTCGAACGTTTGATGAGGTAGGCTTCGATGAATCAGTCCGATGGCTCTGCTGCAATGTCATGGATGCTTACACAAGACAGATTTGCGACAACCAATCCTGGGGGATCTATGAAGGAAACGCTGGAAGGAGCGTATATCACTACGAACGTACTGTTGGCCCTCACCGTTGGAAATCAGTAACGCTAACATATCCACAGCACGAGGAAACGACAACGAATATGCCAAGCGCGATTGGGGCAGACTATACCGCAGGGCAGCTTATCGCTCACAAGCCCAGAGGCCTATAGCTGGCGAAGCCCGCTGTCAAGTTGACGAATTCCCTATGGGCAGCTTATGGGAAGGACGTGCCGGTCTCCACAACCAAGTGTGTCGCTTAGTCAACGGGCCCGCCAACGGACGACAAGGAACCGACTTTGGGCAATTTCTAAGCGCGCAATGGAAGCCTTGCTCCTCGTTGAGGTCTGCATTGGGCATGGCTGCCCCACCCATCACATGGGAATTCGATCACCAGCCGAATGATCCCCGTCTTGTTGCCAATAGTGTTAGCCCGCATTTCATCGGAAAGTATGGCTGGGATAGTCAGACGCCTGGAGCGGAATGTTGGGGTAAGTCGTTCTCCCGATATGTGATGCTTCACTCACGTACTGACTACCTCTACAGCTACGTACAACGACCCGAACAATAACAACAACCCCACAACAGTGTTGGATCACGGGTTCCGAGCACTTCCTAATGATCCGTAAGAGTCTTTCGCACCTTGAATCCACGTACATGCGAGCTAACGTATCTGAATAGCATGTTCCGCAATTACCATTGGCCAGCGCAAAGCTACGGCACCGATCCCGATCAATTGATCAACAACAACCAACAAGTCCCACAAGATATCGTCAGTGCAAACTGGCAAAAGCGCTCCAACGTCATGGGCGTCTTGGAAAACCGCTTGCCATTCGACTTTGCAGATTCCGCGGAAGAGCCGGGTAACATCGACTGCAACCATTGTGAAGTGGTCATCGACGAAGCGAATGACCTGGTATACCAGAAGGAAGCCGTTCCCATTCCTGAAGTGCATGTCACTGAAGGCGGGGCGGAGGCTACTCCTACTGCTGCCTCGAGCAAGGCGAAGACTGGTCCGAGACTTGCTCCTGTTCAGACGGGGGTTGGTGCACCGAGGCATCGTCAGCATGTAAGGCATCAGGACTTTCATAACCATGGGAGAGGTCACTAGTTTTCGTGAGAATGGGACGATTTTTCCATCACCGTGGTTGTGAATAGAAGATAGCATACTCGATCGATGTAGATTAGAGGTTGAGACAGCTCTTTGATAGCGTCTTGGATGTAGCATCGACGAGGAGGAATCTCTGCATTCGGAAGACTTCTCTTGTGAACACTGCAGCATCGCATAGTCGCCATGCCATAACCATACACACCTCGCCGGAGTATGACATATCGAAGAACTTGGCAGGTTGTGCGAGTACGCAAGTATTGTAGAAGTATCGAAATCTCGCTGAGTGTCACAGAGCTGTGTCCATTCATCGTAAACAATACCTGGGAGACCAAGTAAGATTCCAGTGTAAACCAAAACCAGCCCAGTCTCCGCGGAGAGTATTTGCACTCATACCTCTGCTGTCAAATGCCAGCCGTCCCCTACTGCGCGTATTAGTGGGGCCGCCAAGCATCATGCACTCGACTTCACTAACGACACTCCGCACAAAACCCATCACCACTCTTCCCATCCCCATCCCAACCCTCCCATAATGGCAGAATGGCGCGTCAGCGACGAAGCCCCCTTACGAGAAATCGAAGGCCTGGACCACGAGCGATGCGCCGCGCTCCACAACTACATTGTAGAACTCGGCTGGACCCAGCGCGGCCTTCCACTTGACCAGCTCGACAAGCGCACATGGTGGGAATGCTACGGCGGCGACGCAGCACTCGCAGAAACAACCGCACGCCTCAATTCCCCAGTCGTGTCTTTCCTCAAAGCAGCATGGCACGGCTTCGCAATGGACGGGGCCCCAAAACTCCATTATTTCCATCGGTATTTATACGGCCTATGCACACCCGCCCAACTCTGGCAGAACATAAATTATGCCGACGACGAAGACGAGTCTAACAAGCGCCGCTATGTAAAGCTGTACATGGCAAACTGGGCGCTGGGCGCTACGCACCCTCTCGGCCTCATCCTGGATCAAGACGGCGGAACAGCGATGCAGCACATGTCCGTCCACGACACGGAGATTACTATGAACGGGCGACAGACGTGGTTACCCCTTGAGATCATTTTAGACGGACTGGTGGATCTAATTGAGCAGGGTAAGATTCGCGCCGTGGATGAAACGTACGCTGGTGAGCAAGAGCGCACGGAGCCATGGATCATGCCGTCGTATACGCAGCGGGATCTAGATGAGGCGGTTGATGCGTTCACGCAGCTGGTAGATGCGATTCACGTGCGGATGCCGGAGCGGCCTCGGAGTGAGGGCGTCGGGCTGTTGGATATAGTCACGGGCGGGCATCCTGAGATTTTACCTGCGGATAGCTTCGCACATCTCTTCCTCGCCGCGTGTCCGCGCCCGGCATTCAAATTCATCGCACCCGGTCTCGGCATCGCAACAACACAACCATTCGCCCCAGACCCAGAGCACCCAGCCAACACAGCCACCGTCTTCCCCTTCCTCCTTTTCGCAAGCCCATCCCCAGCCCACCAACCTACCCAACCCACCCCATGGGGCACACAAATCCTTATCTCCCCCTTCGCACGCCCCTTCGACACCATCAACACAACCTACCCCTCCGGTCTCTACCTCAGCGAAACCGACCCCTCAGGACCCCACCCCTTCTCCGACGGATCTAAACTCCTCCTGCCCTATGCCCTCGGCTCCAACGCCTGCGCACGAACAAGCGACGGCGCGCTAATCGGCGAGAACGCGCGCCGCGAAGGACACGATGCCGCCGCTGAGCTTCAGCCAACTAGCACGCAGCTATTCCAACTGGGTTTCAACCACTTCATCGCATCGCATGACGTGCAGCTGAGATACGTGCTATGTCGATGGGCGGAATTGGTCGAGGAAGGGAAGTGGGATGTCGATGAGCATGGGGTTATGGGCGGGGTGGAGAAGTGGAGGGAGGCGGATAAGGAGGAGTCTTGGGCGGATTACTGTTTGCCTATGAGCTGGTGATTAGAGAGCATGGGCTTTGGGTGTTGCATACCGGAATATTATGCGGCCTGGTATAAACACTTACCAGATACCTAGATAAAAAAAAATTGTAGCAGCACAATCAAACACACATCTCAAACCGTGCCGACGGAAGGAGCGGCCCTCTATCAAACCACGCGTGCTCGATCGACAAGAGTACTCACAAAGCACACACCAAATTTGATACACACACACATACAACATCTCAAAGTCCCAACGCGAAAAGGCTCAACAAATCAAATTCAAAAAAGGGAGAATAGAACCAAGCAAAAAAGAATACCCCACACCAAACCACCGCCAGGACCGCTTATCCAATTCCCGACCCAAACCTGCAAGTACTCCCCTCACTGCCAATAATGACTCTCCAGCGCCTCATCCCGTCCGCACGCCTCATAGCCGTACTCCTCGAGCTTACTGAAATTGCCATGCTTGCGGAAACAATACAGACACAACGGATTACTCCTCCACTCATCGCCATGCGTCTTCTGGTAGATCGAAGCGTCCTCCGTGTCAACGAGATGAAAAGACCGTGCGTAGCTGGGTGTATCGTCGAGCTCGGGAGTGTTGTCGCGTTCGACCACGGAAGTGCGACGTGTGACGGACCGACTCGATGGTACTGTTGCGCGTGGAATGCCCTGGGCGTCGGAGGCTTGCGGGCGGAAGGAAGAGAGGTCGGGGAGGATGTCGGATAGGTCGTTGCTTGTGTGTTCGGGGCTTGGTATGGTGCGTTCGGTGAAGGTTGAGCTGCGGATGATGGAGCGATTGTCGCCGCCGATGCTGCGCCTCCAGGGAGGGCGACTTGAATTGGAGCGTGACATGACACGGTCTGGAGCATCTGGCATTGTCATCGTGCGTCGTTCCCTGGAGAGCATCTGGGGAACTTCGTGTAATGAGTGGGTGCGTTCACGGGCTAAGGAGTGTTAGCATGTAAGTCGTTTTCAGATAAGGTGTGCGTACGACTGTAGTCTGCGGGCGGTCCGCTGGATACAGTGGTGGCGTCGGTGAGTGTGTTGGAGATAGCTGAAATTGGATCTTCAGAGGGCGACGTCGTTGTCGATGAGGCGGACTCTTCGTCGACGAGGAAGAGAGGGGAAGGTAATCCTGTAGCCTGATTATATCCCAGACTTGACTGTGCGCGGTGCGTCGTGGTGGCCGGCAGGTTCAAAAGTCCTGCGCTGGGTCGACGTCGTGGTCGAGGTGAGTCTGCTTCGCGACGGTTCATGTAGCCTGACTCCTGCGTGTTATTGTCGAGACGCGCCGAGGGCGAGGTGCATGGATCACCTGGAGTGAATACCGGCGACTCTCTGCTCAGAGCCTGAGTTGGAGCATCGAAATGTGGAATGTGCAGGTGCAGCCTCGGCCTGGGAGTGTCTTCCGGCGTTCCATCATTGCCGCTGAGCGAGTTCTGGCCGAATCTTGCTTCATCGGCTGCTCGTAGCTTCTTGCGAGCGTCGCGGGCTATGGATGTCCCACCGACCCAAACAGATTCCGAGTGCCGACGTTTGGATGATCCATTTGGCTTACGAGGCGTGTTCTGGGGAGTAGTCTGGCCACTGATGGTGGTCGGATGACCCGAGCGTTCAATCTCTTGAAGCAGCTGCTGGAGATATGACCCGGACGGCGCCAGACCCTGGAGAGACGCGCCGCTGAGCCTGCGGTTGGGAGTAGACATGCTGCGATAGGATGCTCATGAAATGCACGCGATAGACGATGCAGAATAGACGATGGAATGCAGCAATTTGGGAGGACGCTTGGAGGTGAGAATGTGAGAGATGAGGTCGCATCGTGGACGTGGAAGACAGGAAAGAGGACATGACTATGGGCCAAGAAAGAGTGTGTGGTTGGTCGGAGGAAGGTGCGGGTGTGGGGTGAGGCAGGCACGGCTGTTGAAGGAAATACACAACCAGCAAGAACGAGATACTTAGTCATCATCATCGTTTCGTATTTGGCGTGATGTGCAGCCTCACCTACGTAGGGTGCTACATGCCTCGTCTATCATGTTGAGGTTCGCTCGTCACGCTTTGTGGTCGTCTAGTGCTCGGTTCGTGATAGTCATGTCTCTGACATCTCCGTGTCGACAGCCTTGGCCAGGCCGTGCTCCTTCAGCAGCGCATCGATCTCATCCGCACTCCACAGGTGGTGGTAGATCTTGCCCGCCTTTGTCTTTCCTACCGTTGCGAACTCGACTGCGTGGTGTTAGTAGCGGTCACGTGCTGGGATACTTGGTTGCATACTCTTCTCGCTGCTGAGCTTGGTCGAGTCCATGGTCTTGCTCAGCACCTTGACCGCCAGCCCGCACGCCTCCTTCAGGTCGTACTCTTCCTTGTAGTCTTGCTTGAGTAGGCTCTGTGCCGAGGCGTTGTTTGCACCCACGCTCGTCGCCTTCCAGCCGCCGTAGTTGCCACTCGGATTGCTCTGGTACAGCTGGAACTGGCGCTGTGGGTCCCATCCGGCGTAGATGAAGGACACGCCGAACGGCCGCAGACCACCGTGCTGCGTGTATCCCTGCTTGAGATCGCACAGACGGCGCACGAGCTGCTCGCAGGGGATGTCTTCGTTGTAGGTGAGCAGGTAGCGCTGGGCGGCCTGGCGAGCGTAGTTGATGAGGATGTTGGCGTCGGCGGTCATGCCTGCGACGGCGCAGATCATGTTACTAAGCACGTCAGTATGTAAGATGCACAAGGTGAAGGTAAAGGTAAGCGACGCACTCGTTCAGGATGTACAGCTTCTCGGCGGATGTGTCCTGCTCCAGCAGCTTGCTTGTGACCTTCCTCTCGGCGGCCAGCACGATGCCGTCCTGGGCTAATATGCCGAGGGCGGTTCCGGCGTGGGAGATGGCCTCGAGGGCATATTCGACCTGGTAGAGGCGGCCTTCGGGGGAGAATATGGTCGTCTGCGCCTGCTGTTAGCTGTGGCTTGTTTGGTGGAGTGGCGTCATGCGCACCCGGGAATCGTATCTCCGTGACATGCTTGCGGTGTGTTTTGAGTGTTTGTGTGAGAATTGGGACTGTCGGAGAAGAAGGTGAAGGGCGTGGTTGTATGGCGGTCTGGTGGGGAGCTGGTGGTGTTGTCGAGCTCCAGGCACAAGCTCCTGCGCGTCGGAGATCATCACAGGCCTTGGCACCGTCACTTTTTGACGCGGAGGACCGCAACACCAAAGCTATCAACCACGGAGTCGATTGTAGTGAGAAAGTGAAGTATACACTTCTTAATCAGTCACATGATGGCTGATATACCCACACGACCGCCAGCGCCGCCGCCGCCGCTCCCATCTGGCTGGACAGAACACAAGGCGCCTTCAGGTACGGTACCTAGGTGCTCGTATTCATTGTGTCAACCTCCAGGACGTACTAAACGCCAAAGTCGTTGACTCAATATATACGAGAACCCTCGTAGTCTTAGCTTGCTGCGTCATTGGGCATAAGATGCTAACATCGCCAGGACACACCTACTACTACAACAAGGATCTCAACAAGTCGACATACACGCGCCCCATCGTTGAAGCTCCCCAACAACATAATCTTCCTCCACGGCCATCTTTAGGACCATCCTCATTCGACGATTCCCTCACCGGCAGCTACAATCCTCCGCCAGCGCAAGAACAATCCAACCCGCAACGGCAGATACAGGACCTCATCTTCGGCGGCGCGCCCAAGCAGTACCCGCCAAATGGCCACCAGCAGAACTATGGCAGGGGTGGACACAGAGGCGCCTTCCGTGGTGGGCACAACAACTTCGCAGACCGTAGGAGGGAAAAGGATGACAAGCCCAAGCATCGCTCCGACATACCCAACTGCGCGCCATGGGTGCTGGTAAAGACCAAGTTTGGGCGCAGATTTGTGTGGAACAAGGACACCAACGAGAGCTTCTGGAAGTTTCCGCCAGATGTTATGATCGCAGTTGTCGAGTTTGATCGCAAAGAGCGCGAGAAGAAGGAGCGCAGAGAGCGCGGCGAGCCGAGTGACGTCGAGGAGGCAGAGGATGCCATGGCCGAAATTGAGAAGGAGCTAGCCGCAGCCGAGGAGGAGGTTGAGATTGTGGAAGTCGACGGCGAGGCAGGCATGGATGACGAGGAGGAGTACGAGGAGGTCGAAGTCACCGACGACGAAGGCGAGGACGGATCAAATGCGCCGAAACGGCAAAGAGTGGATGAGCAGCCAGCAGAAGCAGAGGGCGACGACTTGGCTTGGCAAATCGCACAAATGGAAGAAATGGAGCTACAAGGCGGCGACGAAGAAGAGTTCTACGAGGATGAGGACCCACCACTGAGCGAAGAAGACTGCAAAGCCCTCTTCAAAGAACTCCTTGACGACACGCGCATAAGCCCCTACACACCCTGGGACAAGATTATCTCCGACGGCATCCTCTTCGACGACGAGCGCTACAAAGCACTCCCCAACATGGCCGCCCGCAAAGACTGCTTCAACGCCTGGTCCCGCGAGAAAATGGCCTCCCTCAAAATCGAAAAAGCGCAGCAGCAAAAGCTCGACCCAAAAATACCCTACCTCGCCTTGCTCGACCGCCACGCGAGCCCAAAGCTCTTCTGGCCTGAGTTCAAGCGCAAGTTCAAGAAGGAGCCTGAGATGAAGGACATGAAAGTCTCGGATAAGGACAAGGAGAAGCTGTATCGCGAGCACATCAAGAGGTTGGGCATGCGGACTTCGGATCTCAAATCGGACCTCTCGACACTCTTGCGCGCTCAGCCACTCGTCTCGCTGAACCGCTCTACGACCATCGATACACTACCACCTGCCGTCCTGACAGATCTACGCTACATCTCCCTCCCACCATCGACGCGCAACACAATGATCGAAACATACATCTCCACCCTACCGCCAGCGCCCGAAGGCTCCAACATCCTCTCCGCCGAAGACGAAGCCGCGCAAGCTAAGAAGTGGGCTGAGCGCGAGCGCAGGGAAAATGCCCTGGCTGATCGCGAGAGACGCGTCAAGGACGAGAAGCGCAAGCAAGAGCGCGATTTAGAATACGGCAAAGGGAGACTACGCGAGGAAGAAGCCGAGATTGAGCGCGCGATGAGGGTGGGCAAGGATGGGTTGAGGGGGTATATCGATGCGTAGATTGGGATATCCACAGAGCTGACGTATGGACATGAACACCCGATTGACCATAGGATGGATCAATTGGCATTTGACTTCCTTCTCCCATTCTTCATTCGCTTCCCAACACCCTCCCGCAGATTCACCCCAATATCCTTCCTCGCTGGTTGTGTGTATGCTGCTTTCAAGAGCGAGCAAAGCAGAGCACGAGATCAACAAAATAGCTAATCCCAGTAGATGAAGAATTGAAGAAGCTCGTTCCACAGCCGAATAATGCATGCGGATCGGATGCCTATTTCGCTGCTGGAGGGGATAATTCTTCCTCGGATTTCATTCTCGTTCTCTCTTTCATCTTCTATGGAGCGCACTACCTTTCCCCCCCCCGCAATGATAATTCAATAGTGTCATCTCCGCGCCATGATGTCGGATGCAGTTCACAAAATTCTCTAGCGAATACTGCAAATGCCACGTGTTGGAGCTTGTACGAGCACCAGGGAAGTGTAAGAGTGGCTTGTTCATTG
>Ga0265797_10003564_pt1 | contig 24763 bp, 19 predicted proteins | sample P2T30metagenome_FD_192433 | JGI IMG/M metagenome (GOLD analysis project Ga0265797, IMG submission 192433) | Plant litter microbial communities from East Loma Ridge, Irvine, California - P2 T30 | ecosystem: Environmental > Terrestrial > Plant litter > Unclassified | place: USA: California... | reverse complement strand
CCCCCTCCCAAAGCCCGCAAGCAGCCGCATAAACTTAGTTTAGACCGACTGTTTCCTGCGCGTGTCATGCCAGGCCCACACGCCTGAAGTCCGCCCCTAGCCCACACTGTCACTACTCCTCTCCATACGATCGACGAGCGGCGCGTCTACGCTGCCAATCCGCCATTGAGCTGCACCTCGCCCCGAACCTCGAACCCAGAGCCCCGGAGGATGCGCCAAAGTCACAGAGTGGGAAGCTTCTCGACGCAGACAGACACGCCCAGCCCAACCGCACCATGGCCAACTACGCCTACGACCATGGCCGCCCCAGCACGCCCACCGGCTCCCAGAAGACATGCAGGCCAAACGCTTCCATGCGTGCCCTCAACACCACCCAGCCCAGACACGAGACCTTCTTCGACGACGCGACCCCCGTAGACCGCACCTCCGACAAGCCCCTCTACAACCCGCTGCGTGACTCCCACGACCTGACCTTTGCCGAGCACGGCAATGTGCGGGACTCGGTCGTCGACAACATGCTGCTCTCGCTCGACCAGTTCTCGACTGGCAACTTGTTTGGCGGTGGAGCCAGCTCAGGCTCGCAGTACGCTGCCGGCTATGGCGAAGACGACTTCTTCCTGAGAGACAACTCGTACAGGCCGCCCGGCCCACGCCATCGCGGGCATACCTACACCTCCTCGCGCTCCTCCGACTACGATCTCGGCCCGCACGAGACGTCTCGGTACACGGTCCAGCACTCGCGCGCCCGCCGGAGCAATAGCAGCAACAACATTGGCACGCCCGTGGCCCGCAAGTCCAGCTCAAGAGACATTTATTCGAGCAGACAGGTCAACAGCCCCTATGGTCTCCAGCAGCTCGGACACCTTCGAGGCGGTCCTAACAAGGGCAGCAAGGGCAGCAGCACCTCGAGCATGGACTTTGGCCCATCCGCCGCCTTGAACAATCAGCGTATAGGCTTTAGCAAACGCTCGGCCAGCTTTGACCACAGCAATGCCAGCGAGCGAGGGAGAATCTCGCCTCTCAAAGTGGAATCAGTCTTGGATAGAGGGAGGATTGCGTATCAGCAGAGCTACGCGGACGACTACGACGCCGCACCCGAGCCCACCATTCCAGCAGGCCCACGGAAGCTCCAGGATCCACCACTCTCGCCCCTCGCCCTCCCTCCCCAGCCCTCGTACGTAGTCTCGCAGACAGCCCGGCCGGGGCGCAGAGGCAGCGTGCGCTCCAACACGAGTTACAGGACGCTGCGCAAGAACAAGAGCCAGCCGGGGCCGGACATGAGAGCCCAGGCACAGGAGTTTGTCAATGCGAGCACGTTGCGAGAGCTGCCGCCAGTGCCGCTGTGGCATGACCCATCCGCCTCTTCGCCCAGCGTGGCCGCCCGAAGCCCACTGTTTGCCTCACAAGTCCCGGCAGCCGCATCCAAGCCTGGCTTCTTCAGGCGTGTATTTGGCGGGGGTTCTTCCAAAGCCCAACCGCAATTGTCAACTGTTTCAGCCATGTCGCATGCGACAACAACGGCGCAGAGGGATCCGTCCCCGGCCTCGGTTCGACAGCAGCCAGCAGATGTGCACTCGATATATTCCATGGCGCGACCGCGTACGACGCCGAGCAACAATGGCCACATTTCCACGCAGCTAAAATCGATACCGAAAGCGCCCGCCACGGCTTCGTCCGTTCAAATGGACACATCGCTATCATCATCATCATCTCACGCTCAAGCACCAGCACTAGGCAAGAAGCCGTCGTCCTTTTTTAGGCGTCGGAAGAAGTCAATGTCGGAGAGTGTCAAGCCACCACTCATGCCGGTTGACGTGACGCAGCAGCCACAGAAGCCGATGTTGCCCGCCCAGCCCAGCCCAGGCGTTAGCAGTCTGCGCCAGGTCATGAACCCGTATCTCAGCGATGCAGGCCGTGCGGGAGAACGGGGCCACGAAGGACGAGACGAGCAGTCTGGCGACGACGCAGCCAACGGCGAGCGCCCCCCCGGCTTTTCGCCTGGCTACAAACCACACAAGGACGCGACCGTACGTACAGTCAGGCCAAACTCGCGAGGCGACGACCTGACGCCTCCTGCATCACGGGGCGAGCAGCTAAGAGCGTCACAGTGGAGCAACAACAACAACAACACGGGCAGCCCCAAACTCAAGCTGAAGCTAAAGCACGGCCGACAAACAATCCCAACACCACAGGAAGACAGCTTCCTCGCCGACAGCAGTAGCTGCAACGAAGACCATAGTGGGCGCGCGACCCCGACGGCCGACCAGCGTGGCGTCGACCATGTGCGTAGACCAAGCACAGGCCCCGCAGCGTCGTCGCTCAAGCAGGTTGGGGGAAGGAGCAGCCGCCAGCCGTCTGTCGACCACCAGACAGATCTGTTAGCAGCCCACGAAAAAGTAACTTCAAGGGGTGCATTAGTGTCTCAGGCGGCGTCGGAGGACGACGAAGGCTGGGTCATCACGGAGGCAAGTGAAAAGGTGCACCTCTCCAACTCCAAGAGCCCCGCGGCAAAACGAGTCTGGCTTGACACCACACTTGCTGACTTGCTCGGTGACACCACGGATGACCTGAAGCTACCCCTGGAAGGCGCCCGTTCCTCGCAGCAATCCCTGGACAAGCCATCGCTGCAGTCGATAAACGACAAGTCTCCCATATCGCCTGATGACGTTTTCCATTCCGCGACGAGCCTGCCCATAGTGCAGGTCGAAAGCCGCGAGTCCACCGACATGCCTTCTCTTGTCCAGGACCGCTCCCTGCACAGCGAGCCCACCGATGCCGAGCGCGAGCGTGCATACCAAATCTACAGCGGCGATGATTCCTCCAGCCTCAAGGCCCAGGCTGCTGCCATGCTGGGCGACGTCACCTTGTCCAGCACCAGGACCCGCAAGGCCTTCATGGACCTCTTCGACTGGGCTGGCTTCAACATCTTGGCCGCTATGCGTGACCTCTGCGGCAAGATCATTCTCAAGGCTGAAACCCAGCAAGTCGACCGTATTCTAATGAGTCTTTCTGAACGCTGGTGTGAATGCAACGCCAACCACGGCTTCAAGGCAGTTGGTAAGTTCTCCCACCACCACCACCACCACCACTGCCTCTACAACACACCATTTTGCTGACAATGAACATAGACGTTGTGCACACCATCTGCTACTCCATCCTCCTGCTCAATACGGATCTGCACTTGGCTGACATCGAGTCGAGGATGACCCGTAGTCAATTTGTCCGAAACACGCTCCCTACCGTAACCCGCGTGTGCCAAGATGCGGTCAAAGCTGCGGCGGACGAGACGCTGAGGCCGCACTCGACGCAATTCCGAAGACCCTCTTTGCCATGGAATGATAAATCGGAGCCGAATTCGCCAGGCGCAGATACCACCACTTTCCCTGCAGAAGCACCCGAGGAACCCATGGACGCTAGGAAGTCGCGTAGCCGCCTCTCTATCCGACCGCCTATACGGAGCGGCTCTGAAGGTTTGCTCAACTTTGATTCGGCGGCGTCCGAGCCCAATACGCTTGTAAATACACCGTACAACGGACCGATGCGAGGCTGGGAATTCCAGATTGAGACTGTCCTCAAAGAGTTTTACGATTCTATCCGCAAGCAACGCTTGCCCCTGCATGGGTCCTCTGAAGTTGCGGTCCAGCATCAGCCGTCGTCTAACAATCTCTCTGTGGGTGGCATGCTACGCCGCACTCCAAGCGTGCTGAGCAAAGCACCCTCCGACAATGCGAGCTACCGTGGCCGCTCCCAAAACGACTTCCGCAGTATGAGCAACCGCTGGGCTTCTAAGAACCGCTCGAAGCAGAAGCTGTATCCCTCATCTACTGTAGCATCTAGCCGCACCAGCCTGGATGATCAATCAGTGTGGAGCCCTGCAGGGTCAAGCACCTGGAGTCGTTACTCGTACGGCAAAACTGGTACATCAATGTCGGTCGACTCACTCGGTTCACATTTTGCAAATGGCGATTATCAACAAGCCATCGGCTTTGCCAATGCCCTTAGTCAAGCCATTATTCGCGAGGAAGGCATGACGATTGCTAGCGACGAAGAGTTCTCTCGCGTTGCCCCGCTTTTGGAAGACGAAACTCTGGAGCTTGTTGGAGCCCCTTGGGCTAAAGAGGGAATCCTCAAGCACAAACGCCATCTTGAGGGAGTAGACAGAAAAGCCAAAGACCGAGCGTGGAATGAGTGCTTTGCTGTAGTCGAGAAGGGATGCATGCGTTTATTCTCTTTCAGCATGAACTCCAAGTCGGTGAGACAGAAGAGCAAGTTGCGGCCATCTGTTGGCGGCGTGGTAGGCGGCGGTAACTGGATGGACAATGCCGAGGCTCTCGACAGCTTCCAACTCCGACAGACCATTGCCAGCGCGCTTCCGCCCCCAGGGTATTCCAAGACGCGGCCCAATGTGTTTGCGCTCTCGCTCCCCAACGGTGCTGTTCACCTCTTCCAGGTTGGAACGCCTGACATCTGCCGCGAATTCGTCACCACGGTCAACTACTGGTCCGCACGCCTCTCCAAGGAGCCTTTGATGGGAGGTGTCAGTAGCATGGAGTATGGATGGGGCGAGAATGTCATCAACCCAGCTCTAATCCGACAGGATAGTGCGCCTTCCGTCCAAGGCCACATGCCCCGCCCGAGTGTTGCCAGCTCCATTCGTAGTTCGATGGACCATGGCTCAAACACACCCAAGCCCAGACTTCCCGGCGACAAGGTTGTGCTCTCCGATTGGAGCCCACCAGCCTCCAGCATGATGGCTAGCACCCTGATGGAGGTGGACCAGCTCAGAGCTCTGACCGACTATGTCAAGAATATTGAGAATGAGCTCTCGCACCACAACGAACTGAGAGCACCTTTGCTCATAGCAGTAAGTTCTACAAACTCGGGTTTTTATCGAGCTGTTACTCACCAAGCACTAGTTCTCGCCTCGTCACCCCAATGCCGCCAAAGCCATGGCCAACTGGGAACGCAAGTCACAGTACCTTCTAAGGGAAATAGTCAAGTTTAGAACCTACATTGACACCCTCTCGACGGCGCAAGCGGCGAAACAAAAGATTTATGCCGAGCGCGAAGCTCGCGAAAAAGAGATGGAAGACTCTGACAGGGGTGCAGACACTGACGCCAGTGTGCAATTCACTGAAGATGATGGTGCGCAAGAAGCTTCCGAGCCTCCTGCATCCAAGCCTATGCCAAACCCTGCCCCACCGGCAGCTTTCCTTTTGCATCCATGATCGCCCCCGTCTTTTTGATTGGGCGTTGTACTGACGATTGATTTCTTTGTTACGAATAGTTACTCCTTTAAGGCGTACGATACGGCGTTTGCGACTTTTACATTCGTCAAGACCCAGTTTGAGACAGCGCCCGCACTCGGTGGCGTGACGCTGTGTAATCTTTTTAATTTGTACGCCATTTGTACGTTCAGCATTTTCAGCATTTTTTTTCTTATTTCTTTTCGCTACTTCGTTCAAACGAACACGTACGATTGCATCGCGAGAGCCGTGCATACTGGCGGTAACTCTGTGTACGATTACATTAGCTTCCTGGCGAGCACCCGACTAGGGTACATTGATGATTTTTATGGTGGTGTATATCTGGTATCTTTGCATGGAGCTTCTTATTAGACATGGTGAAGCGAAGATGAAGAGCAATTGTTTGAATATTATACCCACACGTTTTGGAACGTGGACATGATAACTCTCCTCATGATGCTCAATTGACGTTTGCTTGACATGATTGCGCAAATCTATTTCAAGAGGGAAGACTACATATGTCACTTTTGACAGCTGAAGGGTGCATTTAAGCCTTGTACGGTGGGGAAGGCCAAAGGCAGATATTGTAAGATTGTCACATGCTTTCCAGGCGCATTAGCAAGGCTAGATTAGCCCAGGTTGTGGTGGTCGACGTGACACTCGCAGCCACCACGCCCAAGGTCAATCATGGCATTGGAGAGCGAACAACAAGAACAACAATAACGGGCATGCACGACGACAAAATCCTACAGGGCTACTATACGACTCCAATCACGCGTGTTAAAGTATTCGGTTCTCGCCGTTTGGCTTGTAGCGAACCGCGCAAGCCACACAATGGGCTGGACTCTGTTAGCGCCGTGTTTGGAACAGCCGTGCAGAAAACGTGCAGAAGTGCGAACCCGAATCATGTGTGGGCGTGCAAAGGTGGGTGGCCGGAAATGGCGAATCTGTATAGAAAGACCCCGGGATGCAGAACATATTGGGAAAGCTGAGGTCATGGGCGTGCATGCGTGTATCTGTATGCGGAATGGAGGGCGATAGGTAATCCAAGCGAGGAGGAGACTGAGCAGATTGGGCATGCGCTGAGAATGTAGGGTTGGGCTGACTCTTGTGCATGCGAGATTAAGTGGGATTTCTCTTGGGACGGTCCGAAAGCGTTCTCGCTGAGGAACTGATGCAGTGTATCCCGCTACCTACCAAAAGGGAATAATCCACTGTTTAGTTAGGAATAAGTAATAACAATCTCAACGAGCAAACTCATACCCCGTGCTTCTGATTGTTCGTTATTCAAAGCCTGTTTAACTAACCCCCACCACCCCCTCTCCCACGTTCAATCCAAGTAGTCGGGATTTCTCGGTGATGCCGTCTCGCGCCGTGCCACGCGAGACATGATCAAGCCACGCGTGAGGCTCGACCGACAAGCTGTCCGATTCTCCCAGGTCAAGGAGGGTTCCAAATTAAGCAGCGGGTGCAGCAGGCGAATCAAGGTGCAAAAGGCCCCGGGAGATGCGGCACTGGGATGTTTGGCTGCATAGGGAGCAGACACGTAGGGGCAGCTGTGGAGATGACATGGTTGGAGTTTTGGTGATTTGGGTTGGCTGGCGGGCTGCAGTTGGCTGTTGCATCATGGCCCTCTGGTGTAAGCGGCGGTTGTCATACCGATTAGTTGTCGTGGTGTAGGTGTGTGCCGGTATTACAGTAGGTTTGCCTAGTACACCAGGTGTAGCGCCATCGACCCATTACCGTTCCTGGACGCGCCCCAGCTTTTTTCCTTTCCTTTTCTTGTTATTTCCGCAGTATTAATTCTTTGGGTGAACTCCTGATCCTTAAACGGGCTTGTCCATCTCCTCCGCGATCTTCACTGCTATTTGCCCGTTGCCGTGGCTCTTCCCTCCAGAAGCGTGATCCTTGGCCCGAAGAGGAGCTCAGCCTTAGCCGCACGAGGACCAGACCCCGCGCTACCGACCACTTGCTCTCGAATACCGGCACATGGTCAGCCGCACGCTATTTACTGTACTCCAGCTTTCTTCGTGCACCCTACAATCCTCTGGCATTCTCCTCGGAACCTACGTCGCACCGTTCTTACCAGAACATTTGAACCGCACGCTCCCAAACGGGCATTTGGTCGACTAACCTGTGCCGATATCCGTTAGGCCTCTCCGCCAGGCCTCTCCGCCAGGCCTCTCCGCCATCACGCGCCACAACACTCCACTAAACCTCGACTTCACACCCACACAACAGCTGGACATGTCTTATTATCCCGGACAACAACATCACGGTGGTGGCTACGGTGCCCCGCCGCCACAGAACGGCTATGGTGCCCCGCCCCAGCAAGGATATCCCCCTCAGCAGAACTACGGGCCTCCGTAAGTGAAGAAGGGCCAGTGATGCTGGACGTACGCTGATAGGCGGTAGGCCTCCACAGCAATACGGCTACCAGAACCAACAAGCACCCTACAACAACTATGGACAACCTACCCCACCGCCACAACAGTACGGGTACAACCAGGTACGTGTTTCACGTCGCGAGCGCGCAACCGAGCCGTTGCACAGTCAAAGAGATGGATGGAGACCCTGACACGCATAGGGACCGCCACCACAGCAGTACGGCAACTATGGCCCTCCGCCTCCACAGCAGGGTCCTCCACAAGGTAAATCTGCACCATGCAACGCAATAAAACCAAGGCTGACAGCCCGACTAGGCATGATGCCCACTGCCACAAATAACCAATGGACACAGGGCAACCACAATGCCCCTCCACCACCACCCACCGGCGCACAGAACTTTGGTCACGGCGCACCCAACGGCTATTCATTTCAATACTCGGCGTGCAACGGGCGACGGAAGGCGCTCCTCATTGGTATCAACTACTTTGGCCAACGGGGAGAGCTTCGGGGATGCATCAACGACGTGAAGAACATGAGCAAATACCTCAACGAGTTCTTTGGTTACAAGAGAGAGGATATGGTTACCTTGACGGATGACCAGCAGAACCCGATGAGCCAGCCTACAAAGGCAAATATTCTACGAGCAATGCATTGGCTGGTCAAAGATGCGCGGCCAAACGATTCGTTGTTTTTTCACTACTCAGGTGCGTTGTGTGTGTGCGTTTGTGTAGAGACATGCTGACTCTAGGCAGGACATGGTGGTCAAACCAAAGACTTAGACGGCGACGAGGATGATGGCTACGATGAAGTAATTTATCCTGTCGACTTCCGCACCGCCGGCCACATTGTAGACGATGAAATGCACCGTATCATGGTCGCCCCCCTTCAGCCAGGTGTACGCCTAACTGCCATCTTCGACTCGTGCCACTCAGGCTCCGCGCTCGACCTTCCATATCTTTACTCTACCCAGGGTGTGCTCAAAGAACCCAACCTGGCCAAGGAAGCTGGTCAAGGATTGTTGGGTATTATATCGAGTTACGGTCGCGGCGATATTGGCGGTATGATTGGCACCGCGACCGGCCTGTTTAAGAAGGCGGTCAGCGGCGACGATGTTTACAAGAAGAACCTAAGGACAAAAACTAGCCCTGCAGACGTCATCATGTGGAGTGGATCCAAAGATACCCAGACCTCGTAAGCCGTTCCCATGCTACCAAGACGCCAAATCACTAACACGATGGAACAGTGCCGACGCAAGTATCGGTGGTGAGGCCACAGGCGCCATGTCATGGGCCTTTATATCTGCATTACGCAAGAACCCCAACCAGAGCTACGTACAGCTACTCAACAGCATCCGCGATGAGCTCCAGGGGAAATATCAGCAAAAGCCTCAGTTGAGCTGCAGTCATCCACTGAGTACGCCCTTGCCGGAATCCTATAATTCCCCAGACATTGTATACTGACAGTTCTTTGCAGATACTAACTTGCTGTACACCATGTAAACAACCGTCTTGTTTTGTTCGTTTCACAAAAGGGTGAAGAGGGAATGAAGAATCAAGATACTATTTGTATGATGTTTTGTGGTGCGCGTGCACGTGCACTCTTTGAATATCATAACGACATGAACGGGAATTACAAAAAATGCAAGGTCTGCAGCTTGGCCAGAGTGGGGGGTATGGGATGAACGTGAATGGTTGTGCATCAACCTTTTCTTGTTCTATAACTAGGGGGGGGGGGTGGCAACAAATAACGTGCTTAGCTACTGTGACGGCGTTTATGATTTTCCCCAATGGATAAGCGGGACGGAATACCTCTGGAGGAAAAGAAGCTCTATCATCATTCGTTATTGTTGAGAGAAGAAGAAGAGAGGGTATCGAACGTTCTGTCTATGAGTCCGTCCGTCCGTCGACCTGGAAAGCAACTGTACTGTAAACCTCCATTCCTAGCGCCTGATGCTGTCGTTATCGTTTGTCCACATTGGACCCATGTTCATCGTGTATCGTGATGCAAAAAATGACAAACCAATCCCATCTATAGCACTCAAAAGCAAAGGAAAATCGTCAAGGGAAAAAAAATCTTCACTCTCTCACACATCCGCCATCTCTTCGTCAACCCAATCCCTCCAGCTCCTCCACTCACCCCACCCCAGCGCCACCTTCTTGCCCTGATACCTCACAACCTTGACCCCTACCTTCTTCCAATCCGCCTTCTTGCCTCCCCACCCAGCCTTCCTCATCAGACTCACCAACGCCTCCTCCTTGCTCCATCCCTGCTCAAGCGCCACATCGGGCAGATACGTACTCCCGTACCGCCGCCCCTTATCCGTAAACGAGATCCTAAGGCCATGGGTCCCGACGTGCCAATCCATGGCATCGTCGACGCTCTCAAAGTCTGTGAGCAGCGTGACTGCGACCTCGAGACTAGGTAGCTCGCGCGCGGTAATGGGCGTAAAACGCGTGTCGTCAAACGCAGAGGTGAGGGCGTACGAGGAGAGGCCCGTGGGGAGGGGTTGTGCTTCAAAGGTGCCGATGCAGCCGCGTAGTCTCTTGTCCCCCGACTTGGACGATACCGTGTTCCATGTTACGAAGAGGGGATGTTCTTCTTCGTCTTCGTCTTCTTCATCTTCATCTTCTTTGGTGTCGCTCTCGCCACCGGAGGAGGAGGAGGTTAGGTTCGTGGAGCTCTGGCTTGTCAGACTACTTGGTGTCTCGCTGGCGCCTCCGCTGGGTGTCGAGCTTGCGCTCTGGGGGCTCGAGGAGCTGGTGGACGAGGGCGGAGAGCCTAGGATACGCGATACAGCAGCTGGTTTGTAGCATGACGCGTCTGCGGTCGTTGCGCGGGCAAGTGCATCGGCTGCTTCTTGTTCGGTTTCGTCTTCGAGCTCAGAGGTCGTGGTGGGGTCGGATGTGTATTTTGCCCAGAGGGTTTGCACTTGGGCGAGCGAGAGAGCGGGCCGCTTCTCTAGGCTCGCGACGAGGCTTTCGAAGCAGTATGCGCAGTGCGCTTGCGTGGCCATGGTGGGTTGGTGGGGTGAGCCGTGTGACGCGGGATGTGGGCTGGTGTTTTGTGAGAATTTAAGGGAAGAGATTGATGGCGTATTGAGGATAGTAGATGCGAGATATGACAGTGGAGTCCGGGGTATGGAGTCGCAGCTAATCAGGCAGCGGGGTGTGCAGCAAGCTCAGGAACCGGGATACCTTCGGCCGACCTTCCGAGCAAGTTGTGCAAGAGCGCGTAGAGAGTAGTATTATCGTATGTCTACGGCATATGAAGACGCTCTTGCATCAACTCCGGAGGTCGACGCGGTTAGTGAGTGGAGAGGTGTGAGGTGAAGCTCGAGGTGTTGAGATGTGATATATATACCCCACCTGTTGCACATCTCGCTTGGGAAGCGTCATCACTCGAACAACAGCCGTAAACATAGAACGGATAATGTAGTTGATTGCATTGCTAAAATACTTGTATGATCCCTCGCGGTCCGATATTTCAGAACCTCTCGAAGAGTAGTAAAAGTATTCTCAAAACCCTCTTGCTAATAATTGGTATGTAGCCCCATCTTCATGCACACTTGCCCTACGGGGTAAAAGGCTGTGTGTTTGGTAATGATGGGGTAGTTGATCTTGCCACGATAGATTTTCCTTCAGCAGGTCGAGCATGGAAGAGCTCTGTTGCTGTACACACTAATGGCTGGTTGGAGGTTTGCACCCCCTTCACTTTGCTGACTTACCTGGAATACCTGGTTTCGAACGGTCGGTTGGTCGGTGGATGCAACACATCACATGAACAGTCGCGCTGGTGGAGCGAACTGACTTTTCGACTTATTCATTGCTGCATGCCTGCGGTAGACGTGCTGCGGCTTGCTTCTATCCCTTGAGCTCAAAGCTGTTCATAGAAAGTCCGAATGCCATTGACGCCGACCAAATGTCTCATAAAGGAATCGAAAACCGCCATCGTTGCTCGCTCGTAATCGTTTCGTCCTTTATGCCGAGTCGCGCTTGCCCTCCTTGACCTCCTTCTGCGTCGCTGTTAGTACATGGCCAGGATGCGATGGGGAGTCTGGACGCACCAGAGCGCGCATGGTTCCGTGAAGAGCATGCCTGTGGTTCCTCCTGAACTTGGGGTCGGTGCCCTTGAGCGAGGGGTAACGGTGAGTCTTGGGCTTCTTGATACTGCAATGCCATCAGCTGTTGCTCTCCATGCTGTCCGTCTGATCGAGGGCCACGTGTTTCATCCACCTGATGATAGTGCTCGTGCGATGGAGGTGAGGGATGCATACCCGTTTCGGTGGTTCTTCTTCGACTGGTTGTGCTGGGACGAGTTCTTGGATTCTGCGCATCTCCATTAATATACTGTTACCGCAAGAAACGAGCAATCGCGAACGTACTGGCCATGGCGACGGTTGTGGATGTCGATTTGGCTGTGTGGTATTGTCGAAGAGCTGGAATCCTGAGAAGCTGAATTTCCCGCCGTCTGTGGTGTAAGCGAGTCCAAAACCGCGCTAAGGGGCCGTTAGCGCAATCTGCAGTCTCGCGACTTGTGAGCGTGCGGCACCCTCGTCAACACTCACAACTTCATCTCTATGCATCAAACGATCTTCACAGATGACACAGGGATGTCAAGGACCTTTCTTTCGTTATTCCAACCTTTGCATCTCGAACACGTCACCTTACGTCTTTTTGTGCTACCAAGGTTGCAACCAAACACACTCGCGCCTGCCTGGACGTGCCTCACGACATATGCTGAAGCTATTCCGGAACTCCTGCAATTCGCATCGTCCTGTTTTGATTGCTTTCTTCATTAGCGGTACACGATCTTATACATGTGCCGAGTTTTTGCTTCCCGTTCTTCTCTTAGTCCATCCTGGCTGTCCGTCTTCCGTCCGCTCCAGGCTCTAGGGAAATAGCAAATTATCATTAAGTTCCGCTACTTTCACGATGAGTTTTGCTTTTTGCTTTCCTATCTGGGCGCCGCTGAGTCCTCGGGATTAGCAATCGCCATCTGAGCTGATCAGAGGCTTCATCAGAGCAGCTGGACATCTGTTCTTGACCATCAAGAGAAGAGCACCCGGTAGAATCGTGTTTCACGGAAGAGAGCCATTCTATGCTTCCAGATTTGAATGCATGAATTTGTCCGAGTCACATTTATTGCTTTTGTCCACTTAGCTTGGGAATCACAAGTCATGCGACGCACGTTGCGACTTTTGCAAAAGGTTAATTACAACCTAACATTCAGCGGAACAAGTACGGGACGATTGCATCACCCAGTTTGGGGTCCCCCGCAATCGTAATATGCTCCGATCTGCGATTCGGGGCACGCTGGTCTAGTCTGATTGGCTACGGTCATGAAAGCTACTCACGCCACTTGCAGCTGTAGCGCATTGCTCTCACATGATTCTGGCTGTTTCTTTATCAACCTCGACGCTGCGCAAGAGTCGCGTCCAGTACAATATCAACAATGACAGATACACCGACAAGGATATCGAGGTTCTCCGACGACAAGACGGAGACGTTCCATGATGTCGATGTTGCCATTATCGATCCGGTCGCTGAGAAGAAGTTACTTCGCAAATGCGATCTTCATGTCCTTCCACCGTTGTTTCTTCTCTTCTTTTTGGCATTCCTAGATCGCGTCAATATTGGTACAACTTTCTCACACTACGGTTGTGGCCATCTTCAATCTACTAACGAAGCATAGGAAATGCAAAGATACAAGGTTGGTATGACAGTGTTGGACGTGGTGGTGTGGCTAATCCCAATAGGCTTGACAGAAGACCTGGGAATGACTGGTTCAAACGCCCATCGCTACAACATTGCTTTATTCGTCTTTTTCGTACCCTACGTCCTTTTCGAGGTCCCGTCAAACTTGGTACTCAAGAAGCTCAAACCATCGACATGGCTCAGTTTGATCATGATCCTCTGGGGTGAGCTTTGCAGACTCCTGTTGTCTGCCAGCCACTCTAACGCCTACCAGGCCTCTCGACAATTGGAATGGGACTCATTACCAATTTTGGAGGTTTAGTAGCTATGCGCGTTCTACTTGGTTTCTTCGAGGCGGGACTCTTTCCGGGTATGTATCGATTACTGCGTGTGCTTTCCATGCTCATGTTACAGGCTGCATATACCTCATTTCAATGTACTACAAACGATATGAGCTCCAGTGGCGGCTTACCCTGTTTTTCTCCGCAAGCATCATTGCTGGAGCATTTGGTGGTGTAAGGTTACACAGCGCGCTCAAGACCCGATGCTAACTCCCCTCAGCTCCTCGCATTCGCCATTGCTAAAATGGACGGCGTCGCCAACTATCGGGGCTGGCGATGGATCCTGATTTTTGAGGGGATAGTTACTGTCGTCGCTGGGATTGTTACAAAGTTCTGGGTGCCAGACTGGCCTGAGGATGCAAAGTTTCTGAAGGAAGAAGAGCGTGCTTTGCTCCTAGCACGCTTGAGCGCTGACACTGGCGATGCCGTCATGGATCGATTTGACAGGAGAGCTGCTAAGAGGATCTTTTTGGATCCCAAGATCTATCTTGGAGCGCTTGCATACTTTGGTGAGTAACATGCATCCCGACCCCAGGTTTCAGTTCAGTACGGCAAAACATGCTAACCACACTTTTTGCATCTCAGGCATTGTCAACACCGGCTATGCAGGAGCCTTCTTTACTCCAACCATTGTGCAAGAGCTTGGTTATACTTCAGCCGCCGCACAAGTACGGTCAATCCCCATCTTCGTCGTAGCAACCGCCACTGCACTCATAGCAGCCTGGCTCAGCGATCGCCTCCGCCACCGCTACCTGTTTTGTATGTTCGGTCTCGTCGTCGCATCAATCGGTTACATTATGCTGCTCGTACAGGACAACCTCTCAGCAGGCGTCAAATACTTTGCTCTCTTCCTTATCATTCCTGGCGGATTCATCACACAGCCCGTGATTCTGGCCTGGATGTCCAATCTCGTTTCCGGACACTACAAGCGCTCAGTTGCCTCCGGTATTCAAATCGGGATCGGCAATCTGGGCGGTATCGTGGCAAGTAATGTCTTTCTACAGAAGGAGATGCCAACGTATCGCACGGGATACGGTGTTAGTCTGGGAATGCTGTGGGTTTGTGGGGCAGCGTGTACGGCGCTGCTGTTTTTGGTCAAGTGGGAGAATGGAAAGAGGGAGAGGGGGGAGAGGGATGATAGGTTGATGGAAGCGGATGCAGATAACCTGGGGGATGATCATCCGACGTTTAGGCTGACTTCTTGAGGCTACCTTTGCGTAATGTACTGAAAGTTGAATAGCGGGCCAGATCTGCGTGCAAACTAGACCTCCTGCAAGGTCGCACGTCGTGCCTATTGATGTGGTGGTTCTCTGCTATTCATATTATATCCCTATTCTCCATGTACCAATCTATGTGTCTGTTTGATTTTCGCCTAGTTTCTGGCGGTCCGCGCTCGTCATCTCTTGACAAATCCTCCACGGCTTCTCACTCGTTGTCTCCGCTAATGTTCGTATGTGATATCAATGACGCAATTATTGGTCGGCCCTATATGACTGGAATGACTGCATCTTCTTCACGATCAGGGTCTGGCGCTTGGATTGGTCGTGTCTCTGTTATTTTAGTCACGAGTTCCAAAAATGCCCTAGCATCTTTGCAATCTCTGTTTTCCTTGTCGGAGCGGTTGTCCCTGAGCACGATCTTCACATCGTCCAAGTCAAAAATGATGCTGAATTCGGTGGCGGCACTCAACAAACTCCATCCATCGTTGCAGATATACAGATACAGTGCCTTGAGCCCCGAAACATGGTCTAGTATGTAGTTTGCCAACTCCGAGTATGCCCCTTTGATGAGGTGTATTGAGCAGTCTTCTTCGTAAGGCTGGATGAGTAGAGAGAGGCTTGAGACATTCTGTCGAGCCAATGTACCCAGACCTTGCAGCCACATTTGCGTGGCATGTGCTTGGTATCGTCCGCGTGGACATGGGCCTGTCAAGAGAATGAAGTTGTGGCCTTGATATGATGTGGGGTCTGCATCATCATGTATTTGCTTCCGCCGGTCAGCCTCCTCTGCCGTTGCTGGGCGCAGCACATTGATCGGACCATGAGCCTCGTGCAAGACCCATAACTCGTCCTCCCCAGATTTGAACTTGACTTCTGGTCCCACACATTCGTACCGGGTGTAGATGTGGCCCGGCTCTACGTCGTCTTGTGGTGGTAGGTCCGGCCTTGGACAGCGACAGATGTCGATTTGCGTGTGGCCAACAAAGGTAGTGTTGCTCGGGTTCTCCAGGTGGGGCCAGTGCAAGGAGTAATTTATGGTCGTGATGTCGTCTAGTGTTGACGTTTGTGACATTGGTCGAGTGGGACTCTGGTGCATGGGGGAGTTTGGCTTGGAATGAGGAGCCCAACTTTGGAGAATAAATACAAAACACGCATTCCCCTTTGGCATCCAAAAGATTGCCACCCAAGCTTGAAGTCATGCACACAGGACAATCGGTGTTCACGTTTGCTGTCGACTCTCCAAAGACTAGGCTGATTATAGGTTGTTATGCATACCGCTCTTCTCGCTAGGCCTCGAGGTATCAAATCATACATGTATTCGTTGCTACCGCAATGCCGGATAAAGCAATGCTGTACGCCTGGTTTGCTAAGAATAGTAAACTACGTTGGCACAGCTGAGTACATGCCGAGGCGAAGGTGCGTCAGCGCACACGAATGAGTGTGGCGATGGATCAAACTCAAATTACTTGGTGCCTGATCTGAATGTGGGCCGCCAGTGTGGGGGGTGGTTGATGGAGTAAGTACGTGTATGGGGGCTTTCCTAGGATGGTGGGCAGGGCTGTTGGAGTGAGACAGTTGCGCTATTCGTAGGGTCCGGTGAAGACACGATTGTATGCTTGAGCTGTAGGTAAATGTACATGCTCTTCCAGCCTTGTTCCGGGCGTCACAGCCAGACCTTGTCGATGGTTCCGTCTAGATTTCCAAAGTGCAACGTCATTGGCGGTTGGCCCATGCGTGACGCATTACCTGGACAAGCGTCACGACGCTCCGCGCGCGCACGCTATTAGTGAGTCGCGAACATGTCAAAACAAAAACAAGACGCTGCCGTCTAGATGAACGGCCACCCCTATCTTGATGGACGAGACGGGGAACGCTGAGGCCCAGTCGCCCGCCTCTGAGACGGGCAGCTTACCTTCCACGCCCACGCAGCAGAGCAGCAATGCCTCGGCCAAGTCGAACAAGGGGGAGCCGATTGAGCAGATGGACTTTGCAAATCCAACCCTGGGGATAATACGCAGATTCTCCCGCCAGCCATCTATGAGCTCGTTGGTATCGCGAGAAGAGGCACCTCCACCGCTGCCACCGCGACCGGCCCTCGGTCTGCTGTCGCGACCCTCGACATCCCACTCCACGGCGCCCGCAAGACCCCGACTCCTCTCCAAAGCCACCACACAGCTGTCGGTCGCGAACACGCAGGCGTTTGCTAGCGATGCGAAAGATGTATCGCCCACCTCGACAGTGGCGAAGCCGCACCACTTTGTACACGCAAGCGTAGTTTCGCGCAATATCAATGATGCCGATGACACGGCCAGCGTGGCCAGCTTCGCGCCGACCGAGGCAGCCGGATACCAGGAGAGCATACTAGGCGAGGTCATGGGCCAGGCAGAGAAGTCGGAGCAGGAGAAGTCGCTGCTCAGGACATTGGGACACAAGTTTGGCGACGCCGAAGCGCAAAGCATGTTTCCCCCGGATCCACACTTTGAGGCTGCTTTCCGTCGCGAGTTTGACGAGGTTGACGAGATGGAAATGGACGGGTCAAACGAAGGTCAGACGCGCAGCATGTACCTAGAGGGCGCTCTTGCTGATGTAGTCTATAGAAGCGGTTATGCAACAGTGGCGCGCGAAGCTGAAGCATTTCCTGATCCTCTCGAGTGCCGGCAAGCCTATATACAGTCGACATGGCGACGACCAGCTCATCACAAATTATATCGGCGTGGTGCAAACCATCATATCCTTTTACCAATCCACCAATGACACGCTGCGAGGCTTCACCGCAGGACATGTCCGTTTCGTCGTTATATCAAAGGGTCCGCTCAATCTGGTCGCCATTACACGCCTGCCAGAGAGCGACTCCCAGCTTCGCTCCCAGCTGGAGGCACTCTATATGCAGATTCTCTCGACGCTTACTCTCCCTAGCATGGAGCGCATGTTCGCGGCGAGAGCGAATTACGATCTGCGTCGCCCTCTTCAGGGAACAGAGACACTACTGTCGGCCCTCGCTGATGGCTTCACACGGGGCTCGCCCTCGACACTGCTGTCGGCACTGGAATGCCTCAAGCTCCGCAAATCCCATCGCGCCACCATTAATAACACTCTCCTCAAGACACGGTCCGAGAACCTCCTATATGGCCTCGTGGTGGCGTCCGGAAAGCTTGTCTCCGTTATCCGGCCCAAAAAACATAGCCTGCACCCAGGTGACCTCCACCTCATCTTCAACATGCTATTCGAAGCTGGTAGCGTCAAAGCCGGTGGTGGTGAGAACTGGATCCCGCTGTGCTTGCCCGGCTTCAACAACACGGGCTATCTGTACATGTACGTCAGCTTTCTGAACCTAGAACACCCTTCCGAGCAGATGCAAGAGCGGCCCCGCACCAGCGAGGGTGCCGATGACGAGGTCGCGGTCCTCCTCATTAGTGCAGATAAGGAAAGCTTTTTTGAGCTTAGGCGAATGAGAGATGACTTGGTTGAGGTATGTAGTATTATTTCTTTACCGTGCAAAGTCTCCTTATTTCAATTCCAGACGCTGGGCGGTACAAAAGACGCGCGGTTTACCAAGGCCAAATTCCCTCCGCGCGTATCAGACAGCTGCGGCTTTTGGGCCGTGCCGTGTGTATATATTATTGGCATGGGTTGACGTGGGTTTGGTTGGAGAGGGGAATCCGGGGTGGACAAGGGGTGGCCTTTCGTGTTCGCATGGAATTGCCCTGAGATTTCCTCCGATTATGCCCTACTTTGTGTCATCTGCCCTTTTTCTTTGCCTTGTCTATCCCGGAAGACGGGTTTACTTTACGACTCGGTCTCGGACCTTGGCAGTCCCCGATGCTCCATGTTGGTCCGCCCCGGCTCCGAAGACGTGTCACCTCCGCTTCGGTAGTCCCGTTTGCGTGGTCTGGTCACGCTCGTTGTTGGATGCAGCCCTACAAAGACGGGAGCCGTTCAAGCTAACGGGTACTTCCGCAGAATCTGGAGCGCAACGGTTCCATTGATGCTATACGGACGGCTGTCCAACAGGGGCGTCCCACCTGCACGGATATCGTACCGGGCAGCCCGCTGCGACACTTTCTGTACAAATCTAGGGGCAATGTGCAGTTTACCATGCCTAGTTATGCACCCTATTTTGGTGGAGACATGGAGAAGAGAAGGTACGTCCAATCGGTTGATTCTCCTTGCGTCCCGTGTCGCTGTGGCTACTCCGACTTGGCTTATCGACAACATGGGGACATTGTTTTCTTTGGAGGCCTTGCTTGCACCTGTCACGCACTGACCGATCGACCAAACCAACCAATTGACCGTTTTTGCTAATTCCACATGGGCCAGACTGATCGATCTCTACAACAAACTTCACAGTAACCTGCACGGCAAACCCGCAACCCTCAAGGTACATCATGAAACGAATACTACGTGCATCGCATTGGCGTGGAGTACACCGCTGTTTGAGCTGTATGCGGTAGCGCCCGCGAATACATCGAGGGCGGCGCTGGCGGCTAGTGCGAATAAGGTTATTCAATGGGTGAGGCGCGAAGAAGAGAGGGTGTTTATTATTGGTGGGGCAGTGTTCTAGACATACCAACACATATAAGAATAACGGGCAATGGTATTTTGCTGGGTCACAAAGATTTGATTAGGGCAAAGTAGAAGTAGATACCCAAATGTGAGTTACGAAGATGGCAAGGCAACAAATAATAAAGATACGAAAACACGAATTTTTTTTCCCATGGAGATGAGACGGTCTTCCAAGATGATAATTACCCGCAGACAAGTTCCTCTCAAGCCTTTGGCAACACACCCGCCGCCTTCATCTCCTCAAACACTTCCCTCAAACTCTCCCACGTATCCCTATACCCCTTCCACCCGCATGCCCTCGCCTTGCTCATACTAATCACAAGATCAAAGTTCCTGCCCAACACGAAGCCCAAGAACGGCCAAGTCGCCTTGTCAAACGCAGTCTTATCCAAACCCTCGCGCTGCGCCACACGCTCCCACGCCGCTCTTACATCACTCCTCTGCGCCCACCTGACCAAGTCAATCTGCTGTTCTACTTTGTTCGCGTCCTGGACGGCCGGTGTGCCCTCGAGTCCGAGTTCAGCTGCTTGGACGGAGATGGGGGGTTGAGGCGCCATGGTTACTGTTGAGCTTTGCTCTTTCTCTTCCTCATCAACATCATCGGCGGCGGCGGCTCCGACGATTTTTCCAAGTGAGGAAGCAATCGCTTTACTGGATAAGTAAGACGACGACGACGACGACGACGACGAGTGTGCAAATTGATTTTTCTTGACGCTCGCGCCAAAGTAAGTTGCCACTTTTGGCCACAGCGTCATCCAGGATTCCACATCGCCGTTTACCACATTGAAGGCTTGGTTGGCGGCGCGGGCTTCGAGCGCGGCCCAGGCGCAGAATTCGGCGTGTAGTTTGGACGAGGTGAAGGAGTCGAATCGGGTGTAGAAGGTGGGTGAGCCGGGGAAGACCAAGCCCTTTTCTTCTCCTTCTTCTTCCTTGTTTTTGTTGTTGTTGTTGTTGTTGTTGTCTTGGGCAGCGACTTCCTTTGACACGACAGTATACAAGGCAATCGAAGAAGCCAGATTCATAAAATTGCCCATTGCAAAGCCAATCACGTCGTTGGGGTACGTAACGACCCATTCCTTGTCGTGCTTTTCGCAAAATGCATGGAGGATATTTTGCTGATTGTAGTAAAAGTTTGGCGGCCATTTGCTCGTGTCGGTCAACCAGGCTGCGTCTTCCGTCATGGGCTGCTTTGGCATACCCAAATGGACGCCGTATTGCTTTGCGCCACAGACTAGGATTATCCGTTTGATGTCCGCGACCGCCTGGTTCTGTTCGAGCGCGGAGAGGAAGTTGGAGAGCATCCGGCCGTTTACGGTCCAGGCGTCTTCTTCGGCATCTTGGGCAAGGTATGCGGCGAAGAAGATGTATTCGCCCCGGACAGACTTGAGATCCGTGGCCATTTCTTCAGGCGTGGATTGGAGATCGATGTGGTTATGGATTACGTTGGAGGGATAGTCTTCCTTTTTGCTGCGTGAGAGGGCGTGGATCGTGGGCCATTGCTGGCGGTGTTTACTGAGCTCGAAGACGATTTCTCGGCCTAGGATGCCTGCAGTATGTTAGAAAGAGAAAAGAGGGAGATGTGAGGAATTTCCTACCCGTGGCACCGGTAACAATTGCTGAAGGCATTTTGTTGCTATATTTTGTGTTGCGTGGTTGCTCTAGACGACTGGTAGACTTGAGTATAAGAAGCAGTGCTGTGAGCATATATGAGATGACGTAAGAATGTTTTCATGTGAACATGTCACAACTTCGTACATGTAAACATCCACTTGGCAATAGTATAGCGTAGTTGATCCACGGCTAGCCTATCTAAAGACTTGCGTCATGCTGATTTCTCTTACATGTTTGTTGTGTAGTACTTGATGTAATATTTGACTTGTTTCAATTCTAGTCTGTTTCAAGAAGAAATATTGCTGTTTTCTTCCTTCCAACTCAGAAACGTGTATCCAGCATGGTTCCAATGAATGAATACCAGCCCGACTGCGTTTTCTGGTCTGTGACAAGGCTTGTTTTGGATTCATGTTCCTTGAAACTCATTTTACTTTGCCCACCATACGAAACATGTCACTCTGTACTTGTTTTTTTATGTCTCGTTTGTCTCACATTGCTTGACTGTTAGGAGCCAGACATGCCGTGATAGGTGCCACGTTTCGCGGGATATGGATCCTGGTTGTGGATAATTTTGGTCGCATTTGAGCGGTGTAGAGTGCAATGGACGAAAGCGAAGGCAGGACGAAGCAGTCCTCACTTTGGTGGACGCTTTTGCCAGGTGAGCTCTCGGAACTGACTCTTCACTTCATGTTTGAAATGGTCGAATGATGATGGGCCCGTCCCTGGCAGTAAACTTAGTCGATGACAACTTCAATACAGCAAATGCATGGTATAGCATACTACCGCCGCCGTTCTTCTGCTCAAAGTCTGGCAGTCTGTTGATCTTGCGATATGCCTTTTGTATGGCCCGATTGAATGTCGGCGATCTAATAAGCTTGGGCAAGTCAGATTCCGTGCCAGTAAGTGTAGAGCAAAGGAACATGGACGTACGCGTGCGACAGCCCAGGCCTGTACCCAGTTGTCAGTTGTCAGTTTCCGTCTCGTTTATTCAGAGACATACCTCGAAGAGTGCGAACCACGGCCCCATGGCGGAGGTCAGTAAAACATGCGCAGAATGTTTGTTCGCTGCTACGTTGCGATAGCAGGAGTGCGCAGGCGTTGCGTTGTCCGAGCTGGTGGCGGATGCTGTGTGATGGGATGAATGGTGGGTGAAGGGCAAGTGTGATGGGGCAACCTCGGAACTGACAGCGGAATGACGCCTCCAAGACCAATCGACTAGCCACCCGGGCCTGCAGTTGCGACGCGAATGCGCCTGACGCCTCGAGTGCTTCTTGGTTTCACCCAGTTGTTTGTTTGTCTTGATTCGGCCTCTTGTGGGTTATAACTCTTGTCCAGGTCCTTGCCTCCTGCATCTGTATCCTCTACTTCCGCACACTGACTGACGGCTTACTTTGGACTCTACACCACCCACCGACCCCCACCACCGCGTGCCCCTCACTCAACCCGCCAACCGTCCAGCGTATTGCTATACGCTCCATCTGCCCCATCTATCGCTAGGCGGGAAACACGCACGAGTCGCACACGTGGCAGTGGAAACTGAACGCCTGGTACCCGCAATCACTATCAGCCGATCTTTTCCCTCTAGGACGTGCGGCGACCTGTGCACGTATCCGCTTCCACCACTCACTATTCAATCTCCAACTTTTCTCGTTCCTCCGCTGCCTGGACCCGGAGCCTTCTTCGAGACCACAACCAACTTCTTCAAACTGCATAAACTCCGCGCCCTCAGGCGCAAGGCGAAGCTCAAGGGCGTCCTTCTCAGGACCGACCCAGACATGGCTCAGGTGGGGGTGCCAATCTCTCCTTCGGCCTCGTCCAAGCGCTCCCGTAGCAAAGACAGCGCGCGCTCACTTACCACCTCGTCGCTCAACACGCCCGTCGCGAACACGCCTGCTGCAAGTACAAACAGCCTCATCATTCCCTTCTCGACTCCAGGCCATTCATTGCCCCAAGACCCGACCCCATATCCAGCCTTCTTGCAGTCGACGGTGGATGTGCGTGCCAAATGGGAGCACCTGGAAGAGATATCAAGAGCACGCATCAAGGACACCATTCAAGAAAATGGCTCAGACCAACCAAGCCAGTGGGCGAGGTGTTGGGGCAATGGCTATGCGATTCGCAACCGATATGCGAATGTCGACCCCTATCAGTCCAACCGGGTGCATCTCGAGGTACCAGAGGGTCAGTTCGACTACATCAATGCCTCACCAATAATCCTCGAGTGTACGAAATCGGGAACGCTGCTCAAGTACATTGCCACCCAAGGACCCAAAGCGGAGAGCTGGTCGCACATCTGGCGCATGATCTGGAAGGAGAATGCCGAGTCTGCCGTCATTGTAATGCTTACCCAGACCTACGAGACGAACCGCGAGAAATGCTTTACCTACTATCCGGAATCGCTCGACGCTCCCGACATGCGCGTCAACGAGCATGATGAATTCCAAGACGGCCTTATCCACAACTTGCACTTGGCCTCGTACACAACGGACGTCGAGGCGCGGACCCAAGTGAGGGAGATTGACATGACAACCGATGATGGAAGCGAAACTCGGAAGATATGGCATCTCCTCTTCGCCGGCTGGCCAGACTTCTCGGTGCCCGAGGGAGACGACCGTGCGGGCATGCTGAAGCTGATCGAGATTTCGCGCTTGAAAAATGCGGATAACTCGACGAATCCGCGCATTGTACACTGCAGTGCGGGTATTGGCCGTAGCGGAACCTTCATCGCGTTGGATTGGCTCATGCAGGAGCTCGAAGAAGGCGCACTAGACGAGGTGCCCGCATCCGAGGATCCCGTCATGAACGTCGTCCAGAAGCTTAGAGACCAACGCCCTGGCATGGTACAGTCCGACTCACAGTTTCAGTTCATCTACGACGTCATGCGCGAGCGATGGCGCGAACGATGGATTGCCCAGCATCCCGATGAAGCAAGCGAACTCGGCCTGACCCTTGTCACGACCCCGTCCGATACTGAGCAACCTGCACTCAAACGCCAAAAGTCCATACACAGCAGCGATCAAGTTGTTCCGACATCACCATCTTCAGACAGCCAGGACCCTTCTGATTCGCCGGATGCGCGCGCACAGCTAGAAGCCGAACTTCAGGACGCTGATATGGAGTATGAGAAAGGCAAGACCTAGAGGGTTTTGCAAGTGTCAAGGACCACGCGCCGGTCGCCTAGGAGGGTGTATTTGTCTAGCTTGCTGTTGTTGAGACAACCGGTTAGAACATATTTTACGTTCTCTTGGCCTGGCTGTGGACATGTCCTTCCACCTTCAGTCGTGACCGAGAATGTGTTTGCGGGTGATCGAGTTCAGCCATGGGATGGCGATACAGACCTCGAAGCACAAATGGACGACTCTAGTCCTCCCCTGTATCACTCTCGCTCTGCATCTGTTGGGACTCTTGTGTTTGGATCAGACGAGTTAATCTGCGGCTCTGTACAGAAGGCAGTGTGCACAATTCTTGTATGCTTTTTTATTGCAAGTATTGGGTTTGCTCTCTAGGAAAGAAAGCCATGAAAGCCACGTAATTTTGTCTTTGGATGCATAGCGTTGCGGAAATACCCCCTGTGTTTTTTTTTGGGGGGGGGGGTTTAGGTCAAGTCTCCAAGAAAGAGAGCAGGCAAAGGTACATGGTTTTTGCATTCACCGTAGTGGTAATTTTTCAAATCTATCATGCCACTGCCCAACTCGATTTTA
>Ga0265797_10003562_pt1 | contig 24769 bp, 20 predicted proteins | sample P2T30metagenome_FD_192433 | JGI IMG/M metagenome (GOLD analysis project Ga0265797, IMG submission 192433) | Plant litter microbial communities from East Loma Ridge, Irvine, California - P2 T30 | ecosystem: Environmental > Terrestrial > Plant litter > Unclassified | place: USA: California... | reverse complement strand
GGCGCCCTCATCTGGCTTGCCTGGACCGACCAGAACGGTGTAACCCGGCCGGAGCAGGCCGATCGCCTGCTGACGCAAACCGACGCAGGCGGCGCGTTCGCCGCCTGCCTGCGCTTGCCGGCCGGCGCCAAGCCGGTCAGCAACGGCACTCTGCTGGCCGTCACCATCATGGTCCAACGCGGCGAGACGATACGCCAGCTGCCGCAGGATCTGCCGGATGGGCAGCTGCGCGACCTCCCCAACGCTCTCGCCTGGAGCGAGCTCACCTAAGCGATACCGAAAGGAATACTCATGGCTGAATATCTCGCACCCGGGGTCTACATCGAGGAAATCGCCCGTGGCCCGACGCCGATCGAGGGCGTCTCCACCAGCACGGCCGCCTTGCTCGGCGAGACCGAGCGTGGACCCGTGCAACCGCAACTGGTCACCAGCTACACCCAGTATGCACGGCTGTACGGCGGGCCCTTCAAGCCCGGCAAATACCTCCCGCATGCGGTGGCCAGTTTCTTTGAAAATGGCGGGCGGCGCTGCTATATCTGCCGGATCGCTTCGCTGACGGCGCAGGCCGGCGCGGTCGCGTATCCGTGGGCCGTGATCACGGCGCGCGGTCCGGGTGACTGGAGCGGCCACCTGTACATCAAGATTCTTACCGGCAGCACCTCGCGCCGCAAGCCCGAAAACAGCGTGCGGATCCAGCTCGCGTTCTGGCGCGCCGACAACGTGCCGGACAATGTCGCGGACGGCGATGTCGCCACCGATCCGTTCATGCCCCGCTCGACGATCAAGCCGGCGCCGTACATGACCGAGGTATTCGACGACATCGACCTGGTCGACACTGCGTCGCCCGACCATTTTTCGAAACGTATCAGCGGCAGTTCGGCGCTGATCGACATGGCAGCCCTGTCTCCTCTGGAGCCCGCGCCATCGGGCGCGGTGACGCTGCCACTGACGGTCTTTGCGGGCGGCGGCAATGGCGGCGCCATCACCGTCGCCGACTTCGGCAACGATGAAGACAATGAGCCTGACCGCAAAAAATGGCAGGGCCTGCGCGCGCTCGAACTCGATCAGTACCGCGACGTCTCGCTGGTCTATGCGCCGCATCCGGCGGACGACGATGCGCAGACGATCGCCAAAAGGGTCATCTCCCACTGCGAAAAGAACCGCTTCCGCTTTGCCGTCGTCGATGCGTTCAAGGGCAAGAGCAATCCCAACGACGAGTATCTCGACCCGCGAACCACACTCACCGACACCAAATACGGCGCGCTGTACTACCCGTGGATCAGCGTGGCCGAACCCGGCACGGGCGCCCAGGTCGTCATCCCGCCCGGAGGTTCGGTCCTTGGCATCTATGCGCGCTCCGACAACGAGCGCGGCGTGTTCAAGGCGCCGGCCAATGAAATCGTCCGTGGCGCGCTGGCCCTGGAGTTCGATGTCGACGACGGGGCCCAGGAAATCCTCAACCCCAAGAGCGTAAACGTGATCCGCCAGTTTCCCGGGCGCGGCATCCGTCTCTGGGGCGCGCGTACGCTGTCGTCCGACGCGCTCTGGAAATACGTGTCGGTGCGGCGCCTGTTCATTTTTCTCGAAGCGTCGATTTTCGAGGGCACCCAGTGGGTCGTGTTCGAACCGAACGACGAGCGCCTGTGGGCGCGCGTCAAGGACACGATCCGCCTGTTCCTGCGCAGCCAGTACCGGCTCGGCGCACTGATGGGCGCCACCGAAGCGGAAGCCTTCCAGATCATCTGCGACCGCAACACCATGACCCAGGACGACATCCTCAACGGCCGCCTGGTGTGCCACGTCGGCATTGCCCCGGTGCGCCCGGCCGAATTCGTGGTCTTCAAGATCTATCAATCGACCGTTGAAGCACAGACGTAAGGAGCGACACCATGCCACGCCAGGACCCATTGCGCAATTTCCGATTCCGGCTCGAGATCGACGGCATCCAGCAGGCCGGCTTCAGCGAAGTCACCCTCGCCGACACCACCACCGACGCCATCGATTACCGGGAGGGCAACGAACCGACCCACTTTCGCAAGCTGTCGGGGCTGACCAAGTTTGCCAACATCACGCTGAAATGGGGCGCCACCGATTCCCTCGACCTGTACAAGTGGCACGCCAGCGTCGTCGCGCTCGGCAGCGCGGCGCCCAACAACCGCAAGAAAGTCACCGTGATCGTCGTCGACGAGGCCGGCAAGGACAAGGCGCGCTTCGTGATCGCCGATGCCTGGCCGGTCAAGTACACGCCGGGGCCCCTGACCGGCAAGGGCAACGACGTCATGATCGAGTCGATCGAGCTGGTGCATGAAGGCATGGAGCGGCAAGCATGAACGCGCCTGCCGACGGCGCGCGCTTCCAGACCGAAGTCCCGTTCTGCCTGCCGCGCGGCTACATCGACGCCCACGGCGTGTTGCATCGCCACGGCGTCATGCGCCTGGCCACGGCGGCCGATGAAATCCTGCCGCTGCGCGACCCGCGCGTGCAGCAGAATCCGGCCTACCTCGCGGTCATCGTGCTGGGGCGGGTAATCACCAAACTGGGCTCGGTGACCGACATCGATCCGCACATGATCGAAGGCCTGTTCGCCTCCGACTTCGACTACCTGCAGCGCCTGTACGAAGAACTCAACAGCGCCGAGGAAGGCGCCAGCCGGCCGATGGCGGGCGGCCCCGATGACGATGGCGCGCGCCGTTCAAAGATGCGCGCGGTGGGGGAAGCATGAGCCTGACGCCGCGTTCGCAGCTGTATGAAGAGATGGCGTTCATCGCGTTCCATCTGCACTGGAGCCGCGCCGAGCTGATGACGCTCGAGCATGCCGAGCGGCGCCGCTGGTGCCAGGAGGTTTCCGCCATCAACAAGCGGCTGGCCCCGCCCGTCGATAACCCGTTCGATGTGTAAGCGATGAAACGCCTCGATCCCTATCACGGTTTTCACTACGTCGTCGAACTCGAAGGCCTCACCGTGGGCGGGTTCAGTCGCGTCAAGGGCCTGGCGCGGGAAACCAGGGTCGACACCTATCGCGAAGGCGGCGTCAACGACTTCGAGCACAAGTTCGCCAGCGGCACCGGCTACGTCAACCTGGTGCTGGAACGGGGCTTGATGGCCAGCGCGCTGTGGGACTGGCACCAGCAAGCGAGCGACGGCGCAGTGCGGCGCCGCAAGATCACCATCGCGCTGCGCGACGCCAACGACGCGGAAGTATGGCGCTGGCATGCCGACGGCGCCTTTCCCGTCAAATGGTCGCTGACCGATTTCGACGCGGCCAGCTCGCAAGTGGTCGTGGAAAGCGTCGAATTTGCCCATCACGGCTTGAGGAAGGCATGAGGACCGTGCGCATGGCACCGAGACTGGCGCGGCGCGGCGTGGCGCCCAGCCCGCGCCGTGGCCGCATGACGCTGTACTGGCGCCGCCTGCGGGCGCCGGTGCTTGCCGCGGCTGTGACGCCAGTGACAGTGGCGGCGCCCCCGTCGGCGCTGGCGCCGGCCATCCACCATCTGCGGCAGACGTTCGACCTGCGGCGCCGCTATCTGGTGCAGGCTGCGGCGCAAAGGATGATGGCGCCTGGCGCCAGGCTGGCCGGTGCCAGCGTGCGCTGGCAGCCAGCCGCCAGTGCCACACCCAGGGCCGTTGTGGCGGCACGCCTTTGGCGCGCACCTGTCCCGGCGCGCCGCGTGGCAGCGCGCGCCACAACTGTGTCCCCCGTAACGCTGCGTTCGCATACCATGGCCGTGCACCGGCTGGCATTGGCCGGCCCGGCCGGGTCCACGCCCGGAACGCCACGTACGGTCCCTGGCGCACCGCATGCTCCCTTTGCTGCAGCGCCGAACGAACGCCGGCCACGCGCGGCCCTGACGCTGACAGCAGCGGCTATCCGCATGGTCGGCCAGCGAGTGGTTGGCGCACCGATGCGTGCGCACCGCACCTCGAGCACGCCATTGCACCGGCCACGCACACCGGCGCCCCCGACGTTCGCGCTAGGCCCCCACCCTGCCCGCATGCCGCTGGCCCGGCCCACAGCGCCTTTGCCGGCAAGCCGGCCCGACGCCGTCACCCGGTTGGCGCCGCTGGCGCTGGCGTGGGCCCGGCCAGCAGGCGCTGGCGCTGGTGCGCCCGCCATCGCTGTGGCCGGCACGCCGGCCAAGGCATCGAGTCACACCACAGCAACGCCGGCGCAGATGGCGACCGGCCCCAGCGAGCATGTCGTCACCAACGCACGCGAGGCCACGCGCCACGAAGTGAACACGGCGCTGCACAGCCCCGCCAACCTCGAACGCCTCGCGGCCGAGGTGATGGTGCGCATCGACAAGCGCCTGCGCATCGAGCGCGAACGGCGGGGACTCTGACCATGGCCAAGCTCGAGAAAGCCACCATCACCGTGCTCGATGGCGCCAAAGCGGGCCACGTCATCGACGTGCTGTTCAACCCGACCGAGTACAGCTTCGACCGCTCGAATGCCTTTAAATCGACCGCGGTGCCGGGCCTGGGTAGCCCACTGATCCAGTTCATCAACGGCGAAGCCGACCAGCTCAGCATGGAACTGTTCTTCGACGACTACACCGATCCGGCCGCGAAGCAGACGGGCGCCCGCAAGCAATCGGTCGAATCGCGCATCGCAGAACTGGCCAATCTGCTCAATATCGACCGCGACCTGCATGCGCCGCCCACCGTGCGCTTCGGCTGGGGCCCGCTGGAGTTTGCCGGCGTGATCGAAAAGCTCGGCCGCAAAATATCGCTGTTCCAGCCGGACGGCACGCCGGCGCGGGCGCGTGTGGCGATCAGCTTCAAGGAATACCGCACCCTGACGGAGCAACTGCGCACGCCGCGGCGCGAATCGGCCGACAAGAGCAAGCGCCGCGTCATCGTCGGCGCCGACAGCCTGTGGGCGCTGGCCGCGCGCGAGTACAAGGACCCGGCGCAGTGGAAACTGATCGCGGACGCAAACGAACTGGACGACCCGCGCGACATCGCGCCCGGCCAGTGGCTGTACCTGCCGCCGCTGGAGGACGCCGATGGACATGCCTGAGCTGTCGCGCAAGTACGGCGCCTTTTATGTGCCCGCATTTGCCGTCCATGTCGGCGGCCACGACCTCCAGCGCACCCTGGAAATCGCTGTCAGCCAGGTCGAGGTCGATCTCACCCTCGGCGCCGCCGGTCGCTTTTCAATGACGATCGTCGACTGCTACAGCATCGAGAAGCACGCCTTCATTTCCGGGCGCGGCGCCGACATTTTGACGATCCTCACCTTTGGCGCGCCGGTCAGGATCTGCATGGGCTATGGCGACGTCAAGGGACTGGACGTGATGCTGAGCGGGACCATCACCGAGATCGCCACCAGCTTTCCCGAGAGCGGGTATCCCGAGCTGACCGTGTCCGGCTACGACCGCGCCTTCCCGCTCACGCTCGGCAAGAGTGCGCGCACCTGGGCGAACCGCCAGGACAGCGACGCCGTCGAGGACATCGTGCGCTTTCATAATCTCAAGGGCGACATCGACCGGACGTCGGAGACCCAGAAACTGATCGAGCAGAACCAGGAAGCCGACCTCGAATTCATCCGCAAGCTGGCCCAGCGCAACGGCTTCGAATTCTATGTCCGGGACGACACGCTGCGCTTCGGTAAATCGCGCGGCAGCGGCGCCGGCGCCCTCACCCTGCGCTGGACCGAGGGCCTCTTGAGCTTCAAACCCGAAGCCAATCTGGCCGGCCAGGTCAGCGCGGTGGAAGTCCATGGCTGGAATCCGGCCACCAAGCAGCCCATCGTCGGGCGTGCAGCGGCTGGCGATGAAGTCGACCGTGACGCGCGCCGCGACAGCGCCGCCGAACTGCTCAACAAAGGCGCGCAGAGCCCGGTGCTGCGCCTGCGCCAGCCGGTGCAGTCGCAGGCCCAGGCCGACCAGTTGGCGCGCGCGGCGCTCAATGAGCGCGCTACCAGGTTCCTGACTGGCGAAGGCGAAGCGATCGGTGTGCCGCTGATCCGGCCCGACATGAATATCACGCTGGGCAACCTGGGCAGCGCCTTTTCCCGGACCTATTACGTGCAGCAAACCAGCCATCGCGTCGATGGCAGCGGTTACCGCACCCGCTTCAAGGTCCAGGAAACCACATTCAAGGAAGGACGATAGAGATGGGAAACGAACACGATGCACGTGAAATCAATCTGGAGGCCGGCGGCTTCGTCAAGGGCGTGGCACTCGCGCTGGTGACCCAGAACCAGGATCCGGACGGCCTCGGGCGCGTCAAGCTGCGCTATCCGTGGCATCACGACGCCAATGAAAGCGACTGGGTCCGCATTGCCGTGCCGATGGCGGGCAGCGGACGCGGCAGCGTGTTCTTGCCCGAAATCGGCGACGAGGTACTGGTCGCGTTCGAGCGCGAAGACATGCGTTTTCCGTACGTACTGGGCGCGCTGTGGAATGGCGTGGACAAGCCGCCCGAGGACAACGCCGCCGGCAAGAATGACGTGCGCACGATCAAGACGCGCAAGGGCCATGTGTTGACGTTCGATGACGGCGCCCGGGGCAGCATCGCCCTGCGCCTGAACGATGGCAAGCAGTTGCTGATCGACGACGACGGCCTGAAGCTCGATGACGGCGCCGGCAACCGGATCGCCATCGACAGCAAGAGCGGCGCCATGACGCTGCAGGCGGCGGGCAAGCTGACCTTGAAGGCGCCGCTGATCGCCATCGAGTCGTCCGGCACGCTCAGCCTGAAGGCCAGCGCGACGGCGTCGCTGCAGGGCCAGCTGGTAACGATCAACTGAACCGAACGGGGGAGTCAGCATGGGACAGCCGGCAGCCCGCGTGGGCGACATGACCAGCCACGGTACCCCGCTCGGGCCGGGGCCGGGCTGCCCGACCGTGCTGATCGGTGGCATGCCGGCCTGGCGCAGCAGCAGCGACATGCACGTCTGCCCGCTGTTCGACGGTCCCAAGCCGCACGTCGGCGGGCTGGTCGGGCTGGGAAGCGTCACCGTGTTGATTGGCGGGATCCCGGCCGCGCGGGTTGGTGACATGGTGATCGAGGCCGGCGCGCCGAACAGCATCGCCGCCGGTCTGCCGACCGTACTGATAGGATAGGAGGCGCCATGCGGGACCAGAACGATTTCCTTGGACGCGGCTGGGCCTGCCCGGTCGGACTCGACCCGGTCACCGGCGCGGTGGCGGCGGCCGAAGCGCACGACGATGTGCAGCAGGCGATACGCATCATCCTCGGCACCGTGCCGGGCGAACGCGTGATGCGGCCGGACTTCGGCTGCGGCATCCACGAAATGGTGTTTGCCACCATCGACGCGGCCAGCATGACCCGCATCGCCAGCATGGTGCGCACCCAGCTCACGCGCTACGAGGCGCGCATCGAACTGACCGAGGTCGGCGTCGACCCGTTCCGCGCGGCCGAAGGACGGCTCGACGTTACCGTGGCGTACCGCGTGCGCAGCACCAACCAGCTCGGCAACTTGGTCTATCCATTTTATTTTCGCGAAGGCGGGTCGGTGTGAGCGGGCCGGAACCAGTCGTTGATCCGCGCCGCAGCGCCGAACTGGCTGCCGAGCTGGAGGCGCGTGCGCGCAGCTGGATCCCGGAGTGGCACAGCACCGGCGCCGCGGGCGACTTCGGCAGCGCCGTACTGCGCATCGCGGCGCGTTTTGGCGCCGAAGTCACGCAGCGCCTCGATCGCTTCCCAGACAAGGCTGGCGCCGACCTGCTCGACTGGCTGCGTATAACGGGGCGCCCCGGCCAGGCCGCACGCATGGCCGTGGTGTTGCGCATGGCGGCCACCAGCCGCGATGGCGTCGACGTGCCGGCCGGGGTGCGTCTCCAGGCCCAGGCCGGGGACGCCGCCATCGACTTCGAAACGCTCCAGGCGCTGACACTGCTGCCATCCCCGCTCGCGGCCATGGTCGCAGTCGATCCTGGCCGCGACATGCTGCGCTACCCGCCGCCGCAGGTGCTCAGCCTCGACCCACCCGTCCCGGGACCGCGCGCGTGGACGCTGCAAAGCCTGGCGCCGGCCGGGGCCAGGATGCTGCAATTGAGTCCCGCGCTGGGTCTGGCGCCCGGCACGGTCGTCGAAGCGGCGGGCGTGCAGTACACGATCGACGCGGCGCCGGCCGGCGGCCTGACGAGCATCGCAGCGCCCGTTGCTGCGGGCGGCATTGGCATAGAGGAGCCGGTGAACATGGTCACGGCGTTCCAGCCATTTCACGGAAACGGCCGCGATATGCAGGAACATCGCCTGTACATTGGCGACGACAACTTGCTGAACCTGGGTGCGCCGGCACGCATCGCCTTGTCCGGCCCGGGTGGTGAGACGCTGCTGGCGGGCGACTTCTGCTGGGACTACTGGGGTGGCGAGGCGCCGGACTGGCATGTTCTGACGCTCGAGACGACCGCCGGCCGTGTGCTGTTCAAGAATGACGAGCGGCCGCTGCAGTTACTTGAGGTGGGCGGCCATACCAGCCGCTGGATCCGCGCCACGCCGAAGGCGCCGCTGGGCCAGGACAGCATGACGCTGGGCAGCGTCAGGGTCGCCATCAATCCGACGCGCATCGAGAATCCTCCAGGCGCGCCGATGCCGCAGCTCGAAGGCGTTGCCAACAATGTGTCGGTACCGCTCGGCCCGGACCCGTTTTATCCGCTCGGCAAAATTCCGCGCCAGTTCGATGCGTTCTATCTGGCGTGCCCGGAAGTGTTTTCCAAGCCCGGTGCGGTAGCCGTGCTCAAGCTGGAGATGGCTGAGCCGACACTCGGGCCGCTGGTGGCCGTGCCATTTCCGAATCCTGGACCATGGCGCGTCTTTGCCATTGGCGCCGATGGCGCGCTGCACCGCCAGACCTGGAACGAGGACGCTACGCGCAACTGGCAGGCGCTGGGACCGACCCGGCCGACCGCTGCGCTGTTCAAGAATGCGTCGCACTTCAAGGCCATCGACGGCGCGATTGCGCCGGCGGTATCCGTGGTGGCGGCCCAGGCGCAGGTGTTCATCTGGTCGGCCAATCAGGTCTGGATGTGGCAGGAACTATTGCAGACCAACGCGGCGCCAGGCAGCTGGTCGTATATCGACGCGATCGAGAACACCGTGATCCGGCAACTGGTGTTGCTGGGCGCGGGGACTTCCTCGCTCACGCTGGTCGCGCTGGTCGATGCCGGGAAGGACAAGAAAGCCGTGCACACCGCGCGGCTGGCGCCGCTCCTGAACTGGGAACGGCTCGATCAGACCGTCCCCTGGATACACGACGACTGGGCGCAAGTGGCGCCGGTCCTGGATGCCGCCAGCGGCGCCGCGCATGCCACGCTGGCCGAAACGTTCTACGCCGTCACCGCCTCCGGTGTCCTGTTCCGCTGTACCGGGACAAACAATACGTTCACGCCTGAAGTGGTCAAGCACGCCGGTCTATTTGCGAGCGAGCACGCGCCGCTCGTGGCAAAGACGGATAGCGCCACCTGGCTGATTGGCAAAGGCGCCGGCAGCGCCGACGTGCTGCGCGTTGTGAAGGACGGCGCAGCGCAGCACGACATCGCCTTGCGCGGCAAGCTGATCGGGACGCGCTTCACCGCGCAGGCCAATCCCTTGACCGTGTTCATGGCACTCACCAATGGCGGGCAAACGCAGATTGCATGGTGGCAGCAGGACGCACCGGACGTGATCCATGCACCTGGCCCCGAGCGCACCGACAAGATGCCGCAACACGGCCCCACCCTGGCCGGCGCCGACATGATCCTCCCGGGCACCAGCCTGGATGTGCTGGTGGCGCCCTTTGTCGCGCTGCAGCCCATGACCTGCGAGGTCGGCGTCGAGCGTTGGCAGAATCGGCTGCTCGCGGACCAATCCGTTTCAGACGACAACCTCGTCGAGATTACGCCCGGTGTGCTGGTACCGCTCGGCGCGCCAGTCTGGGTCGGTGCGCCTGGGAAGCTGTACATGTTCGAGCAGCCAGTCTCGAAATCACCGTTGCCGGTGTTCTCCGTCAGCGGGGAGCCCTTCTTCGCCAGTCTCGAAGGTAGCAGCTTGACCGCTCTGAAACTTGAATCCGGCGCGCCGAAGATCGAGCAGGGCAATCTCCTTGTCATCACTTACACCATTGGCGGCACCACCACCACCGTGGTCCGCACGGTCAGCGAAAAACCTGGGGAAACGGTCAAGATCAAGCCGAAACTAGCTACTTCGGCCCGTGGCCAACGTCTCGGCTGCCGGGTGCATGCGGCGCCAGATGGGGCGGTGCATGTCCGCCCTGTCCTGTTCATCGATGGCCTCAAGATCGATGGCCAGGACGCGCAGGCGGTCCTCCAGCCTGGCAGGCCGCTGCACTTTCCCGACCCGGTCAAGCCGCGCCAGCTATCGGTCAAGGCCGTAGTGGCTGATGCGGTGCGCCCCTTCGCGCTCCTCGACCAGGCGTGGAGCCAGTCCCCCGTCGACAGCACGACCATCCGCATCGAACGCAGCGCCGCCAAATGGAAGCGCTTCGCCAACGATGTCACGTCGAATCCCGACCTGTCGTGGGAATACTGGAACGGCGTCGGCTGGTGGAAAATCGCCACGCTGAGAGACGAGACCCGAAACCTGAAAGCCTCGGGCGAACTGACCTTCCCCGTTCCCGCCAACCTGGCGCCCACTGAGGTTCTGGGCCGCAACAGTTACTGGATCCGCGCGCGCCTGGTCGGCGGCGACTTCGGGCACGAACGTTTTATCATCACGCCCCCGACGTCCGGCGCGGCGCAGCAGCAAAGCGTCATCATCAACCTTGATGACGTGCACGCGCCGCTCGTCATCAGCTTGACGATCTCGTACAGCATCGAGACCCCAACGCCGCCCACCTGGCTGCTCACCCGCGACAACGGCGCCTGGCGCGACCAGAGCGCCGCCAACCGCAGTGCCGATGCGGTGATCGAGGCCTTCGTGCCAGCGCGCGCCCTTGGGGACAGGCCGGCCTTGTACCTGGCCTTCAGCCGGCCCGTGTGCGGGAGCCAGGTGCGCATCCTGTTCCTGGCCGACGATGCCCACCTCGACGACTACGCCCCGTTGCAGGTCGAAGCGCTGCGCGACGGTCGTTTCGAAGCGGTGACGGTGCTCGACCAGACCCGCGCGCTCGGCGAGACTGGCTTGCTGACCCTGGCGCTGGCCAACCCGCCCACCGAATCCGACCTGTTCGGGCGCCCCGGTTACTGGCTGCGGTTGCTGCCGCGCGAGCGCAGTCCGGCAAGCGGCTGGCGCCCGTCCCTGCGCGGCGTGTATGCCAACGCCGTGTGGGCCGATGCGGCGCAGACCCAGGCGATGGAAATCCTGGGCTCGTCGACCGGCGCACCGGCGCAGCAGTACCTGCTCAGCCGTTTTCCGCTGCTGGGCGACAGTCTCGAGCTGCGCGTGCGCGAAGTGCTCGGCGATGAAGAGATCGCTGCCCTGAACGGAGCCAGCGCCGATACGGTCCGGTCCGGCGTCGCAGGCTTTCCTGGCCACTGGGTACGCTGGCGCGAAGTGCTCGATCCCGGCGACGAAGACGCCGACGCCCGCGTCTTTGGCCTCGACATCGCCACTGGCGCCATCCGTTTTGGCGATGGCGTGCATGGCGCCGTCCCGCCGGCCGGCCAGGACGCCGTGGTGGCGTTCGGCTATCGCCACGGCGGCGCGGCGGCAGCCAATGGCGTCGGCGAGTTTGCCAAACTGAATCTGTCCACGCCGATCCGGGGCGTCGAATCGGTCTTCGCCCCGGAAGGTGCGGCCGGCGGCGCCGACCCCGAAGAAGACGCCGCCGTGCGCCGGGGCGCTGCCGCCCGCCTGCGCGGCCGCGCCCGCGCCGTCACGTTGCGCGACCTGGAAGACCTGGCGCGCATCGCATCGGCTGACGTAGCCCAGGCGCGCGCGCTGCAGCAGCCCGGCGGCGTACGTTTGGTGCTGGTGGCGCGCGGCAGCGATCCGCAGCCGGGCCAGGCCTTGCGGCGCATCGTGCTGGCCCGCTTGCTGCAACAGTCCGGCCCGGCCAGCGTCCGACGCTTGCAGGTGCCGCCCCGCCTCGACCTGGTCGTGTTTCGTATCGCACTGCTTCTCGATGTGGTCGATCTGGATGTCGGCGGTGCATTGGCCCTGCGCGTGCGCACGGCGCTGACCGCGCTGTTCGACCACGCCGGTGGCGGCGCCGATGGGCTCGGCTGGCCGATCGGCCGGGCGCCGACCGACGGCGATGTGGCGGCGCAATTGGTGGTGCTGGATGGCCTCGTCGGCATCGCTGGCGTCGAGTTCACCCGTGTCGCCGGGGACAAGGTGACTGGCGCCACGCTGCCGGTGGCGCCCGGCCAACTGGCCATCCTCGCGCCCGATGGCGTCAAGATCACCCTGCTGCCGCTGGAGAACGCATCATGACGGCCCTCGCCCCGGACCTGTTCGATACCGACTTCGCACAGTTGCTGGCACTGGCGCACGCGCGGCTGCCGCAACTGGCGCCCGGTTGGACCGACTACAACCTGCATGACCCAGGGATCACGCTGATCGAGCTGCTGGCGTGGGTGACCGAAGCCCAGATCTATTCGGTGGCCCGGGTGCGCACCGACGAGCGCTGGGCATTCGGCGCGCTGCTCGGCATGGCGCCGCACGGACCGCTACCGGCGTCCGGCATGGCGTGGCCGACCGCATCCGGTGGTGCGCTGCTGGCCCGGGCCGGCAGCAAGCTCGACACCGGCCAGCCACAGGTGCCGGCGTTTCGTCTCGAGTCGGCGATCAACATTACCGCAGCCACGCTGACGCGCGTCACCACGCGCCTGCACGGGGGCGGCGAGCTGGATCACACGGCGGCAAATGCCCGTGGCGATATCGGTTTCGCGCCTTTCGGCCCGGTTGCGGGTCCGCATGACGCACTGGTGTTGTCGTTCACAGGCAACTTGCTGGTGTCCGAACCCGCCCGCGACGCCTGCCTGGCCATGGGTGTGCGGGTGGCCGGTCCACGTGGCGCAGCCACCGCCTGCATCACCGCGACGCTGGTCGCCGGTGCCCGGCATTACCCGATGCTCATGCATGCCGACGGCACGGGCGGCTTGCTGCGCAGCGGGGTCATGCTGCTGGCCCTGCACGAGGTACCGGATGGGCTCGATCAGTTCGACATCGTCCTGACACCTGCAGATGTGGCGGTCGCGCCACGCATCCTTTGCATCCGTCCGAACGTGCTGCCGATGCGGCAAGGGTGGTCGCCCCAGCAGCTGCTGGTGAGCAATGGCATGCCGGGCCAGGCGATCACGCTGGATACGCCCGGGGCATCCTACCCGGACGGCGCGCCGACAGTCACGGTCGAGTTTGACAACGAACAGCAACGCTGGCCCGCCTGTGCCAACTTGACCGCGGCCGAGCCAGACCATGCCGTCCATCGCTTCGACGCCGACCGTGGACGCATCCTGTTCGGCAATGGCATCAATGGCCGCATTCCACCCGCGGGCGCGACGATCACGGTCGATTACGACGTCAGCGAGGGCGCGGCCGGCAACCTGAACGCCGGCTCGCGCTGGATCCTGCGTGGCGGCGCCGGGCACCTGTACACGAACCTCGACGCCACCGGCGGTGGCGCGCCGGCGCTCGACCTGGCCCAGCTGCGCCGCCAGGCGCGCGCCAGCGTGCGCGACGAGCACGCGATCGTCACCGCGCACGACCTCGAAACTGCCGCACTGGCGCTGCCGGGCCTGGATGTGGCGCGCGTGCACAGCGTCGCGCCGGATCCGATGCAGGTGTTGCCGGCCGCATGGGTACTGGTCGCCATGCGCGGCACGCCGCCGGAAACCCCACACTGGCTCGCCCACGTCCAGCGGGCGCTGGCGCCGCGCGTGCTGCTGGGCGAACGGTTGCAGGTGCGCGCGCCGGACTTTCTGCCGGTGGCCGTGACGGCCATCCTGACGCTGCGCCAGGGCGTCGATCCGGCCGCCATGCACCGGCGCGTTATCGCGATGCTGGCCGATTATTTCCGCTTGGTCGAGCGTGCCGGCGGCCCGGTCTGGCCGCTGGGCCGGCCGGTGCGGGTCGGCGACCTGAAAGGCTGGCTGCTGCGTATGGATGGCGTGACGCGGGTAGTGGACTGCAGCGTATCCGGCGCGCGCGACGTGCTGGCACTGACGCCCACCAGCCTGCCCCTGTTCCAGCCCGAGCGCTCCAGCATGATCTTCACGACTGACGGGGCGCAGCCATGAGCGGCGTCCAGGATATCCAGGTGATCCGCTTCGCCAGCGCCCAACACTGGGGGCGCGGCATTGCCGCCGCCACCGACATTGGCGCCGGCGGCATGGCGCCCGTGCGTCTGCTGGCGCCGACCGGGCGCACGCTTGCCAGTCCCGGCGGCGCACACGCGCCCACGATCGGGCCGGACGGCACCTTGTACTGGTGCAGCGGCGCCGGCGACCTGATGACGCTGGCGGCGGATGCCAGGGCGCCCTGCCCCGTGCGCGTGCCGGAACTGGCGCGCTCATCGCGGCTGGTCGCGGGGCGGCGCTGGCTGTGGGCGTGCGCGCCGGACAGTCCCTACCTGCGGCGCTTCGACGTCGTGACGTTGCGCGAGCAGGACGCCGCCCCGGCCCCGGGCCCGGTCATCGATATCGCTGGCGACGGGCGCGACGGCTTGTGGGTGTTGTACGCCGACGGCGCCAGCCAGCGCCTGTGGCGCCAGGGCGCTGACACCTGGGCTGCACCGGTGCGGGCGCGCAGCCTGGTCCGACTCGGCCCGCGCCTGGTGCTGCTGGCCGAGGATGGCGGCTCGCTGGTGTTTGTCGAGTCGCAGGCGCCAGACCTGGCCATCAAGACCATCCAGCCCGACGCGGCCGGGTTCAACGCCGAACGGCTGGACAGCGACACCAAGGCGCGCCTGTTCCTGACCGGCGCGGCGCGGACGTCGGCACTCTGGCTCGACCTGGAAGGCGGACTGGTCCAGCAGATCGCCGCGCCAGTCGATGGCGTGGGTGCACGCGGCGCCCGGACCTGGCTGGCAGGTAATAATGGCGTGGCCGAGTATGGGCAGGCAGGCGCGTCCGACGGAACATACCTGTCGCCGCGTCTAGTGTCCCCGGTCAATGCGGTCGCACGCGGCTGGCTGCGGGCCGAACTGACCGCCACGCTGCCGCGCGGCAGCCGGCTGGAAGTCACCGTCCTGAGTACGGACAACGCCAAAGATGCCAGCGATGCCGACGCCATTGCCGGCAATGCCGACCTGACACCGGAACAGCGCCAGACCCGCATCGCCACGCTGGCCGGCCAGCGCACCAGCTACACCTTCGACGGCAGTGAAGCCGCCGCGCAGCCATGCAGCGTCCCCTTGTTCGACCACACCGGCACCTGGCTGTGGTTGGCGATCAAGTTCGTTGCCGCCGCTGACGGCGCCCTGCCGGAACTAGGTGAGCTGCGGGTGCTGTACCCGAACATCTCGCTGATGCAGCACCTGCCCGCGATTTTCCACGGCGATGTGACGGCGCGCAGCAGCCAGGCCGGCGACCAGGGCAGCGTGCTGCGGCGCCTCGTCGGCGTGCTCGAGACCACCACCCAGGGCCTGGACCGCACGATCGCGTCGCTGGCCGCCAACCTGCAACCGGCGAGTGCCCCGGATGCATGGCTGAACCATATGGCGCGCTGGTTCGACCTGCCCTGGCACGACGCGTTGCCCATCGATGCGAGGCGCAATCTGCTGGCCCATGGCGCGGCGCTGCTGGCGCAGCGTGGCACGCGCGCCGGCCTGGCACTGCTGATGAAACAGCTGGCGCCGGATGCAAGGGTGGAGATCGTTGACCACAACGCTGAAACGGGTTTGCTGGTGCTTGGTGGCAAAGGGCACGCGGGCAGCGCACTTCCAGGCCTGATCGCTGGTTTGGCACCGGATGTGCCGGCCCTGTCACGCCGGCTGGCACTTGGACAGGTGCGGCTGAACCGTCCCGCCACTGTCGCCAGCCGAGCGGCACGCTTCGTCGACCTGGTCACTATCGAGGTGCATGCCGACCGCGCCACCCGCGCCGCGCTGGCCGCGCTGTTGCCGGACCTGGTCGCCGCCATGGTCCCGGCCGGCATGCGCGCCATCGTGCGCTGGCGCAGCGCGCCACCATCGGCGCCCGACGATGGCGTCATCCTCGACGCACCAAGCCTGCGCCGGCTCGGCCAGGACAGCGAACTGGGCATGACCATGCTGGCGGGCCGCACGACCGGCATTGAATATTACCTCGACTAATCAACCGCCACCGGGATGAAAACCATGACCAGCAGACAGGCAATCGACCAGCGCAACCGCTACTTCCGGCACCGCCACCTTATCGCGGACGACTACGGACTGGAACAGGCGTACGGCATCGAGCGGCGCCGGCTGCTCAGCCGGGTGATTGTTGGCTGGGGGGTAGCGCGCGGCTTTGCGCTGACGGTGGAAGCGAATGGCGATCTGACGTGCGGCAGTGGCTTGGCCCTCGACCGGCATGGCCGCGAACTGGTGCGCCGTTCCGCCGCGCGCGTCGCCGACGGAGAAGTCGTGCGGCTTGGCGAGAATGGCCAACCCGCGTCGCTCAAGGACGAGGAAATTGGGCAGCGCCGGCCTTACCTGCTGCAGGCGCACTACGCCGAACGATTGCAGGGCGCGGTGCGGGCCGGGAGCGTCTGTGACTGCGGCAAGAAGGAGTGGAATTTTGTCGAAGAGACGGTGCTTTTTTCACTGCGACCGGTGCCGCCTGACTGGAACAAGACTGCGCAGCAACAGTGCAAAGCGTACGACCGCGTGGATGAAAACCGGCAGGCGCCGGACACCACGAACCGCCGTCCCCACGCGGGCCTGTGCGCATGGAGCCGGGCTCCGCTGCCGGCCGACCTGGATGCTGCCGAGTCGCACGGCCACGTGTGCTATCAGTTGGCCGATCCTGTACCACTGGCGGTGGTCTGGGCGACTTACGACAAATGCGGCACACCGTCGTTCAGCGAGCTCGATGCCTGCACACCCCGGCGCGTCGTCAAGACCAATGACATGCTGTTCGACCTGATACGCGGCTGCGACCTGACGACGATTACCGGCGTCAGCTGGGTTGATTGGCACAATCGATCAGTCGAGTGGGAAGATTTTCTGCCCAATTTCCCGAAAGAAACGGCAACGACGGGCCTGTGCGACAGGCTAGAAGGCGATACCGATTTCGTCATCACATTTTCCCGCCCGGTGCAAGTGGAAACCTTGCACGCCAGTTGCGTGTCATTCAGGGTGCTGGCCGGCGAAGGGTCGGGGGGCTGGATGGATGTCAAGCAGATTCCCGTCGCCGGACTGGCACCAGGCGATGTGGAAAATGGCTGCTCCGACAGCGCTCGCATCCAGGTACGGTCAGACTGGTGCGACGACGAGATATGGGGGCGCCACTCGGTTTTCGACCAGCCCACCCACGTTGAGATCGAGATTCGTGGCGACCTGATCCTCGACTGCAATGGCCAGGCTGTCGATGCCACGCCGGCGGGACCCGACCGCCTTCCAAGTGGGAATGGCACTCCGGGCGGTACCTATTTTTCCAGTTTCAAGCTCCAAAAAAGGACCTGATCATGCGCCACGTTCCAGTCTGCGAAACCGGGGACGCTTCCCTGGTCCGGCCAAAATACAGCCCAGGGCTGCTGCTCGAAGACACCGACCTGACCGGCGCGGTCGATTTCACCCGTAGCCTGAGCAGCCTGCTGCTGCGCGCGATGCTCGGCGCCGGCGTCCTGTGCGGCTTCAAGGTGATGGCGACAGTTGAAAAGAAGTGCATGCACATCAGTGTCCGCCGCGGCATCGGGGTCGATTCTTGCGGCGCCCTGGTCGAACTCCCGCACGATGTATCAGTGAACTGCGAGATTGCCTGCGATGACGAGAAGAAGTCGGCCGAGTTTGCCGTCCTCATCAGGCGCGACGAACGCCCATGCGGCCAGCGCGACGTGGCCTGCGTTGGCGGGGACGCGACCGTGGCTGACAAACTGCGCGAGAGCTATTCCATCAACGTCGTCGCCTGGGATGACAAGGGTGCGTGGTCTTCTAAAATAGACGCGCCGGTCGACGGCAATTGCCGCGATAGCTGCGATTGCTGCGACAATAAGGGCAAACCACTGCTGCTGGCGAAGATCTATTACACCACGGACTCTATGCGAGTCGATCATTCGGTGCGCAGCTACGTGCGGCCTGCAACCGCGCCCGATCCGATCCACGATCTGGCGCTTCCAACGCCACCAGCAGCACCTGCAGCACCGGCACCAGCAACAACCATTACATGACCCCTTCCCGCGCCAGCGTGCATCAGGTCGCGCTGGAGCGCCTGCCCGCGCGCGGGGTGGCGCCGGCGACGCTGGCGCACGGCACGGTCGCGCGCCAGTTGCAGCAGCGCCTGGGCAACCAGGGCACGCAGCGCCTGATTGCCGCCGCCGTCCAGCGCGCAGCCGACCTGCGCATCACCGCGCCGGGCGACCCGGCCGAACTGGAAGCCCAGGCCAATGGCCGGCGCATCGCCAACATGGACGCGCCGGAGCAGACGCTGGTCGGGCGCCACCCGATCGGCATCGCGCGCGACGCCTTGCCGCGCGCGGAAGACGGCGAACCACACGCCAGCGCCAGCCTCGCGCAGCGTCTCAAGGCTACGCAGTCGGCCGGTTCGCCGCTGCCGGCAACAGTGCGCGACTTCATGGCGCCGCGCTTCGGGGCAGACTTCCGCCAGGTCCGCATCCATACCGATATGCAGGCTGCGGCGATGAGCAGCGAGCTGCATGCGCGCGCGTTTACCTACGGGCAACACATCTATTTTGGAACGGGCCAGTTCGCCCCCGACACGCATGCCGGACGAGAGCTGATCGCGCACGAACTGACCCACACGCTGCAGCAGGGCGAGCGCATCGGGCGCGACGACGGCGGCGGCCTGCCGTCGCTCGGTGACGTGGCCAGCGAGGTGCTCGACTTTGGCGAGTCGGCCGGCTGGGCGCTGCTCGATCAAGTCGCCCCCGGGGCGGCGCCCATCATCCGCAAAGGCCCGCAAGGGATCGTCGACTGGCTCAAGGAGCGCGCCAACATGGCGGTCGAAGGCGTGTTGAGCGGCCTGATGGCGCCGGTGCATGCGATCACCGGTGCAGCCGAACAATTGTCGGCGCACTGTGCACCGATGCTGGCCGCGCTGCAGGTGGCCGCCGCCCAGATCGCCAAGAACGATTGCACGCCGCTGCGCGAGGCCGCCGAGAAAATCGAGAAAACCGCCGAGCGGCTGATCACGCCGATCGTTGAAAAATTGCAGCCCGTGGTGGCCAGGGTCAAAGGCTTCCTGGATGGCGTCTGGACCACGTTTGGCGCGCCGATCTGGGACTGGATCAAGCAGTATGCCGGCGCGCAGTGGGACTTGATCAAGCTGATAGGCGGCCAGATCCAGGCGGCCGCAAACTGGATCTGGGACAAGACCGCATCGGTGCGCGCGCTGGCCAGCAAGGCCTGGACCTGGCTGAAAAACAAGCTCGGCATCGGCGAAGGCTCGGAAGGCAGGGATGGCTTGCTGCAATGGGCGCAAGCGAAACTCGAAGCTGCGTGGAACGCCATCAAACTCAAGCTGGAACCGTTCAAAAGGGAGTTGACCGTGATTGCCAGCGTCGTCGGCGCGGTGGTACTGGCGATTTCTCCGGCCGGGCCGGTGGCGGCGATCGGCGCGGCGGTCGTGGGCGCCGTGCAGGGACTGCGCTGGATCGCCGCGAACTGGGGCAAAGGCAATATCGTCGTCACGGCGCGCGTGTATCTCGAGAAAACCCTGATCCCCGCGCTGCAGGGCGCCGCGACCCGACTCGGCGCCGCCGTCGCCGGCGTGTTCGGCACACTGACCGGGGCGCTGGGGCGGCTGGCCGCTGGCATGGCGCGCCTGGCGACGGCTATCGACGGTGGCGTATTCTCGCTGGCGGCCAAAGCGGTGCAATGGCTCGCGGCGCAGGCCGCCGCACTGGCAACATGGGCCACGGCGCAACCGGGCGAATTAAAGGCGTGGTTGCAGCAGGCGCTGGGTAAACTCAAGAGTTTCATGGGACGCGTCCAGACGCTGCTGGCCAAGGTGGGCAAGGTTATCGCGGATATCCGGGGCCTGGGACTGCTGATTGCGGAAGCAGCGTGGAACGCGGTGCCGGCCTGCATCCGCGACCCGATCATCGATTTTCTCGGGCCGATCATCTTGCGCCAGATCGAGATCTTCCAGGAACTGGTGCGTGACGACGATGCCTGGCAAAAGACCAAGGCCAGCGTGGGAAGGATCATCAAGCTGGTGTTCAAGGATGGCGACCTGATGGGAGCGGTCCGGGCAACGTTCAACCTGATCCTGCGGGTATTCAATGTGCCGGCCGAATTGCTGGTCACGATCGCGCGCAAGGCGCTCGCGGCCTGGGATGTGGTCAGCAAGAAGCCGCTGCAATTCATCAAGAACACGGTGCGCGCGCTGGGCCACGGTTTCCGCCTGCTGGGCGCCAACTTCGGCACCCACTTGAGGTTTGGCCTGGAAGGCTGGCTGTTCGGCGAGCTGAAGGAAAAGAACATCAGCCCGCCCAAGAGCTGGACGTCGCCGGGGGACGTGTTTTATTTCGTGCTCGAGGTGCTCGGCTTGTCCGTGAATCACATGTGGGAATTGGTCAAGCAAAAATTCGATCCGGACCGAGTCGAGGCCGTGAAGAAGCGCATCGGCCAGGCGGCCAAGGTGCTGGACTGGATCAACAAGGCGGTCGACACGACCAAGACGCCGGCGGAAAATGCGCGCTCGATGATCGGGCAGGCCAAGGATTTTGCGGTCGGCATCCTGGGCGACATCGCCACCTGGGTCGCCGGCCGGGTCGCGCAGGAGCTGGCGATCATGACGACCGCTGCGGCCGCATCGGCCGGCCTGTCCGAAGTTCTCGATATCGCGCGACGCATCTACAAGGCCATCGTCACGGCCACGCGCTGGCTACGCAAGATCCTCGACATGGTCAACCAGACGCTGGATAACGTGGTGGCCATCGCCGGGGGCGCGGTGGAACAGGTGGGCGTGACCTTCGAAAAGATCTTGCACATGGGGATGCCGGTGGTGGTGGGCTTCCTCGCCGACCAGGTGGGCCTGGGCGGTGTGGGCGCCGCCTTGCGCGAGGCCACCGACAAACTGCGCGCCCGCGTCGACAAGGCGATCCTGTGGCTGATCGACAAGGTCAAGGCCGGCATTGGCGCATTGATCAAGCTAGGCAAGGCCGGCGTGGCGGCGCTGGCGAACTGGTGGAATGTCAGCGAGCCTGTCAACGGCAGCGACGGCGCCGCGCACAAGCTGTATTTTGCCGGCAAGGGCATGCAGGCCGTGTTGACGGTGGCGTCGACGCCGGCGCCGGTCACGGCGTTCCTGGCGGGCATCGCACCACTCGTGGCGGCATCGACCGATCCGCAAGCCAAGCGCGCGTACCCAGACACCGTCAAGCTGTGCAACCAGATCGACGCGATGCGCACCGAACTTGAAAAACCGGATAACCCGCGCCAGCCCGCCGCGATCGACAAGCTGAACAATGCGATGACCCGGTTGGCGAAGTTGCTGGAGCCGCTGACTCCGCTGGGCTTCCCGCCGCGTCCGCCCGGGCCACTGCCGGCGGTGAATGACCTGGTCAAGCTCATCTTGCTCAGTGGCCAGATTGCGCGCGTCACGGCGATCGACAACGGACCGCTTGGCTTCACCATGTTCCGCTACAGCATCCTGCGGGTTCCGGAAAACCGCATGGCCACCGGGGTCGGGGCACTGTCGGCTAGCGTCTATCGCACGGACTTTGTCAAATACGAGGGCGACCTGCGCACGTTGTACATGGGACCGACGCCCTCGAAGGACGACAGCGTCGGCGCGGCGGTCAAGACGCGCATGCAGGCCCAGAAGAAATTTGACGCAGCCAAGCAACTGGCATTTTCGGCGCGCGAAAATATCTGGCACCCGCTGGCCAACTGCGACATGGGCCATATCATCGACGCCGTCATTTGGTGGAACAGCAATGGCCGGCTCACAGGGGCGCAGTCGCCGATAGTGCTGGCGTTCATGCGCGATCCGGACAATTACGAATTCGAACCGAGCGCACTGAACCGCGCGCGCGGCGCGGCCTTGCGCGCCACTTACCTTCCCCCACTGGTGTGACAGCATGGCCATTTTCGCACTCCCCCCGCCGGACCATGAGCTGGTCACCATCGGTACGCTGCACGTTGCCACGGGCCGTATCGTGGCCTGCGATCCGTTTGCCGGCGCCGGCGCCATGGCGTTTTCGGAGCGGATTGCCCCAGGTGATTTTCCGGTCCGGCTGCATCGGGTCGGGTGCGGCGAAATGGGGGTGCGCGTCGCGTCGGCATGGTTGATGATCCAGCCTGGTGCGACCATTGTCACGCTCGAGGCAGCCGCGCTGGAACACAACGGACCGGTCGGTTATTTTGTCGACAGCGGCCTGGGCGCCTTCATGGATGCAGCGGCGCGTGCTGAACTGGTCAAGGTCATCGACGCGTTCTACCAGGCGCATCCGGATGGGAACTACTACACCGATATGCTGGCGCCCGGATTCGCCTGCAACGCGTCGGCGCCCGGCGCTATCGGCGACTGGTTGATGCACCGGATTCCCGGCACGGCGCACAATATGGCCCTGTTCACCAGCGGCCTCGGCGATGGCGCCTACTCTTCCTACTGGGGGCGCGACAGTCATGGCGAGATTGTCGCGCTGGTGACGGATTTTGGCGTACGTCAGCAAGTCACTGGACGCTCGCCAGGACCGGCATATCCTTGAGCTCCTTGAGCAAGTCGCTGCGCAGGGTCCCGCTTGCCGCGGCGAGTTTCTTGGCTTCTTCGAGCACGGCGCTCGCACTGGCAGCGGCTGCAGCTGCGGTCTGTGCGGCCATTGCCCTGTCCCCGTCCGCGACGTCGCGCAACCTGACGAGCTCGGCTTCATATGCTTCGGCGGCCGGGATGTCCAGCTGCTGCGCCAGCGCCTCAGCCCGCCCGATCAGGAAATACATCACCGGGTACGCACCCTGCCCTTTCGCCTTGGCCGCTTCATCGATCAACGCGACCAGTTCTTTCATCTTGCCCTCCAGCGCTTTGGGTGTATTTTTGGACGCTTCATACTGGGCTTCCGCGTCCAGGGCAAGCGTCGCTGCCTTGCGCGCTGCGTCAGCGTCGCGCGCAGCCGCGGTCTGCAGATTCTCGTAGCGGCTAGTTCTGGCCGCGATGTCCGCGTCGTAATCGACAATTTTTTTATCGATCGCGTCGCGTTGATCCTTAACCGTCAAGGCGGCAAACTTTGCCTCCCGCGCGATCAGCATCATTGCCGCTTCAAGCGCCTTCTTCATCGCATCCGCCGCCGGCTTTTTATAGCTCTCCAGCGCCCGCACGAGCGCATCGACCTGCACTTGGCGCTGTTTGACCTCCTCTTGTTTGGCCTGTGCTTCGTCACGCAAGCGGTCAGCCTCGGCTTTGGCTGCCTGTAACGCTTTCTGCTTGTCGTCCAGGCTGGGCGGCTTGCCGGCGGCACTCGCTACCTGACCAGTCAATTGATTGTTGTCCATATCGGTAAGTCTCCTTTATCAGCCCTGCGGTGGGCAGTGCCATTGACCTGGACCGGCCCCAGCATCCAGGGCGTGTCGCGCACCTTGCGCATGGCTTCGGCGCGCGACCGAATATTGAGTTTCTCGAGAATCCGGTGAACGTGATGCTTGATGGTCGAGATGCTCACGCCAAGCGTGCGCGCGATCTCTTTATTGGCATGCCCGTAACCGAGCTCGCGCAGGACATCGCATTCGCGTGCGGTGAGCGCTTCCGTGACCGGCATGACTGACTGGGCCTGGCCCGGTGAGCACAGCGCGCGAAACAGAGCAGCGGAAATATTTGGCCCGCAGCGCAGGTGGCCGGCCACGACATCCTGGAGGATCTGCTGGAACTCCTGCATCGATGCCCCATGTGGCACGTAACTGGCAAACCCCGCGCGCGCGCAGCGCACCACATCCTTCTGGTGCGGATTCAGTCCGAGCGCCAGAAAGGCCACGGTCGGCCAGTGAGCGGAAAGTTCCCGTACTTCATCGAGAACAGTTTCCTGTCCCACGTCGATCAGGGCGATATCGACCAGGGTGCCGGCTAGGGTGGCACGCAGCTGGGAAAAAGAGCCGGAAATCAGTACTGAAACCGCCGGGTCGATTGCCTGCAAGGCCATGGAGAGGCTTTCCGCAAACAAGCGTACAGGTGTCAGGACCGCGATGACCATGAAATTCCTCGTGGGGAAGCATAGTGCAGCATTGGTGCTTTAATATTAAACCAATAGTCCCCTTGGAATATGCTTCAGTTTTGATTTTTGATCAAATTGTGAGTGATTGGTTCAGGCCGCCTCTCTCGGTCGACGCGATCGGCAAGCATGTGCTGGCTGCGGATACGTTGCAAGCCGACGACACGTCGGTGCCGGCGTTCGCGGCGGGCAATAAAAAAACGTGCAAACCTGGCTCCCGACCATGCACTGGACTTGGCCGCACTGCGGTACTGCATGCCCGCCCTGGCCTTGGACCAATTGATTTGCAGGGCATTTTCCTGCTTGTGAGCCAATTGCCAATCTGTTCCGAGCGCTAACGCCAACACCGCACCAAGGCATGTCCCCGGACCGGTCGAGCACATAAAAAAAGCTCGCCGAAGCGAGCCTTTTAACACTGCACAATGAGCGTTCCCTAGGAAACCCTCACTCCCACTCGATCGTCGCCGGCGGCTTCCCCGAAATATCATACACAACGCGGTTAATCCCCCGCACCTCGTTGATAATCCGATTGCTCACCTTGCCCAGCAGCGAATGCGGCAAATGCGCCCAC
>Ga0265797_10003561_pt1 | contig 24769 bp, 11 predicted proteins | sample P2T30metagenome_FD_192433 | JGI IMG/M metagenome (GOLD analysis project Ga0265797, IMG submission 192433) | Plant litter microbial communities from East Loma Ridge, Irvine, California - P2 T30 | ecosystem: Environmental > Terrestrial > Plant litter > Unclassified | place: USA: California... | reverse complement strand
TAAGTAACTAACTTGGAGTCATTGTTTATAACGCAACTTGTTCAGTGTGCTACTCAGACCAGTCTTCCTTACCCTGAAACCCTTAGTACCTCGTTTGTCTCCCATCCCGAGTACACCCCATTACATCTAACCCTTAGGGTTACTCTACTACCTATTACGACTCTAAACGATCTAGACTGCTCCCTACTAAATAGTTCGCTACCAGAGGGTATGGAGCTATAGGAGGCGACGTCACTTGTTAATAGGATCGTTTGTTCTTCTAATATCGAGACTCCTATAAAGCAGTATATCAAGCGATTAGGAGTAGCTTTTAAAAGGACGACCTTAGAGAATACTCTTTTATAGAAAGAGCTTACTAAGGCTAGGGAGCTATTACGAGTACGTAAAGAATGTAAAAAAGGGAAGCGCGTAGCGATTAAGGGAAAGTTCGTCTTTAATACAAAGGAAATCCTCGAACTTATTAAGGAAGTAGAAGTAGAGGCGTCGAAAGGAAAGTCGAAAAGGAGACAAACAATAAGGGCTATGACTCCTATAATCGAGGACAAGGAAGAAGAAGGTATTGAGGAGAGTATATACGAAAGCGAAAGTGATTGTATTATCGTAGCTAGTAGTAGATCGAATCGAACGTAAAAAGGCTAGAATTCTGTCCGGTTTCCCCTACTGTCCGGTTTCCCCTACTGTCCGGTTTCCCCTACAATGACGTTATCGGGAATGGCCGAGTAGCGTGAGAGTGCATGTTCGGTTGCTCACCCGCGTCTAGAAACAGAAGACGGCAGTAAGTGGAGCATATAGTAGCGCTGGGGCGCTCAATAACGCTAAAAGTTTCCAGAGAGATTCTTTCTAAGGTCCTTGGCCATGATGGGACGTGTTTGTTGTAGACCGAGCCGTCGATTATGCTTTGGATATTAGGAAGATTTCTGTTTGTCGAACCGTGGTTTAGTAGCATTTGTGCCGCTGTGACGCTTTGAAGACGTTGGGATCAATCTTCACACTTCAGATCGCTTAGCCATGTGGTCGAGACCCAGGAGCCACGTTGGCGGTACTAGCAGGCAGATCACGCTGGGTCACATCTGGAGCACGCCGTGGCACTTCTGTACCAAGCTCAAAGTTCTCTCGACTACGATGAGAGAAAACCTACAGACGGCGATATGCGTCGGTGAAAGGTGCGCATCAGCAACACCAGCATGCCTATATAAACCTCGTAGAACTCCAGTAGAGCCTTAAGTTCATCATCTACAACTCCCCTCTTCGCTCAGAGCCTTCATGAAGACGATTTGAAGCAATGCATCGTTCATACAGTTACTCTTCTTTCTCCTCGCCTTCACCAATCCTCTCTCTGGTCTCCAGTCAGTCTTCGATCAGCGGCGACGATCTTGACGATGAATTGATGGGCCTGAATCTTTCGCAAAGCTTCGACACCAGGGACTACATTCTGGTCATTGGCGGACTTGGCTTCATCGGCTCCCATACGACTCTTGAGCTACTGAAAGAAGGCTACAATGTTGTAATTGTCGACAATATGAGCAACTCTCTGGACTCGGCCTTCACCAATATCCAACGCCTCGCGAGCAAGTATTGGGCATCCAAGGGCCTGGCCTGCCCTCATCTCAAGCTCCACAAAGTCGACTATCGTAGTCATATGATGGGCACCATCTTGGGGCGCTATGCTGTCCAGGATGCAACACTCTCGGCGACTCGCCTGTGCCATATCACTGGCGTCATCCACTTTGCGGCGTACAAGTCGGTTGAGGAATCCACGAAGAAGCCGCTGCGGTATTATCAGAACAATGTATCGGGCTTGATTGATCTCCTCGATGTACTAGGAGACTTCGGGATCCAGAACCTGGTTTTCAGTAGCTCAGCAACTGTTTACGGCTCGATGCTCGGCGAAGGCGAAAGACCCGTGCGTGAGGAACAGCTTGTCCACCACGAGGCTGTGGACGAGGACGCAACGTCGCTAGTCCCTGGCGTAAAAGGATTGACTTCGCCTTATGGCTGAACCAAGTACTTCAGCGAGGCTATCCTTGCAGACGTGGCCCTCGCCGATCCAAGTTGGCGAATCACCGCGCTCCGGTACTTCAATTCCGTGGGCTGCGAACATTCAGGTATGCTTGGCGAAGATCCTCGGCAGGAACCTACAAACCTTTTCCCGGTCATCACACAAGTCCTCAAGGCGAGAGAGCCGCACTAGACGTTTTCGGTTCAGATTGGGCGACGTGTGACGGCACTGCGGTGCGTGATTACATCCATGTCGTCGACCTCGCACGGGGTCACCTTACAGCTCTTACGGCAGCTAGATCTCGACCAGCGGAGCGGGCATTCCGCGCGTACAACCTAGATACTAGAACAGGTTCGACAGTAGCGCAGGTTGTTTCCAGCATGGAAAGGGCAACGGCACGATCGATCCCGGTGCGGCAGAGTGGGCGCAGAACCGGAGACGTGGGATTCTGCGTGGCGTCTACCGAGCGCCCGGAACGGGAGCTTGGCTGGAAGACGCAGTTTTCGCTGGATGATTGCGCCACCCATTCGTGGCGTCGCATCCGCCACTGCACTCGAGTCATAACGTGATAACAGCGAGCTATTGGCTGAGGCGCTACACGAGAAGACTTCCTGGCTCACGAAATCTGTGCAGTGATGTTAGTTTGTATGTTTGTTTGTCTGTATACGTACGTAGTCTATGACGAAACCCGAATGTGTCCATGAACAAACTCTGCCTTCACCCTTCTGATCACGTGACCGTAAAATTCGTTTCAGACCAATCATAGCTGCATCTCGGGGTACATAGATGTACTGGTAGCATTCTGAAGCAGTACTGTCGCAACAAGTGCGAGTGGTTAGATACACGTGCCTTGCCCGTCGGACGTGCGATCTGGCGCGCTCCCGAAATGGTCAATCTTCCATCAGGCTACATCGACACCCACGAATATGCTCAAGACGTCATTGCTTTTCTGAAAGAGCCACTCTCGGTACGGATCACAGGCGGTATACATGTAAATGATGCGTTCATTTACAATGCTTGGGCGAGTCTGCCATCCGAATGGTCCGCATGGTGGGAGACATTTTCCTGTGCACAGGAAGCACAAAGAGATCTGATCAACAGCTTGCGCAAGGAGCCAGAAGCTAGGAAGGATGATATACCTGGCCGACCGACGAGTCTGTCGCAATGGCTCGAACGCATTAGAGACTTGAGTCTGGAACGTGAGCAACTGGTCTTGCCTGAAGAGATTACAGAGGTCGAGGTGCCGGCGAGCATGGCTGCTCGTATGGTAACGAAAAAGCTCGCGGAAGTCCTTGCAGGTGCTCGCTACATCAACCACATTTGCAAGACCAATGGCATTACTCGTGTCGTCGACATTGGTAGCGGACAAGGCTATCTCTCTCTAACTCTTGCAGCCGTGTGCGGGCTTCGAGTGCTTGCCATTGACGGTAGCTCGAAGCAAATTGAAGGCTCTCGAGCGGCGGCCCAGAAAGCTGGACTTACCGAAGGAGATCAAATCACACACCTTACACGTTTCGTTACGAGCACAGATGAGATCGGTGCAGAGATTGAGACATGGGCCGCGGGAGAGAAGTGCCTGCTTACTGGCCTCCACGCTTGCGGTGCGCTCTCAGAGCACATGATCCGTCTGTCAACCACTGTTCCGTGTATCTCACGCCTCGCAGTGGTAGGTTGCTGCTACAACCACATCTCACCTCTCTCCGCCTCCAACCCTCTTGGTTTTCCAATCTCCCCCTTCATGCGTCTGCAGAAGCTCAATCTGTCAACATCGGCATTGATAACAGGCTGCCAGGCTCCCACGAACTGGACACACAACCCAAATTCCTCATTTGGGCGGAAGCATTGGTATCGGGCTGTGCTAGAAAAGCTTTTATACGACAAGAAGCTAGTCAACCAAGAGCAGAGACCTGTCTGGGCGATCAGGAATTGCGACCTGAAGAGTTTCCCAGCATATGCGGCTCGCGCTCTGCAAAGTTTGAAGCTGGAAATTGGCAAGGATGTCACCGAAGAAGAAATCTCAGAGTATGAAGAAAGATTCCAGAACAGGACTGCTGAGACAGCGATCCTGTGGACCTTATCAGTGATGCTTTGTCGTGTTGTGGAGTCGGCGATTGCTTTGGACAGAGTGTTCTTCTTGCAAGAAGCCGGTCTGCATGATGTCGACATTTTGCCAATCTTTGATTACAAGGAGAGCCCGAGGAATTTAATGATTGTCGCATCGAAGAGGCAGCACTCGAACGAAGTCTGAGCATGAAAGTTCTTTTCTACATGCATGGTGGTCAGTACAAGCGACGCGGCGGCTACAGCTGCGGCTGACTTTACTGACTCAGCTCTGCTAGACGACGCCGCTCGGCATGCTCCCGCACATGTCACCAACGAAGCAGGTGAAGACTGTACACCGACTTTGATGTTGGACTGGTTGTGTGTCTACCTCCGGCTTGGATGTTCAAGGAGTTCGAGGACAGTGCTCCCAAGGGAGAGCCCTTTTCTCGATATCTCTCCTACGATACAGCATATTCGGCCTGCAACACCCGAACTATCTCACCGCGACACACGTATCGACAAGGCTTATCTATGGTCTACCATGACAGCGCGTCCCTAGCTCGTAATCACTTAGCCTGCGGATCATGTCACGGATCATGTCACATCATTCGTGACACGAGAAAAAGCTTGTTGGATCTTGACAGCCTAGTTTCTTTGGCTAGCAAAAGCTTGACTGTCAGACATGTAAACTCAGAATGCGTATTCCGACCTCAGGTAGAAAGTTTATACATTGATCGAAGGACCAAGCTGTCCAAATTCTTCTCACGTTGAGCTTACATTAATGTTTCTCACGTTAGCGACAATGCGCCCGAATCCCTGTGCCTTGCAACAAGCACGGGGCGAAAATGACTCTTGCATGGTTAGGCGAGAGATTTGCTTGCATATAAAAGCTGTGTGACCGAGACGTCCCTTTCAATCTGCATCACTTTACCGCACAGCCTCGATCAGATTGCCAGGATCACGCAATAGACCATCGCAACATCGACTCAAGTTAACACCAGTCCACTCCCGATACTACCTAAAACCATGAAGTCTTTCGGCCTATCCCATGCGCTCCTCTCTGTCGCTGCAGCCAACTCGCTCCACGCACGCCAGGACAATCAGTGCCAACTGAACACCGTCGACAATCCATCGACCGCTGACATCCAAGCCTCCATTGTCCAGTGGAACGCCGACGTCGCCGCCGTCAACAACTTCCTCAACACCGCTCTCAGCATCACCGATCCGCTGGAGCTCAACCAGGAGGCCAACCGAGTCATCCTCAACGCCCAGGATGAGCCATGCCAGCTCGGGACTCTCTCCAACGCCGCCAACAATAACGGCTTCGCCACGGCAGCTTTGACTTGTGCTGTCAACGACCTCAATGTTGTCTTCAAAGACCACGTCATTACGAACTTGCAGAATATCATCAAGAACCCGGACGACGCGACTGGTGTGCAGAATGCTGTCAACGATATCAACTTCTTCCGCTGCTGCAACGTTTTGAAGGATGCGGATCTTTTGTGGACGGATGCAGTTCTCGATCAGAATCTTCCTGACGACGTGCCAACTTTTGCTCCGAGACCGGATGCTTGCCAGGCTGTTGACTGCTCGGCGATTGCACAGTGTGATCTTTTGGATAACGGCGGCTTTTGATGATTATGCAAATGCGATGATGGGATTGCAAGAGAACTGAAGGCGTGGGTTGGCTCACCTACGTTACGTGTCGGGAGGTCCGAAGTAGAATGTTCTGTTGGACTGGGCTGGCCTTGTCTTTGCGAGACTGTGTTAGAGAGTTGATCAATCCTGTTGTATCTAGCTTTTATGGATCTTCATGTTCAGAAGCATGGGAAAAGCACAAGACACATACAAATCTATAACCACAGCTGGGATCAAGATTCTGTGGCTTGCGGCATGACTGACATTTTCACCCTCCTCTCTATCGTTGAGCAGAGCAACTTGAGCAAGTGCTAAGTTGCTAGCCTCTCTTCAGGTTGCCATCCTCGAAGTCCGTCAATCGATCGCGTTCACGGTTGGCTTCTCGGAAAAGGTACCGTTTGCCGTGGACAAGAGGTCGATTTTGAATGTCTCTGAGTTGGTGAAAGGCAGGAAAGTGATACCAGAAGATGCTATACCGGCTTCACGAGCTTCGTTCATGTCGATAGTCTTGCCGTTTTCGGAGCCTTCGAGTGTACCGGTTTCAAGACCTTTGATCATGGCCAGACCAAAATCGGGGCTGAGCTTTGACCACGGGTTTTCGTCAGCCTCGTCAGGCTCGGCGGTATCGTTGGGAGTCTTGGGCTCATCGCGGGACATGATTACTGGTGGTGTGAGAGACGGCAGAGGGCTGGTGAGGTGGGCTTCGATGGCGGTAGAAGGATCAGAGGGAGTTGGCTTGCAATCGATGATTGCATGGTTCAAACATGAGGAAGTAATGTATCTAAGTAGACAAACCAGCTGTTTTCGCGTGGCTGTTTGATGATTGCCTTTGCCAATCTTGGGCTTGCATCGGCGAGTGCAGCTCTCGCAAGCGAAGCTGCTTGACAACTAAGGCCGTAGCTTGCTAGCAGTATAAGACGGGGAGAATGAGGTATATACGCACCCACTCCAAGAGGAGTCTGGAGCCTGCAGGCCGCATTAGCTAGTGTTTGTGGGACTGCATCCACATGACCATGGAGCTTTGTGGAGGTACTTCGACCTTCTGTTGAGTGTGTACGAACGAGCGTAGTCACAATTGTTTAGAAAGCGCTTTAGCAAGGATGTCTTCATACAAAATTCACCTTTAATCTGTCACCTAGAGCGGCTAGCCATTCTACATCCGCAGTCGCACGGTCATTTTTACAGATTGCGAATGATGCAGCAGCATCTGGTGGGCACCGTGGCGCTGCCGGGAGACTTGTCGTGAAGTCTCGGAGCATATCGCGTGCGTAAGAGACGGTGAGTTGCCAGAGGCACGAGCACGCTTTGCATCCAGTAGGGCAATAGTGCAACACGCACGTCAATATCCCGTCGGGCGCCAATCCTCCCGTTGGCGGCCGGCGCGAAACGACTTCACGGACAGCTCGAGCCGATCGGACCGCTGACCCTGCATGTCTCTCGTCGCTCTAGCCTCTAGGTAATTGTACCTCCGTAACAGCTCGTATTTACAGCGTAGCTTGATCTTCAAATCCTTCGCCAACTGTTACAGATCCAAAACCCTTTTGATTTTGGGAACTTCTTCGTTTGAGCGGAAATTCCAGCCAGGAGTTATGCAGATTTACCACATATCAGCCATCAGTCACACACACGAGATCGGAAGTCGAAAGTTTCTAACAGGCGGCGACCTATGGAAAGCAGCCACCCATTCGAAACTGGAGCACATATTGACCATCATCGAGTGTTATTGCAGAGTACAGTATGCAACCAGCACAGCTGGAAGCCCGTAGGTTCTACCTTGCGGTGGGAGTAGCTAAAGCATGGGCAAAAGCTGCAGTAGACCCGCAGTGCCAGCGAATGCACACTGATGCGGCTGCATGCGAGGCATCTTGCAAAGTGGACTCATAGCATCACTGCCACACTTGAATAACAGCTGCGTGATATGATGAAGCTCCGCTGTCAAGGCCTGACTCTCAAGTCTCGTGCAGATCGTGATTATCTCTTCCTATGGATTGAAACAAGCTTGCATTGACCTGCGGGTGTGTCTGCCCGCCCGGCAGGTTTCTTGAATTGCTTTCACCGACGTCGCACGCCGCATGACCAAACAATCGCAGCTCCACCTGGACCATACGCGCGATGTAACAGACCAAAAGTATCCATAGCGCGTATCGATCGCCCACCTTCCGGGTAACACCATGCGGTGAAGGATCACAACGCGGTTTTGGGGCGCTGCATGTCATGTTGTTGCGTTTCTTGGAGCGTATCATCCGGGAAGCTTGTCATATGAAACGCTTTAGAGCACAAGAACCCCGTTGTGTTCGGTGAAGAATAGTGGCAGTGGAACAGAACCCAACGCGCCAGCGAGGATTTTAGGTTCTTCTTCTACTGTGGGCGAAGAAATATCAAGATCCAGCACATTGTGATTTTGGATTGCAGTGCAAGGCGGCTAGAAGTCGCCCGTGTTGCAAAGGGTTGTATCAGGGTTCCGAGCTGGCGAGAAGACCGCTGCAATGCCTTCAGGCGGTGTGCTCATTCCCGAGATTCAAGGTCAAGCGATCATTAGAGGCAAATGAGCTTGAGATGCAAGACTTCTGCTAATGCATATTCCTGTTAGCTTTGCGTCAAGTATCTCTACTTGTGATGATGGACTACTAACCCAAGACTCTCTCAAAGCTGCTGATCGAGAGACTTTGAGAGGTGAGAGCACAGGAGTGCCATTTCAAGTGGACCTGACCGCCTCGCAATCCGTTCAATGGGCGTGAGCATGGCACGCCTAAACCTCGGACGGTCGTGCTGCGTCTGGGTCAGGTCTTCGAAGCCGACAAGGCAGCAGACAAGTACTTCGACACTGCTCTCAACCACACTCCGCAGTGCGAGTCAAGGAATCGTGAGATGCACGCCTTGAGTGGTGGTGACGATAACGCGAGCGATGGCGACGTCAACGATGAACACTCCACCAGGCTCATCGCCGAGGGGTCAAATCTCTGCTCGAGGGACACTTTGACGCGTGCCAGTGTGCCACAATTGGAATTGGCAGTGAGATTGTTATGTTAGGGTCAGCTTCGAGCAAGATACCATGCCGTTCTCCAGATTGACTGCACATATCGGTTGTGATGTCGACCGCAGTGCTTAAGCCGAGACTGACCGAGGACATTCGAGCGTTCTCCGGAGAGAGCACACGCCTACGGCCATCAGCACAGAGCACAGCGGTGGTGACATGCGTACTTGTCGATCTTGAAGTACGTACAAGAGAACCGAAACGAGATTTTGCTGCTGGTGAACTTTAGCGCAGTGATTGTTGTGAATGCCCACCATGCTCATGAGGCCGGGTCAGACGTTTTGCGAGCTTGAAGAAGAAAGCCAGTAGTGATGTCTTGACATTGTACAAGCAAGTCCGGAAAGCGACCGTCAATGCGAATTGGCATATGAGGTAGGATGGTCGTCACTCAAAGAATGTCGGTTTTGGCTGTTCTTGGCCAATGCCAACACTGCGAAGCTCGTACATGACCGCAGACATGGCGGCATCAGTGAGAGCCTTGGGACGTTAGTGTTTCGCGGGAAGGTTGAGTCGCGAGACGTGAGACTGGTAGCAAAATGGTCCCCGGCAGATGGTTCTGGGAGGACTGTGGTAATGTTAAAAGAGTTCAAGACCCGACCCGTTCGTCATCGCAAAGGCAAAGGCCAGCAGCGCAAAACCATCAACAAGTTAGCATCATGCAATTATCGAAGTGCATAGAGACTGATGGTGATCCGGGCTACGAGACAGAGACGCGCGATCACAAATAGAGCCCACGTTTTGGCCTGTCGCTCAGTCAGCACATTCGGCATTGCCACAACTACGGACTCGAGCTCACCATTAATGCTGTCCGCGAAAGACTCGCAACAGGCTGGTACTATCCACGTATTGTCTTCGAAGCCATCATTTCATGGCATGAGTAGAACTTTTTTTTTATTGATTCGAAGCTTCCCAGAGAGGCGCAGCGACACATGCTCACTTATGACCACGCTTCATACCGTGATTCCTCCTCGCCTGCAAAACGCTGAGTACAAGCCGCAACATGGCGGTGCAAAATGTCATGGTAGCTTCGTATTGAACAAGCAGGATTATTGTCGGCTTTCATGCCAACACATAGACGAGCGAGACGAGCTGGCAACGAGCTTGAAACGGAGCAAGAGGCTGCGGCAGTTCAGGCGAGCCCGGACCACAATTTAAAGCGTGGCGCTCGTGCCACATCAATCTACAGTAGATTGTGCGGCTCACGGAATCCTGGATCCTCCGCATGTTCGTGACAACTCCCCAGAGAGAGTCGCGATTCTTCCAGACCATTGGAGGAAAGTACGACGAAACTCAAGTATTTCAGCCAGTCCTACAATCAAAGTCTCTGGATGCACTGCCCACCATATGCAAGCGATCGCCATGCAAAACACGCGTCGAGCACAAATGTTTATCTGAAAGCGTGACACGGCATCAGCCAGATTCCTGCCCTCCAGACACCTTGACTCTGCGCGATTGGTTCTCTTGACGCCTGCTAAAAGCCCCCCTGCACAAGGGATGGAAACGATCATAGAGGACCGCCTACACGGAGAACGCCTCGGGTAGGAATTGAAAGATTGCGCGTGCAGACCAAGGGCATTATATATGCCGGCCTTCGGTACGTCTTTGGTCGACTGTCTACCAAGTGGACCGTTGCCTACTCTTTTTGCACTGTCCACAAGTCGTCATCATGTTGAGAGCGAACGAGATGCTCCTTGCCCTCCTGGTCGGCTGGAATGCCGCGTTAGCATCCGCCGAACCGCCTGCAATGCCCGTGGAGAAAGCGAATGAATATCTGTCCACGGGAAAGAGCTGCGTATGTTGGAACCGCTCATCTCACATGTCGCCATACGGGTGTGCTGACCGCATGCTTCTTGCAATCAGTGTGGTGCCCTCAAGCTCGCCCTTCACGACAAGGTCTTCTCTTCTGAGAGTGTTGGGTACAATGAGTCCTTGTCCTCCTATTGGAGCACGCAGGAACAATCTATACGCCCTACTTGTGTAGTCACACCGACCACCAGTCTTGATGTGGCTCTTGCGGTCTCTCTGCTGAACGTCGGTGGCGAGGCACTTCCGAACGAGTGTGGTTTCGCTGTGAGAAGCGGAGGGTATGTCTCCAGGGCAGGAAGTGAGATGCTTCTTGGCTGACTCTGTCCAGACACACTCCATTCCCTGGAGCAGCAAACGCAGAACAAGGCATCACGATTGACTTGAGCCGACTCAACCAGGTTACACCTTCGGCCAACCATTCGACAGTGACCATCGGGCCTGGGAACCGGTGGGCGAATGTATACATGCAGCTGGACGCTCTTGGAATCGCTATTGGAGGTGGCAGAGTGGGAACCGTCGGTGCCGGTGGTTTGACTCTTGGAGGTAAGCTTCCACACTGAATCATCATCCGATCGAGAATGTGACTGACAGGTTCACGCAGGCGGCCTTTCGTTCTTTTCGCCTCGCTACGGATTTGTATGCGACAATGTCGTCCGCTATGAGGTTAGTGACTCTTCGCCGTCCATTGGACTTGCGTTGACATTGTCTCACAGGTTGTCTTACCATGCGGCACCCTCGTCAACGCCACGCAGGACTCATACTCAGACCTCTGGCTAGCGCTCAAAGGTGGCTCCAACAACTTCGGCATTGTCACCGCATTCGAGTCGACTGCCTTCAAGCAGGGCAAGTTCTGGTAAGTGAAGCACACCCGAGCTCCAGAATAGCAATCCGAAAGATATTAACCTTGATGCTCTCCAGGGGAGGTTTCATCTACAACGACATCGACACCAAAAACGCCCAATTCGCCGCCTTCGAAGCCCTCACCGGCAGCACCCCCTACGACCCCTACGCCGCCCTGATCAACACCTACGTCTACATCTCCGACAGCAACTTTTGGCTCACCGCCAGCAACCTCGAGTACACCGCCGAAAATATCACCGACCCTCCCGTTCTCAAAAACTTCACCAACCTCCCCCGGACCATCAGCACTATGCGCGTCTCCAACCTCACGGACTTCACCCTCGAACTCGCCGGCACACCCGGCACCAACCGCCGCCAGCTGTTCGTCACGGGGACGTACGGCAATAGCGCGGAGCTGATGGGTAGGATTTTCGATATTTCGAACCGCACGGTGCAGGCGCTCAACATATCGCAAATGACATACAGCCTGAGCTTCCAGCCCCTGCCCACGGCAATCACATCCAAAGCAGCCTCCCGAGGCGGCAATTCTCTCGGCTTGAGCGAAGCCGACGGCAACCTCTTCAACTTGCTCTTGACAATTTCTTGGGATAGCGTTGCGGATGACGCGCGCATCGAGCAGCACGCTAAGAATCTGTTCCAGCAGAGCGAGGACGAGGCGAAGAAGCTGGGCTTGTACCACAAGTACCTGTACCTCAACTACGCTGCGAGTTGGCAGGATCCGCTTAGCGGGTACGGCGACGAGCAGAAGGCGAAGCTGCAGGATGTCAGCAAGAAGTATGATCCGAAGGGCGTTTTCCAGAAGCAGGTTTCCGGTGGGTTTAAATTGTTCGACTGAGAGGATTTGAATGAAGTTTCTGTTAGCTAGTGGGAGTCATTCGTTTCCGTCGAGGTAAGCAGTGATTGGTGAAACCAGGGATATGTTTCTAAACCTTTAGAGAACTGTTGTTCAAATACATATATACAAAGCCATACAGGCACGCGCTCATAGAACATCTTGCAAATCGCCATGCAAATGTCTCCGTAAAATGGTTTTCGTCTTTACCTTCGCAGCGCCATGCTTCCAAGAAAAAGTCAGAAACATATTTCCACCCAAATCGTAGAAACATCGTGGTATCATCCAAAATAAACAAACTCATAGCCATGAGTATAATCTCCCATAAAATCAATTGTTTCCCAGAAACGCCTGTGCTATACAATTGCTCATCCCTGCTGATGAATATGGTCCGCCGTCACCCCTCCGTCACTGGACCGCTCTCTAAACTCGGCGGCTCCGTTCTCTTTGCTCGGGCGCTTTCCCAGCATGACAATACTCAGCGCTCTGCTGGCCACGCTGCTGGTAGAGCTAGGCCTCCCGTCGCTTGCGGCTTCAGACCAGGACATCGGATCGACCACACGTCTCACTTTGCCGAGGACGGTAACTCCGATCGGCATCACCAGTCCGGCGCCAAACGCCACGGCTCCTACGATCAGGGCGTACTGCGGCATTTGATCGTGATACACGAGGTGGCTGCTGATCGGCGAGAACACGGCGCCGCCGGAGATTGATGACGTCATGACCACGCTGGCGAATTTCGTGTGTCTGCCCATGCCGCGAAGCGCTTGGGCGAAGACGAGTGGGAACAGTGGGCCTTCCATGAAGAAGACCATGAGGATCATACCTAGGCCGGCGCGGCCATCCAAGTGCATGGCCAGGGCTTGGAAGATGACTGCTCCGGTGAAGAAGAACATCGTCAGGTGGCGAGGTCGGATGAAGAGGCCTAGGCCAGCGGCGGTGAAGCGAGAGACGGCGAAGCATGTGTGTGCGACGGCCATGTAGTTTGAAGCATTCCAGTCCGTGCCAACGACCGCCGCCAGATAGTTGTCGAAGACCGTGCCGTTGACTTCCTGTGCGCCGACATAGCAGAATTGACTGAATGCTGCAAGGCCAAGGATGATCCAGATCACAGGAATGTTCTTGATGTTCGCCTTGTTGGCGCCGTCCATGCGTTCAGAAGCGTCGTCCAGTTCGGCAGTGGTGGCTTCTGGCAGAGGCACATAGTGATAGACCACGGCCAGCAATACAGTAAACAGGGCGATACCGAGGTAGGCATACTGAGTGTCCACCAGCGAGGGGATATCGGCGTCGTAGTGCTTGTTGAAGAATGCTCGGTGTGCGATAAGAGGCGCTATTACAGTGCCCACGGCTTGAATGGCTTGGCTGAGAAGCAGTCGCACTTCGGCGTACTGCGGAGGTCCGCAAAGCGCAATGAACGGGTTTGCTGCAACCTCGAGAATCGACAGACCAAAGCCGACGAAGATGTTGGTGATAAGATATGCTGGGTATGATGTAAGTACGGCAGACGGCCAGAAGATCAGAGTTCCACAGGCGTAAATACTGAGGCCGACCGAATAACAAGCCTTGAATCCCCAGTTGTTGAGAACCCAGCGGCCGACGAGCCACGGACCAAGCAAGTAGCCAACGAAGTATGCGCTGTGGATACTAGTGGTCTGACCGGGAGTCATCCTTGCAACTTGCTGGAATTGGCTGTTGAGGACATCAAGCAAGCCGTACTCGAATCCCCAGATGAAAAAGAGCAAAGACACCATGGTGAACGGGAAGACAGACTCGCGACCCGTCATGTGAACCATACTCTTTTTCTTGTTCATGTTGACGAAATCGAAAAAGGTCGGGGACTCTGGTCCAGTGTTCCGGGTAGAATTTGTAAGCATGGTTGTGGTCCGGTCTAGTCTTGCGCCTCCAGGATAGCTAGAGCCGTTCATATCGGGAGTGGTCAGGAAGTCCATCATGCCCATCGGGCCCTCATCTTCGTAGGGCTCCGTATGCGCTCGTTGTGGAGATTGAACTGGTGGGTCTTCAAGAGACGGCACCTGATGCGCCGTGGCCATTTCAGAGTTGTAAGTATATCTGGGTCCTGATGTCGACGAGTCCTTTTCGGTTACATCTCCTACGTCGCGGAGCATGCGTGGCAGGAATCGAGATACTAAAGGCTTGATCGCAGGGACGCATGCACACATGATGCCAATGTTGACCTCGACCACCGACCACATGAAGCTAAGCGATGCATACCAGTTGAAATCAGTGCTTTCCGCGGTGAGGTTGTTGTCTTCGTTTGCGTTGCTGTGTATGTTGGCAATCCGAGTTTCGGCGGCAGATTGCAAGTACGCGATGCGCACAACATCGATTGCAGTGACGAAGATACCAAAGCTGAAGGTGACAATGAGGATGATCTTCTGTTTCTTCGGCAGCCTCATGGTCGTGAGGATAGGCATCGGTAGGAATAGTATGGCCAGGTCCGTGATAATGTTGAGCGGTGCTGATGAGAGATATATGGTGACAATATCCGTGCACTGCGCTGAACTAGGGATTGGTGTTTTGAACACAGCGTTTACGGGTGTGCATTGCCAGACGTTGAGCATCGTCAAGGCGAATCCTCCAGCATTCACCACGAAGAGTGTCGCTATGGTAGCCCATCTGAAGACGTGGTTGCTCTTCGAAAGTGTCAAGTAAAAGATCAAAATTGATGTTTTGGACATCATCAGCGCGGGGTTGTAGAGCACGCTGAAGACGTAGTTGGATTTCTTCAAGGTCGATCTCCATTGCGAAGGTATGTCCTCTGCATGTCGGCCGAGACCATTGCGTGTTCCCCAGATGACGGAAAAGGTCAAGCCGAACGCGATGATCCATGCAATCACCATGAAGTAGTCGTCCAGGGCGACCTTCTTCACGATTGCCGCTCGCGAGACCATGCGCATGAAGACAAACACAGTCGCCAAGACCAGAAGTGCAATGCTGACTGCCAGCACCGGCGCTGCTCGACCCTGGAAGTCATTGTGGTTCGCGTCCATGTCGCGCCGTAGAGAATATGAGAGTAGTAGAGAGTCCAGTCGCAGCCGCGAGTTTTCGCACAGATTCACCCACCCGTAATACCAGGCGGTCTTCGCAACAACGCCATGCCTCTCCGGGAGCTGCTGTGGTCGATAATTCCCTCAGCCAGTCTCGGCTTTGCAGTTGGTGGTCAGCACTGCTGCTGCCGCTGTTGTTGCTGCTCTCAAGATATCGTCCGTTCCAGTAATTCGCTCTGCGCCCGAAGGGTGGTGAGATGTTTGCAGACACCAAGGGGAGCAGGACGAGAACAAGACGATATCAGTCGGAACAGAGGAGGCAAAGGTAAGTTCACCGTCGGTGTGGGTCCACCACGAGGCACGAAGGCGGGCGGGCCAGCATGGCTGAAGGACAGTTGCCCTCGACCTGGGCAAGCAGCACAAGAGCAAAAGGCAAAAAGCGCAGCTCAGATGCTGATTTGCCGCCGGGAAGGAATGTACCGGTAGACGAGTCACTAAAAGGCGAGTCCTCAAACCTAAGCAGCGCACCGGCCGCTGTTCAACTGCCATCTGACGTGTGCCTCATCACGCCCATCGCTGCCATCCATGCCACTCCATGCATGCACGCGAGTCCCCGCAATTCGGCGGAGATTTTCTTTTGAAAACTCTTGCTATCACCAGCCACGCTGGCTTATCTTATGCAGCAGCTGGTCTTGATAGCCCATATGAATACTCATAAGTGCTGCTTGGATATCCTTGTGTGAATCTACGACAAGTGGAAGAGTCCCTGGCGGCTGGTGAACATCGGCGGACCTCCTTCCTGCGTGTCCTGTTCTATTACAGTAGTCTTCTCTCCGGAAACGTCCATATCCGCAGACCGCAGCAGCACTACCATCACCACTATTGACCGTCTGGCCAAGAGCCAATCCAGACGCACACGGCCTCGACCGCTTTGCTGCGCCTGTTCCCACCAACAGCCGCGCATACCGGAGTACCACCGGCGTTTGCTCGCCTCTCTTTGGCGCGTCTGCTCCCTCCTCTTCTGGCTCGCGCCAGATCCAAGCTCAACACGAGCGCCGTCCCGCCGATCTGCTGCTGTGAAGGCCGCGCGCCCAGGTCTTCAAAGAGCACTAGAGGACCAAGCGGACGACGTCCGGCTTATTCCTTCGCGCCTCTGCTTCCTCTTCCTGGTAGCAGATGGACAAGGGTTTTGGCGCCTCTGCGCCTCTACCCCACGGGGGCGCGCGACGCCTCCACTACTTGCATGGTTCTACCCAAGTCCCGTGACCGTTGTCGTCGGCCAGCCGTTGTCGCTTCACGGTTTCTGTTAGACCAAATGCCCGCGTTTCCGTCTCCAGCATTTTTCGAGTCGTGACACTTCTTCGGGATCTGGAGATCCGGGGCAGGATAGGCAATCCTCACCGCAAAGCAGATCTTCGCGGTGAGAGTTGCTGAAGCGATAGGCCGGTGGCCAATCGCTGATAAGGAGATTATGGGGTTGGTTTCTGCAGTGGAGGTGACACTTTGCCATTTTTTTCTTGCATGAGTCCTGCGTATGATCGACCTTGCGTGCCCTCAGGCCTCAGCTGAATGGACCAATGAAGCAACCTAGCGGCGATCGCGGCTCTGCGAGAAAGAATTGACGTCTGCAGGTCCCACTTCATATTAATTAATGAGTGATGAAATTGTTTTCTTCAGAGTTCTGTACGTCCAAGGCATAATATATTACAGCAAGACGTCATAGCAGCAAAGTGTGGTCGTCGGAAATGTCTCTTAGAGAAACACATTACTCCAAGCCTTCTGTTGCTTCAGCTCGCAATGCACCGCGAAACAGTGCAAACCCCTGGCTAAACAGCAAAACCATACCTGTAACCTGTAGTGACAGCAATTAAGGTTGATGTCTCCTGCGTCTTGCTCAAGCCGCCCCTAAGCCGCCCTTCCCTTCCCCGACATTATCGTGGACTCCACAATGCCCTGAATCCATATCAGGGCTTCAGGGTCACCGCCATTGTGTGCTTTTATGCGTGGAAATCACGAGACCGTCGGGCAGTAGTTTGCACGTTGGCTTTGCGCTATTGGTGATCCTACAGAAGGGTTTGCTGTCCGATTTCGGATGACTTCTATCACGAGGATGCATTTCGTGGACGCTGAATGGTTCGAGACTGCCTACAGGGGGGCTTTTTGTTGACTCGTGAGCACACAATCAGCATGATTTCTATTTGATGGTCAATCTGGTGTTCGAGCCCGTCTCCAACGCTCCCGTGTCGAGATCCCAGCCGAGCTCTCTCAAAGCGCTTTCGTGTTCCTTGAGAAGTGTTGAAGATGCTGCCATTGAACGCTCCAGCAGGGTCGAGCTGTCATTCTCAGCCTTCTCGCTTGCGGGCTTATCTTGTTGATGTGATGCTTCCGCCAAAGCGACCGCATGCCACCAAGCCATGAGCTGGTCCACCGCTGTGGCATCCTTTTTCAGCGCGATGTGAACACTGACCTTTCTGCTGAATGAGAGAGGATCGTACCACATCACATAGTTCGCATCGTAAAACGGCTTCAGTAATTTTGTCAGAGCAGTACCCGACACACTTGTTGATTTGGTAGTAGGATGTGGCGATGCAAGGCTTCTGAGGAAGGTGGACATCGACGCTCCCAACTGGCAGACTCCAAGCGCCTCGCCGGTGGCGCCGCGAAGTACGCCAGGCTGTTCAAAGATGCGCTCTTGAGTTGACACCTCTTTCGGCGAGGGCACGTGGCCTTGACGCAGATGGTGGTAGACAAGATTGGCTCGTTGGCGGTTGAGTGTTCGCATACTCACAGCTCGCACGGCGCGGCGATTGGTCTCGAGATGGATGGAGAGAAGCAAGATCAAAGTCGTCCAGGTTGCGAATGGCGATGTGACCCATTGAACAACCGCGCTGCCGACAAGCATGCCCAGCAGAGAAATGACAGTCTCCTGGCTCGAATCCTTCGCATTTAGCTCACCCAAGTTTCCCCAGCGAGCAAAGTGCGCACTCAAACTTGCTTTGGCTGAACCAGCTGCAACTCCGCAAAGAGCTCTGAGAACGCTGCTGAAGCTGAGGATTAGGACTCTCGCGGGCTTCGGGAATGCAGGTGAGAGGCAGTCCAGCACGAATGCAAAGTCGTTCAGGATGTCAGCCAGTAAGCGGTACATCTTACACTCCGGCTCGAGAGATGTTCCGAATCTCCAGGCAAAAAGGATTGTGGCGATGCGGCCGGCTGATTCTTGTATTATGGAGAGGATTAGCGCTGCCGTGGGCGAGGCAGAGGAGTCGCCAACGCCCACGCTCGACAAGACAGCACGCGACGAAAGAAGCCCAGCAATGGAGCTTGAGAATGCTTGGAGCGAGTCCTTTTCGCGGTCAGTATTGATCACTGTAGTCAGCCTGGTCATCTCGACTCACATAAATCTGATACCTGTACCCTCGTCAGCATTGCCTTACCTCGTCCTGGTGACTGCGCATTGCACTCACTCTAGGTAGTCATCAGTTACGCTATGGGGATATCCAGAAGGCAAGAAGATGTCCAGCGTCTTCTGCCAGAGCGCTTTACCGTCCTGTGGCTGGATGACATCGACACGACCCAGGCTCTCTTTCGACCCTGCAGTCTGCACATACGTGGCCGTAACATTGCCAGCTTCGTTAGTCTCCACGACTTCACACTGATGTGCAGCCATCACCGTCTGAAGTGAGGTGCAAGATGGCAACTCCTAGCAATATCGGGAGGAGGCAGGTCACTTGTCGGGTTTGTTCCTCTCAGAGGGTTGAGAAGAAGTTCAAGATCGTGGTGGAACGGTGGTGCAGGAGCGCCCCGCAGTGGACTTTGACGAAGACCCCAGGCAGTCGCCAACGAATCCCGACTCCTCCTCCAACATCGCTTGTCAGGTTACACGCTCCACTGCATTGTGCGACAAGCGTGTAGGCACCAGCCGCTGCATGGCTGCGGCTCAGCAAAGTGATAAGTACATCTGGTCTTCCAACCCGACAAATAATGTAGTCTCAACTCATCCTTCAAGACTCCCACAACCATGGGTCAACGCCACTAGTTCTTCGCCATCGCCCAGATCAACAATCGCTACCGCACTCTGGCCGTCATACACGACCAATGGCTCTACGGACAAAGTGCCGTGCGACAATGTCTCATCACTATGCGTGTCTTGAGCGCCACCGGAAACCTGCAGGGCATCAGCAGAGATCTGAAGCTTGCCGAGTCAAAGCCCGAGAGTTTCTGGGAGGCCAAACCGAAGGATCAAGGTGAACGAGTAAGTTTCTCTGTGCCTGCTGCAGTACCGTTTGCTTGCGCCATATGTACAAGTGTACGACTCCATGCTGGCTCAACCACAACTTTGCATGCGAACCTCGTTCAGGCCTTGTGTTATCGTGCCACGCTGCCACGGACATGAGCTACAGAATTATGGCCTTCATGCACTCAAACCATCAAATGCAAAGCCAAGGACATTTGCTTGCAGTAGCCTTACACTCCTTTGCTGACGCTTGGAGTAGGGCGTCGACTTCCCTTTCATTATGATGTGCTTGTCGCTCGGTTGTGGCACCAATCCGGACGGGCCTGGAGCTGGCATGATCCACGAGCTTAGCATTGATGCGAAATTTGACACTGTCCACAACGACGATGGCATTTCAGTCTTCGACGTGACCGAGCCTGGCAATCCGAAATACGCGATGATCCGGCTTACCGGGCACGATGGAATCGAAATGGGTGCGGACGGCGAGTACGTCGAGATTGACACTACACCTCACGCCTTCAAGCCGTTTACAATCCTGAACGCAAGTGAATATTTGCTTCGCTACGGGCAAGGCACTTCCGGCTCTTCTCCTCAGGCATTAGATAGCCTTCCACAACTGGACGTCGCTGCTCTCACAAGCGTTTGGCCACATGGCAACTTCCGAGGTCGAAAGAATGGAAATGTCTCCAATAGCGCTGAGGAGGCGCAGTCCTCGACAAATTCAGTCAAATCTCTCACAGCAGCGCGCGGTGATAGAGCGGACCGTACATGGTGATCCGTCCGGTTTCGAAGTGCTCGCCGAAGCAGAGCAAGTGCTAGCCTTCACCGAGTCACTTCGCGCTCACCTCCACTCAAATCCGAAGATTGTTCAAGGCAGGCGTTTCAGTACACTTCTGGGCCACATCTACAGAAATTCTGCCGTGGTCGATTTGAGCCCCTTCTGGCTTCTCTCCTTCGATGATGTTCTGGCAATCACTGAAACTGTAGCGGGTGCCGGACATGGATTCTGCCTACTTCTACCCAACCTGGAAGATATGACTGCCAGCAACTTTCGCAAGCTGTTATCCAGCGGCTTTATTCGCGAACTGGATGTTGGCAAACATCAAGTTGGTGATCTTGGGCAATTCCTCCACGCCATCGACGGAACAAGCGTCACCGGTTTCAACGTACAAGAACTGTACTCTCGCAGTTTCGCTCGGGTCAATACTCGTTTCGCATCAGCCATGGAAGAAGCAATGGAGTTTAGATACGGATGCGGACCCTGGATCTCGCCCGTACCGTCACTGCCACGCCCAAAGCAGTTCCCCGTTACGCAGCTCGCGTTCGTTCAATGTTCCACCGCTAGATTCAAACCGGCATCTGAACGTCAAGACCAGATCGCACCGTGGTCTGAGGTCCTCACCATTGAGAACCTTGAGGAAGGTCGGAGGGGAGCCCCTATGCTGCTTTCTCTGCCCATGAGCGACTATTTTCTCTCGGCAGCTCAAGTCATCAAGCGACTGCCGAAGTTCCTCTCACATCTGGCACGGCCGATCCCTCACGATTCTGGTTTTACACTGGGCTCTCTTATTTTGGGATTGTTGTATAGTCTGGCGCTCAAGGTAAGTCATGGCTTTTTTTTTTGGCTGTAATGTCGATGAGATCACCGTCAAGCATAATCGGTAACCGTTGGGGCGTGCTTCTTGTTGGATGCAACAGACAGTAGGTTGCACGGTCGGTCACAACTTAGAGTCCTGTGGCCGCACTCCAGATCACAAAACACTGTCTGGCAGAAACACGCCCACGAGAGGCGAATACCAGCACATCTCCCACACAAGAAACACTCGTCACTGACGCCCTCGAAAGGATGACCTAACAGTCGAGCCCCTCCCCGGAGAGCTCGCGGCGTTCGCCAGCCGTTATGCAGCCAGAACCCCTAGCCCCTTCGTCCCCACGTTGCCACTGGAACAGGGACGCTACACCATCGTAGTCTTCTGCGAACACAGCTTGAAAGAAGACAAAGAATATCCGCTGCGGCTTCGATACGGCTTCGCGACGCTCGACTCTGAAGGCAGGACTCAAGTGGTAAGTGCTTCGGACTTCGTGCGCGCCCTTGAACCAGACACACAAGCTACGGAGCTGGCTCGCGAGTGGGAGGCAGAAGCTGCGCGGGTGTGTGGGGCTCTGGAGAACGAGCAGAGGAGGATGGTGAGGAGGCTTGTCAGGCGCGAGGGAATGCCTGGGTGGAGTGCTCGGACGGAGAAAGAGATTGATCGGATGGGTGTTGATGATGTTCCTAGCTTGACTCTTGAAGTGAGCATTCCGGCGGAGGTGGATGAGCTGTTCCAAGGCGTTGGGCGAGAGTGGGAGATTGGCAACTGATTCGTGATCGTGAGTGATAGCGTCAAGTGCGATGCTGAAGAGCCAAGTCTGCTAGGTGTTGCCGCCGTCTTTTCACGATCAAAGACAACGCATGCTATGGTCGAGCGGATCACATGCTTCCGTTTTGGAAAGAGGTTTGGCCATCCTGGAGACCAACAAGAGAACTGGCGTTCAAGTATCTAATGTCTCTGGGACAGTCTGGCAATTGCCATAGGGCATGTACTATATCTCTAATAAAAGGTAACGACTGTGTCTAAAACTCTCTTCGCACACCTCCAGCCTCGAATACCTCAAACAATACGCCAATGAATGCGTCGAAACTCCCTGTACAGCCAAAACTCCCAAGCACCGAACAAATCCCCAACGCTGCCCCTTACACACACTTCCCAATTGCTCACTCCAGTCCCTCTAACAATCAAACTGTAATATCGCAAAGGTCGATGTACATTAGCTCGAGGCATCTCGAGTCTCCGAGGTGTCGAAGTCGCATGTCGGTCAGAGCCTGCTCTGATTGGCTGGCGGTTGGATTCGCGTGATTAGGGTTCGGGTTTGGGTTGAACACCCAGAACAACGACGTGGGAGAAATGCATTCACGTACATGTAACTACATGTACACCATCACCAGAGACCTGCGTGTGCCTGAGCCGTTGGAGAAATTGAAATATATGTGCCTGCTTCGTTCTCATGGAGGATGTAGACGTAGATGGTCTTGCCAATCGGTGGTGGTCCAAATCAATCGAAGATATAGTACCAATGTCGACATTGGACAAATCGTTGAGTGCTAGTCAACGTTGATCCAGATTGCCACAACGACAATACAGCAGTCGGAAAGGTACAATTCTGCCGGTTTCCGTACTAAACGGCCAAACAATCACGATCAACGACTTACATGATATGGCCAGATGCGGCAGCATAATTACTGTTCAAAGGCTGGTATCTCACCCTCCGAAGCTGGTCATATTGAGATGACGCTCACATGCAACACAGCTCAACACCAACCCCGTGACAAAAGAGCGCAATTTCTCGAGAATAGCGTCTTACCAGCCTGCAAAGCTCACAATACACTTTCACTTTGAAGCGTTTCTTTGTTCACATACACCGGACTTGGCAGCTCATGTCGTGCGACAAAGAGACATGAGCCGTGGGGCTTTCACACGGCGGAGATCCTCAAAACCATGTGCACAACCCTGCATCACAAAAGTCAGTTGTTCTGGCAGCAGCCCTCGTAGTCAGCCAACGCCCATTGACGTCTCGCCACAATGTGCCGCCTCCTGCACGTCGAATGGCGCTGCAAGCACAAGCAAAACATCTGGGAGTACTGCCGCGACGCCACAGCGCCCTCACGCACGCCAAGCGTCACAGAACGCAGCAAACAGCCCTGCGAAGCCTTTGTCTCGGAATACACTCTCACCCCTTCTGGTCCGACCGCAGACGAGTACCGGAACTTCTGCTGCAGATTCACATGCTGCCTCGAAGACCAGGCCGGGACGTTCAAGCAAGTCAAGGATCTGGAAGCTGCGCTGGGGATCACGGAGAAGGATAGCGTGCCGAGGCTCCCGTCGCTGTTTTTGAATAGGCAGCAGAAGTCGCTGAAGGAGGCGAGGAAGAAGTTCCAGTTGTTGCTGAAGAGGCATGAGGAGAGGTGTGAGGCGTTGTATTATGGGCTTGGGGTTGTGCAGGAAGGGGATACGTGGCGGGCGCCTGCGGAGGAGTTGGGAGTGAAGGAGAAAAAGAGGCTGTCGAGGTTGTCGAGGGAGTCGAAGGGAAGTCGGGTGGAGGATCCAATGATGGTGGCACGTGAGGCTGCTGGAGAGGTCGTGCACAGTGAGCGGCCAGCGGTGGAAGCAGAAAGTGCCATTCCAGAGAGTGGAGTTGTCCAGGAGGCGAAAGATCAGATTGTTAGCAAAGCTTGAGAATAATACAATGCACGTGTGTTGGGAGTCGAGACCGGACGTTGACCGGGCTGTTCGATGGAGTTGCGCATTCACATCTCAGGTACAGTACCGCCAGATCTACGCGACACGAATTTCGCGGAGTTCGGATGCATGACTAGTATTGTTTTTTGGGCGAGTCGCAGGGGGTCTCAGGTGGCAGTCTCCACTAGTGTTCTGCGCGAAGACGTTTGTAGTGCAAGAGATCAACGAGAGCATAATTGTTAGCCAGGTAAAGTCCAGAACTTGCTTGCCAGAAGGTTGGTTTCCTGGCCCCATGGGGCGTGAGATAGCGAGACCATTTTCACCGCTAAGATCGTGTGGAGCTGTGGAGGGAGTACGATTGAACATGGAGTGGGACTGGAGAGGAAGGGCCGACTTGAAGCCGGATATGGTGTAGACAGAGGCACGTCATGGAGTATCCGACTTGGAGACGAAGTGGAGCCGTTCGGATTGGAATTCATGGCAGCCAAGAGGAATTTGTGGTGGTCGGACCAGCAGGGCAGCAGTGATATGAAAGGGGACACGCGTGTCGATTTCAAATGTGAGGTGGAGTTCGGGTGGCGAACGGTGGTGGAAGAGGGTTGTTGGCTTGTCACAGAGCGAAAGACAGGGTGTCACGTGTGGAGACGATGGTCGGGTATTCGCTGTGGCATTTGATAGTGGGGCGAAGGAGGACGGGGCATGTCGTTGAGATGTGCTGGAGGAAGCTGTGATAAGGAGGCGGAGGCGAGGGATAGACTCGCGATGAAACCATTCGATCAGGAGGGAGAGTAAGGCAGCAGTCACGTGCAAGGGTTCAGATGGAAGGTTCAAGGGACCACGAACAGAATTCTTGCGGCGATCGGCGCAGAAAGATTGCTTGGAATGGTTCACCAATGGTTCACTATTCGGCTTGCTGCAGGTCATGTAAGGCTGAAGGGAGAGTAAACATATAAACGATAGAATGATCTGATTAGAATGCCCTGCAGGCGGGAGTGGCTTGAGGCTTGCGTACGGAATATCTCATAGTGGCTTGT
>Ga0265797_10003560_pt1 | contig 24773 bp, 32 predicted proteins | sample P2T30metagenome_FD_192433 | JGI IMG/M metagenome (GOLD analysis project Ga0265797, IMG submission 192433) | Plant litter microbial communities from East Loma Ridge, Irvine, California - P2 T30 | ecosystem: Environmental > Terrestrial > Plant litter > Unclassified | place: USA: California... | reverse complement strand
TCGTCGTATTATGGGGACTGGGTTTTTCTTCTTCGTTCCCGCCACAACGCGTCCACGCGTCGCGCCTGCCGAATCTAATTGACTAATGACGTCTTATTCGGATATCGCATCCATGCCTACGTGTGATTACCCCTACTGTGCCTTCCAATGTTCTTCGTTCTCCAAATCTCCAAGTCAACCTGCTGCAAACACGGCAGGCACGCCTCGATCCACATACCCAAGACATGCCCTTGTGAGGAAGGGGAAGGTGCGATGTGTCATCTCGCTCCGTCGCATCGGCCTGGTACTCGCCGCGGCATTCTTCCAGGCCGGCTTCATCAACCTTGACAACTACCCATAACGACTCATTCCCCGACTGTTTGCTGTTCTGTTCGCTGAGGCCCGTTTCGCATCATCATTGCAGCACTCAATTTCATCGGCTTCTCGCCTTCGACTTGGAACGGGATTCTCTGCCACTCCTCCTGTCTGTAGCTGTCATATTTGAATCTCTGCATTGCAGCTTCCATTTGGTTTCCAACCGTGTTGCTGGATTTCGTCCAGTCGACTCGCATCACCAGAGGAATATGGTTTGCTCTTTCCGATAAGCGAGGTGTTTGCTTGGACTCTACTCGTACACCGTAGTGACACCAAAACGCCAACCACTGCTGACCTTGTGTCATACAGGCCTGCTACGGCCGGAGAATCGCCTTGCCAGCGACAACTTTTGTGCTGGCCTCACCTGGGTTCCTAGTGACTGCATCGCGTTATGTGCCTCCAACCATCCGTAGATGACTAGTTTACGGACAGCTCGCGGCCGTCACAGGTACATTGACCCAGCTAGCGGCACATTTGCTTTACTACAAAGTTAGCTATGCAGCCCGGCCAGGTTTCGGAACTTCTTTCGCCTTCTATGTAACACAAAAGGTCGTCAAACAACTCACCTCACATCATTGCGCCTTAGTCACCTGCCTTCCCAAAAGGCCACCGGTATACACCATAAACTCCCAAACAGAACCGTACACACAGAGTAGCTTAGATCATTGCCAACAAAAGCTTCGTCGAACCAGCGCTCAAAGCTGCCTTCCGTGGTCGAAGGACAGGGACTGGGTTTAGATGGCTGGATTAATGGGCTTTCCTGCTCGGGGATTCCGTCCAAACCAATCCTACGATGAATCATATAGCAGCGACAGCGACACTTTTGGACGAAACCCACGCGATCAACGGAGGAGGTTTGCAGACTTCGAAAGACAAGCATATTTACACAGGTTCCAAGACCAGCAATCGTCCCCTATGAATATGGGAGGTTTCCAAATGCCTTTTTCGAATCGCGAGAGAGCCAGTCCTATGATGGGACCCTATGCGCAGTTCGGCATTCCTTCGCCTCTTGGTATGGGTATGGGTGGTGGTCGCATGGGTGGCATGGGCTTTGGAACGGGCATGGGAGCGGGAATGGGGCTGGGAATGGGAGGAGGTATGGGAGGAGGCATGGGAATTGGCAGAGGCGGAAGTATGGGGTTCCCGGGTCGGCCGCCCTTCCTAGGCGGTTCACCGATGGGCTATCGGCAGCCTTCGCCATTCGGACTAGGCCATTCACATCAATCACACCCAATGTTTACGAACCGCCATCGCCAGAACGCCCAGTCATCATGGCCTCAATCCCGTCGCAGCCCCTTCGTAAGAAGCTTCTACGATGACGACGAGGATGACGATGAGAGCGATTACGATACGTCTTCGACATACAATTATCCGAGGCGGCGAAGAGGAGGGGGCTTGGGACAATTTAGGCGTTCGCCCTACCAAAGTCGACATGCGCCCCGCTGGATGCATGGTCATAACAGGCGATATGAGGAATATGACGATGAGGACAACGAAGACGATGAAAGTGATTACGAAGATTACTACCCAGTGCGTCGCCGAAGGCCCAGATATTAGTTGCTCTTTCGAGTCTGCATCCACCGCTGTTCGAAGAAAATGGCTTCACAACATCTTCAAGATACAGAGCGTCTGCTTTGGTCAATGGCGTTGAAGCGAATGAATCACACCACCGGGCGCTTAGCCAAATAATGCAAATGTCCGAACTGGACTCTACTCTGCGACTTTATCGGTTCGTTTGAAAAGATCACTCCGTTACTAATCCGCGTTGTCGCCAGATCTTCCCATCAGCGAAGCCAGAGATCAGCGTTGTTTGCTCGCATAAACGAACGGTCGTACAAGACGCGCCTGGTACTACTAGCATCGTTCCACGCGCGTCTCACTGACCCGTGAAGAACGGAACGCACTCTCCCGAACCTTTGCTAACCTCCCGAGCAGCAAACGCACCTATCAGCGTGGAAGGTGGGTGGTGTTTGCGCAACGTACGATGAACGCCCGTTTGGAACTATCGATTGCGCGAAATGCCACTCACAGTGTGGATGGCATTTTCGTCCGAGACCAATGACATGTCTGCATCCTTCACAGTTGTGCGACTGCTTATTCCAGTGCCACGGTAGCTACGATGAACGAACGGAAGAGGCGAACATCGTGACCCATTCCTAGGCCATGCGCCCGAACTCGTGAAGATCTTGAGGAGACCACATCTCAGCCGCAGCAAAGAAGCATGGAAGCGGAATCAGAGAGAAAGCTTCGCAATCGTGATGCATAAAGTGATAGGTTTCCGTCGGTGTATCTCTTCGTCAGCATCACGCCATCTTTATCCTCACAATCTTGCAAAATCTGTCCTGGTTGATTCTCATAAACGCTTAAGCCAGCTTCCAGAACTAGGTCCATTCGCTATGTGTCTTCTCTTCCATTATTCTTACCGCTGCCATCCGTCCAAACCAGAGACACTCCTTCTGCCCTGTCATCACCATCCATTGATAAGCAATGAGAACCGAATATCAGTGCCGGAAGAGCCAAAGGAGAGTAGGATATGCCCAAGGCTGTGGAAAAAGGAGATTTCGTCACCGCACTGTGTTGGGTGCCTGGCAAGGCTGAGCAGGCATGGCATTGCGTTACGGGAGAAGGAAAAAGAGTGTATATGACGACCCAGCGCAGTGGAATACGCTCACAGCTTGTACGCTTATGTGAGGCGGCAGCTTTTAAGTCCTCTACGCAGCATATCCGGTAAGAAGACGAGGCATCGCTTGAAGCCCGGCCTCCGAGCCTCAAGCAAGCATCGCGCCATTGCCAGGCTACCCAGGTATCATCATGCGACCACCGAGTGCCTTGCCCCAGTTGCCTAAAAGCGACCAGGTTAACTCCAAAAAGTCCAGACCCAGGGTTTCTTATCGCACGCGCCAAGTTCCTGAATGCATGTCAGCCCGCATACACAAGCCTCTTTGCCCAGCCAGTCGAGTCCGAAATCGCGCAGAGCCCACATCAACCATAAACCTCGGCGAGACAAGTCTTCGGGACAGCTCTTAGCTACTGCAGCCAAGCTACCATTCTCTTGGATCTCACCGCTTGTTCTGTTATTCACGACCACTCATAAGGACGTTCACGTTACACGATAATATCGGTCTCGGGGCATGAGGACGGATACAGCAAGACGCATGAGGCGCGTACTACAACAAAGGAACTTTTTAGAAAGCGCGTTGGGGTCTGGAACGTCCTGACTGCGTCAATACGGTAGGAGGCTTCACTACTACTTCGCCGAAGTCATGGTCAGCACGAGATGTGGGGAGTACATGTATGAAGGGCAGCTCGGGAGACATCTACATGATCTGCGATTCTTAGAACTATCACACAATACAAGATGATAGAAAAGAAGACAGACGCTTCCTTTGTCGCTCCCATACCATCGGATACCTCATACGAAGATGTCGAACCCAACGGCTTCGATGCAGTCGCTACCAAGAAGCTTCTCCGCAAGCTGGACTGGCATCTCATACCATTCATGTCACTGATTTATCTGTAAGCCCTTCTCCTACATACCATTTTCGTACCATCAACTGATCGCTGTATAGCTTGTGCTTCTTGGACCGCACCAACATTGGCAACGCTCGCCTCGACCACCTCGAACAAGATCTCAAGTTACACGGCCTACAATACAATGATTGTCTCGCCGTCCTCTTCCCCTTCTACATCGCCGCCGAGATACCATCGAACATAATGATGAAACGAACCCGGCCGTCTATCTGGCTGACATTCATCATGTTCTTCTGGTCACTAGCGATGATACTGCAAGGCTTTGTGCAGAACTATTCGGGGTTAATGGCTACAAGAGTCTTTCTAGGGATGTTTGAAGGAGGATTGTTTCCAGGTGTCAACTACTACATCTCGCAATGGTGGGTTATCACTCCAGAAAGGTGGTGGAGGAGGTCTTGTCCCTATGCTAACTTACCCAAGGTATGTAAGAGACGAATGCGGCTTCCGCATGGCTCTCTTCTTCTCCGCTGCAACGCTCGCCGGAGCCTTTGGCGGCGTCCTAGCCCGTGGCATCGCCGAGATGTCCGGTGTTGGTGGAAAGGCAGCGTGGGCATGGTAAGACATCACTTACAAAAAGATCAAGGAAGCGACTTACTAACACAACTAAAGGATATTCATCCTAGAAGGCCTCCTCAGCATCCTCGTCTCAACAATAGCATACTGGTGTATATACGACTACCCCGAAACGTCCGTCCCCACCCCTTTCCTCGCCACCACCTCATCTAACACCCACGCAGCGCCCGCTTCCTCACCCCCAAAGAACGCACAGAAGTCCAACGCCGCCTCCACGCAGACCACGGCCACCTCTCCAACGACATCGACATGAAATACGTCTACCAAGCCCTCACAGACTGGAAAATATACATCTTCATGCTAATCTGCATGGCGGGCTTCTGTCCCATCTACTCCTTCGCCCTGTTCCTCCCAACCATCATCAAGAACATGGGTTATACTGCCAACGACGCGCAACTCATGTCCGTCCCGCCATACGTCTGCGCGTGTTTCTTTACCATTGCTGCGAGCTGGTATGCTGATCGCGTGAAGAAACGCGGTGTCTTCTTGATGGGCTTTCAGGTCGTGGCTATCGCGGGCTTTGCTATGCTTGCTGCGACGGGAAGGCCCAGTGTGCAGTATGCGGGTACGGTGCTGGCGGCTATTGGCATTTATCCGCAGATTCCGCTGGGGATGGCGTGGAATAGTGGGAATATTGGCGGGAGCTTGAAGAGGGGGACGGGGATTGCTATGCAGGTGATGGGTGGAAATTGCGGAGGTATCATTGCGAGTTATGTCTATTTGTCGCGTGATGGGCCGAGGTTTATCATTGGGCATAGTATTTTGATTGGGTTTGTAAGGTGAGTTGTAACACTGTCGGATGACGTCGGTGATGCGGAGCTAATATATTGATTGTAGCATGGCGTTCTTCCTCACGTTCTTCATGTCGACATGGTGTCGGATGGAGAACGCGAGACGCGATAAGATTGCCCTGGAAGCTGGGGCGCAGGAGTTGACCGAGGAACAGAAGCTGCTGGAACGCGAGCTTGCCGATGACGTGCCATGGTTTCGATATACCACCTAGAAGTGGGGTTAGTAGTTCGAGTAGACTGCATATGCCTCTGGTGGCTCTCGACTCGAGCCAGACCTTGATTGTCTTGTGCAAACTAAACCCATGCGGGTCATAACTTCATTATGGCATTAAGAATATAACAGTCTATGTATGATACAATCAACAATTACGCTCAGAGCATTCTGGTGGGTTGCGTAGGCTGCATGGCCCACTCCGGAGGGTCCTCGTCATATCTCCTCTCCGTTGGTCGGCTGACTTGCGTTGGTTGCATAGATGACCAGATCGGAGGCCCCTCGTCGTATTGCGTATCGAACGCACGTTCAGCATTTGGTACCAGCTCGACGGCTTCGGCCTTCTTGACCCTTCTGAGCTCTTGCTCCTCCAAGAGTGTCTTCTTCACCACGCGCATCTTCATATAGATCCAGATACCCATGGCAATAGTGATGACAAAGATAGCGCCGAACATGACCGTCTTGATTACGTCGTCGTTGCTCTCCTGTAGGAGCAGTACACCGAGGTAGACGAGGAAAATTTGCTTGGGCAGAGAAAGGAAAGTAGCGACGACGAAATGCCAGAACTTGACGTCGCAGGTTGAAAATACGGCGGTGGAAAAATGCGCTGGAATGGCGGACAGACGAATGACGAGCACGATGGTGAAGCCACCGTCACGCGTTAGACGGGCCATGGCGCCGTAGTTTAGATTGGTGCGCTCCAATTTGAGAGCCTTGGAGCGGAAGGCGTATTTGAAAGCGTACCATGTGCCGACTGATTAAGATGTTAGTATGCATTGCATGGAGTTGTAATGATATGGTAAGGCTTACCTTCGCCAATGAATGTGCCTGCTGCAACAATGGCGAACCCGATCCACAGACCATAGACGACACCACACAGCAGCGCAATGATCTCATGACCGAATAAAGGAGGGAAAGAAATAATGATAAGAATAGCAATGGGGATTAGCCATCCTGCTGGTAGGTCTCGCACTTTCTCGGACCACGGCCGTAATTTCTGCACAGACACCGTTAGCCACGTGTTCGTCGGCCCCAAGGCAAAACACCGAAGACTCACCTCAACGACGGCGTCGTGTTTTATCGTGATGATAACGGTCAAGATACCGATAACGATGAACAATATGTGCCATGCTATATGCTGAGTCAGCCGAAAGTGTTCCGTGGTCGCATGGGCGGCGGCGTGGTCTTACGGATGTACTTGGGGGCGAGAAAGAATCTTTTCCAGTCAAACTTCTGGTACTCTGTTTCTTCTGGCGGGCCTTGCGACTTCTTTTTCTTTGGTGCTCCGTCCATCATGCCCGACATTTCAATGTCGCTTTCACGTTTGCGGAACCACATCGCGGAGGGTTACAATGTGCTGGCGGGTTCCCGCGGAGGAGTCGCCTTGTTAGGAGGCCAGGTTGGGGCGTGACTGCTGCGCGTCCAGGGTCCAAGCGCAAAACGAATGTGAGGTCGTGAGAATCCGTTATCGCTATCGCCCATCGACGTATGGGGAGTGCAGGTGGTGAGAAGGAACGCTGGGCAAAAGTAGGTCGGCGGTGCGGTTGCAGTGGGTGTTGGTGGCGCGCAGCAGGAAAGGGGAGTGATGTATCAAGCTTCGCAGTGAAACCGGCATAGCCACATCCGCGTAATCCAAGCTCCGGCCAATGGCGACGCGCCAGACGTTGCTATGTGAGACACTGGCGCGGGAGATCGGCGCTTGTGCACCTGGCGCCAGTTTTAAAACCTATCACAGTTTCGCCTGGTTTGCGCATCATTTCAAAGGGATCGGCACGGGAAATTTACAGGTCTTGGGGTTGTGTGCTGTATTCATCGCCGTTGCAAACTCGATACCCGAAGCGCTGGACAGATCGGGGGGTGAGTCTCGGCAGGGGTCTTCCAGAAGCTGATCGTATAAAGTGGGCGGTGCATGCAGCGCGTCAGCCTCGTTCTCGTTCTCGTTTGGTGTCAGCTCAGACGAAAGGAAAGCCAATATTATATTTAGGTAGCGCCGTTGATCGCTATACATACACGCATCATCAACGTGGATGACCGTTGGAATATGTGGAGATCCCGGCGCGACGCGAAATGCCGCCGTGGCACTCATAGTCGATCGGGTTCAAAGGCATACATAACATGACAGATGCAGCCATGGACAAAGGGTGTTTTCTTCTCAGGCCGAAACGTGATCACGTGTTCACCAATTGAGTCATGCACATGGGCAGGAAGGTGCCCAGGTGGCATCATGATGGTCCTAGCGGCTTGGTCAAAAGGTCCGAAAGTGGAAGGATCTATTGATACGCTTTCCGGCAAACTAAGATGTTTTCCCCCCAAACGTTCGTCGACACGAGGCTGCAAGACACGAATCGCCATGAGCGTCATCCGGAGTTCTCACGCCTCCCGTTTCCATCATCATGGCACGTTCCGTGCGTCCTACCGGGCTTTATTCTTCCATTTACCTGAACCGGTGAGCGGCTCTCATGTCTACGAGACGCTTAGGCAGCCACTCATCGTCCTTATCTTCTTCTTTGACATCTAGCTATCTCTCCCTGTTGCGCGTTAGATACTGGAGCGTTTCCGACCAGACTTTTGACTTACGGTTGAGAGTTTCCGTGGTGCGATGATACAGTAAGAGTTCTGCATTATCTACGATGCTCGTCAGTTCTTGATCAAAATGTTTACAAATAGCGCGAGATTACTCCTACTCACATGTATGTCATAGGTTCCTGCCCCGAATTTGATCCTCAGAAGTGCTGCCAACTTCGCAGGGTCGATGTTACTCCCCGATATCGATTGCGCATCTTCAAGGTCTGACAGATCATCGTCCTCGTCGTAATCTCTTATCGAAGGCCTTGATACCTTCACGTATGCGATTGGTTTGGTCGTTGACATTGATGTCGCTTTGATACTCTTTTCAGTGGTAAGAGAGGAGTCTTGAAGAAAGCTGTTGTCTTTTTCTTCTCCACCTCGCGAAGGACGTCACCGGGGTATTTACACACATGTCGTGAGGTTGCGAGCAGGCTGAAGGGCGCGTGTATTACCTTAATTCAGCTGCGGCTGTGCATGTGCCCACAAACTTCGACGAGCTCTCATAGGCAGCGAACGTCAGTCCGCCAGTGCTGCGCCATGCACTTCGGGATGTCATCCCAAACAGCTCACCGGCTGAGACATTGTGGAACCAATCAATTGCATCCGGCTAAGATAGGTCGGCAGTGAGGCAGCCACATCTCACAACCTCAGGCATTGGACTCGAAGACGGGCGATTACCACAAAGGACTGACCGCTCAGCCTTGTGCGGCTCAAGGTCCTCCATGAGGCATCCCTTATAACAATGCGATACGCCCTAGGGGCTGTCTCGAAACTCAGACAATTGTCTTTGTGCAGTGGACAATGCCTCCCCCGTTCGATATGCGTGTGTTCAGGGCAGATGCCCCGCCAAACAAGGCGCGTCGGAGTCCGGTCAAAGGCCCCGCCCCTCTAAGCCTACGGGGCACAGAACAACGTACGGCTCAACCCGAAACCCACAACTTGCAACCGCCGGAAGAAGCAAGAGAGGGAGTATCCATACCAAATCAGTCGGTGTCTGACGTGTTGGTACCTGGTTCGCGGCTTCCCGTTCTGGGATCTGGGCACATCTCGCCACCACCTGCAAATCGACTCGATTCAAGCGCTCACTGCCCGAGCGACGATGGTCTTAGACCAAACCAGCATCCAATAGCCTCATACACCGCGCCACGTCGTGACTCTTTCCATAGGTCATCGGACGGTAGCGTACATGATGACGACAGCCCCCGGTCTTTGCGTAAGTCACAATCACCAGATCGTGACTCGCATGCCATCGACTCGCACGCAGAAAGAATCGCGTGGCCGACTGCGCAGTATCGTGGCTCACCAGACTCATCCATAACATGGATTGATCACCATCCAACAGGGGTTTCCTTGCCCGGCCATGACACAGAAGCTGGAGCAGAGGATGCACAATGGGAAAGTGACGAGGTATGCTTCATCATGAGAGACTATAGCTGAGCTTTTCTGATCAGAGTCCCTTCAGCCTACCTCATTCGGCCATTCCCGGTCGTTCTCAGAGGAGTCATGGGATCCTGTGCGCGCCTACACGTCGTCACTAGGTCCTCCGGCTTGTCGGAACCTTTTGATCTCACCGAAACTAAGCGTCACAAATATCTCAGACGCTGGTGATCAGCAGCAATTGCGTGAAGAACGCAATCTTTCGCCCCCAGAAGTCTCATTCGACGAGGACCTAGCGCAGTCATTAGCCTCGTTGCCACCTCTAGGCGATAGGTATGAGCTACAACAGGAGATCATGGATGCGCGTCTGAGTACACGAGACAACGAGGGCCAGATCGAGACATTCATTCCCAAGGCCAAATTGCGTCATGTGATAACGGTCGAAGCTGTAACGCGAGAACTAACTAGGACTGCGACGCAATCCACGGTGCGGCTTTCATCCGAAGAAATACAGTCCTACGCAAGGATAGTGTGCACAGAAAGTGAGGATGAAAGGCAAAAGGGAACCACCAAAATCACGACGTTCCGCAAAATATTTGCACTCTTGGTGCTAATCGAAGCTGTTTCTTCGATCGTGGACTTCGTGAGAGAGGGAGTCACGGATCAGGATCTACCCCTCGTGAAACATGACGGAACCGGCGAATTGTATCGCAAAGGCGGTCAAATCTGTGTTCCTCGTGGTTGCTTCAAGGAGTGGTCACCCTTGAAGCTTGAGAACTTCCAACGCTATCAGTGGTGGCTACTTGCGACATACTTTTCGCCACCCGACGACGACGGAGTAGTAAAGAACTACAAACTCCAAGACCAGCACATCCTCCCTTTCCTCACCCCGGGCAATGCCTTGAGTCAGTCTATTGACAAGACTGGTGGCTACGGGAAAGTAATCATGGTGAAGATACCCTCCGATCACCACAATTTCAGTGATAAGCGGCTTTGCGAGCGCGGTTTCGCCGTGAAACAACAAGTTCACGACGAAAATCGCGACGCTTACAAGAGAGAAATAGAGATACTGATGAAGTTCAGTGGCGGGCGAAGTCATCCACACATAGTCTCCTTGCTTGCAACGTATGAACAGTTCAACAGATTCAATCTGATCTTCTACCGCGCGGAAGGCGATCTATTCGACTATTGGAAGAAGCTCAAACCATACCCGGTCCTTCATCACAACAATGTCAACTGGTTTGCCAAGCAGTGTAGCGGGCTTGTCGAGGGCCTGTCGAAACTTCACAAGCTACTATCGTTCACCAAATCTCAGCTCAAGATCGAGGAAGAGCAATCAGAATACTCATACGGTACGTCACTTCGAAAAAAGCGAAAGAGCCGAAGACAACTGCTTTGTTGCCACTTTGTGGGCATTGCTTCGCTTAACAGCACCCTTTATTGAGCTAACGAATTGCAGAAATTAACGGGAGTATTTCAACCCCGTTGGAAAAGAGTGTGAGATTTGCGCCAATAATTGATCGTGTCGACACGGGCTCGTCGATGCTTTCGAATGGTGTAAAAGAGCGTCCGACGAGCCCACTCAGATCCCACTACGAATTTGGCGATCACAGCCTGCCCTCGCTTAGCCATCAACTCAATCACTCTAGCAATGCACGAAAGAAAGTATACGGCCGCCATGGGGACATTAACCCCAGCAATATACTTTGGTATGACGACGGCGATAGCGATGACGATGGTTGTACATTGCAGGGGACGCTCAAAATCACCGACTTCGGACAAGCAGAGATACATTCATTGCAGAGCAAGACTGATCGTCGGGAACGGCCCAACACGATGACATACCGACCACCCGAATGCGATCTGCCTGACGCGTACATGCGGCAGTCTTACGATATCTGGTGTTTGGGCTGCGTTTACCTTGAGTTCGTAACGTGGTTGCTAGGGGGCCGTGAGCTCGTGAAAAGATTCAAACGGTCAAGGTCAATGACCGACTACTTTCTTCGATTTACGACTATTGATACATTCTATGAAGTGGAGAAGGACCCTGAACTTCCTGGAATACGAGCCAAGGTCAATCCGAGAGTCACTGCCGTAGGTTACATTCTTCGACGACATGGCACACCACTAACAACATGAAATAGTTCATCGATGAGCTACATCGACACCCAAACTGTACCCTTTACCTGCACGATGTACTGAATTTGATTCAGTTTGACATGCTGGTAGTTGACTCGATGGAGCGCAAGTCTTGCATATATGTGTGGCAATCGCTAGACGCGCTGCACGACAGGTGTCGTCGCAATGCGGATTATGCGACGATGAGCAACCCTTGGTGCAACATGAGGCGTACTGATTCCTCTGTTCAGCAATATGTAACGTCAGCATTGGAGGAGGCCATACAAGATGATCCACCAAGTCCAAGGTCAGAAGCTCCAGCAGTACAACCGATCACATCGAGAAGGAGACGCTTGAGCCGTATACCCAGACTCAAGTCTCCTTTGGTCGCATAACCTCGAATGGATTGATTGAGACCATCGTTGTGCTGGGCCGGTCGATGAGCAAGAAGCAGGCTATGAGCCGTGATTTCGAACGAGAGTTTCTCCTACAGGGCAAGCTTTGGGGATTTGGAACTAATCTGGAGGTGTTTTGCGCATTGGATTTCCTTGCTATAGCGGTCTGAGCTAGCTGCACATCATCCTGGCTTCGGCAAAGTACTGAGAGAATCTAGGTATTCGCGGTTCATGTCGCGAGGCTATGCAACGACGAGTCCGTCGATCACTGCGTGTGCGATTACGAGCGGTGTGCACAATTGCTTTTTCGTCCTCTCCCACGTAGGCGTTCATGCGCTTCAGGGAACAGGTGGGGTCCACCTGCACCTCGCCTGTGGGGTCCAATATTAACTGCGTCCTTTCGACGCTTCGGGCCATGTTCCCGTCTCTCGCAGCTGAGCTGAACATCGTTCACAAGGCTGAGCGTCACCCACGGCATCAACATCCCGAGGCTTGTACTCTGATTTGATCATCTTAGCAATGTGGCGCACATCCATCACAAATCGGACTTCAGCTTGCAGGCGGCTCTGCAGATTAACCGCATGTCATAAGGTGTTACATGTGTCCGTGAAACCTGGCTTTGCCAACCCCTACGATTGACCTTGGAAGACCGCGATCTCGTCCCAGCCAGCAAACTCTCCGAAAATCAGCATACTTCGTTTGCGCATGTCCAGGACAAACTCGAAGGGACATACGTGAATCGTACCAGCGCGATGCTTGCCCAACTTGCCCTGGTCTTGGCCGTTTTCGTCATTGGCTATCTGGTGCGGGGAACCAAAGCGCGCGCGGTCCAGCCGACCCGACTCGAGAACCTAGCCAACAACCAGGAAAAACACATCGAAGCACCTACTCTAGCGCACGAATTGAGCGACGATGACCTAGACGACTACAGTTTGCCTGCGATATCAGGTTCTGATCTAGTCGGCACTATACTCGGACGATGTGTATTAGCAACGTTCCACGACCCAGACCGCCAGTACCTGCCCGAGAATGCGATCAAAGAGGTCGTCGTCCAAGCAGCGATCGAACAAGAGCTGGATAAGGTCGAGATATATTCAAAAGAGTTCGCTGCTAAATGGAATCGCCGACGTCGGTCTGAACTTGCAACATGGATCCGTCAGAAGGCTCCAAAGCTGTTTGTTATCACCATACAATGCGACTTCGATCCATCTCGTCTTCTGCTAGCTATGGCTATATTTCGAAAATGCCGATTTACGGACAAAAGTTTACCAGTGGTTGACAATCCGACGAGTCAGGATGTGTTCTCTTCGCAGGTCTGGAGTGAACTCAAAATCCTTAACTTTCGAGATAATCAGTGGAAGTGCTTAGCTCCAGTCTTCGTGCAACGAAAGTACGGCTACGACCTGAAAGCGCAATGCATATTCCCATTCACTTCAGATGGGGCAGTTCCAAAGGACGGCGCTTTCAGTTCGGTATATCGGGTCACGATACACAAAGATCACCATGAATATCCTGAGATACAACAGGTGTGTTGCCAGTAGTGTGATCTGCTTCAATCCGCTAAGTTTCTGAACAGGTGGCTCTTAAGGAGCTGAAAGTACCGCAAGGAGGAGAGCAAGCTGCCGGAACTGACAGGGCATGGAACTTCGAAGCTACTGCTCTCGAAGCTATTAGAAAGCTCAATCATGACCACATCGTAAAATGTATAGCAGCTATACGAAGAGGTCACAGCCGCTACTTCATGTTTCCCTGGGCTGATGGGGATAGCTTACGTGATTTCTGGGATCACACGCCACGAGAGGCTCCAAACGCTTGTATCATCGAACAAACCATCGTTCAGCTTAGAGGTATCGTCGACGCCTTGGACCGACTACACAATTTTGACGGCGGGCGTCCAGAACACGATAGTGGAGCCAATGGCTTGACAATACGAGTGAACGACCCGACCGTTGTGGAATCGCATCTGAGTGGCGGAAGTGATGCCGGTAGCGAGAACGGGCTTGACAATGAGGTAGACGACTATAAGAACGCGGGAAATGCGGAGTCCATCAGGCATGGCGATCTGAAGCCGGAAAACATCCTACGGTTCCTTACTAATAGATCTAAGTCTGGCCTTGGGACTCTGAAGATCGCAGACATGGGGTTGGCTAAGCGGCATGTAGTGGCGACGCAAGAACGAGGAAAGGCAACAAGCACCCGATACGGTACCCGTCGGTACGAGGCGCCAGAAACCGTTACTGGTGAGAATGCACGCTCCCGACTCTACGACATCTGGTCGATGGGATGCATCACGTTCGAGTTCATCATCTGGATCCTGTATGGCAATGACGAATTGAACAACTTCTACAAACAGATCGAGGGGAATGCACAACAGATTTGCCAGTATTACGAAGTCTTGGATGCGAGCGAACCGGAAAGTGCTAGAGTCCACCCTGTTGTCCTGAAGTGGATGGACCATATTCAGAACAAGGATCCGGAATGTTCAGCAGGGCGCATCTCGGCGACGAAAGACTTGCTCAGGATTGTACGCGAGATGCTACTAGTCGTCAATCTGCCACCCAATAGGAAGAGTGGGACTCTGAGTGGCCGGCCTCTGCTTCCTCCAGCACTTGGTCAATCTATCACACGCTATCGAGCTACCGCCGCGCAGTTTCGGGACGAACTTGATGTCATATTGAAGAAGCAGAACATGTCCGGTTATATGTTCACCGGTAAAGACCGCACCAACGTCAGAACGCCAACTTTCACAGCCCCAATGCTATCGCCCAACAGTGCTAACCTCCCGTTAAACAACCTGCCGCCATCGGGATCACTCAAAAGTGGAGTGCTTGGTAAACCTATCGGTGCTGACTACACCCTTCCGCCTCTCAAAGACTGGGAGTTTCAGATCGATAACAACTTCGCTGACAAAGTCGTCGCAAGTACCGGTATACAGGAATTCATACCACAAACACGCTTCGAACATCGACTCTGTGGCTCATGCTCGGCACAAGATTTCCTAAAAGGCGGTTTCAGCATCGAAGAGCGGGTGTCAACATTGGAAGATCGCGCGCCGGAATGTGATCTGTGCAGAATGTTGTACGAAGTTCATAACCAAGCCGAAGAGCCCAAAGGAGACCGGGCAGTATTCCAGCGAGACCAGTCAAATATCATCATGACAGGCGACTCGTATCCTGTTCTTTCTCTGATCAGAAGCCCAGAAACGGATCTCCCGTGTCCAATCCAGATTGGCTTCCCAGAGCTCCCAGAAGCTGGATCAGACGCGTTCTTCAGCATCATAAAGCTTTGGCTCAAAGATTGTGACACGAGTCACGCAGGATGTAAGGGGCTATCCCATAGCTTGCCGACCAGACTCCTCGACGTGGGCACTATCGGTACGCCTATGCTGCGCCTCCTCGAGACAAAGCGAGAGCACATCCCGAGCAAACAGTACGTCGCACTGTCACATCCCTGGGGAGACACCACGAAGTACACACCGTTTTGTACTCTGCCAGAGAACCTAGAGCAGTATCTTGAAGCCATTCCCGAGGGCGAGCTCCCAGCAACCTTTCATGACGCCGTCAACTGCACACGGAAGATTGGCATCCGCTATTTGTGGGTAGATTCGCTCTGCATTATCCAAGGTGAACACGGAGACTTCAACGAGGAGTCTAAGAATATGGAGGCAGTCTTTAGTGGAGCATATTGTGTACTCGCTGCAAGCCGAGCGAGCAATCAGCGTGATGGCTTCCTTGATCCTCGGCCGCAGCGTGAGTATATCACTATTCAGCGAGACAACGAAAAGCCCTTCTTCGTCTGCAAGACTATCGATAACTTTAGTAAAGATGTTATCGAGGGGTCTTTGAACAAGAGAGGTTGGGTGTTGCAAGAGCGCGCGCTGGCAAGACGGACCATCTACTTCACGGAGAACCAGACATATTTCGAGTGCGGCCAAGGCGTTCGATGCGAAACCCTGGCCAAACTGCATAAGTAAGTCATGACAAGACATAAGGCTTGCTCAATCATCACTAACCCAAAGCCTAGCAATATGGCCGATTTCCTCGGTGACCCAAACTTCCCGAACAAGGCTATGCGGGCCAACCGCGCACGGAAGATTGCTTACTTTCAAGGCCTCTACAAGCAATACTCTCGTCTAGACTTCACCCGCTACTCCGACCGTCCTTTTGCCATTGCGGGTCTCGAGAAGCGTCTACAAAGTGCTTTCAACACAAAAGGAGCGTTTGGCATCTTTGACGATGGCGACAAAGAAGACGGCGGACTCTTCCATCGGAGTCTCTTGTGGCAACGCGGCGAAGAAAAAGGGGATCTTCCGAACATGCCCACGATTGAGTTTCCAGCAGCGCGCAAGGTGAAAGTCCCAAGCTGGTCCTGGATGGCGTACCGAGGTGGCATAGACTACATCGATCCGCCTTTCGATCAAGCAGACTGGGAGCGTACCGAGATAATCCCGCCTTGGACTCGTGGTAGCAACAAACATTCCACGACAGACACCAGTCCACAGGAGGACGAGATCGCCATCATAGCTCGGGTCCGCGACTTCAAAGTCGCGGGGCGATTGCCAGAGGAGGTCAAGATAACGTATGATGCTGAGAGGACAAGCGCGAGCGACGGCCAAGTCACTCAGTGTGTCATTGTCGCGAAAATGAAGGGTGGAAGCTCGAATTTGCTGAGGCGATACTACGTCTTGCTTGTCACAGCAACGCAGGGGACGACTGGGAGGGGCGAGAAGAGGTATAGGAGGGTCGGAGCGGGGTTCATGTTGGGAAAGTACATCTCATTGGAGGGGGAGGGTATCGCGGCGAGAATCGTTTAATGATGTCAGTCGTCTGTTGCGCGGAATGGATCAAGATGAATATATAAGCAAGTGTGTATCGTCAAAAAGGTGTCCAATTTTGGTATAGTCCTCTACCAGTATCAAAAAGGTCTGCGCGGAATGGAAGTGTATGTTGAAATCGGCTTTCAATTTCGACGCGCTATCACGTGACGTACCTCCCCGCCTTAATTCGTGCGGCGCGGACTGATGCCTGGAGGACGCCTCAACCAATAACGATAACAACATCACGACGCGAGCCATGCCGCCAATGCACCAAGGGACGGCAGCTAGAGTCTGCACTCCTACTGGAATCACTTGACCTTCCTCTTCTTCTTCTTCCTCCCCTCGTCGCATCATCATGGCCGAGGCAGCAACATCATCCAACCCGGAACAAGTCGCGCACGATGACCTCTGTCCCGTAAGCACCACACGCGAATACGCGTACCTCTATTGATAGACCCCAGATATGCCAACTCCTCCTCTTCACGCCCGTGAAAACCCAGTGCAACCACCTGCTGTGCGCGTCCTGCATGGCACAGTGGTCCGACGCCTCCAACACGCACAACATCGAACCCACCAGCTGGGACGTGAACCTCGAAGACTTCGATCCGAACTACGATCCAACGTACGACCTCGAGTGCAACTGTCCCATGTGCAGGACGCGTACTGCCGCAACTCCGGATAACGCGTTGGCAAGACAGTTAGAACAGAAATATCCTATCACGTATGCTGAAAGGCGCGTTGAAGAGGAAGAGGAGAGGGGGTCACGTATCGGGCGTGATGGTTTTGAGGGCGTCATGATGCTCATAGGGAATAAGCATAGGCTTATTAGGAATGCTGGTGACGATAACGAGCATGATTGGACGTTCTTTGTGCGCACGTCGAGGCCGGATTTGATTAAGGAAGTGCATATTTATCTGGTATGTTCCTAGTTCCTCTTTCGTCTCAGCCAAGGGGAGACTCGATACACGACTGCTCGATGCGAATGATAAACCCCATAGGGGTCCAAAAAGACCAGAGGCGTGCAATTCGAAACACCTGCGCGCCGACCACCATATCGCTGTAAAGCTAACACATGATAGCATCCAACATTTCGACGATCCCACGTCATCATCCGAAAGCCGCCTTATGAGTTCGAAGCTCGAGGCTGGGGAACCTTCGTCATTCGTACCGAGATCGTACTCAAGCAGCCGTATAATTGGATTATGGATAATGCTGGCACCAGGCAGCAGGCTCTCGAGCTGGAATGGCCCCTCAACTTTGAAAGGGAAGGCAGACAGGGCAGAGTGAGAGCCAAAGTGAACAGACTTGATGCTGCAGCCAACAGCACCGGTCGCGTGTTACGGTCCAGGCATCCACCTCCAAGTGCACCCGTTCCGGATGATGACGATGACGAGCTAGACGACGATTACGAGGCCGCCCAAGACGAAGACGAAGACGACGATGAGAGCTCATCAGATGAGGACTTTGAGGAGGGAGCCAGTGAATACGTTGAACCGTCACGAAGATAGCAACCGTGGACGCCAAAATATCTCCAGCAAGGGCTTTGCGACGTCTTAAATTCGATCACGAACGCTTGCCGATCATCTTCTCGAAATAGCCAACTCAGTGGCAAAGCTCCTCTTTCGGTCACTGAGCTGCGGATATGCATATCTTTGGGCGAAAGGAATCTAATGATTCAAATGTGCTGAAACTGTGCAGGCATTTTGAGACGCGACTTGCTAATAATCGCCGAATTGAATAACATTAACCTCTACAACCTTTACTGCCATCTGGGTAACCACATGGAACGATAGGCGCTTGTGCATGTACTAGTCTGGAAGGGCGTGGTTCGCTGTTCGCATCTCATTCGCTCTTCCCGGCACTTGCGCTGGCATAGTCTTCCAAATCGAGACCTCACCAGCCAGCTGAATGGCTTGGCATGCTACAGCAACATGTGCACTATCTTGGCAAATGTCAGCAGGCTCGAAGTAGGGACAGTGTTCGGCGAATGAACGAATGCTCAGCCTGGTCCGCAGCATCTTGCGAGACCGAAGACTTGTGCACACTGAGCTTATTTGAAAGCTTGGCGGCGCATGCTGGTACGCCCGACATTGGCAGTCATCCTGGCAGATCGGCACGGCTCAATGCTCCTGCACCGCTCACACCGACGCCATGGTTGGCTTGACCGATCTCCGATACACAGAGGTGTATCGTGCAACAACCACCATGCAGCAGATCTGCAAGGCTCACGGCAGACGGCGCTTCCTTGCCAACAGCTAACGACGCCTCCGTAGTGCAAGCTTCAAGAATACTCTTCGGATCACACAACCTCTCCTGGCATGCATTCGCTCTTATGCAAGCCTCTCCGTTGACACAACGCGGTTTCCGTTGCCTGCGCCCCACTGATATTGTTTCTAGAAGCGTGATACTAGGACCTAACGTCCCCCCAGATACACAGATCTAAACGATCGTTTGGTACAGATGGCCCACTTAAGCTTTCTACCACAGCCATGCTACTCTTAAATTGGCCATGTTACGGGGCGAAGGCTTATCACATACAGCGATGGCCTTACTGATACCCGTCGTCGATTACGGACCGACGCGATCTGACCAGATGTTTCACCGTCACGAAGCAGCTTCCTCGTAGCTGGCGTCTTGTATATATGTTTAGGTATTGTAGCTACCTTGTTGCTCAGCTCTCTCATCAATCCAGTCATACCACCACCCACGATCATCAGTTTCTTCCATTTGTTTCATCATGGATCTTGCACGTTATTTCAGTTTACGACGGAAGACTACCGGCAGTCACAACAGTACTCACGCAGCGCATGGGAAAGACAGGACTTATCTGCCCCTACTTGCAAGTCCGATCAACGAAGATGTCCTCGAAGTAGTGTCGGGTAACTCTTCAGATTTAGAGAAGGTCAACACCCACACAAGCACACTCGACAGTTCGAACGACACGGCTACATTTGCTGGGAATGGCAGGGCAAGTCGCGGAAATATCATTGTTTACAAACAACACACCGAAGCCAGTACGATCGAGCTCTTCTACGACCTCTTCTTTGTTGCCAATCTTGCGTACTTTACAGCTATGCATCAGCATACCGATGCAGAATGTATGTACAGCTCTCACATCTTGGATACACTAGCTAATAGACTACTAGCACTCATCAACTACATCAAGCTATTCACGCTGATGTGGTTTACGTGGCTGAGCGTCACACTTTTCGACGTGCGCTTCAGCATCGACTGCGTCTGGAACCGTTTTCATAAAGCCATACAGTTCGGCATCTTCACAGGCTTTGTGTATGCCGGCCCCGTTTTCGACAAATACAGCACCAGCGGTGTCGAGAAATCCTACCGGAATTTTGCTATCGTGCTCGTCATCGGCAGAATCGCAATCGCTGTTCAATACGCCGTAGTTATGTGGCAAGGTCGCATGTTCCGCCAGACATTGATTCCGTTAGGGCTCAGTGCAGGTGTACATGCTGCTGCAGCGATATGCTATGCCGTTACCATGGTTGTATTTCCCAAGGGCCGTGTTGGTCTTGAGGAACAACTCGCATGGTATGTAATCTACTCCGCGTTCGGTTTCTAGACTAACAGAATGCGTAGGGTCATCATATCCATCATTGAAGGTCTTCTCATCTTTCTTATCGCCATGATATGGCGCATCATCAGTTTCAAATACACTCATTTAGCGGAGCGGCTGCAACTCCTTACGCTCATCATCATTGGGGAGGGTATCATCGGAATGGTCAAGAGCGTGGCATGTGTTACCAAAAGCCAAACGAGCAACAACATGAGTGAAATTGGAACTGTCATCGCGGCCATTCTTCTCTTGGTATGCAAACAAACCCTCATGTCCCGACAGCAACACTAATATGAGACTTTAGTATCTCCTCTGGATGCTATACTTTGATCAGCTTTCCCATGACCGCTTCGGAACCGTGCGCCAACAAGTATGGGCTCTGCTACACTATCCACTGCATTCGGCAATCCTCCTCTGCGTCGAAGGAAACACCTCTCTCATCGTGTGGAACTCAGCCGTGCAAGCTCTCAAGTGGATTTGGTCTTTCAAACCCGAGAACTACTACGATCCAGCCAATGGTTACTCCGACACCGGCAGCTACATCGACTACCTCAACCAGAGCATGAACGCTATCAACGGGAGATTTAAGAGCAAAGCCTGGAACACTACATACAACTGGAACATGAACTTCACTGCGATCGAGAATTACACTGCAACATACGGCTTCAAATCAGACGAATGGAACAATCGAACCGGCGACGTCACCCGTCATATGTTCGACAGGGCGCAAGTCTTCGTGTACGAGGCACATTATGAATCTCTGGCGAAGCTCAACGCCGTTGCCGCGACTACAGCTAGTCCGCGGAACAAGCTAGACGCCGTTTCTGATGTCTTCAACACCACTACCATGCAGTTCTTCATCGGCGCAGGTTGTCTATTGTTGGTGCTCGCGATCATGTACTGGTTCAACAAGATCCACAAGACGAAGTATGAGTTTGGCGAGATCATCAACAGAGTTGTTGTCGGCTTTACGCTTATTATACTCGGAATCTCTGTCGTCATTGCGGACAAGACCACCAGTGGTTTCAAGTTCAAGGGGAGTCATTGGATGATTCCCATGGTGGTGCTGTTCTTTGCTGCAGGTAAGTGTCCTCCACATTTGTTATCGAAAGACTGAGACCATATGCTAACTTCTTTGCCAGTACTGTCTTTTGACAACATCTTACTTATCATCGCACAATACACCAGCCGCCATCCCCGTCACTCGCACAACCGCGATATCTCATGGGGTAACAGGACCCTGAACAACGATAGCGACGACAATGAAACTGGTGGTCTCATGTCAAAATACCCCAGCCGCGCACCAAGCCCCGGCGGCACACCCAAAGGCGCGCCTCGCAGCCGAAGCCACACACCAACACCTCCCTTGAACAGAGTTCAAACCGCGTACACGCCATTCGCAGACTCGCCGCCTCAGCCCCGCGACTTTATCACAGGTCCATCAAACGGCAAGGCTAGGATGCTAAGTCACAGTCCTGGCCCAGCAGTTGACAGTGAAGCCACACTCCAAGACGAAGGCAACCACGCAGGACATGGTCGCGGCAGGGCGAACACGGCTGACTTCTCGTACGAAAACACGCCTACCAGTGCTTTACCCAGGAATCAAGGGCTAGGCATTGGTATCACGGTCCAGCGAGCCAGTACACCCAGCTTGTACGGTAAAAATCACCAGAATGGTGACCTGGGAGAGAAGGCTACTTGGAAGAGCTTGGGCGTGATGACTGAAAACGATTATGAAGGGAGGGGATATGGTGATGTTGGGTTGCAGCAACCGATGCGTGCAAGGGCTGTTAGCTTTGAGGATCATGGGCCTGGCGCTTGATCATCTCTACTGACATGGCATACGTCGCGCATATGTGGTGGATGAATTGATAGTTTAGCGTGCATTTTGTCGGTGTTCTGTGCTCTTGGAGATCCAGTCGCAGCGCCTTGCGAACCTCCGGTTCTGCAGTCTAGCTTCTTATTCTTGTTTTGCGCGTAGAAAGCGTAGATCGTAGTCAGCCATTACTTTTAGACATCTTGTCTCCTTTATTTCCTCGCCGTCATGTACCTCGTAAAGCCAGCACACTTCTGCATTGGGCAGAAGCAATGGTTCTGGAATGGCTATCACACCATAGCAGCTCAGTTACCCAAATGATACATCGCACCACACGAATCATCTCATTCCATTAGGTACTCACCTTCCTGTCGCATCGTAACTCCAATCTCCACATCTCATACTCTCAACCAGCCACAGGCACGCTTTCCGCCCGGGCACCAATCACAACACGAGGCTAAAAAGCTAGCGACGCAAGGCTGCAGATGCGGGGCAACCCTTAACGCTTACTTCGCCCCTCAGCAAGGCAGCCTACTTGCTGCTGGCTGCGGCGCAGTGCGGATCACAAGGCGTAGACTTGGGAAGACTCCCGAGGACGGCTACGTTGTAAGCATCATCATCCAACTCTATTCCTTTTTCCCCTGTTACACGACGTCTGTACGCGGAACCGTTTCTGTTGTACAAGCGCTTGCAAGTGCGAGCATTTTTGTTGCGGACGGCACGGCATAAGATTTGCAGTAAGGAAGAGCGGTAAGGGACTGTGCGAAAAAGGGGCTTGGCACCGATTTTACGTTCAGCGGGTTTACGAGGATACGACGCGAAGTGCCGAGGTTGATCGCGCAACGTGGTTTTCGCGACGTGTGGTTCAACGCAGGGGAACTTTGCTGGCGACGACAGACAGACTGAGCAGGAAGTTCCAATTGAGTCGAGGACGGGTTGCGCATCGCTGTGATTCTTGTTGCGCCTGGTGTGCGGATCGCAGAGCCAAGAGCGTGGGAAAGTCGTCATACTCGGGCGAAGGACGCGACAGCAAGGGGCGGAGGCGATTCGAATTGACATTGAAGTAGCGATTGAAAGAAGCCAACAGCCGTGAAGGGAAAGAAGTAGGAGTCGATACTTCCATTGCGACACAGCGCTGCGTCAAGACACCTACAAACGAAGAGGGACCTTGGAAGGGAAGCCCCGGACAAAGACAGCAACAACGACGACAACGACGCGAATCCCGCAGGACACCGTCGATCCACCATATCGAAGCTTCTCACGAAACTTGCTCGTGGCTAGCAACCTGCAGCATCATATCGCCATTGCTGCCGCCACCCAAACTTATTCTTATCTTTAAACCTCATCACCGCGCCCGCCAGACTTTCACCAAAGGACACGACCAAACCCATCGCCATGCTCTTAACAATGTCAACTACACACCCGCGCACAAATGAGTTCCTATCTCTACTTTCGCATTGGCACGTCCGCAAGGCCGAAACAACATTCCTCAAACGCCTCAGCATGCGCGGCCTGGAAGTCGTCGCGCTCGCAGCAGCCATGCTTTTCGTTCCACTTACCATGCACCGCGCGGTACAAGGCCTAGACGAGATATACGAACTACTGGGTCGAAGAGCGCAATCACCGTATGCGACGACCTCATGGATGAGCATAGCCGCCGCTGCGACTATGCTACTAGGATGGCACATCTGGCTCGGTCGACTGAGTTACAGAACCATTCTAGAAGCGACATCGATACCTTTGGAAACAACTAGTACCACGGAAGAAAAGGAATACCTGAAAGAGAAGAAGGCGCAAGAAGAACGGATATCATGGGGTCGTATACTTAGCCGCCTCGTCATACCTTGTCTACTTCTTACACTGGGTTCGCAATTCGTTTTCGAAATCTTCACGCGTATCAAGGATCCCAGACCGCGGATTACGCTGAATACTGTGGATATGCAGGAAGCTATAGGGCAGCTGTATGGCTTTCGATGAGGAACTGTATGTCGAAGTAAGACATCATAGTGTGATTGTCTAGTACGTAAGGTGGGAGGTATGGCATGCAAACTTCCAGAAAACACCAACGGACATATCGAAGCCCGGACGTCAACACCATACTGCAACGAGCACCCCGGAGTTTCACACCCAATCCACCGCCCGCGGTGAAAGATAAACACCTCAACACCCGGTGGTTCGTCTTACGAGTACGTACCCCAGGATATACTTCGGCACAACTCCGGTCCCACGCCACGCCGCAGCAGCAGCAGTCTCACCCATACCCTACGACATCTCTCTCCGCATGATGTCATGTCGAAGACGACTTTCTTGCTCCGTTCATTTACCCCAGACTCGGCCTTATTGTTTACGTCGCACAAGGTATTGCGACGAGTGAGAAAAGGCGTGGCTGCGTTGGGCATCCAGCCAATGTTCTTGGCCAGAGCGCACGTGGACGCAAGCGAAGCTGGTGTGCGTGGAGGCATTCGGCCCGATTTTCGGGGGCGAAGTTGGATGAAGGGCCGTGTGGGCTGACGGGCCGGATGGGGTGTTAGCGCGGTTGGTTGCACGTGGTGAGGCTGAGGAAATGGGGAATAGTGTCGTGGTATCCAGGCAATAGCACCCGGAAAGATAGCAGTGTGATACATGTGTTTTTCTGACGAGGCTGGGAGA
>Ga0265797_10003559_pt1 | contig 24776 bp, 28 predicted proteins | sample P2T30metagenome_FD_192433 | JGI IMG/M metagenome (GOLD analysis project Ga0265797, IMG submission 192433) | Plant litter microbial communities from East Loma Ridge, Irvine, California - P2 T30 | ecosystem: Environmental > Terrestrial > Plant litter > Unclassified | place: USA: California... | reverse complement strand
CCCCCTTCCCCCCCCTACCAAATCCAAGATGACCATGTTCCCGCACGCGGTATAGGCAGAATCGGGAAGGTGACGTACAGAGCAGCACACCTGCCGGAATCGTAAAGTCAATCACCACATGGGCGCTCCGGGAGCAATATACTGCGAGACAAGTGCCGGCAATAAGTGATCATGCACCGGGATAGCATCCACACTCATATATTGCCCTTTGCGGCTGGCGCCATGGAGGGCGGGAGTGGCAGACCCTGGACCCGACCTCAGAATTTAGCGCAGCCTCGGAGCCGGCGAAACACGTCGGCGCATACTCCATGTCGCATCTCAAACTTTTGACCATCAATTGGATTCAAGTCGGCGCAATCGCAACGCCATACACACACGCATATACACATAACCCGCCCAAGATGATATGTCGGTCCTGCATACGGGCAGCGTCCCGCGTCCAAACCCAAATAACTCGCTCCCAACAATCACAACGACACCAATACGCCCGCTTCCTCAGCTCCACCACACCACCCCTCCGCAACGCAGCCCCCATCTCCGCCACAACCGCCACGCAGACCGCGGCCCGACAAGGAGACGCTTCATCCACGCATACCCCGCCGACTGCAACATCGACATCAGCCGCACAGCCCTTTAGCGAGCCCTTGACACCAGCCGCGAGCCCGGACCTCAAGGCCGTCGCAACCGAAGCGGCAAAGAAGAAGGCGACACCGCTCGTAAAAAGCAGCATGCCAGCCGGCCAACCCCTCAAGGGGATCAACTTTCTAAAGGACAGACAGGATCCCGTAGCCCTTGCAGACGACGAGTATCCAGCCTGGCTATGGACGATTTTAGATCGACAAGAGAAGAAGGCTGAAGCTGGAGCAGGAGATTTGTTTTGTATGTTTCTTCTTTTTCTTCATCCACATTATTCTTTTCTTTGTCCACACTATTTCTTCTCCCGCCTTTTTCTCTCTCTCTCTTTCCTTATCCCAAATCCCCCACAATCACTGTGCAATCACTAACATGAAACCCCCCCTCTTCCCCTCAAACAGCAAAATCAAAGAAACAGCGTCGTCTAGCCGCCAAACGGCTCCGAAAAGAACAGGCCATGAACCCAGGCATGCTCGTGCCCAAAGTCCCGCTCTACGAGCAAACGGTTGATTTACCGGCTGGCGATGGTAGCTTGGCTGCTGCCGTTCAGGCCTCGAGTGCGCGCGAAGAGTTGACAAAGGCGATGCGGAATAAGCGCAGGGCGAGCATCAAGGAAGCTAATTTCCTAAAGGCCATGGGGTAGATGTGTGGGAGATTTTAGTCACACATATTATAATCTTTTCATGGTAAACTCAGCCTTTGTACAAAAATATACGATACAGGTACATTCTTGAATAAAATGCAGTAGATAATAAACATTCTATATGAAGAAGAAGAAAAAAAACAATATTTGAGCTGATTTGTTCCTAAATGTATGTATTCATTTACTTCGTGTTCTACATGTAATCTAAGCTTACAATGGCAGCAGCAAACGACAACAACAACAACAACAACAGATACTGCTGATGCTGAATGCCGAGTGCTGATTAATAAGTGTTATGAATGAATGAATACATGACATGTGTTCGCCCACAAACTCCTCCCCCCTTTCCTCCCTCCCTACCAACAATAATAACAACAACAACAACCAACAAAACACAACAGACAAAAAAGACGCCCACCAGCCAATATCAACAGATGGGAGGGGGAAAACCATGCCTTCCCATCTCTCTGGAAGCAAAAAACAAAAAATCAAGACCAAACAATGACCCAGAAACAGAACACCCAGCGATGCAACGCTATGGAGTAAAGACGATTCAAAAAGAGAGGAAAAAGACAAAGAACCCATGAGCATAACCTCACCCCAAATCTTACACATCAAATAAGCATCCCAAACTCCTCCCCCTACCTCCATGACAGCGATGATTTAAAAAGAAGGAAGAGAGAGAGGGAGAGAGAAGGAGAGAGAAAAGAAAAAACCCTGTCACATAAAACTCATCTTAACCTCCTTCTCTCCAAAGTCCTCATCAAACTCATCCGCCCATGCGTTCGCACCTAGGTCGCCTCCCAGCATCTCGGCCGGCTCCGTCTTTCCCGACCGCAAATGTGGCCGGCGGTCAAGCGGCTCGTCATCCCATGATGGCGCAGCAGCAGTGGATTCGGGATCCCATCTCGGTGACGCTGCTCTCGAACTCAGCGGGGGTCCACCCCACGGTGACGTAGCACCAGATCTGCTTGGCTGAGATGGCAAGGGGGAAAGCGGAAGCGGGGATCTTGGTCTTGACGATGCGGCTGCAGAAGGCGGGAGGGCAATTGATGGGGGATTATGTTTCAACGTGTCGTTTTTGTCATCGCGGAACGAGGTGTCAAATGTCATCTCCATGGTTCCCGCACCGGGATCATCAAATTCATCGTATTCCTCGAATGCACCGCCCATGGTCGTAAGACCGGGTTTATGTGCCGTGCTGCCGTTTGCCTTGTGGGAGTCCCCGAGACTATCGTTGTAGGACTTTGTTTCCCGAAGGGTAGAGTAAGGGCTTGCTGTTATTTGCGCGGGAGGTACACTGGCCATGTCTATTTTCATGGGTGGGAGTGTGCTTTTGATTTCCTTGATTTCGAATTCAGCTTCGGCGTTGTACTCTTTGCTTTCGGCGGCGAGCGCGGCTACTTCCTTGCGAATGGCGTCAATGTCGAACATGATTTGTGTTTCGGCGAGCTTGGCTGGGTCCTGGTCTTGGTCCAGTCGCCTATGGGCTGGTAACGCAGAGGATTGCTCATCGTACACTTCCCACTCTTTTTTATCGGCCTTCTTCTTCTTCCACCAGCTTAGTTTTCCGCCCTTCTTCTCCTTCTCTTGGGCCTTCTTCTCGAGTTCTTTGCGTGCCTCTTCGATCTCGTTGATGAGTTCACGTTGGCGGATTTCGTGATTCTCCGGATCCGGATCTTCGATTTCAACAAATTCGTCTGATTCGACAAGCCAGCCAACTTCGCGGAGCAACTTGGGCATTGCAGCTCGATAGGCCATGTGGCCAGGCACGAATTCGGTTACATTCACGTTTTCGATGGTCGGGACATGGACAGGAGCAAGACCTGCGACGCGCATGACACCGCCGCTAGTGGCGCGGAAGAGATAGCCTAGACCCGTTAATATCAAACAATGCGGTCAAAGGAAGCAACGTACCTAGGATCCAGTCATTGGTAGCATAACCATTGACAAATCTTCCAGGCACGACAGATCTAGCCCTCATGTATTCATCATGCTTGGCGACGGCCGGTGTACCAAACATGTACACATTCTGCACAATACCGAACGCCCCGCGTTTAGCAAGCTCTTTCAGGCACGAGAAAATAACCCTCGATCCCAGCGAGAAGCCAACAAGGGTCACAGGCCTTGTTCCCAAGTTGCGGTCGATGAGCGAGTCGGCAAGAATGAGTCCCGCCATGTCTGCTCGCGCTTGTGATACAATCCACGGATTATCGATCAAATACGACAGCTTCGTCAATGCAAGAGGCAGTGTCATGGCGGCCATGAGAGTGGTTAGGATAGTGCTTCCAAGCACTTGTTGTAGGCCTTGCGTAAGAGCCTACATAGTTAGTATGCGCTTTGCCAACCTGCACAAACATACTCACCTCAGTAGCAAGGATATTGATGGTGTCACCCATGCTCCTCAGCATCTCAGGTTCCCACAACACGGAATAAATATCGCCCATAATAGGATCCACGGTACTGTACGGCAACCGGACGTCATCGACTTTGCCATTCATCCAGCCTGCCAATGTAATAATGAGATGTGTCCTCTTATTGTTATGAAGAGGCCGGTACTCGAACGTTTTCACGTTACCCGTTCGTCGATCCATTGCCCTGACGCCAACAGTACTACCGGTGACAACACCAGTGGATGTGATAATGGCGGCACCTCCGGCACCTGCAAGAAAACTGCTGGTGCCTGCTACACCAATAGTTGTGAAGCCCGCTGCAAGTCCAGCTCCAATGACAGGCGCAAGAAGACCTGCGGACAAGCCAATGACAAGTCCACCACCAACAGTTGCAAGACCCATAAAGGCTATTCGCTTGTTGCGCGAGCGCTTGGCTCGGCTAGCCATATGCTCATCTTCGTTCCAGTTTTCTTTGTCTGCTTGTTCTTGCATTTCCAGGGCATCTGTTACGCGCTTTTCAAAGCGGCAAGTCTCCAGCCAGTCGACACTTAGATACTTTCCAACTTGTTCGAAGAGCTCTCTTGATCGCGAATCGTAGACTGAGTCTGCTATGAGAACCAGGAACAGGTCGCACAAGACTGTCCATCGGAGGTCTATGTCAAGGTTCTTGCTGGTAGGGAGTTCCGAAGGCGATTTGACTTGTGGGTAATCGAAGCCGTCCTCTTCGTGTTCTCTGTATGCTGGCGGAGGTGGCGTCTGTAAATCGTCCTGCAAGTCCACCGACGAGTTTTTCGATCTCGACTTGTCTGCTAGAGAGTCACGCGGTGACGAAATCGAGGGTCTCGCAGAGTCCGACTCATTCACCGTCTCGAGATCTTCGGCCGCGGGGTTCTTTACGCGAGCATTTCTCATGAGTGCTGGGGTCAAGTCTGCTGGGACTACGCCATGCTCAGACAGCTGCTCGATCATAAGTTGCTCGGAAGCATTGATATCCATGTGCCCGTATATCTTGACCATGATCTTCTGCGACCACATCTTGGTCGTCGCCGCCTGCATCTCGAGCAACTTCTTCATGCTCTTGTTGGTCGTCTGAAACTTCGAGAACTTCCTATTCATTTCCACCATGGCCAGTCGTACTAGGCCAACGTATGCGACACGTTGCCCCTCGGTGAGGAGGTTCTTGGTGGCTTGCATCTGCGCGAGCGGATCTCGACCTTCTTCGTCCTCATCGGCCAGTGCAGTGCTCCTCTCTTTGAAGAGATAGGCAGTGTTATCGTCCATGCTTGTCTGCGAGTCGGCATCGTCGTCCATGATGACTCTGGTATAGCCCTTAGCAGCGCCTCCGACGTTGCCATAGCCGCTCATGTCCTCCAGCTCTTCGGCGTTCTCCTTCGCAATGAGCCGGTTGTCGTCGTCGTACATGTCGTAGTGGGCGTACGCAGGCATCGTCTGCCACTCGCCATCGTCGTCATCCTTGAATTCTCCCTCGTCTTGTTTATGTGCTTGTGTGACGGTGTGCTGGTGCGAGTATTCAGAGACGGTTACAGGCGCGAGACTCGTTCGGTGCGGGTATGAGGTCGCTGCGGTTGCGCTCTTATAGGGCTCTGCCGTCTCGAGAGACTGTTTGCTGTCGGCCATTTCCTGCTTTGGTTCTGCGTCCTTGTCGCCAGATTTCTTCTGTTCGGCCTTCTCTACCGGCCCCTTGGCCTGCCCATTGACGTGCGGTTGCGCATCGCTCTCTGCCTCGGATTTGTCTACCATGGCGTCTGGAAGCTTTTCCATACTGTCTTCTTCTGTGGCAGGCTTGTTTCCCTTGTCAGACATGGCGACGTCCTCTTGACTTGCCCCTGCAGAAGCTACCGCATCTTGAAACTTGTCCCCCTCTCCGTCCGAATCTGAGCTCTCGTCGACCGGAGTGCGCGGCCGCCTCTTGGATATAGGCAGACCAAAGTCGTCGTATTCAACGGCTTCAATGGGCTGTTTCTTTGCTTCCGCGCTCTCCGTGCTGCTGCCCTCGTGCTTGGTAGGCGCGGCGGGGTTCTCGCTCATAATGGCCCGACTACCGTGAGAAAGTCATGGAGAGGTGAATGAGGTGAAAGAGAATAGATGCAACCAAGATACGCCAAGTGTTTATGTGAGAACAATCCAAGTCTATGTCCAAGTTTGTACAATTCGTCGTGGCTGGCCTCGGGCTTGTCTCACAAATGCGGAGAGCGACGGGCGTCTCGTTACAAGCGCAGATGTCGAATCCGGACTTAGCGTGTCTGGTGCCTGCACGGCCTACCCAAGTTCCGCCTTTCAGATGCGAACTTTTGGCCGCATCCAAAACTTCCTCCCCGCAGACATTCGACGTTTCCCAACCACAACGCCGCCATGAAGTTGAAACGCGCAAAGGTAATGTCGCATTCTACTGTGCTGCTCACGTGATCCTGGCTAATTCCATGCCAGGCATACAAAAAGCAGCTGCACCAGTACGAACTCAACTTCGGCTTTCGCGAACCCTACCAAGTCCTTCTGGACTCGCAAATCCTCCAAGATGCCTACAACTTCAAAATCGACCTGCTCGCGCGACTGCAAAAGATGCTTGGCGGTCAAGTCAAGCCGATGATCACCACGTGCGACATGCGGCATCTCTACAACGCGAAGCCCAAGAACGAAACGCTCATCTTGCAGGCAAAGGAGTACGAGCGCAGACGGTGTAACCACCAGGATTTGGAAGAGCCCTTATCGTCATTAGAGTGTCTAAGCTCGGTAGTGGATCCCAAGGACAGTGGAACAAACAAGCACCGCTACGTCATTGCTAGCAACGACTCGAGCGTGCGCGCAAAGATGCGCCAGATCGCTGGTGTGCCCGTCATATACATATCTAGGTCGGTGGTGCTAATGGAGCCCATGGCCGATGTGACAGAGCAGTTCCGCGAGCGCGAGGAAAAGTCAAAGTTCAAGTTGGGGCTCAAGGGACAGCGGAATCCAGGCAATGCAGACGCACCGCCCAAGCGAAAACGAGCTGACGAGGGACAAGACGCAGAGGGCAACCAGTCTATTTCAGATCAAGCTACAGGAGAGGCGAGGCCAAAGGCAAAGAAGCACAAGGGTCCAAAGGGCCCCAATCCGCTCAGTGTCAAGAAGCCCAAAAAGGACAAGACAAGTGCTCCCAAGAAAGCGCGACCGTCCACATCAGAAACGGCCGGCGGAGATGATCATAGGGGGAATCGTGACGACTCAGCACCAAAGAAAAGGAGGAGAAAGCACAAGTCCAAGGCCGAAGGCGGTAATGATGATGACGCGCCGGGTGGGGAGGAACCTGCCTCCCCATGAAGCCCGTTACGAAAAGGTTGGGCCCAAACGTGGGTTAACCTATGATATTCGAATACTGGGGCATTGTCAGACTCGATAATTGGGGATGATGAAGCGAAGCATACCAAAGGCGCACGACATATACGCGTATACTACAGGCTATTTCTGATGGGCGCGTCCATATAGAGGTGCCATCATGCACAGATCTTCTAAACCCTCTTTCCCTGCGCAAGAAGATCAGACACCTTTGGCGGGAGGACAAGCGTGCTTCGGTCATTGCGCTTTACAAACTCGACCACGACTTCGGCCGTCTTCTCAGGCAGATCCTCGTGAAGAAAATGGCCCGCGGCGGGAAAAACTTGGAGTTGGAATTTACCTGCGTTGCATTAGATACCATGTTCATACAAATAACAGCAGCTACTTCAATCTTACCCTGCATCTGTCCAATCATCAACTCTTTATCTAGCCTGTCCGTTCCAGCAAGCAGCAGCAACTTGGCTCCCTTGCCGCTGAGAAATTTCTTACTCATGCCCGTGAACCAGTTTGCCCAGAATGGTTCCGTACTGGATAGCTCCGTCCGCCACGCCCAGCGTCCGTCTGCTGTTGGTAGTAGCAGACTAGGCACGCTGGCCCGGGCTGACTGTGGATTCCGCAGTGTCCGCGACCGGATGTGCCACTCGATGGCTGCAGGGAGAGAAGGAAATGACTTTGGTCTGCTCGCAAGGTAAGTATGCATGTGTGCCAGCGTCTCCATGGCACTGCCTTCGACCACGTCAAGCACGCCAAAGCCTAGTAGCTTATTCGCCAGCAGCCCCTTGTTGGCAACGTCTGTGACGACGGCGCCACCAAGACTGTGTCCTATAAGAACGATTGTTGGGAGTTGTGGCCAGCCCATTTTGCTCTGCGTGAGGAGCAACATGTCGACCACATCCTGGCTGAGTTGCTCAATGCTCAAATCGTTGTCCACCTCCCCGCTGGCATCCCATACTACGCTGCCATGGTCGCGTGCTTCAACAGCCAGTATACCAACTTCCGGCATTGCTTTCTTAATATCCTTGGCCGCGAGCGCAAACGTCATGGCCGAACTTCCGGCGCCATGATGCAAGACTATCAACGGCGCCTTTGGACTAGCTGGTGGCGTGAGGTATACGTGGAACTTGGCATGGCCTGCGCCGTTGCGATCCTGCTCGAGGTAGAACTCTTGCGCATAGTAGTCGGACCAGTGTATTGCGGGGGCGGGCCTTAGTGTGCTAGACGGTATCACAGTACCGGTACTGGACATGGACGATGCCGAGGACGAATCATCTTCGTACTCGGGGGCTTCTTCCTGCACCGCCTCAGGTGGTGGCAGGGACGAAAGTTTGGTCTTGGCAAATTCCCGGGCCAGGCTGGACATGGCGGCAGCGAGGTGATTGGCCCGCGCGTCGTGTATTGGCTGTATTTGGTGAGATGGCGGTGGATGCAGACGAGGGGAATTGATGCGGCGGGGTATCTGATAGACGTAGGCAGGGATCGATCTTCATGTCTTAGCGTGTCGTGGGGAGCAAGGCTTTACCTTCATCGCAGGCTGGGTTTCAGATCGTCAATGACGTAGCCGCGTGGGCAGGACAGTGAAAGGCGCCCACAATGCCACGAGGCTGGGCACAATGCCATCGTACCGCAGACATGCATGACAGGCATTTAGGTTCCATGGAGGTTTCCGCGGGACGATCTGGACTCATGATTTGCGGCTAGGGTGCTTGTGAACCTGGCTGGATGAGATAATGACGTACGTCGATCTTTATCCTCTTAGCGCCCCCGACCTTCAGTAAAACCTCAGCGCTCCCGCAGTGGTTCGATGCACTTTACGAGCTTTTCAAAGCTCTCACCCTCTTGATTTCCTTCATTTACACACCAGGACTTCTGGATATCTCGCACTCCCTGTTCCGATTGATCTACTCTACTACGGCTACGATTGCCTAGCATGTGGAAAGGCGGGAAAGATAACGGGGACGAGGGCTTGATGGCTGAGCCGCCCCACCCAGTTCCCAATTATGACGGATCGAGGTCTTCCAGGAGAAGCTATGAGACGTCAAGGAGACACGAGGAGCCTACTGAGAGAACGAGACTGATTGATCGTCCGAGGCACCCACCCAACTCCGATGGCTACCTCGACCCTGATGACCCAGCTGTACGTTCAACCGTGTTACGATGAATCATACATTGCTGACAATCCTAGGTATCACCCTACAACCTCTGGACCGTGCGGGCTATGCGCTACCTTACCATCCTGTTCCTGATCATCTCGTTCCTGTGGTGGGTTCTCCTGCTGGTATCCATCTTCGTCTCTCCGCCTGGCCTACATACCCGTGGATCAGGCTTCTTCGACTTTGCATACACATGTCTCACCATTGGCAACCTACTCGTCGTAACCATTTTCTTCATCACTCCGGCCAAAGGATTGCGCATCACCACTGCTATCATTGCCGGTCTCTTGGCGATTGACATGATTCTTATCTTATCAGTTCCCCGCCTTAGGTTGGAGGAGGGCTGGGTCGGTATCGCAAGTGTCGTTTGGGCTTTTGTCATGGCTGTCTGGTGCATCTTGACCGACCGCGTTGTCGCCTACGGAAAGCAGGAAGAGGAAGAACGTCTGACCGGTCGCGCAGAGACACGACGTACTCTGAAGGAATGGGTTGCTGTTCTTCTGGCAACCATTCTTACTGTCGTCTTCATCGTCATTGTCGTCTTGATGACAGGAACATTGGGCATGCGCGCTCGTGACGCCACCCTCAAGATGTACGGTGACCGTATCCTTGTCGATGGCGACAAATACGCTGTTCATCTGGCTTGTGTTGGTAACGCATCAGAAACCCACGGCTCCAAAGACCCTACTGTTCTTCTTGAGGCTGGCGAAACGCCACTGGAGTACGATTTCGAGCACTGGGCCTATGCAGCATACAAGAACGGCACCATTTCCCGCTACTGCTACTGGGACCGCCCTGGTTACGCTTTCTCTGACAACGCACCATCTCCACACTCAGCTGGTATGTCTGCCGATGCCCTCTCAGAAGCACTAGCCAAGGCTGGCGAAGAAGGACCATGGATCCTGGTTTCTGCTGGCACTGGCAGCATCGTCTCCCGCATCTTCAGCTCCCGTCACCTCAAGCAGGTTGTCGGTATCATGATGATCGACCCTCTTCACGAAGATCTCCTCCACCGTATCGGTAGCCCGGGACGTGGTTTCCTTCTCTGGGCATGGGGCATCATCTCGCCCCTAGGCACTGTCCGTCTCGCTGGCGCCCTCTTCAAAGGTCGCACCCGGGAAGACCGTGTCTACGGTCGCAACGCATACCAATCGGGCAAATACATCAAGGCGCAGCTCCAAGAGAACCTCGTCGCCGACTCACTCTCCAAGAACGAGGTTGCGGCCGCTAGAAACATCCAGAGTGCAAACACGCCGCTCGTCATCATCTCAAGCGGCATTGAAGTCAAGCGCGACTCGGAGTGGGAACGCAAGCAAAAAGACTTGACTACCCTGACTGACAAGCTGATTAGTTGGGACATTGTCAACAAGGCACCGCATCAAGTTTGGGACACCCTTGACGGACGCACAGTCATGGAGAAGCGCCTCAAGCAGCTGGTCAAGGCTTCTCTAAAGGCCAAGTCGGAGACGCAGACTACTACTGCGCAAGAGTAAATGAATGGGACAGATGACGGGGCAAACACGGTCGAGATTGAAGCGAAAGAGCGGTATGCATGCACTTCATTTCCGGTGTTTTTTTTCTTTTTTTCTGTTCTCTCTTCGGGCAGATTGATATCGGGTTCCTCGGCCTTTGCAATGAGCGTTGATTACTTTTTCTTTCGGGCTGAGTTTTTCACCGTTGCATACCCCCATCAGCGTTGCAGGTGGAACTTTGTTCGGAGACTTTTCTTGCGCCTCTTCTTGATCCTCTTTTTCATGAGTACATGTATGATAAGGTATATAGTCTTAATGTTCTAATATGGCAGGAAATGAATATGAACACACGAATTTACAGCATCCATTTCCAAATGTCCGATTACCAACCACCTCAACGCAGACGCTCTAGGAATCCTCTAAATTAGGTGCACAGACATTTCTGCAGCTTGAGTCTGCCAAGATGATTACCAAGAACATTATCGCACATGGACAACCGCTTCACTTTCCAACATGTGCGTGTACATCTGCAAAAAAATATGATATAATGGCTTATTATTCGTTATTCATCCTCGTATCTACTCTCTATCCCGTTGTATCGTTCAAATGAATCCTCCCTTGAGCTCATATCTCTGTGTGTGACTAAAGTAAAGGGATTTTATGGTATCTGTGTTTTTGCAACGACTTCGTGCGTGAAAAAGGAAACACGTCGCTAATGAAAAAAGGAAATATGAACAGTCCGTCCAGATCTTGTTGCTATGCGATGTAATGCTTAATTGTACAATTTCGAAAAAGAAAATCGGTCTCTCATGTTGAGAGATGTTCTTCAGGGCGATGCATGTGCGTGCGAGGATTCGGAGATGCGGCGAGAGTGCACGAAGCACGAGAGATTCTATGTCTCAGCTTCTTGTTTGCGACGACGGATGCTGCCAAAGCGCCTCTTGATGGCACCGCCTACGGTCTTGCCTGTAGTGTTGCTGCGACTGACACCGGATGCTTCAGTTGCGCCCGTAGGGGTGATGTCAGGTGCGTCGGCAGGACCGGCGCTCTGGGTGCGATGACGCGAAGTCATCTCTATGCCCTTGTCCCCAGTGCGCCTGTGGTCCTTTAGAGCCTTTTCGATGGTGTACGAGGGCTCGCCCTTGCCCTTGAGGTCGTCTGGGTGGTATTCCTACATGCAGTTAGAAACGCTCGAGTAGAGGAAATTGGTAGAGAACGTACCACTCCAGGCCAGCGACGGTAGTCACCGCCAGGCTCTCGCTGCAGGTCGGCTCCCTCTTCGTAATCGAGAACCCTTCCGAAGCGATCAGCCATGCCAGGGGGGATGTTGGCAACACCCTCCAAAGGACGGTGCTTGTGTACAGAGTCGATAATGTTCTCTCGTGGAGTAGCTCTCAGGGCCTCCTCGTTCGAGTCCTTGACCGCCGCAAGAGGGCTATACTTAGTATCCCTGTTTCGAGCGATGCTGGCAGCGTCGTAAGGGCCCTCGTGGTGGTACCGACCGAAGCTTGCCTTGTCGAGACGATCGATGACGTCGGCACCCTGGAAATTCTTCTTCCTAAGATGGGGAGCACGGTGAGCAACTTTCTCATCATGACGAATTATGTCAAGAGGTCTGTGAGATTTGTCACCGGGAAACCGCTCCCTCAGGGAATTTCCGCGGGGCCGAGACTTGTTCAAGGTAGATGGTGCAGGGTTGCTGGATCGTCGAGGCCGGCTTTCGTTGAGGGATCCGAGGGCATCCGCGCGGTAGTTGTCGTTGAAGTGGGCACGTCTAGGGCTGGCAGAGTTGGGAGGGGAAGGGTAACCATACCTCCTGCTCTGCGGTGAAGCCTTTCCAGCCGAAGCACCCTTTGATTCAGACGAAGCCCTGGAGCGGCGGTACGGGTTGGTTTCCACGGAGCTGCCGGTTTTTTGCACACTAACGGACGTAAGGTCTTTGGGGTTGCCGCCGGATCCGGGTGGAGTGAGCGGAGCCGCGGGCGCGAATGTCGAGCGGAAGTGCGAATTGAGGCCAGTCTCGTCGCTTGGGTCCGGCTCGATGAGCGGGTCTATGATTGCATGGTGAGCCTGAAGTGAAGAGTTAGCCATGATGACTGTTGTCTAGGGCAAGGTACGCCGAAGTGATTTCTGGCAATGTGTGCGAGGCTGTCTCGGCCCACGTGAGGCCACGCGCTCGGAACGGGAATACGAGACATACCTTTTCCATGATGGTTGGTTTGATTGCTGATGGTGTTTGTGTGAATGTGGGATTGTGAATTTAAAAGGACCAGTCGAGGTCTGTCAGGCAATGGGTCAGGTGTTGATGGGGGAAGAAAGAGCAGGTGACGAGAGGGGAACCGGCCATGATAAAGGCGTGACTTGGCAGGCACACTGTAGGTGCAAGGACGCGTCAGATGTCATGGCTGCGCGGCCTCGCCGTCTAGAGCCAGCCCTACAACGGTTCTGCTTGTTCGCGCTGATGGTGCAGAGGGCGGCCCAATAGCAGCCATACGTCACTTGCGGATGCGCTAGGCTGAAAGTGGGGCGGCGGCCGCTGGGTCCTATCCACGGGTGACGACAGCTGCGATGATCCCTCACCACCCGAGCGACATGCCGCCCGCCATGCCCCTGGTGGATTACCCAGATTCAGGCTCCGATGATGATGGTGGTGATGGTGGTGGTGCTGATAGCAACTCTGCTCCCGCTGCCCAGTCGGCCCAATCGGCCCTGAAGCGCAAGCACAGCCACTCCGCAAACGCCATTGCTGCCCTGCCACCACTCCCCTCTGCATTCCACGACCTGTATGCGTCCAACGCGCGCATCAGCACTAGTGACAACCCGAGCCTACACGGTGGCCGGAAACGGGCGGTTCCTCATGTCGAGGGCAATTGGCCTAGTCATGTTTATCTAGAGTGTAAGGTTTACTTCTTCCGCATGTTGGGTAGGTTGCATGATGTGCTAACGCGTTCGAGGGATGCCTACACAGGCTGAATCCGATACTCTACACAGTCTGATCCAGCACGTGAGAGAATCACTTGAGCTCCAAAACGCAAAGCGTGTGAACAGATTGCCTATACCAGATATCGTACCATCTCTGCGGTCGGAGCTGGGCGCGCCACTACCTCTCCACGTGTCACTCTCGCGCACACTGCAAATTAAAACCGAAGATAGAGATGCATTTCTCGAAACGCTAAGGTTGTCACTGCGGCGATCAGCAGTATGCAGTTTTGATTGTGAGTTTCGGAACCTAAAGTGGGTGCCCAACTTCCACCGCAACCGATGGTTCCTGGTCCTGAGCATTAAGAGACCAACCCACGACGAGCTCAACCATCTACTGCACGCATGTAACGAAGCCGCCCAGATTAGTGGCCATCCAGGTCTGTATACAGGTGCTGAGGGAGACGGTCCGATGGAGGACCACGACTTGAATGACAATCTGAAGAGGAGAAAGGTCGACAAGATCGAGTCTCGTCGCCTAGACTTTTCCAAATACTTCCACGTCACTATAGCTTGGAATCTGATGGAGCCAGACACCGAATGGACAGCGTTGGTCGAACAGCTCGACACTACTAGATTCATCCAGTCACCAGAGGCTGCGTTCGATACTGTCAAAGTCAGAATCGGGAGCGCGGTCCATAACATTACCCTATCAACCAGGAGGATTGGTCTGGGTAAAAGTAGAGGCTTGGGCTTAGGCTTGGGATGATTTCCTTGTCTTAATCTCGATGACGTGGTGTTGGTCCCGTCCCGCAAGGATACCGAGGGATGTAAGGTGTCAAAAACTGTCAGTGTCGTGCCAGACGCACGCTCCACCAATAAAATGACGTAATGCCAGAACTTGGGCATCGACATCATGTTCGCATAGTGGTCTGGCTTCTTGAAAACAAAACGCTTTTTCGCTATCAACATCTGCACCGGCATCAACGCTAAGTTGTCTGGAGAGAATATTTAATAAAAGCCAAGGGGAAGATCATGCGACTTATGCGAAAACTGTAGATAAACAAAACCGACCAACTTTATTCGAGATAAAACGAGCGGGGATTTAATAGAGTTCAAAGTATAAATCATGTGATTGATCTAGATGCTTCCGACACTCTCGGCCGTCTAGATCCAACGATTGTCGCAACCATCACCCCATGAAGCTTTTTTTGTAAGAAGCTTGACAAGAACAAGATATCCCAGGTCGGCATGTGATTCCCTTATTGTTGCCTGACTATGCGATTTGACTGCTGCCTTTCTGTCTACAGGGTTGTTATTTCTTGTATCAAAAAAACACACTAGGAAACGGCTCAAAAAAATCACATGTCTAAACTCCCTTCACTCAAAATCCTGTTCCCACCACCGATTCTACACATGCTTGGCCAGGTTTTCATCCTGCGCTTCTGTCAAACCAAGTTACATTCATCTAACCCCATTTTTACCCAAATCGCGAGACTTTTTGTAGTTTAATTTCTTCCAATAGAGCATCTACATAGTAAAGAGTTGTATTCGCAACCGAAGCAAAAGGAAACAACTCTCTACAATCGTCTTGCTTCTGACCTTTTTGACAAATATTCCTGTTCCAAAGTTTCCACTCCAATTTGTAGATTTCTGAACAAGGGGACAACTCCTCGGTACCGTAGATTTGCGAGGTAGGCACCCAACTCATTTTTAGAGAAGGAAAAAAAACGTGATTAAGTCAAACCGTCAGGTACGTATCACCTCTACGACTCAAGGAATGGGGGGGTAACGATACGGTATGCTGCCTCGTGTACTGCGCAAGATATCATCTAAAGCCGTCGTCATGCATGAATGTCCTAGCTCCTACATTGTGTGAAATGAATTCGCAAAAGGATAACGAGAGTAGTAATGATAGTAGTGTTCGTACAAAGGTAAAAAAAACTAGTGTTAGAAGACTGACGTGTAGTTTGTGCGTCCCATTGTCATAGGTGATTTTTTTTCCGACTGTGTCACGTGGCATCCACGTCTCAGAATGATCGTAGCTCATCTGTGGACCATCAAAGTATACTTCTGTGTCGGGAAATTTTCAAAGAAGTGTTTGTATCGCATGATGATAGACTAGTTCGACACCAAAGCTATAGATGTGGCGTAAGTCTAGAATGTGCAGTGCGATTAATGTGTCGCACGTAGCCGCTGCGTGTTTGTTTCGGGCCCGAAAGCTCAAAGGCAGAAGCGTGGGCCCCGAAGTAGACTCTCAGGTATCAGCGTTTTCACTCGGAAAAAAGAAGTCCTCCTTAGTGAAGAAGGGGCGAATGTTGAGTCAGCACCGACATTCGCACTACATTCACATCAGCAACCTTCCGTCTCTGATCATGCCATCATTCAGCAAGTCCCAACACCTCAAAATCGCGATCGTGGGCGCCGTTCCTGCTTCCCTTACTCTCGCCAATCTGCCCGAGAAATTCGACACCATCTTCGGAGCGTTGACTGAACTACGCACCTAGGGCGGGTCACTCAATCTCCACCCAGCATCTGCGCAGATTGCTATCAGAGAAGCTGTACTATGGGATAAGTTCACACAGTATGCGCAGCCAGAGAGCGATGTGATGAAGGTCGTGAACATTGATGGAGAGGTGCTTTGGGACGAGAAGGGGCTGACAAGCAAGAATTCAAGCGCGAGAAGGAATATCGCGGCCGGCCAGAGATTGATCGTTTAGAATTGGTGAAACTCCAGTTCGAGAACTTGGAAGAGGGCAAAGTGCAGTTTCGGAAGAAGTTAACAGAGGCTGTGCCGAGTGAGACGGAGCAAGGTCCATACGATTTGCACTTTGCCGATCAGACTAAAGAAACGGGCTTAGATCTTATCCTCGGTGGAGATGGCGCTTGGCCAAAGGTTCGCAAACTGGTTTCTGATCAGATGCCAGAGTACTCTGGTATATCGTCCGTGACACTGACGTGTGACGATATCAAAGCCGATCCCTGGCTGCTGAGTTACGTGGGCAAAGGGTCATGATGGCATTCGGCCAAGATTGCGCTGTCTAGCCCCAGTGACTGGGTGATGGCAGCGTACATACTTATGTATCCTTGCGTGTACCGGGAGACTTCTTCAAGACCTGTCGCGTCGACTGGACGGGCACAGAGACTGCACGCAAGGAGTACATCCAGCGCTATTTTTCGCACATCCACGATGATCTTGTCCGTGTCCTAACTTCATCTACACATAAGTTCACCCCACGTGCATTCTACGAATTGCCCATTAGATTCCGCTGGTCTTTTCGCTTGGGTGTAACGCTCATTGGCGATGCCGTGCACGTGTTTACGCCGTTTGCCGGCGAATGCGTGAACGCCGGTATGAAGGACGCGTTGATACTGGCACAGGAGATTGTGAGGATACGTAATGAAGAGAAGAGTCTAGACGAGGGTCTCAAAGACTACGAAGAGGAAATGTTCCCTCGCTCGATCAGAGTAGCCGTTAAAAAGGCCAAGGGTAAAGAGGGCTATTTTAGTGGGACTGGAGCGAAGGAATTTGCGGACAGGATCAAGGCGCACTATGATGAGGTCAGGGAGAAATAGGGGGGGGGGGGGGTCTGAAGACAGGCGGTGTGTGGATAATGAGCTTTCAGGAGCAATTATAGCACAGACTGGTTGCATGTGGGGTAGATGGGGATTCAGGGATTCCGTGGATAATTGTAACAGAAGAAAGAAAATATTCGACCTACAAAGAACGTCCAATTTCTTAGCAACTGGTTACAAAGACGTCCCACTAGCCTATCATGACTGTCGTCTTCCAAGAGCCGACGACGGAATACGACTTGCTCTATGGCATTTTGCTACGCGCACTGGTTTGAGTGACCAATCGGGTCCTTGCGAAGACTATCAGATACTTATCCGACCTGCGAGTAAGTATACCCTTAGCTGTCATTTGTATGATTTGTGTATGCCGGAATGCCACCGAGGAGATGCTCGTATCTGTCATGACGAGCGGGTACGAAAGTAGTCGCCTGCCAGTTTTGTGCCGGCAGCAAATTAGGTCGCCAATGCCGATCCCAGAATCTAAGGCAGGCCAGCGCCTACTAGCGACATTTAGACGCCATCGAGACCACGCGGGATGATTGTAACGACGGCAGGGGAAGTGGTGGTATCGCACGAAAGGCGGAGCCAGTCGCAACCTGGGGCGGGATCATTGCCATGCGTTGGCGGACAAACATAGCCGATTCGGGGCCGCGGTAGCTTCGAATGGAGAGTTTAGCAACGTTGATCGCATGTGCGGCAATATCCCATGCAGGCTGATTCCTGTCTGAGTCGTAAAGAAAGGGGCACGCACCAACACACCTACACCCAGTTCAGTCAACCCCATGTCACTGATAGCGTTTTGCGCCAATTAGAGTACTCGCACGCCAGGAGGAACCCTGTGGAAGCCGTTCTGTACCTGCATACGCTGTGGCCATGGTTCCGCCTTGCGAGCTGCACAAGATTTAGCCGTCCTCTCGTGTTCTGTGTGATTGCTGGTACGCGCATTGACGAACTGTTTTTGCGAGGCAAGATTGGCGACGAAACGCGCCTTATCGGCCGGCACACACTAGACACCTGGTGACTGACAATTGCGCAACATGTTGCAGGGTCGCGACAGCACGCAGGCCTCTGATATCGGTACTTACACGGCCGTTTTTGGTTGAGGTTTGTTGCTGTGACGCAGGTGTCGTGTGATTCAGGGTGAAGACTCCCTAACCGCATTTGTAGCTAAATCGGCACCACCGCCGACCTACCACGACTATTATACCCCAGACTCATTTCCGCTCGGGGCACCTCACGATCTCAATAGAGCCGTAGAAGACAGCCCATGCCGTTCTTGTACAACACCGCCATGCTAATTTGTGACACCCCTAACCTAACGCCTTCGAGGCCAGGCCCGCTACCCGGCAATCACAGGCCATGACAGTTCAGTCAAAAGCGCTGTGCTCCCCAGCCTCGACGAAGATTCTTCTTTTCCCGACTACGCAAGGCTTTCTTGTTACTCATCGACAGCCTCGTTGACAAGCCCTTTGGCCTTTGTGCCCAGTCACTCCTTATCTAATACCTATACACCTTAATACTACCCGCTTCACTCGCTCAGCGGAAACTACTACAAACTTCTCCACCTAAACAAAACAAGTCTCAAGATGAAGGCTGGTATCGTCGCGGCCGCCCTTGTTGGGTCTGTCGCTGCTTCTCAGCACAACCGCCACAATGGCTTCCACATGCGTCGTGGTGGATACGCGGCCGATGAGGTCTGCACGGTTTACACTACCGTCTACGTAACTGGATGTATGTGCCATGGTAGTTCGATCGCAAGGCCGTCAGACGGAGCTTAGCGGGAGAACAATGTTGAGAGACAAAGCATTTCACTAACATGTCTCAGTGCCCCCTATGGCTGCCAACAGCACCATGGCTGTCCCGCCTACCGCACCGGAGACCTCCACCACTTGCACCGAGTCGTCTTCCGTCTACCTCCCCGGCGTCCCGGCTTCTAGCGCTGTTGTACCCACGCCCTCCACCCCGGCTGCGGTCACTTCGTCTGCGCCCGTGGTTCCTGCAGTGCCTGCTTCATCCAGCCCTGCCTACCCAGCTGTGCCCGCGTCTTCGAGCCCTGCCTATCCAGCAGTTCCCGAGTCCTCCAAGCCCGTGGTTCCAGCTGTTCCAGCGTCTTCAGTACCTGTGGTTCCCGCCGTCCCGGCTTCGTCGACCTCCTGCACTGAGGAGGAGCACAAGCCCACCACTGAGGCCTCCAAGCCCTCCACCTCTGGACCTGCCTACCCGGCCGTGCCAGTGTCTTCAGGCCCGGCCTACCCCGCCGTCCCGGCTTCTTCCAAGCCCGTGGTCCCAGCTGTCCCAGCTTCCTCCATGCCTGTTGTGCCTGTTGTCCCAGCTTCGTCGATCCCGGTCGTCCCAGCTGTCCCGGCATCCTCCACCTCCTGCACTGAGGAGGAGCAAAAGCCCACCACTGAGGCCTCCAAGCCCTCCACCTCTGGACCTGCCTACCCGGCCGTGCCAGTATCTTCAGCCCCAGCCTACCCAGCTGTGCCAGTGTCTTCGGCCCCGGCCTACCCAGCTGTGCCAGCTTCATCCAAGCCCGCGGTTCCAGCTGTCCCGGCCTCCTCCAAGCCCGCAGTCCCAGCAGTCCCCGCTTCCTCCAAGCCCGCATACCCCGCTGTTCCCAGCGTTGAGCTCCCATCGTTCACTCCCGCAGTCCCCACCTCTTCCAAGCCTGTTGCTGCTAAGCCCACCCCCAGCAGCTCCAAGCCCTCTGGATCCAAGCCTACTGGTGGCAGCTACGACAACACCGGCCACATCGTAACCAACGGTGACAAGTGGTCCATGACCTACACTCCCTACGCCGAGAACGGTGACTGCAAGACCGCCGACGCAGTTGCCGCTGACATCAAGAAGATTGCCGAGCTTGGCTTCACCACCATCCGCTCCTACAGCACTGACTGCGGTGTCTTTGAGCACGTCGTCCCCGCCTGCCAGGAGCACGGCATCAAGATCATCTACGGTATCTTCCTAGAGGCCGGCGGTAAGGCTGGCAAGGGTCCTTTCTCCGACTACGCCAACGAGCAGCTCAAGACCATTACCGACAACGCCCCCAAGGACTCTGTCGCCATGGTTATTGTCGGAAACGAGTGCATGTTCAATAACAACTGCCAGGCTGAGGAACTTGGTGCCTACATCGACTATGTCCGCAACGAGTTCCACTCATGCGGTTTCCCCACTGACATCGCCTTCACCACTGCCGAGCCCGTCGGCACCTGGGAGGAGAAGGGTGCTGCTCTCTGCTCGCACATTGATGTTTTCTGCGCCCAGATCCACCCCTTCTTCACTGCCACTGTTTCCGCCTCAAAGGCGGGTGAGTTTGTCGCTCAGCAGCTCGAGCAGGCCGCCAAGGTCTGCCCTGAAGCTGCTGCCCGCGGCAAGTACGTCTCCGAGACTGGCTGGCCCAGCGCTGGCAACCCCAACGGCGATGCCATTCCTAGCGTTGAGGACCAGAAGATTGCCATCAAGAGCATCATCGAGAAGGTCGGCTCCGAGGTCTGCCTCATGGGTCTCGTTGATGACACGTGGAAGGCTCCCGGTACCTTTGGTGTTGAGCAGCACTGGGGCTGTGTCGAGGCGCTCGAGGCTATGTAAGCCCGCACACCCATGAACCTTTTAGTCAAATGCGAGGTCGAGTTTTCTTGGTCAATATAAAACTTAAAACTTTTTCCCTCTGTTGTACAATGTCGGATTATTTCATGTGTGTGTGTCTGTGTTTATGCTTACTACTTAACAACCGTATGTTTTACTACATGTCCATAGTGTGTAAGGTTAGCGTGGAGGTTAGTTTTTAGTGTTTAATCTCTCAACAATGCAACATCTGCTGTCATCTTACAGCAAATTCAAATCTTCACATCGGCTCTGTTGCCGGTGAAATATTAGTCTCGGTGGGGGTTTGAGTCTTTTTTAATCTGCGATGGTACGGCTCGGAGATTAGACGACATGGTTGGGGTTGGCAGAATCTGAATCTAACATAAATCCATCTTGGCGAACGAACTGTTATGGGAGAAAAAAAAATCGAGTTGAGAAAAAAGAGAGTTGGGTAAACTTGCTCTGGATGTCTGGGTAGTAGGTTTGCTCAAAGAACGCTTATTGTCATTTGGGTCTAGAACGGAGGAATTGGCTTATGTAATGACGTGTTATTTGCGAACGGGAGATCGTCAGGGCATCGACGGATTACTTCTCTCCCCAACCGACCGCACTAGCTCCGAGCCCCGCGATCATGGTACCACGGGCGCGTCCCCGCCGTCGACCCATCACCATTGCAACGGTGCTCGGTACAGCCTCGCTCATCCTTCCCACAGTCACCATCCTTCGCCTCTACGTCGTCTCGCAATTCCCCGTCTACACGTTCCTCTATGCCAGCGCTATCAGCGGCATCACCTTCCTCTTCTATGGTTATGATAAGATGCAAGCCCGGAATCTAGAGTGGAGAGTCAGGGAAACCACGTTGCATACTTTAGCACTTGTAGGAGGATGGCCTGGGGCGCTGGCAGGTATGCATTACTTCCAGCACAAAACGAAAAAGACGCGTTTCCAGGTAATGTTCTGGGCCATTGTGTTGGGCTGGGAGGGTGTATGGTGGGGTGTTTGGAATGGTAGTGTATGGATGGCATGAGTGCTGAAAAATATACATGGACTGTTGTAGTTCGTTGAAGAGAAAAAAAGGGTTTCATTACAAAAAAGTCGTGACGGTAGTTAGGGAAGAGTAGGAACCGCTGCAGTGGTATACAAGGAGAAGTCTGTCAGAGTTGACACGAAACGAAAAAAAAAGCCTCTACCATACATCAGCTCCCCGTTCAGATGCCCCAGACTACCATCCTATCACCGCAGTCTCACTTGGCTTTCTTCTGAATCTTTTGCTGCGCCGTCTCTTTAGTGTTGCCCATCATGGTCGAGACACGCTCAAGCGCCGCCTTGGGATAACTCTGCACGACGTCCCAGTCTACTTGGTCCGCAACGCTCTTGGACAAGTTCGTCGCCGAATCCCAGGTCTGGGTCGCCACACGAGCTGTACAAAGAAGAGACATTAGCGGCCAGTAAGAGGGCTGGTGAGTCTGTCTGCAGATTCACCCGCTTGCTCTCCAATGGGGTTCTGCATGGCACCACCCGCGAAGTTGCTGATGCCCTTCTTCAGGTTCTTGACGTCTTCTTGGTCGGAGGAGGGAATCTTGTTGATGGAGTCTGAGGGGCGTCAGTATTGGCCGGGCATTGTTTGTGAGGGCAGCAGTGAGCATGGCGGACGCACCTTTGGCCATGTAGGACATTTTGTTCTCTCCCATGGTCTTGAGAGCCTGCTTCTCCATCTTGCGCTTCATCTCTGGCGAGATACCGAAGAGGTAGAAATAGCCAGCGGCCAAGGCTACTAACCCTGCGAGGATGGTGAAGATGCCGATAGCCATGGTCGAGGTGTGGTAAGTGGACGTTTGTGTAAAGTGTTTGCGGTGGATTGATAGTCGTAGTGGTGCTTGCAGAGAAGGGTTTGCAGAATTCAAGTGATGCCGTGGTATGGTCGTGTGTGAATCAAGGCCCGGATTATGTAGGCGGAGCAGGCATGACGTAGCAAGCACATATGGATGCAAACATGTAAACGTGCAAACTTTCCAGCCTTGCGCCTGCGATGACACAAGACGGCTTCCTTCCTTCTTGGCACCCATGGTTCCTTACATGTTTTTCGCTCTTCTCCGGGTGTCTATGCTGTACTGTAGATGCATGCATAAGCCATCTATCGACGATGCGAAACGACTGTGCGAAACATGGCGGACGGCGCGTTGATGCCTCGTGTGTCTGAACGACCGCCGTCACTGCCGCCTGTCTGTGCCTGACACACACTGTCAGACACAATCCATGCAGCGCCTCTCACTGCATTGTTGTCATTATCGCAACAGCAAGGGATTACTCATCTCCCCTTTTATCTTTGTTCGGCCTTACAGGCATGGCGACGAGAAATGGGTTGGGAAGTGCGCAACTAGTGCTTGGCTGCGCCCCAAACGACACCCGCAAGCCGCAGGCCGCAAGCCGCAAGCCGCGAGGCGGACACGACCCTCGAATGCGAATGCGCCTGCCCCACAGCCAGCCCTGGTGCGACTCCTGCTCTTTCTAGGCCGGTACACCCTTGTTGCTGACCCGATAGAATTGTGTGGCCTCCTCTTCACGACATTCCTTCTCGACTCCATCTATCCTCCTACCGAAGCATTGCCATCTGACGCGCGATTCCTCTACCCCTCACCCACCCCCACCACAACCAGCTGAACGCGCGCTTGACAGGCACCTGGAATCTCACACCCTCAGCCTGAATACAAGAAACAAGCTTACTGCAGTCTTACCACTGCAACCCGGCTGCCCATCATGAGTTGGTTTCCCCTCGTTTCCGTGCCCCGCGATTTCTCGTACTGACAATCTTTGTCCAGTGACCAACATGCTCAACAAGCTGCACGGCCAGCCCGAAAGCTACGATCGCAAGTTCGTACTCTCGTGCCCCGTCCATGTGGACCCATGCTGATTGAGCCAATCGCAGATCTCGATACCGCTTTGGAAAGACATTGGGCGCTGGCACATACGGTATCGTCAGGGAAGCTGACTGTCCCGAGGGCAAGGTGGCTGTCAAGATCATCCTGAAGAAGAATGTGCGCGGAAACGAGCAGATGGTCTATGATGAGCTGGAGATGCTGCAGCGCATGAAGCACCCGCACATTGTCAAGTTTCACGACTGGTTCGAATCAAGAGTAGGCAAAGATTTGCTGCCAGTCATGGGCCTGTGGGAGCTAACAAGTGCCAGGACAAGTACTACATTGTGACTCAACTGGCGACTGGTGGAGAGCTGTTTGACCGCATTTGCGAAAAGGGAAAGTTCACGGAAAAGGACGCTGCTGAGACGATCCGTCAAGTGCTCGATGCAGTCAACTACCTCCACGAAAACAACGTGGTCCACAGAGGCATAAGCCCCCCCCCCCCCAATACTCGCCTGAGATTCACAGCAGCTAATTGCTAGACAGATCTCAAACCAGAGAACCTCCTATACCTCACACGCGACGCAAACTCCTCCCTCGTACTTGCGGATTTCGGCATCGCCAAGATGCTCGACTCGAAGAGCGAAGTCTTGACCACCATGGCTGGCTCGTTCGGATATGCTGCTCCTGAGGTTATGCTAAAAAAAGGCCATGGCAAGCCCGTTGACATGTGGTCCATGGGCGTCATTACATACACACTTCTGTGCGGATACTCGCCGTTCCGGTCAGAGAACCTTGCAGACCTGATCGAGGAATGCAAGAATGGCCGCGTCATTTTTCACGAGCGATACTGGAAGGAAGTGAGCCCCGAGGCCAAGGAGTTCATCAAGAAGCTACTAGAGCCCGACCCAAACAAGCGACCCACAAGTCAAGTAAGTAGGACGACTGGTTTGCTGGCTTGGCACTAACAGGATCAGGATGCCCTCAAGCACGTGTGGCTTAGTGGAAGCACTGCCACGGACCACAACTTGGTGCCTGAGATCAAAGCATATGCGGCCAAGGCCCGTCTCAGGCGTGGTATTGAGCTCGTCAAGCTTGCGAATCGCATTGAAGCGCTAAAGATGCAAGAGGACGAGGAAGAAGCCGTTCCCGGAGAGGCGGACGTGCCGGCCAATGCTCGCGAAGCCGCAGGCGAGGCCATTGCGAAACCC
>Ga0265797_10003558_pt1 | contig 24783 bp, 18 predicted proteins | sample P2T30metagenome_FD_192433 | JGI IMG/M metagenome (GOLD analysis project Ga0265797, IMG submission 192433) | Plant litter microbial communities from East Loma Ridge, Irvine, California - P2 T30 | ecosystem: Environmental > Terrestrial > Plant litter > Unclassified | place: USA: California... | reverse complement strand
GTGCTGGAGCCGGGCGGGGCCGTGCTCAACTTCCCCGGCAACTACACCGACTACCGCGACTACCTGGCCGAGCGCGAAACCGAAGCCGCCCTCGAAGCCGAGGAAAAAGCCGCCAAGGCCGCCCGCGCCGCTGCCAAAACGGCCGTGGCTAGCCCCGCTCCCACCCCGGTAGCCGCTGCCCCCCCCAAGCGCCGCGCCTCCTTCGCCGAGAAGAAGGAGTTTGAACAATTGGAAAAGGACATTGCCGCGCTCGAAAAAGAAAAGGAGCAGCTCGTGGCTAACCTCGCCACTGGCGAAGGCTCGCGCCAGGACCTCATGGCCTGGCCCGCCCGCCTGCAAGCCGTTGACAAAGAACTGGATGCCAAAGGCGAACGCTGGCTGGAGCTGAGCGACTTCATGTAGCCTGCTCCCCTTTTGCGACCGTGAGGCCGCCGCTCGGCACTAGAGCGGCGGCCTTTCTTTTTGCGGCGCGCCACCTGGCGGGCGCTGGCTAAGCCAGTACCACACTTTCCTTTCTGAAACCTCAACTGCGGTTTTTCGGTTAGTGCGGCTTGCGGTTGTGCCTTTAGCGGGTGCGACCGACGCTTTGTTTCCTATGGCCGACCAAGTTATTTTTTCGCAGCCTTACGGCACCGTGCTGGTCGATGCCAGCGTGCCGTGCGTTATCACGCAGTGGCACGCCTTTGCCAACGCCACCGAGTTTGTGGCCATGCAAGGCGCTGCCCTTGAGTATTTTGAGGCGCACTCCACGCCCGCGCAGCCCTGGGGCTGGGTGGGCGATGTGCGCCAGATGAGCGCCATCCCTGACAAGGCCCAGCACTGGCTGCTGCACGATTTCAACCCCCGCGCCATTGCGGCGGGCCTGCGCGAGGTGAGCGTGGTGCTGGCTACGTCCATCTTTGGCCAACTCGCCACCCAGCGCTACGCCCAGGAAACCCGCCGCACCCACGGCCCCGAGGAGCTGCACACCAGCTTCTTTGACTCGCTCGATGCGGCCAAAGAAGGCGCCCGCCGTTCATTGGCTGCGCCAAAACACTAGTCAAGAGACCATTTCAGCTAAAAAAGGAACGTCATGCTGAGCTTGCCGAAGTATCTCGCGCGCATCGTTGGGTAATGGCCCTGACGGTGCGCGCGAGATGCTTCGGCAAGCCCAGCATGACGTTCTCTTTGTATTAAAACGTGCTGGCTAAGCCTCAATCGCTTAGGCTTTCCAGAGCTCGTGCTCCTGGCCTTTGCTGGTGGTGAGGATGAAGCGGGGCGGGTTGGCGCGCAGCACGAGGCGCACGCGACCGGGGTATTTTTCGGAGTCAATCCACACGCCATCATCCTTCTGGGGCTTGTCGGCGGCGGGCAGGTAGGCGGTGGGCAGCAGCACGTCGGTATCGGATTTGAGTTCGAGGTGCACTTTCTCCAGGGCGGCTTCGAGGTCGGGGCCGAAGTCGTCGTTGAAGTCGTCTTCGAGGTCGTGAAGGGCTTCCTCCACGTCGTCGTAGCGCGCATCGTCATAGGTGAGCGTTTGCAGCTCGGCTTTCTTCTCAATCAGGGCCACGAGGGCGTTGTTCAGTTCGGCGGCGTTCATCGGGGCAGGCAGGGGAAAGACTACGGAAGGTGGATGCGCTACAAATTTGCGCATGAAACGGCAAACGGCCCCGCCAACCCCGGCCTGCGCCCGGCCGTTAAGGCCGCCATGTCGTTGTCTCTTGCCCTGGCCGGCGCGGCGCTGCTGGCCCTGCTTTTCTTTTTTTACCGCTACCTCACCGCCGATTCGCGGCGGCAGCAGGCGGCGCTGGCTGCGCCCTTCCCAGTGGCGTGGCGCACTTTATTAACTGAGAACGTAGCCTTTTATAATGGTCTCGAAGCTGCCGACAAAACGCGCTTTGAGCAGGCTATGCAGCTGTTTCTGGCCCGTACGCGCCTCACGGGCATCCAAACCGAAGTCGATGACCTCACGCGGGTACTCACGGCGGCGGCGGCCGTTATTCCGGTGTTTGGCTTTCCGGGCTGGGAATACCCGACCCTGCACGAGGTGCTGATAGTGCCCGACGCGTGGCAGCTCGAAACCCGCGCCGACCAGGAGGTAAAGTCGTTGGAAGGCACGCTGCTGGGCTCGGTCCAACGCTTCCAAACCAGCCAGTACATGCGCCTCTCGCGGGCGGCGCTCGTGCAGGGCTTCGCCGATGCCGAGGACCGGCGCAACGTGGGCGTGCATGAGTTTGCCCACCTCGTGGACGAGGCCGATGGCCAGATTGATGGCATTCCCGCCACTGGCCTGCCGCCCGCCCTGCGCCGCCCCTGGGCCGAGGTGATGCAGCGCGAGCTAGCCGCCATCCGGGCCGGCCAGTCCGATATCGACCCCTACGCGGGCACTAATGAGGCCGAGTTTTTCGCGGTAGTGAACGAGTATTTCTTCGAGCGACCCGAAAAATTGCAAGAGCACCACCCCGAGCTGTTCGACCTGCTCACGCAGGCCCTGCACCAAAATCCCGAGCAAACCCTGACCGCCCACGGCGCCCACCTCGACCCGCGCCAGTGGCTGCGCCAGCTGCGCGCCAAGAAGAAAGTGCTGGGCCGCAACTCGCCCTGCCCTTGCGGCAGCGGCAAGAAATATAAGGACTGCCATTTGGCCAGTACGTAGCATTGCGATACAGGAGTAATATTGCACGCAAATTGGGCAGCTAGTGCCTGGTTGCCACCCTTTACGCTCCTGTACTTTGCGTACTTATACTTATTGGCTTTTACTATTGACAGGCTTGCTGGCGAGTAGCCTGCCTAGTGCCGCGCAGGGCGTTTACTATGTGCCGGCGCCCAGGGCCCAGGCCAGCCTCCCCGCAGGACCCGCCTACGTGGCCCGCCTGGTGGATGCTCGGCGGCAGCGCACCAGCATTGGCTGGGTGATGGCCAGCGGCTCGCCGCTACACAAGCCAGTTATGTTTCACGAAGGGCTATTGGCTACGCTGCGCCCTTTTCTGGCGCGCTACGCGCCGGGCCAGCCCGGTGCCGTGCCCCTGGTAATGCGGCTGACTGGCCTGGAAGTCGCCGAGCGCCCTGACCGCTACAGCGAGGCCGCGCTGGCGGGCCTGACCGCCGATTTTTATGCCCCGCAGCCCGACAGCAGCTACCGACTGGTGGCGCACTTTGCGCAGGTGCGGGAGCACTCGGCGGTTGCCCTTGTAGGCGATGCTACCGGCCGGCACGCCGCCAACGTGGGCGAATTGCTGCTCGCCGCCGCCGCCCAGAGCCGCGACGTAGCGCACTGGCTCAGCAGTGGCCCCAGCTATCCGGCCGCCTACGTGCTGGCCACCGAGCCCCACCCGACCGAAGCCCTGCCGGTGCTCGTGCCAGCCATTTTGCCCCGGGCGGGCTATTATCATAGTCTGACTGACTTTTGGAATAACCAGCCCGCCGAGCCGGGCCAGCCTACCGTGGAAGCCCGCCCTTACCAGGGCAGCGAGTGGGCGGGCGAGCAAGAGGTAAAGCCCTACCGCCTCAACGCGGCCGGCAAGCTGGCGCTGGCTGCCGATGTGTGGGGCTTTTGCGATGGCCAGCACTACTACATGCGGCGCGAACAGGCCTTTTATCAATTGCGACAGCACGGGCAGGACTTCGTTTTTTACGGACGCATTGGCCAAGACCCGCAGTTTCGGGCGGCAACGGCCAGCCGGTCGATGGCCGGCGCCCTCGTTGGGGGGATGACGGGCGCGGCACTGGCTAATGTTGCCGCCGGCCTGACCGAGAACCGGGCGCTCTTTACCCTGAGCCTGCTTACCGGCAACGTCAGTCTGGACCAGCCCAGCCAGAATACCAGCGACGTAACGGCCCGCCCCACGCACCTGTTTGTCTACCGCCCGCGCAGTGCCAAGGGCGCGCCGGTGCGCATCCGCCTGGCGGCCGGGCAGCCCGCGCAAGAGCTGGCGGCCGGCGACTTTTTGACCTTCGAGCCAGCCAGCGACCAGCCGGTGCAGGTGTACTTAGTGCCCACTACCGGCCCCGAGGTGAGCGTGGTAGTCACCCCTACCGCCGAAATCCCCACCTACCTCGAATGCCGCCCCGCCGAGGGCACGCCGCTTCGCCAGGTAAAGGACGACGCGGGCGCGGCCGCCGTGACGCGGCTGGTGAGGTAGCCCGCAGAGGAATTAAACCAGTTCCACGGCCGGGTCCCAGTACAGCTTTTTGAAATCGACCACCACATCTTCTGCCACCCGCACGCCCTCGGCTTCCAGGCGCTCCTGCATGGCGGTGGGCGTGGGGAAGTGGTGCCGGCCGGTGAGCTGCCCCAGCCGGTTGACGACGCGGTGGGCGGGCACGGGCGCGTCCTTTTTTAGGGTAATGGCATCCAGGTTGGCCGCCATGAGGGCGTAGCCCACGGCCCGCGAGCCGTGCTTGGCCCCGAGGTAGTGGGCAATGGCGCCGTAGCTCGTGACGCGGCCCGGCGGCACGAGGCGCACTACCTCGTGCACGTCGGCAAAGTAGTTGCGCTCGGGCGCGGGGCCAGCCGGGCTGGCGGCGGGAGGGACAGGTTTTTTCATGGAGTGAAATTACGGGCCAAGGCCAGCCCGCGGCGCAACCCCGGCCGGGCGGACGCGTCCTTGCGCCCAGCGCGCTGAACCCGAAATTGGCGCTCGCTGTTATTCGACCTTCGGCCGGCCCAGTGGCATTCTACCGTGCTAGCGGCTGATTTTCAAGCTATTCTTCGTATGCGCTTTTTTTCTGCGGCCTTGCCTGCTAAGTCCCTCGCGGGCACGGCTCCGCTCCTGCTGGCCGGTGCGCTGGCCCTGCTAGCCGGCTGCCACGCCAAAACCGATGAGGCCAAGGGTGGCAGTAAGGACAAAGACGGTAAAAAAAACAGTGGCCCCGCCCTGGTTGACGTGCTCATCGCCCGGCCTTCGTCGGTCAGCGATTCGGTGGAGGCCAACGGCACGGTGGTGGCCAACGACTTTGTGGAGCTGCACCCCGAGGTGAGCGGCCGCCTCACAGCCCTCAATGTGCAGGAAGGCCAGCGGGTAGCCAAGGGCACCATCATCGCCCGCGTCAACGACGCCGACCTGCGCGCCCAACTCCAGAAAACCAACGCCGTGCTGCGCGTGGCCAACCTATCGGTGAGCCGCCTGGAAAAGCTGCTGAAGGTGCAGGGCGTGAACCAGGCCGACTACGACTTGGCCGTGAGCCAGGTAGCCAGCGGCCAGGCCGACGCTGCTTACACCCAGGCGCTCATCGCCAAAACCGTGGTGCGGGCACCCTTCACCGGCGTGCTGGGCCTGCGCCAGGTGAGCCCCGGTGCCTACGTGACGCCTACCACTATCATCGCCACCTTGCAGGCCGACGACAAGCTAAAAGTCGATTTTACCCTGCCCGAAGCCTATAACGCCCTCGTGCAGCCCGGCGCCAGAGTAACCGTGAACCTGGCTGGCAACCCGCCGCGCCGCTACCAGGCCACCGTGCAGGCCCTCGAAAGCCAGGTCAACCAAACTACCCGCAACCTCACCGTGCGCGCCCTGCTGCCGGCCGGCGCGCAGGTGAGCCCCGGCTCGTTTGCCCGGGTGCAGGTGCCCACCGGCGCGGCCAAGCGCAGCGTGCTGCTGCCCACCAACGCCATCATGCCCGGCGATAAATCGGACCAGGTGGTAGTGGTGAAAAATGGTAAGGCCAAAATGCAGGATGTGAAAACCGGCGACCGCCAAAACGACCAGATTGCCGTGGTGAGCGGCTTGGCCACCGGCGACTCGGTGGTGACCAACGGGGTGCTGTTTACCCAGCCCGGCAAGCCGGTGAAGGTGAGGAATGTGAAATGACAGATATCAATTATCAGTCATCAGTTATCAACTCGTGGACCTTTTTGCTTGCTACAGCAGCGGACTACAGCCGATAATCGATTGACTAATACGTGATGCTGACCGAGTGACAACTGATGACTGCTAACTGATAACTGACCACGTGAACATATCCGAGCTATCTCTTAAGCGGCCCGTGCTAGCCACGGTGTTCAACCTACTGCTCCTGCTGTTTGGGGGGGTGGGGTTTTCGTTTTTGGCCCTGCGCGACTACCCGGCCATCGACCCACCGATTATCAGCGTGAGCACCTCCTACACGGGGGCCAATGCCGACGTAATTGAGAACCAGATAACCGAGCCGCTCGAAAAGCAGATTAACGGTATTCCCGGCATCAAGTCCATCACCTCCAGCTCGTCGCTGGGGAGCAGCAACATCACGGTCGAGTTTAACCTCGACGTGGATTTGGAGGCCGCCGCCTCCGACGTGCGCGACAAGGTGGGCCAGGGCGTGCGCTCGCTGCCGCAGGATATCGACGCGCCCCCGGTGGTGGCCAAGTCGGACGCCAACTCCGACAACATCCTGATTCTGGCCGTGCAAAGCCGCACCAAGAGCCTGATGGACCTGAGCGACTTTGCGGAAAACAACTTGCAGCAGCGCTTCCAGACCATCGACGGCGTGTCGGCCATCAACATCTTCGGGCAGCAGCGCTACGCCATGCGCCTCTGGCTCGACCCGGCCAAGATGGACGCCTTTCAGGTGTCGTTTACCAACGTGCAGCAGGCCCTCAACGCGGAGAACGTGGAGGTGCCGGCCGGCAAAATCTACGGCGGCCAAACCGAGCTGACCATCCGCACGATGGCGCGCTTCACCACGGAGGCGCAGTTTCGCAACCTCATTTTGCGGGAGGACAAAAGCGGCATCGTGCGCCTCGGCGACGTAGCCCGCGTGGTGCTCGGCCCCGAAAACTACGAGCAGGCCTGGAAAGTCAACGGCGCCTACGCCGTGGGCCTGGCCGTGGTGCCCCAGCCGGGCTCCAACTACGTGGCCATCGCCGACGAATTCAACAAGCGCCTGGCCGAGGTGCAGAAGGAAAACAAGTCGGATATCCAGATGCGGATACTGACCGATAACACCAAAATTGTCCGCAACTCGATTGAGGAAGTGGAGGAAACGCTGATTATCTCCTTCGGGCTGGTCGTCGTCGTGATTTTCTTCTTCTTCCGCAACTGGCTCACGGCGCTGCGCCCGCTCATCGACATTCCGATTTCGCTGATTGCCACGTTTTTCGTGATGTATTTGGCGGGCTTCACCATCAATATTCTGACCCTGCTGGGCATCGTGCTGGCCACCGGCCTGGTGGTGGACGACGGCATTGTGGTGACGGAGAACATCTTCCGCAAGCTGGAGGAAGGCATGGACATCAAGCGGGCGGCGCTGGAGGGCAGCAAGGAGATTTTCTTCGCCGTTATCTCGACTTCGCTTACGCTGGCGGTGGTGTTTTTGCCGGTAATTTTCCTGCAAGGCTTTACCGGGCGCTTGTTCCGCGAGTTTGGGGTGGTAGTGGCGGGCGCGGTGCTGATTTCGGCCTTCGTGTCGCTCACTATCACGCCGGTACTCAACGTGGTGCTGCACCGCGAAAACAAGAATAAAGAAGGCAGCGGCCACGGCAAGTTTTACGACATGACCGAGCCATTTTTCCAGGGCATGGAAAGCTGGTACGGCCGCGTCGTGGGCGGCTTTCTGAAGGTGCGCAGCCTGGCTTGGGTGGTGGTGGCGGCCTGCGCGGGCCTCATCTACTTCATCGGCAAGGGCATCCCGACCGAGCTGGCCCCGCTCGAAGACCGCAGCAGCGTGCGCCTCACCCTGACCGGGCCGGAGGGCATGAGCTTCAGCTCAATGGAGAAAGTGGCCAGCCAGGTATCGAGCTTCGTGAGCGACTCGGTGCCCGAAAACGACTTCGTATTTGCCCGCACGCCGGCTGGCGGCAGCGCCAACAGCGCGCAGGTGCGCGTGGGCCTGGTGCCGCCCGATGAGCGCAAGCGCTCGCAGGACGACATCGCCAAGTACCTCACCAAGAAGACCAAGCGCTTCAACGACGCCCGCATTTTCGTGGTGCAGGAGCAGACCATCGCCGTGGGCTCGGGCGCTAAGAGCAGCGTGCCGGTGCAGTTTGTGCTGCAAAACACCGACCTGGAAAAGATTAAAACCGCGCTGCCCCAGTTTCTGGCCGCCGCCCGGCAAGACCCCACATTTCAGAACGTGGACGCCAACCTCAAATTCAACAAGCCCGAGGTGCAGTTGACCTTCGACCGCCTGAAAATCCGCGACCTGGGCCTAACTACGCAGGACGTGGTAGCGGCCGTGCAGGGCGCGTTTGGCGGGCGGCGCATGGCGTATTTCCTGCTCAATGGCCGGCAATACCAGGTAATCGGGCAGGTGGACCGCAATTCGCGCAGCGCCCCCAACGACATCAGCCGCCTCTACGTCACCAACAGCCGGGGCGAGAGCATCCCGCTCTCGTCGGTGGTGCATCAGGTCGAAAACTCCAACCCCAGCACCCTCTACCACTTCAACCGCCTGAAGGCCGCCACGCTCTCGGCGCAGCTGGCCGAAGGCAAAACGGTGGGCGACGGCGTGCGGGCCATGCAGGCCATTGCCGACAAAACGCTGGATGCCAGCTTCTCGACGGAGCTAACCGGCTCGTCGCGCGACTTTGCCGAAAGCTCGGGCAACACGGCCTTCGCCTTTATGCTAGCACTCGTGCTCATCTACCTGCTGCTGGCCGCCCAGTTTGAGAGCTTCCGCGACCCGCTCACCATCCTCATCACAGTGCCGCTGGCTTTGGCCGGCGCGCTGCTCAGCCTGTGGCTAATGGGCCAGACGCTCAATATCTTCTCGCAAATCGGGATGATTATGCTCATCGGCCTTGTGACGAAAAACGGTATTCTCATCGTGGAATTTGCCAACCACCAGCGCGATGCCGGCCTGCCCCTGCGCGAGGCCGTGCGCCTGGCGGCCCAGCAGCGCCTGCGCCCCATTTTGATGACCTCGCTAGCTACGGCATTGGGCGCCCTGCCCATTGCGCTAAGCCTGGGCGCCGCCTCCACCAGCCGCAAGCCGCTCGGCACGGTTATCGTGGGCGGCATCCTGTTCTCCCTGATTTTGACGCTATTGGTGATTCCGGCCGTGTATACGTTCATCGGTAAGGAGCGCAAGCCGGACGCTGACGCCGAAGTTATTCCGGCTCACGAGCCGGCTGAGGTAGCCGCCTAACATATTGCTTGCCTGGGGGAACCTCACCCCTGCGCTGCCTTCGTAGTTGTTCCGTTTTCAATGAAACCACTGTTTATTGGCCTTGCGCTGCTTAGCTACAGCACTGCCAGCCTGGCCCAAACGCCTACCCCCGCCGTGCCGCCGCCCGCCACGGTAGCGGCCGATGCGCAGGCGCCCGTGCTCACGCTGCACGACGCCCTGCAAACGGCCCTCAAAAACAGCCTTGATATTCAGATTGGCCAAAACGCCGTGGAAGTGCAGCGGCTGCAAAACACGCTGGGCTTTGCGGGCGGCCTGCCTACGGTGGGGCTAAATGCCAGCAACAACGTGGTGATTAACAACACCCGCCAGCAGTTTAACGTGGGCGACCCGCGCACCGCGACCGGCGCCCGCTCCACGCAGTACACGGCGGGGCTGGCCGGCAACTACCTGCTCTACAATGGCGGCTACGTGGTGGCCAACCGCAAGCGCCTGAATGAGTTGCAACAGCTCAGCGAGTTTCAGCTTAACTCGACGGTGCAGAATATTTTGGCCGACGCCAGCCTCAAATACTACGCCGTGGTGCAGCAGCAGCGCTACATCCGCACGCTGGAGGCCTCGGTTGAGGTGTCGCGCCAGAAGCTGCGCCTCATCGACGCCCGGCAGGCGGTGGGCCTGGCCAATAATGCCGACCGCTTTCAGGCCCAGCTCGACCTCAACGCTCAGCTCCAGACCCAGCAGCAGCAGGCGCTGGCCGCCCAGCAGGCTAAGGCTGACCTGCTCCGCGCCCTCACCCTGGACCTGGCCACCCCCATCGCCGTGAGCGACACCATCCCCGTGGACCGCTCGCTACGCTGGGACGACCTCCAGGCGTCTCTGCAACGCAACCCCGACCTGCTGGCCGCCGACCGCCAGGTGCGCGTGAATGAGCTGCTGGTGCGCCTGGCCCAGGCCAACCGCTACCCGGCCCTGAGCCTAAACGCGGGCACCAACTACAACCGCGCCCAAAATGCGGTCGGCAACACGCTCTTCAACCAAAGCTATGGCCCCTACGGCGGCCTGGGCATCACGCTGCCCATCTACGCGGGCGGGGTAAACAAGCGATTAGTGGAAGTGGCCCGCGTGAACACCAAAACGGCTGAGCTTCAGCGCACCGCCGTGCAGCAAAACAACCTCGTGAACGCCCGCAAAGCCTGGCTGGCCTATGAGCAGACGCTGGCCCTGGTCGATACCGCCGAGCAGAACTACACCACCGCCCGCAAGCTCCTCAAGCTCATTCAAATGCGCCTCGATGCGGGCATCGCCACGCTCGTCGATGTGCGCATTGCCCAGCAGAGCTTCGAGGATGCCGGCTACCGCCTCGTCACGTATCGCTACAACGCCAAGTCGGCCGAGATTACGCTACGGCAGCTCGCGGCGCTGATTACGCCGTAAGGGCGTTAGCGGCTGACTTAATGGCTACTCCGGATGGCTAAGCCCAAAAGCCAACGAAAAGCCCGTCTGTCCTGCTGAGCTTGCGAAACTTCTTATCGCGCCAGAACAAGTCGTTAGGCGGAGATAAGATGCTTCGCAAGCTCAGCAGGACAGACGGGCTTTTAGTTGGCTTTTGGATTAGACCTTACAGAGCCACTTAGAATTTTGCCTGGCCCTGATTATTGCGCGCTGCCTCGTCGCGGTTGAGCTTGGTGAGGAACGAGCGCGTGACGGGCGTTTCGCTCTCGTAGCCTTTACGGCGCTCATTGGCGGCATCGCTTTCGCCCGCGGCGGGCAGGGCGCGGTTTACCCAGGCCAGCACATCGACTACAGTACCGGGCGCGATACCGTGGAGGGTCGCTAGCATTTTAGCGGGCAACGAGAGGATAAGCTCGCCATCGCCACGCCGGGCAGCGTTCCAGATGCGGCGGGCCGCATCCTCGGCGCTCATGGTGAAGCCCGGCAGGGCGTCGGCCACGCTAAACCAGGCGTATTCCTTCTCGTGGTTGCCCTTGACATCCACGTTCTGGGCGCTGCCGGTGCGTAGCAGGCCCGGGCATACGGTAGTGACGTAGATACCGTGCTGATTAAGCTCAGCGCGGAAGCCTTCGGACAAGCCCACCAGCGCAAACTTGCTGGCACTGTAGGCCGTGAGGTGCGGAATGGCCACCTTGCCCCCCAGCGAAGAGATATTGATAATGCGTCCCTCGCCCCGCTGGCGCATGCCCGGCAGCACCGCCTGCATAGCGTGAAACGGCGCCCAGAAGTGCGTGTTCATGGCATCCTCGAAGTCGCGGGTATCCATGTTTTCCAGCGGCCCGCCGATGATGATACCGGCGTTGTTGATGAGCACGTCGATGCCCCCCAGCCGGCTTTCGACCTCCGTTATCAGGCTGTGCACGTCGGCGGCATCGGTGAGGTCGCGGGAGAGGGCCAGCACGGTGCTTTCGCTGCCACCGTAGCGCAGCAGGTCCTGGCGGGCGCGGGCCAGCTCCTGCTCGTCGCGGGCGCAGATGGCCACGCGAGCCCCCTCGGCCACGGCGCGACGGGCCAGCACCAGTCCCAGCCCACGCGAGCCGCCGGTAATGAGCACGGTGCGCCCCGCCAGCTCGTACGAGCCGCGCCGATTGCGCCAAACGGTAGTAGCCAGGGCAGCCAGCCCCAGGCCGGTAGCCCAAAGCCAGGAAGAAGTGCGGGAAGTTGGTTTCATGCTCTGCTGTATGGATTTGGGCCGGAAAGGTTACGTTAGCCTTCCTCAACTGAAAACGGCTGCGGCGGCGCGCAGCATGCGCACCGCCGCAGCCGTTGCAGGCGCTAGCTGGGGCTCTGCTACGCGCCCAGCTTTTCCTGGAAGAAAGCCAGCGTGAACGCCCACGCTTCGGCGGCGGCGTCCTTATTATAGCTCGGGCGCTCGTCGCAGTTGAAGCCGTGGTCGGCGTAGGAGATAACGGTGTTGATGTAGGGCTTGCCGGTGGCATCCACGGCGTCGATTACCGTCTGGATGTTCTCCTTCGAGATGTGCTGGTCGAGGCCACCCCAGAAGAACAGGTGCGGCGCGTGCAGGTCCTTCGCCATCGCGGTGCGGGTGTGCAGGCCGCCGCCGTAGTACGACACGGCCGCTTGCAGGGGCAGCGCGGCATTGGCCACGAAGGCCACCTGCCCGCCCAGGCAAAAGCCGATGGCGCCGATTTTATCCGTTTGCACGTTGGGCTGGGTTAGCAGCCAGTCGTAGGCGGCCTGCGAATCTTGCTGCAAGCCCTCGGGCGTGATGGCACCGTAGTGCGGCATGGCCTGCGTGGCAAATTCGGCGTACGGAATTTCGAGGCCCGGCGCGGCGGTGCGGTGAAATAGCTCGGGTGCCACCACCACGTAGCCCGCAGCGGCCAGGCGGTCGGCCACGCTGCGGATGTGGCCATTCACACCAAATGCTTCCTGAAAAAGGATGATGCCGGGGGCGCTGGCGGTGTTTTGGGGCTGGGCTACGTAGGCGTGCATGCTGGTGCCATCGGCCACGGGCAGCACGAGCGAGTTGGGGGTACTCATAAGAAGGAGGGGAAACTGGGCTAGGGATACGGGCCGGAAACAAGGCGGCGGAAGCCGATGTTTTCACCCGTCGATTCTTGTTTTTCTATTCCGCTAGCTTATGCCTACCTCCCCCACCCTGCGCTTGAGCGTACTCGACCAGTCGCCGGTGCGGCCCGGTGCCACCGCCCGCCAGGCCCTGCAAGAAACCACGCAGCTCGCCCAGCTGGCCGACCGCCTTGGCTACACCCGCTTTTGGGTGAGCGAGCACCACAATACCACCACCCTGGCCGGCTCGGCCCCCGAGGTGCTGCTGGCCCACCTCGCGACGCACACCAGCCGCATCCGGCTGGGCTCGGGCGGCGTGATGCTGCCGCACTACTCGCCACTGAAGGTGGCCGAAAATTTCAAGGTGCTCGAAGCCCTGCACCCCGGCCGCATCGACTTGGGGATGGGCCGCGCCCCCGGCGCCGACCGCCTCACGGCCTACGCCCTCAACCCCAGCAACAAGTTTGCGGAGGAAGCTTTTATCGAGCAGCTGATTGACCTGCAAGCTTACCTGCGCGACGAGCGCACGCCCGAAACCATCCACGAGCGGGTGCAGGCCATTCCTCAAATCGATACCCAGCCGGCGCTGTGGCTGCTCAGCAGCAGCGGGCAGAGCGGGCTGTTTGCGGCGCAGCTGGGCATGGCGTTTTCGTTTGCGCAGTTCATCAACCCCAGCGGCGGGCCGGCGGCGGTGCGGGCCTACCGGCAGCAGTTCCGACCCTCGCCCGAGCTAGCCGCGCCGGTGGCCAACGTGGCGCTGTTCGTGCTCTGCGCCGATACCGAGGACAAGGCCAGCGCCCTGGCCAAGGCCATGTACATTCAGCTGCTGCGCTTCGACCAGGGCCTGCGCGGCCCCTACCCCACCGCCGCCGAAACGGCCGCTTACGTCTTCAGCCCCGAGGAGCAAGCGCGGCTGGCCTACCACAAGGGACGCGTGGTGAGCGGCACGCCCGCGCAGCTGCGCCCGCACCTCACCCGCATCGCCGCCGCTTATGAAGTTGATGAGTTGAGCATCGTCTCCATAACTGCCGATTTTGGCGACCGCCTGCGCTCGTATGAGCTGCTAGCCGAGGCTTTTGAATTAAGCTCTGCTACTTCGCTTGCCGAGGAAGTTTCGTTACTTGCCTGAACCCTGTTAACCTGTTTGATTTTATTCTAAATAAAAAAGCCTCTTTACCGGGGCTTTTTTATTTATACAATTTCCTTTGATACAGTTTCTTATCTAGCAAATTTCAGCCTACTATTCATCTTATCTTCATAAAGCCATCCGCGACCTATTTGGAACGCTTCTAAACTCATTCGCACCTTTGCAGTAAGTTGAACGATTCTAAATAAGACCATGCGCCACCTTTCCACCCTTCTTCTGCTCACTAGTGTTACGTTGCCGGTTGCCAGCCAGGCGCAGGCGCCCGGCACGCCGGCGGTGGCCAGCCGCTCGCACCAGCGCACCGGTACCATCCGGGGCGTTATCCGCACCAGCGATGGCAAGCCGGCGGCCTTTGTGAGCGTGGGCATTCCGAAGTCGGGCAAGGGAGCGAATACGGCCGAGGACGGCTCGTTTCAGATTACGGGTGTGGAGCCGGGCACGCACGAGCTACAAGTATCGTACGTGGGTTTGCAGCCCCAGCGCCAGACGGTTACCATCGTAGCGGGCGAAACTACGAAAGCTGATTTTGCCCTGACTGAGAGCGCCGCCCAGCTGAGCGAGGTGGTGGTGACGGGCGGCACGGCCGTCATCAACCGGCCGGCCACGGCCAGCAAGGCCGACATTGCGCCCCTCGATATGCCGCAGAGCATCGGGGTGGTGAGCAGCACGGTTATTGCCGACCAGCAGATAAATCGCCTCGGCGATGCGCTGCGCAACGTGAGCGGCGTGTCGCTGACCCAGCAGCGCGGCGGCGTGGCCGAAACGTTTTCGGCCCGGGGCTCCAGCATCGGCGTGGCTGGCTCGGGCGGCAGCATCTTCAAAAACGGCCTGCTTTCCAACACCCAGGGCTTTCCCGATGCCAGCACCCTGGAGTCGGTGGAGGTGCTGAAGGGCGCGGCGGCGCTGCTGTACGGCAACGTGTCGGGCGGCCTGATTATCAACACCGTTACCAAGAAGCCGCGCTACAACTGGGGCGGCTCGGTGGAGATGCGGGCGGGCAGCAACAACTTCTACAAGCCGATTATCGACGTGTACGGGCCGCTGACCAAAAACCTGGCCTTCCGGGTAGTGGGCACCTATGAGAACGCCAAGAGCTACCGCGACGTGGTGCAGTCGAAGCGCCTGTTTGTGAACCCCTCGCTGATGTACAAATTTGGCGAAAATACCGACCTACTGGTGCAGGGCGATTACCTGCGCTCCGACATCACGCCCGATGCCGGGGTGGGTATCATCAACCAGAACGTGGATGCCCGCCTGCCGGATGGCATTTCGCGCGCCAACTTCATCAATGCACGCTGGGCCTATAACGTGACCGACCAGGCCAGCGCCTCGGCCGTACTCAACCACCGCTTCTCGGACCAGTGGCGCATCAACGCCATTGCCGGCCTCATGGATACCCGCGTGCATGGCCTCGGGGTGGCCGTGCCCAACGGCAACATCGCCACCAACGGCGACTGGGGCCGCAACCTGAGCGGCGTGCAAACAGCTGAGCGCGACTACAATGGGCAGTTGAACCTGAACGGCAAGTTTGAAACCGGCCCCCTCACCCACCAGCTTTTGGTGGGCGCCGATGCCCTGCGCATCGTCACCAACAACGCGTCGAGCTACGCTTACCAGGATTTGAACGGCCGCCCCGCAACATCGCGGACAACCAACGGCATTACTTATAACTACGACCTTATCAACATCATCGACCGCACCAAGTACGCGGAGCGCACCGATGCGGCCACCTACAACGTGACGGGCTATACCGTGGCACCTTCCTACCGGTTTGGCGGCTACATCCAGGACCTGATTACCATCACGCCCATGTTCAAGGTGCTGGGCGGCGTGCGCTACTCGTACCAGAACGTGCTGCAAACCAAGCTTACCAACAACCTGACGGGCGTAGAAACCCTGGGCGCGGTGGCCGATAAGTCGGATAAAGCGTGGTCGCCGAAGGGGGCGGTGATTTTCCAGCCCCTACCTACGCTCTCCTTCTACGCTAGCTACGCCAACAACTTCATTACCAACGCCGGCCTGCTCAACACGAACCTGGAGCCACTGCGGCCTTCGTACGTGAACCAGTACGAGGCGGGCGTGAAGACCGAGCTGTTTGGTAGTCGCCTGTTTGCCAACGCCGCCGTGTACCGCTACCGCAACAGCAACCTGGCCCAAACCACCTTTACCCTGGCCGACGGCTCGGCCACAACCCTCACCACGGTGCGTGAACTGAGCGGCGAAACCACCAGCGACGGCGTGGACCTGGACGTGAGCGGCAACCTCTCGCAGGACTTTTACTTCAACGTGGGCTACGCCTACAACTACGCCCGCTTCACCCACACCACGGGCGTAGTCGGCACCCAGATTGAGGGCGAGCGCCTCACCAACAACCCGGCCCACACCGCCAACGGCTCCGTGTTCTACACCTTCAGCCAGCCCGGCGTGCGCGGCATCAAGGTGGGGGCATCAGCCTTCTACACCGGCCAGCGTCTGGGCGGCAACAACAACGCCGTGCTCGACCCTATCACCTTGCAGCCTACCCTGGCCAATGGCTCGGCCAACCCCCGGTACGTGCCCTATTTCAGCCGCACCATTGCCCTGGCGGGCTACACCACCATCGACCTGTCGGTGGGCTACACCTACAGCCACTACTCCATCCTGGCTAAGGTTTCCAACATCACCAACTCGCTCAGCTACCTGGTGCACGACCGCTACAGCATTAACCCCATCGCGCCACGCCAGTTCATGACTACGGTAGCCTACCGGTTCTAAGTCTGCGCTTTACTCAACAGAAAAAGCCTTCCGCTACGGTAGCGGAAGGCTTTTTTTATATTGACTGAGGCTAGCCAGCCGCTAGCGCAGCGCCTGCCAGGTTTCCCAGCCCAGCTTGAGAATAAATGCGCTCACGACCACCAAAAACAGCACCCGCACGAAGCCCGTGCCGCGCCGCAGAGCCAGCCGCGCCCCCAGCGAGGAGCCCAGCACGTTGCAAACGGCCATCGGCAGGGCGTAGTAATACAGCACCTGCCCGGTTGAAACGAAGAAGGCCAGCCCGGTAATATTGGTGGCAATGTTCACCACCTTCGCCGAGGCCGAGGCCGCCAGAAAGTCGTAGCCAAACAGCCCCACGAACGCAAACAGCAGCAGGCTGCCCGTGCCCGGCCCAAAGAAACCGTCGTAAAACCCGATGCTGGCCCCCAGCGCCGCGCCCGTCCACAGTTCGCGGCGGCCGTGCAGGCGCGGCGCGTGCAGGCTGCCAAAATCCTTACGCCAGAAGGTGTAGGCGGCCATCAGCACTAGCAGGGCCAGCACCAGCGGCCGCGCCTGCTCTTTGTGGAGGCCACTCACGGCCCGCGCCCCCAGCAGCGCAAAGCAGCCGGCTACCACCGCCGCCACGGCCACCGTACGCCAATTAATAGCTACGCCGCTCAGGCCTTTCAAGTACCGAAAAGCCGAGGCCGAGGTGCCCGCCAGGCTAGCCACCTTGCCCGTACCCAGCACCGTGGGCACCGGCACCTCGGGCAATAAGAGTAGCAGGGCCGGTAGCTGAATGAGGCCCCCGCCGCCCACCATGCCATCGATGAGGCCGGCCAGTAGCGAAGCCGCGCAAAGGAGTGGAAGGGTAAAAGAGGGGTCGCTAAGAGCCATATTTTAGGAAGGAAGAAACACAACAGAACGTCATGCTGAGCCTGCCGAAGCATCTCGCTCGCGCCGCCAGGATTAACAACCCAGATGGCGCGAGCGAGATGCTTCGGCAGGTTCAGCATGACGTTCTTTCTTCTTTTAACCAGTGCTTAAAACGGCGGCTCCTCGCCAAAGCTGTTGCTCTTCGGGAAGGGTACCGGCGCGGGGGCCGCGTCGTTCATGCGTGAGCCCAGCCGGATGGTATTGGGCGCACCAAAGCCGCCGCCCGGCGCGGGCCCGCCGGCCGGCTCCGAGTCGAAGCTGCTGGTCGGGAACGAGTTGGAGGAGAAGGCCGGCGCGCCGCCGAAGCCGCCCGCGTCGCCGCCCCCATCGAAGCCATCGAGGTCGGCAAACTTGGTGAAGCGGCCAATGAACTTGAGCTGCACCGTTTCGAGCGAGCCGTTTCGGTGCTTGGCAATGATGACCTCGCCCATGCCCTGGGTGGGGTTGCCCATTTCGTCCTCGGTAATCTTGTAGTACTCAGGGCGGTACAGGAAGATAACCATGTCGGCATCCTGCTCGATAGAGCCCGATTCACGCAGGTCACTGAGCTGGGGCTTCTTGTCGCCGCCGCGGGTTTCTACTGAGCGTGAGAGCTGCGACAGGGCAATAACCGGGATGTTGAGCTCCTTAGCAATGCCCTTGAGCGCCCGCGAGATGCTGGCAATCTCCTGCTCGCGGTTGCCGCCCGGCCGGCCGGCTTCGCCCCCGCTCATCAGCTGCAAGTAGTCGATGATGATGAGTTGAATATCGTGCTGCGACTTGAGGCGGCGGCACTTGGCCCGTAGCTCACGGATGCTGAGCGCGGGCGTGTCGTCGATAAAAATCGGGGCCGACGACAGCGCCGAAATCTTGTGGTTGAGTTGCGCCCACTCGTAGTCGGCGAGGTTGCCTTTCTTGATTTTCTCGGAATCAAGCTCCGCCTCAGCCGAAATGAGACGGTTAACGAGCTGGAGCGACGACATTTCGAGCGAGAAAATGGCAACTGGCTTCTTAAAGTCCACGGCCGCGTTGCGCATGGCCGACACCACGAAGGCGGTGTTATGCGTCACGGTGCAGTCGGCAAGCAGGAACAGGTGGTTGCCATCAATCTCGAAGCCATAGTAGTCGTCTTCCTTGTCAAATTCGACCGCGATGCCCGTCATCCGCCAGTCCACGGGCGATGCCCAGGGGTTGGCTTTTTTGCGCGCCACACGCACCGGAATCTTGTCCACGTCGCCGTAGAAGCGCACGCGCCACACCTCGCTCTCATAGCCAATTTTGCTGATAACGGCGCGCTTCTTCGTCAGTGCCGTGCGGAAGCCTAGCGAGTCGCACAAGAACTTAACCTGGCGGGCTAGGCCCTCATTTTTCCGGGTAATCTCGTAGCCGTTGCTCACCACGTTGAGGTGGCCATCGGAGTCGATGAGGCCCGCCAGCAGGCGCAGGCGGTACTCAGTCGAGTTGACCAGATACTGCTGCGGGATATGCTTGTTGTGCAGCACCCCCAGCTGGCGCAGCTCGTCCTGCACCGAGTATTCGGCGATATTGCCACCCTGCCGGCCCCGCGTGATACCGTAGCTGTTGCAGCGGTTGGCCACCACGCCGGTGGTCACCTGCATGCCTATCTCCTCGGCATATTCGTGCAGGTAATCAATAATTTCGGTATCCTGGCCCGTGATGCGGCAGTTGCCGCTAGCCCCATCGCCGAGCCACACGCCCAGGAAATAAGGGTCGAGCGGCACAGCTTTCTCAGCAAACTCCACGGCTACTTTATAGCCCTTGTAGTTCGACTGAAACTTGGGTCCTTTCGCTAGCCAGTCGCGCACTTCAATGTTGAGTACGTCGCCGTGGCAATGCGGGCCTTCGTTGCGCGAGCGCTTGAGGGAGAGGATGTGACTCTCGTTCACGCGGTAGTCGTCGCCCTTCTTCTGGCGCACCCAGTACATGTTTTCGCGGCCGCGGGCCAGGCTTAGCACCCGGCGCGGCGTCGAGTCATCGCCCATCAGCAGGTCGCCCACGCGCACGTCTTCCACGTTGCGCAGCGTGCCGTCGAATAATACCACTTTAGTACCCTTAGCCAAGCACTTGCCCATACCCGGCCTAGCCGCAATAATCACGAGGTCAGAGGGTTGCCAGCCACTCGTAACGCGGTCGAGGGCTGAGAAGCCGGTGGGCACCCCGGTGAGGCCGTCCTTCTGATGCTTCTTTTCTTCCAGCTCCTTGATGGCCTTCACCATCAAGTCCTGCATCGAATCGACACCTTTGCGCATGTTGTCTTCCGACACCTGGAAGATGTTTTTCTCCGTGGCGTCGAGCAGCTCGAATACGTCGGTGGTTTCCTCGTAGGCGTCGCGCAGGATGTCGGTGGCCGTGCGAATAAGCTCGCGCTTAATGGCCGCCTCCAGTATCACCCGGGCATGGGCCTCAATGTTGGCCGCCGAGTTGATGTGCATGGTGAGGCCCGCCACGTAGCCCACCCCGCCGGCCGCCTCCAACTCACCCATCTCGCGCAGCTCCTGCACCACGGTAAGCTGGTCGATGGGCTCCGACTTATCAAACAAGTTGCTGATGGCCTTGTAGATGCGCTGGTGGCCATCCTTGTAAAAGCTGTGCGCTTTCAGGATATCGACTACCGTAGTGAGGGCATCTTTCTCCAGCATGAGAGCGCCGAGCACGGCCGCTTCCATTTCGAGGCGCTGGGGCGGCAGCTTACCGGTGGGCGACATGGGCACGGGCGCCCGCCCACCCCGCCCGCCCTGAAAGGCGGCAACGGCGCGGGCTGCGGATTGCTTGAGGCGGTCGTCCATACGGTCAGTCATCAGGGAAAGCGGGGCAAAAGGCGGTTAACAGAGCAGGTACCGCCTTGGGGTAAAAGCGACCGGGCAACTGCATGCCCGAACTAACAAAGCTAACCAATAAGTGCCCGAAAAGAAAGGTAACCTCCGCCATCGGCGCGGCCAGGCGGCCCCGCCCGAGCGCAGGCCAGGCCGTACTTTCGCCCCCGCCAATGGGCTGGCGGCGGGTGGCTTAGCCCCTGCTTCAGCCGGGCAGTGTGGCCTGTTCAGGACCGCGCTACCCGCCACTTTTCTGCCTTAAGATTCTCATAAAAAACGCTTTGGAACAGATTCACCTCATTGCCGTGGGCGGCAGCATCATGCACAACCTGGCGCTGGCGCTGCACCGGCGCGGGGCTCAGGTCACGGGCTCCGACGACGAGATTTTTGAGCCCGCCCGCACGCGGCTGGCTACGGCCGGCATTTTGCCTGCGGCCGAGGGCTGGTTTCCCGAAAAGATTCACGCCGGCCTGTCGGCCGTAATTGTGGGCATGCACGCCCGGCCCGACAACCCCGAGCTGGCCCGCGCCCAGGAGCTGGGGCTCAAAATCTACTCCTTCCCCGAATATATTTACGAGGCCAGCAAGGACAAGCAACGGGTCGTAATCGGCGGCTCGCACGGCAAAACGAGCATCACGGCCTGCATTCTGCACGTGCTGCGCTACCACGGGCGGCAGTTTGACTATGCGGTGGGCGCGCAGCTGGCGGGCTTCGACCTGATGGTGCAGCTCACGGACGACGCACCGATTATCATCATCGAGGGCGACGAGTACCTGTCGTCGCCGGTGGATAGGCGGCCTAAGTTTCACCTCTACCAGCACCACATCGGGGTGATTTCGGGCATCAGCTGGGACCACATCAACGTGTTTCCGACCGAGGAAATCTACCGCGAGCAGTTCGAGATTTTTGCCCGCCAAACGCCCAAGGCCGGCGTGCTCATCTACGACCGCGACGATGAGCAGACCCAGCTCGTAGCCGTGCCCAGCAGCCCCGACGTGACGTACGTGGGCTACGGCCCGCACGAGCATGTTATCCGCAACGGCCAGACGTTTTTGATTACCAAAAAGGACGAAGAAGTGCCCATCCAGGTGTTTGGCGAGCACAACCTGCGCAACATCTCGGCAGCTAAGGAAGTGTGCAAGCAGCTGGGCATCAAGGGCAAAGATTTTTACAAAGCGGTGGCGACCTTCAAGGGCGCGGCGCGGCGGCTGGAGCTGGTGCAGGCCGGCGCTACGTCGGTGGTGTACAAGGACTTTGCCCACGCGCCCAGCAAGCTGCGCGCCACAGCCACGGCCTTTAAGCAGCAGTTTCCCGAGCGCCGGCTGGTGGCTTGCCTGGAGTTGCACACCTTTAGCTCGCTTAACCCGGCCTTTTTGCCGCAGTACGCGCACTGCTTCGACGCGCCCGACGTGGCCGTGGTGTACTTCAACCCCCACGTACTGGCGCACAAGCGCCTGCCCCCGCTGGCTGCCGAAGCCGTGCAGCAGGCGTTTCAACGACCCGATTTGCAGGTCTTTACCGACAGTAAAGCCTTAGCCGACTTCCTGCATGCCCAGCAGTGGGCCGATACCAACCTGCTGCTAATGACCTCGGGCACCTTCGACGGCCTCGACCTGGCGGCGCTGGCCCGCGAGGTAACGGCGTGATGCCCTAGCCTGGCCCCCCGGCCCTATCGGCTGCCTGCCAGGGCAGCCCCCACAACGCCCTGCGGTGCTCCCGCAGGGCGTTGCTGCGTTAGGGCACCAGCGAGCGGCCGCCACCCCGCCCTGGGCTGCGGCGACCAGTGCGGCTTGGTAGCTCCGGCGCTCATGCGCGCCTAGCCGCCTGAGCTCCACCCCAATTGGCACTTCCCAACCGGGTGTTGGTACCGCGCAACGGCCCGTTGAGCCTCGCCGCTTGGTATCACTTCCAAACAAGTATAGTTTCGAGCTTATTTTCCTCCGCCCATGCCCCGACCCCATCTGCTGCTCCCGGCCGCCCTGCTGGCCCTGACCCTGGCCCGCCCCGCCCGGGCCCAGCAAGCCCCGCCCGACTCGGCCCGTCATTACACCCACCAGCTGGGCCTGACGGCCAGCCCCGCCTTCGGCAACCTCTTCTCCGCTCACCGGGTCCTGCCCCTGGGCCTGCTCTACAAGTACCAGCACCAGCCCGGCCGCGCCTGGCGCGCCCGCCTCACCGGCTACTTCTCCCGCCACGATACGGCCTCGGCCGGGGGCGCGTTCTACATCCAGCAACAGGGGCCGACGGCCCGGGTGTGGGAGCTCAACGCCTTCCTGGGCTACGAGTGGCAACACCAGCTGGGCCGCCGCTGGCAATGGCACTACGGCCTGGAAGCCGGCGGCGGCTACCGCCACGAGCACCGCGATTATACTAATAGTTCCTATGACCCGATTGGTGTTGTTGGGGCCGGTCCCTATACAACTACAGATGTTGGCTTCCGCGACCTTGCCCGCTGGCAGGTGCAGGGCCGGGGCTTCGCGGGACTGAGCTACGCCCTGACCTCGCGGATAAGTCTGTTTGCCGAAACGGCCGTGGCAGTGAGCTACCGGCACCAGAAAAGCTGGGGCAGCTACACCTCCAGCATCGATAACCCTAATTATGATGTATCGCCTGGCGGGGTATATCGCGACTTAGTAGTCAATACCTGGCGCCTGACCTACTTCCCGGTGCAGGTATTAGGCTTGTCAGTTTGTTTTTAGCCCCTTTCACCTTTTTCCCAATTTACTTCATGAAAAACATTTTTCTCTACCTGTTGCTGGCTTGCGCCATGGTGCCGCGCTTGGCGCAGGCACAAGCTATTGGCGCTACACCCACTGGTGATGCATGCCCCAACAAGGACTACACGTACACTTACGGCGGCTCAGCCCTAGGGTGCAGTTGGGTGGTGAAAGGCTCCTACACGCTCGTTTCGGGCGGTGGAGCCAATAGCACATCCATCACCGTGCGCTGGAAAGACGTGCCCACCGACGCCACCAGCAACCCTACCTCTGTCGCCTTGAGTTGCGGCACTAGCGGTACCACGACCCGGGACGTCTTCGTCAGTTCCATCAGCGGCAAGACGCCGACCCCGCTCACGGTGAACGGCAACCCCGTAGGCGCCCAACTAGAGCTGCCCTTCGGAGACAATTCCCCCCTCACCCTGAAAGTGCCCCTGCTCGAACTCCCCCAAAGCACCGCGAACGCCGTCCCCCTCTACGCCCTGACCGGCGGCGCATAGCGGGGTTGAGCCCAGCGACAGCCTCCCTTTTTTTGCCTGTCACCATCTGGTAATTCTTATACCCAACCCTTCTAATCTGAACTCACTCCCTACCCAATCGGCCACCTTCACACTCTTTTCTTACACCAACATTTATCTTTTCTATTTTTTTCTATCCATTACGCGTGCATCTTTGCCTGCACCAGCTACTTAGCGCAATTCCTTTATCTCCCTTTTTTCTTTTTCCATGCCCCGACCCTATCTGCTGTTCCCGGCCGCCCTGCTGGCCCTGACCCTGGCCCGCCCCGCCCTGGCCCAGCAAGCCCCGCCCGACTCGGCCCGCTTCTATGCCCACAAACTGGGCCTGACGGCCAGCCCCGCCTTCAGCAACCTCTTCTCCGCTCACCGCGTGCTGCCCCTGGGCCTGCTCTACAAATACCAGCCCCGGCCCCACCGCGCCTGGCGCGCCCGCCTCACCGGCTACTTCTCCCGCCACGACACGGCCTCAGCCGGCGGTGCCCGGTTTTTGTCCGATACCAACAAAGGGGCAGATGCCCGGGTGTGGGAGGTTAATCTTTTCGTGGGCTATGAATGGCAGCATCGCCTGGGCCGCCGCTGGCTGCTCACCTATGGCCTAGAGGCTGGCCCCGGCTACCGTAGCGAGCATCGGGCTTTCAGCACATCATATTATTATCCATCCGGAGCGGCTGGCCCATATACTTATACGGAAACTGGCTCACGCTACTTATACCGCTGGCAAGTGCAAGGGCGGGGCCTCATGGGACTGAACTATACCCTGACTTCGCGAGTGAGTCTTTTCGCCGAAACAGCTATTGTATTGACTTACAACCACCAGAAAAACAACGGCAATTACAAGTCTTTTATTGATAACCCTAACTACTCTTATACACCAGGTGGAATCTATAGTAATATAATAAATAGCTCAATAAGACCTGACTATTATCCTGTTCAAGTACTAGGGCTGGCCGCTTGCTTTTAATCTTTCATCTTTTTCTTACTTTTCATGAAGAACGTAATCTCACTTTTTTTACTCCTCGCCTGTGTCATTTGTCTCGTATTCAGTGAATGCACAAGGTATTAACGCTTCATCTTCAGGTGATGTGTGTCCTAAAAAGGACTACACTTATACTTATAACGGCGCGGCCAGTGGGTGCAGTTGGGTGGTGAAAGGCTCCTACACACTCATCTCGGGAGGCGGGGCCGGGAGTGCTTCCATCACCGTGCGCTGGCAGGACGTACCCACCGACGCCACCAGCAACCCTACTTCCATTGGGCTCAACTGTACTACCGGGGGGCCACCTCCATTATCTGTCTTAGTCAGCTCCATCAGCGCCAAGACGCCGACCCCGCTCACGGTGAACGGCAACCCCGTA
>Ga0265797_10003557_pt1 | contig 24784 bp, 23 predicted proteins | sample P2T30metagenome_FD_192433 | JGI IMG/M metagenome (GOLD analysis project Ga0265797, IMG submission 192433) | Plant litter microbial communities from East Loma Ridge, Irvine, California - P2 T30 | ecosystem: Environmental > Terrestrial > Plant litter > Unclassified | place: USA: California... | reverse complement strand
TATCTTCGTTGAAAGTCACGGTGATTGTGAGTGAGTACCCCTTCCACTCTTTTCTTGTCCACCACGCCACTTCCACTTGCGACCCTATGATGAACAAAACTTTATCAAGCTCAACAGTCAGAATACAAGAATGTTGATACTCCTTCTTCAACCCTCTGAGGGTCGCATTTGAATCCTTCGCCTCGTACTCCAAAAGGTCATTAAACTGATATGATAGTATCATAGTCTGCGTGGACATTACAGCTCCGGAGGAAATCTATCAGTATTTCTACTATAGTCTGGACGTGCATATTTCTACTTCATGCATGTTATGCCTAATGCTAAATCTACCTCTACTTCTACTTCTTCTTGTTCTTTCGTTTCCTAGCTGTCCCATTCTCGGGCAGACCAACAGGTCCATCCATCCAACTGTCGTCCTCTTCCTGCACTGGGATGGATTCTTTTTCGCCTTCACCCTGATCTCCAGCGGTCAGATTCCCTGTTGCCTCGGCAGCTTTGGCTTTTGCCTCTTCCCGGACTCGCTGGGCAGCTTCGGAGGGTGGTTCTATCGTATCATCTTTGATATCTTTGTCTTCGGCCCGATCTACGAATGACCAAAGTAGCGGGAATTCTCCTCTCAGGAGAGCAAATAGTAGAGGTCCGAGAACTACCATCAGCTGTCATCTCGACATTGCGGACGGAAGAGAGAGAACTCACTACAAGCAGGGCTGAGATATAGTAAAGCCGGCTGAGCCCTTCCAAAGTAACTCATGATCCACATGCATCCCCCTAGGCCAAACACATAACTTGCCATTCCAACCAAGAAATACGATCGATTGAATTTCGATTTATTCGTTACTTCCTCGTCAGGGTTGAATTTAGCGTATCGCCATAAATCGAATCTGAGGCATAAGGAGATCATAAGACCTGGGATAACGATATCGCCTAGACCGAGGAGGGCGAAATCGGATGATGAACCTGATCGAGGAGCGAGGAGTTTGATGGGAGCGTCGAGAGATGTTGCTACATCTACCATTACTGGTGTACCGAATACCTAGTTGTCAGCTTTTTCTCTCCGGGCAATGGATTGGGATAGCTTACCCAGAAGATATCGTAGACGAGAAGAGCGGATAGGAGGACGATAGCAGTGAGGAACGAATCCAATTTAAGTAAACCCAATGTCGAAGTGGCGAGACAGAGAGCGATTAGGTTGGAGAGAAGGTAATGCCTCTGGAGGGGGATGTAGAGTAACGGAGCGCCAATCGCAATGGGGAGAACAGCGAGGGAAACTAGGGATATACGAGAATGGTAGACCTCTGGCCATTAGGTGGATTCCTGGTTCAGAAGGGGACAAGTGCACGCACGCTTGAAAGAGTTGGATATACGAATATGGTAGTATGAGGGCTTGTAGCCTAGTTTGCTGGTGAACCAATTGGCGATACTACCCAATGTCTACCTATCAGCCGTATCCTGCGCTCTGGGCGATTGAGCTTACATCTTGGATTGCGAACATTCCCGCTCCGGAGACTAGATGTCAGCTCTTTATTTCCAAAAGGTATCGCTAGACATACAATAAATCCCCAGGACTAAATTAATCCATTCCTTGCCCGCATACTTGATAATCAACCACATTCCCAATAATGCTACACTTCCAAAGATCGGTATTATAAGCGTATCAGCCCAAGTCAGGACTTCATCCATTGCATTCTCATCATCATGTGCCTCATCCTCATCTGGATCTGGTATCGATTGTTTAGTCTTCAGTCGAGCTGCTCGGAGACGTTTTGTAGATTCTGGAGTCTGGCTGTCAGCGCGATCTCGAAACTCTTTCGCTTACTTACCTTGAGAGACTTAAATGATCCGAGGACTAATGGGATGGTTGCCTGCACTAATAGAGAGGCATATGCCCGGATAGCCTCTGCTGATTGTGCCATACTTTATATGCAGTACGGGTGAATTATGGTCAGATGGGTTAAGGTTGCGTGGAGGCGGAGTTGCACGTGGATATGGAAGAAATGTGGCGCTATGACTTTTGTCGATCATGAGTCAACTGGTCTGTGCATTATTCCTCGGTGCTGATTGAGGTTGTTGATTGCAAAGACAACGTAACTAGGACGTCTCGAGCAAGTACCTCAAAAGTCTCAGTCACTTGCCAGTACTTTCGAACACCACTCGAGTAACTCTTTACGGGGGCCGGGGTAAACCCTGTTTCAAGATCATCACCAAAGCGCCCGAGAACAGCTATGACGGGGACCTTACCTGAGGGAAAGGGGGGATGTCAATGCGGCTCAAAGGATCCTTTGATCGGGATAAAGGAGGTTTAGCCGGGAGGATGCTCCTGAGTATCTGAGAAACGGAGACGCCCTTTCGGCTGAACAGAAAGTTTCGAGGGCGTCACTGGTGGTTCGGAGAACGTGTTGCCGTTCCCGATGTGGGCTGTTGCGTTACGACATCATCGATCATCCTCTCAAGGTAATAAGAGGGTCTGTGCAATGCTTATATGAGCGTCTGCCTGGCTGTTCGTTGACTACAGTACCTTCCTTTCCACCTCAACACACACCTAACTCACCCCTGGTCCTGATCAAGATGGCCACTAGTACCTCATTACACCCTTACTTTCTCTCACCTCACCTCGCAGCAGCACGACATACCTTCGGAGACGGCGATACTAAGTTTCCCCATCCGCCTTCTTCCCCACCCGAGCTTCCTTTCAATTTTTTCGACCATGCCTTGAACTGTGTTTTCCTCGATTTCCTGAATTTCAATTCACCCTTTCCCTTTACCATTCGTCATTAAACGGTCAACTGCCGCTTGACCCTCTTTTCTCTCCCTCCTTACCTCCCTTCCTTTTTGTCTATTCACCTCTCATCTGAAAATTTGTAAACTGTACGCTGTACACTGTACTGTATACTTTGACAACAATACAGTCATCCGACTCATCGTATAGAAGCAAACCAATATCCTTCCGTCCGGCAGTCTCGGATCTGCTCCGCACTAGATTTTCCACGAACAAAAGGATCGAAATAACAGAAGATCGATCATGTTGTCATAGCTTGGAAAGGTGACAAGCGGTGACTGTCTTTGGAAAAAGACAATAACGTCAAACGCGAAGCTGTGTTGTGTGGTGTGTTGATCTCACCTGTGATTCGTGAGTCAGCTTCTTCCTATTTTTAACAACCTTAATCCCCTTCTTGCCATTTTCTGTGATGGTAGAATCCGCTTCCTCGTTCCTCGAGTGACTCAACCCCTTATTGTTTGACCTGTGTATGGGCAGCTGACGGTTGAGTCAGCTCAGAGTGGGGGACGGTGCCGATTCCCGTATAAGATCGACTGGAATCGAGTGACTACCATTTTTATCCCATCCTCCATCGCATAGCTCATCTTTCGATTGTCATACTGAATTCAAGAAGACACAATGCAATGCCTACAGCTTACTATGGATTTCATCCTCTCTCTTCGTCACTGGAATCCACATGTAAGTCCTGCCTTACCCGGTTCACGACAGCAACTGACGCGAAGCCCGAGGCTGAACCACTCCTACCCTCTGAAGATGACCATTATTTCCCACCTCCCGACACAATCGTGACTGTGCCTAGACGACGACCGCAACCTCTCACATCCAATACTGTCCGCTCTTCCACTTCTTCCCTCGCTCATGAAGCTGGTCGAAGTCCATCTGTCGCTCGTGTATCCTTGGAGCGACTTAAGCGGAACGAAACCATCTCTTCCACTTTCTCTGGGTGAGTACAGTATCAATGCATTCTTTTCAGTCAAGCTAATGATCAGCCGGATGAGACCTCTTCGAACCAGTCAACCACCTACCCCCAACACCGCTCACTCCCGACAGTTCCCCGTCATACAAAGGTCCACCTCATCCACTTCAAATCCTCTGCCCAAGTTACGATTACCAATGCCCCCCTTCCCATTTTCTACCCTCACTACTCAACACTCCGCCCACGAAGCCGAGAGAGAAGGTGCCAAAACACAACCACTTCCTACCCCTGTTCTCACCCGGCCAGCCAATCCGGTACCAATGGCTCGCTCCGTATCCGAACCACAGGGTATATCCGATATGAACCAATTCGCCGCTCATCAGATTGCAAGAGGTCGATCTGGAGGTATATCAGTCGATAGAGGTCGAATGAATCGTCCTAGAGCAGCAACGGGATCAGTGACTGCGGCGGAACGACTTGCCAACCTTTCCATCCCACTTGTATCTGGAGAGACCAGACGAGGAAGGAGTCCAGGTCCTCGATCTGCCGGACTGGGTTCGGGTAGACCATCTCCCCTGGGTCTGAATCCTCGACCTCTACTCCCCGCTCGAGCGATCTCGAATGATCTCCTCAATGCCGCAGATGTGCCAACCGATGTCGACCAGGAGTCGACCGATGGCGAGATAGTCGAACCGGTACTTGCGCCATCTCAAATCGAGGTAGCAGAGGAGGAAGGTGTAGTGAGGCGGGATCTAGGTTTGAGGGGTATTTTCCCGAATCGAAGAGGTCAACGAAGAGGAAGACCAGGTAGAGGCAGAGCCACTAGCTAGAGAATTGATTCGTACATATATAGATTGTTTTGGGCATTTAAGGGTTTTAGGTCAACATTCAAATCACGTACTGTATCCTGTTTGATGATGATATTACGACATGCATGGTCTCGAGTCTGAGTGTACTGTACATAGTCCATGATCTGGAAGTTGCGGCTCAACGGCGACGAGGTCGTGATGATTCAGAGGATTCGAGCTCATCTTCCCCTTCTCCATATTGCGTTTCAGGGACGATTTCTCGTCGGCTATTTGACCTCGAATCAGCATTCCATGTAGGCTACGATCAATCACGATTCCAGGTCCTCATATAGACACTCACCCCTTTTCGAGCTTGAGGTCTAGCCTGATTCTGACTCTGACTCTGACTCTGAGACTGGCTTTGACTCTGACTTCGCATGCCCTCTTCATCCTCCACCTCCTCATCCGTGTCTTCCTCCGCTTCTCCCCTCTGTACAGCCGAAGGCCTCTTTCTTTTTTTTCCAGGACCAGAACGGAAATGGTCCGCTTCTCTCGTTGCTGCTTTTTCACCCAGATGAGATGGTCCGGCATCGTCGAATGAATTTTCGCATTTTGGACATGTCGGGCCTCTATGGCGTTTGTAGGTCTTGTAGCAGTATTCATGTATGTGTGCGTCGCCTGCTCTTCAGCTCAACCCTGCGTGCGGGAATGAAAGCTCACAATTACCATGTTCGCATTTGATCCCCTGAAGAAATGAGCTGTGATGACTTGCAGACAGCGAGCAACTTACAGTAAGAACGATCTTGGAACATCGTTGACAAGTATAGATATAATCCTCATACTGATCCTTCAAGTATAGCTCCAACTCCATCAGCGATCTTGGCGCAAGGCTATACCTTCCTCGTCTAATTGTCAGCTGACTGAGCATCATGTCCGCAGTCTCCAGCTTACTCGGATCTTAGGAACCAGCCTCTCGAGACTGCTGATGAGAGTACTAGTTCAGCTTGTGATTTCGGAAACGCCGTTTTCACTTCCGAGACCAGTGATAGAGCTCTTGTAGATCCGACGGAATTGACGGGGTAGGAAGTAATGATATTATCGATCTAGACATTAGCTGATCGACCAGGAAAAGCTGGAACAGACCAGCTTACGACGGCTTTGATATACGACAATTCGACTGGTGAATAGTCGGTAGCTGTTAAGGCGATATCAGAGGGGTCCATATTGACCTTATGCTCAGCTTTTGCATACTTGCGGATCAGCTTACCAGTGCGATCCAAGTTCTACCCGCCCCGGTCTCCTCCCTCCCCGTAACTACCGACATCCTGACCTCCTCCAACAGTGTTGTTATATCACTCAAAAAGTCAGTCAGACCCTTATCAGTCACCGGATGAGGGATTTTGAAGTCGGTATGTACTTCTATCACCGTCAGTGATGTGCGATACTATGTAGCTTGAGGAAGGGAAAGTGGATTTACTCTGACAGATTTCGATGGCGCGACCATATAGCTGAAGCGCTACTGTTTGCGTCACGATCCTTCTCGCCAACAGAGATTGTATGAATATGCGGTGAACATCGGACGTCATCTCGCCTTCACTGCTAGTGGTCTATCTGTTCTATGTTGTGTAGTTGCACAACAGAAGAATAGTCTTCGAGAACATGAGCTTCAGACGCGACTTGATGATATCCTCCAATCCAAAGTCACGTGATCTGTGCCTGAAGATATAGATTTCTGTCAAACCCAGTCAATCTCAATCTCTATCCAAGAGGCGTAGTGTACCACCATAGTATACAATGGCAGCAACCGATCTAGTCACGAAAAGGATCCATGTCGGTGGTCTGACACCAAGTATTACTCCTGCGCATATCAAAGATCGATTTAAATCATTTGGCAATGTCCTAGACGTGGAGGATTTAAAGGCGGACGCATTGGGTCAGTTTTACCCCAATTGCAACGAGTCTTAGCTGATCGATAAGGTCAACCTAGACCTTTCACCTTCTTTACTATCGAAACATCACCTCCTCAACTTGTGAGATGTAAGTTTCAAAATACCTGATTTAGCTCATAGAAAGGCCTGAACATAATGTCTGGATCAATGTGGAGAGGATGTCAGCTCCGGCTTGCTGAAGCCAAACCTCGTTATGATATACGGTAACCTTATCAATTTTTACTGAGCGAGGCGAGCTCATATACAGTCTTGCAAAAGAGAGAAACCCAACTCAGGCATCTATTGACGATAGACTGAGAAAGAGGAAGAGACGGGCCATCACAGTACGAGCTGCTGATGTGGGCAAAGAGGCTCAGGATATGCGATTGCCAAGCGAGGACAATTACAAGACTAAGAAGGTGAGTCCGGCTGAGCAGATAAGTGGATCAGGTCTGATCAGCAGTTCTGGACTGTAGACTCCGACGGTCACCTCATCCGACCCATCACTATCCGACCTACACACCCTCTTCCAAGACCGGACATAATTGTCGCAAATAAAGCAGATGGAAAGAAACGTCGCAACCCCCCTTCCAGACTCAACATGAGAATCATCAATCCCTCACTTTGGAAGCCAGTACATCTGAGCGAGGCATCTCTTGAGACGGACGAGATTGAGGACAGGGATGAGGGATGGGAATTCGAAAGTGCATCAGAAGACGAGGAGGATGAAGAAGGGAAGATTTTGGCTGGGAGATGGTTGAAGACCACTGAGGCTGGAGTAGAAGCGGAGGAAGTTTGGGTAGCAGGTCGAGCTGTTCCGGAATACCTTCCCACCGAGGAGGAATTGCCCGTACTTCAGAATGGAGCACAGGGGTCTAGGTCGGTTTCGCCTTTGTTTGCTGGGAGACGTGATCGATCAGCTTCGCCTCTCTTCCCCACCCAACGAGATCGAGCCGAAGGATCGGCATCGCCTCTTTTCGCTGGCCGACGAGAACCTTTCGAGGAGGAAGTTCCAGCTGCTTTGGCGAAAGATTCCACACCATCCGAAGACGACTTCCCACTGTTTACGAATACCAGTACAGCCGCACCTCGATCTCGCTCTGCCTCACCACTCTTCGCCAATCGACAGTCTGCCCCCGTCGAACGAGCAATCACACCGCCACCGCCCCCGCCCACGACCAAACCTTCCCTCCCTCCCAAAGTCAAGGAACAAGAACCAATACTTTCAGATCCCGTCCGAGACGCGGCCAAGGTGGAAAGAGCACGGGATCTAGGTCTCTTAGCTTCTTTCCTGGGCGAAGAAGTCGCCGTGGCTGCAAAGCCTACCAGAGGAGAATGGGCTGGCTTTGATGAGGAAGATGACGCTGAAGATGGAGAAGATGAATTTGAGGGGGTCCAGCCGTTACGGATCAGAGGTGGGAAAGGGCATGAGGATGAGGACATGGAGGAGTCAAGTGAAAGCGGCAGCGATGACTCATCCAGCGACTCTTCCGATAGTGATAGCGATAGCGACAGCGACACTGACGCCGAAGACAAGGCGAAGACACCACACACAGCGACTGTGACCTCCGATGCAACAGCGCCTGAAGCTGCACCCACTCCAATAGCCGCACCTGCCAGAACACAATCAGTTTTGAAAGCCATGTTTGCTCCTGCGCCAGCAACATCATCTTTCCTCCTCGGGGCCCTCGACGCCGATATAGAACTAGATGAAGAATTAGATATCCCTCTAGCTCCACCACCTATCAAACAGACCTACGAACCTGCTGCCGCTTTGCAGCCATTAGCAGCCTCGAAGAAGTCCCACTTCGATCCAGATTCAAGTATTCCAATGTTCTTCCCTACTTTCGGGAAAGGTAAAGATGCCATGACGCAGGATACCGAGGCGGATGGATATGTTGGATTCTGGAGGCAGGAGACTGATGAAGAGATGAAGGAGATTTGGGAGAATGATAAGGTTGAATTGACTAGGGATTGGAAGAAGAGGTATAGGGATGGTAAGAAGCAGAGGAAGAGGAGAGGTGGGGGTAATGACGTTGAGTAGGAAGGGCAGGTGTGATGTGTTCGCCTTGGAATATGCTTCATCAGGTACTGATCTTGCGTCAGACCATGTACAGTATATGCATCCCTACACTGGAAACATCCTACAGATCTACGTCATTCACTGTCACCAGAGGTCTACTAGAAACATCCCCCCGTTCACTCCCACATCCTACCCAGAGAAGTCACTGATCATTGACCAAGTATCGTCAATACTGACCTCCTCTTTATGCCTACTCTCAGTCCACCACTTCAACTTCAAGCAGCCTTTTGCTCCTCCTTCCCATCGAGCGAACCTTCCATGTATTTCCAACCATTCAGCCGGAGGCTGTAAGGTCCTTATCTCTATCATCAAATGGATCCCCCCGCGCACATGTATCTTTGCGGATTCATCGTTTGTCCGTTCAATCACTAACCAACAGTAATCTCCTTTCAAAATCATCCTCTCTCCTACACGCTCCTCCAGTTCTCTCTGTCTCTCTTCCATATCCGCAATGCTCAACACCTGATCGACCAGACTGCAGATCTCTGTGGAGAAATTCTCAAGCTCTTCAAGAAGAGCTGGATCGCCGTCGAATTTCGCTGGAGTTCGAAAAGGTATACCGGTAGAATTCACGGATCGAGTCGATTCTCGTCGAGTCTTGATTGCCTTGAGTGGATCGATCTTCTCGCCCGGCGGCGGTCTGTGGAAAATGAGATGTACGAGTGAGAAGATTTTCTTATCAGAGTGGTGGTATCCTTCGGAATGTACGAGATTGTAAGTCTGTGAAATACGTTGAATGTAGTACCAGAAGATCTCCATGTATAGTTCTGGAAGGTCGTATCGCTCACCCGACATGGAGTTTGTACGCCTTTGAGCCATGGTGATCGGTGCTATTGAGGAGGAAAGAACAGCTCAGCCAGATGCTGAGAGCTCGCAACCATCGACTCGAAGCCAGAAAGGAAGGTCAGGAGAAAGGAAATCGGAAAATCGCAAGGTCGATGGAGTCATACACCAACGGCTCCGGCAAGAAGGCTGTTAGCCTCGTCACTCAGCATTCTACGTCACGTCGATGTGACTGGGTCTACGACCTCTTTACCCTGCTTCCATTATGAAGTTGAAAACATCAAGTAATCAGTGCCAGGTATCGTAAATCGCGGTATCGGCGAGGCGAATATGATATCCATAATGTGATCATCTACCATACTGCTCTTGAAGTACCGTTTCCAGCACAGTCCAATCTACCGCATTCTTCCCCCCATTCCTACGTTTCACCTCGGTCGTCGCTGCGGAAATCTCCTTGATCCCTACTCCGAACCTCTTGCCCAAAGCCGCCACTTTCAGCCTATACTGAGCAGCTATATCCTGCACAATCCTACTTCCAGCTTGTACGCTTTGCTCCCTCTCTGCGGGAGTGAGCGCTCGAGGAGGAGTACCTCGTCTGGGAGGTTCGGGTGTCGCTTCTTGTTCTTGGACTTGTACAATGATCGGTCGGGGTGGCGGTAGATTGACGTAGGCGTATACCTTATCTGGTGATGCTGCTCGTTTCGATAAGCGGCGAGCGGAAGGTCCGTGGCCGTGGATTCTACGGTGTTGTTCCCGCCGGCGTTGCTCGTTACGTTCGATCTCTTGTCTGAGCGGTGTCGAACCTGGTTGTGGGCGCTCGCTATTGTTGTTGACTGGTGTGACTGCTCGACGAGATTCGGATTGACCTGAAAGGTTGAGTGTCGGGCGGTCGGAGTCCTCGTTTTGTCTCTTGCGTTTCTTCTTGGGGACTGCTTGTGTCGTCGGAGGAATATTCTCGCTGATTGCTGTACCAGCTTTTGCTGGTATCGTAGTATCATCCCTCGCGATCTGACCATCGTCTTGCGCCAGTACGCTAGCTGGAACGTTCGGATGATCGTCAATTCTATCCGAGTCACGCGGAAGACTCGTGACTGCTATTTCCACTTGCTCCTGGGAGATCTCTACAACTGTCTCGGCCACACTGCGTGATGGACCCGCAACAGGCTCTACTTCACGGCGCTTGCCTTTAGGGTCGCTTCCGGTCACGCGTGCCTCGGGGGTCGGGGACCGTGATTCAGCGGTGACAAGTGCTCGTTTTGGTGGGTCGCTAGGAGGCTGTACTGAAGATACCGTTTCCAGAACCGGTATGGCCGGTTGAATACTCTCTGGCGGTATGAGCGTGTGTGCTGCGGGTACCGCTTCATCATTATCGCTTGTTGTCAGTCAGCTGGCCTCGCGGAGTCGGAGAACACCCACCTAGCTTCACGCTGGGCCTTCTTTGTGGCCGCAACGGCCCGCTCTGATGCAGTCTTGAGTGATCGATCGACCTTCTCACTGATGAATCTCGTCACTCGTCTTCCGAATACTGCCTGATTCTTCTTGAATCGCTCGTGCCATGATTGCGATGTATGACGGGCTGCCAACGGATAACCTAATTGATCGCTGACCTATCTATCAGCAAGCGTTAAGGTGGACATGGGAACCCACTCACTAGTGCTTGATAGGTTTTGCGGCTATGCCACGCGCCTGATGGGTTGTGGTACGCCAGGTATCGACATAGGAAGTCATCATCCTCTGGTGTATACTCGACTCTGGGTCTATCTCGTCAGCCACCTGAGTTGTAATTCGCGATACCTGACTTACTTTCCAGTAGGCCGCCCTGGACCTGTCCTGACTGGCGAGTCTTCATCCATCATGCTATCAACTTCGATTCCGTTGTGATTCACTTCAACCTCGACAGTTCCTCCACTCTCACTTCCTACAGTGGTTCCCTCTTCGTCCCTTCGGGTCGACAATTCGAGTGTCCCACTATTGATGCAGAAATCGACCCAATCCCTCTGCGCCAACTTTTGCCAACCTCGCTGATTCTCTTCCTTCTCCTTCTTGACTGTCGCAAAGAAGTTGCTGGCCATGTCGACAATCAGGACATCGGCATGAGCTCGCTTGAGAACAGCTATGGCTCCTACTGATTCGATCTGAGTGACGACATTGGCGTATGCGTCCTCGGGGCCTTCGTCGACATCGCGCTGAACATTCTTTGATACCCATACTTTCAGCGGATATCGGTCGGTAAGTTGCGAGACCATATACGGGATTGCAACCGGAAGGTCTTCGACCGTCACTCGAGCTTGTCGCTGTAGACAGACCGATAGCCAATGGTAAGGTAGTATCAGAGGGTCAGACCCAGGCTCCATACCGGAGAGAAGAGATTCTCTGGCATGATCATCCCACAAAGGTGAATTCTCGTTGACGATAATTATGGTTGCATCGTCTTTGTTGGTAGAGATAGTGGCCCCTAGCTCCTGTTATAGGTCAGCGTCGCGCATGGAGCTGTGGGAACGGAGCTTGCCTCGGCTTTTGCATACAGACATGAGGTAGAGAGTGGATCGTAATGCTCGGGGACCAGATATACATTCTCTTCATGCAGGATAGCGTGTTTCGGGACCCAGGTGGAAGTCTCGCTCTTTACCGACATCTTGTTGTCGAGGGGAATGTGAAGCGGTGGATCACAGGAATGTCAAGGCTCGGTGCTTGTACTTCGGCGATATCACAGCAGTCCAAAGACGCGTACCCTCCAAGCCTTGCACCGACGAAGAGAGTATAGACGCGTAATATATCAGGATATGAGAAGTGGAGGATGTTTATAGATCCAGTCACAATGTTGGGATGATGCCGCTAGGCACGCGCGTTGCCGGCAACAGTACAAGGGATATATAGGTGGCTGACTTGATACCATATACTACACTCATACTTTACAATGGCATCAGTAAAGCTATTCAGTCTAGCAGTCAGAGTGAGTCCGGTGGTATTTTGCTAGATAAGAGCTGATCAAAAGACGTTGGCAAAACCTATAGCCAACACCATCAAGTCGCAAGCGGCGGAGTGCGTTCCCGGCTAACCATCCGAGCCAGGCTGATATGTAGGGTATAGGCATGAATCCTTCCGCAATTTATGTATCGGCCTTGCCCAAGTAAGTCAAGCTGAAGGTTGCGATTGGAACTAGAGCTGACAGTTGCAGAGAATGCACAGAACAGAAGCTAGACTACGGATGGGTCTACTAAATACCGCACCCAACAATGTCAAACCCCTTAATGATACCAGGTATGTAGCCCTGTACCATCCACTTGAATGGTCTGCTCACCGGGTAGGGCCGTCCAAAATGGTGCGACTACGTTGGCAGAATCATTCCTGTTTATGGTAGCAGCCGGCCTGGTCATAGGCGAAACATGGCGTTCGAACCGCAAAGAAGGAAAACGAAGAGACGATGTCAGAGAACGCTTAGAGGGTCTAGAAGAGAACATGCAGTCTATAAGAGACTTACTTGAAAAGGGAGGAGCGTGGAAAGAATCGATTGATGATGTTCGGGAACGGTACGTCACTGTCGATGGGTAAAGCTAATGTGTAGAAATGAGAACTTCGAGCGAATATTGTCAACTGTCGTCAGTAATGGCTTGAGAGCGGGATGGTTGTCGCTCGGACATAATGATGGTCTGGGAGAGATGTTGCCGATGCTCGACCCTTCGAACCGCCCTGTGACCAAGACTATTGATGCTGCTCCGGTTGCGGACCATCAGGTCGACAGTCCCATGATGCCTGATCCCGAACCCAGTCAACAGTCCAGCGGCCTAGGCGAGGTAGAACACGAGAAAACGTGATTTTTATAGGAGCGCACTTGTGAATATCGCATGTAAGGTTAGTGTCGCAGTTCTCATCTCTCGGGTCTTGCCGATCTTTTCACCATACGCTCATCCCTTGTCTTCATGTGTTAACCGTGGGCTCGCAAATGGCGTTCTCACTGTGAGACCAAATTCGCGTAATAGGCCGCATAGGCGCTTCTACACACCGTCCGATACTTCGAGCGGGCAATGTTTTTCAAACAGCAGATGCATACAATATGTACAAAGCGCCTTGCTCCTCTTAGTCTCCTGCCTGCTCAAGCGAAAATATCTTGACGACACCACGCTACGACATCACTCGCTCTGGTTGTTGCCGTCGGCATTCTGAGCAGGGGTCTCAGGGTGCTGGGAGTCAGATGTGGCCACAGTCGAAGGCGACTTTGCGGTGGAGTCAGCGGATGCAGTGGCGGCAGTAGGGGTGGTAGGATTTGGGCATTGGCTGTTCTCTGCTTTCCACTTGATTTCAAGATAATTGTACTTGTCGATGAACGTTTTCATGTTGTGATACGTCCCCTCGAGCTGAGCGATGTGCGCCCTGAACTTTGCTACATCGATCTCACCACCCTCGTAACTTTCGATCAGATTCTTCGTGTACTCTTCCGTATCTTCTGGCCCGAATATGCACGAAAGCACCTTATCGTCGTGGTCTAGTGAGGCATGTGACATGCCGATGTGTGTAAATTGAGGTGTTTGGATATATTGTAGCTGGATCGAGGTAGGTGGTAATCGATAAAAGATTTGGGTAACGTGCTTTAATTCATGTCATCAATACTTGTCCTTGAATAAAGGACTGACACATGAATGGGAGGCTAGAGTGGGGTATGACAGCCAGAGGGTCAATGAATTTGGCACAAAGGTGGTAGTGGAGTCGTGGAGTCGACTCTCACTATGTCCTGGAACCATGTTGAAAGGTCATCTACGTACATTGGACAGGAGTAGAAACTCTCACACCAAGGAGGTCGCTCAACCAGACAGGCATTCCACGCTGTGTTTTACGAAAGCGAGTGGCGCGAGAAAGGAGCATCTCACCGAACACGTATCAAGGCACTCGGTGGAGCTGGTAATGAAAGGGTGTTGGCACTATGTGAATAACCGTTTTCTGTAGGGCCAGAGGAGTAAGAGGGACGATGAAAAGAGATATGTGATTCGGCCAAGTCTGGGGCGTCCTATCGAATAGCAAAGGAGCGTACTGCGGCACTCTTTACAGGTTCATTCGAAGAAACTCCTGATCCCAAAATGATGGCCCACTTGCCTTCGTGCGACAGTTCGCGAAGGGAGCGACGAGACAGAAATGGATATCATCCTTTGTAGTCTGCCTTCTTTTGTGGCTTGTGGAGTGACCTGTGATCTTAGCCGTATATAGATCCCAGTGTTCAGACTGATTTCAGCCAACTCTTCCAGCTCAATCGAAATCACATCATGAATCAAAGTAAGTGCTGAAGTTCCAAACTTGCTTCAACTCATTGATGTGTAGCCCAGTCAGCCAACAGCGTCATCGTCCCAGCTTCCTTGTCAGGAGCCACGTCTTCCCCTACCAGACTGTCCCATCACCCGATTGGAGCTGTCGATTGGAAGACCGGTGATGAGCTACACTTTCCAGATGGCAAAAGAGACCAAGAGCCAAAATCTCTAGTCAGCACTCTGGGGACTAGATGTGTTGTTGAGGAGAGTTGCGTTGCAAAACACCGAAAGACCGACCTCTTCAACAAAGATTGCCCATACGAGTCCATTCACACCGAGTGCTATGAAGCAGAGAAGAGACTTTGGGATCACGAGGAGAACTGGCATATGCCCACCTCGATGGTCCCGTCATGTCAGCAACGTCCTGATGACCATGCGAAAGCTGAGGTAATGAAGAACGATGATGAGGTTGCGACTGTTGTTGTGGAGCAAGATTAGTTTAGTTTTCAGGACTAGCGAAACCGGTCATGACTGTGGATGCATACCAGTGGCAGGACAAGCCATTCCGATCAGTCCTTGATCTTGTTGTACAGCACCGAAGCATTATACCCAGCCACCACGGTCTCTTCACACTTCACGTTCCTCTTGATCAGTTTCCCATTCAAGTCGTAAGCATTTGCCTGTCCCTGATGTAGCTGTAAACGCGAATGAGGCATTGGTGATAGCTACAGGTCAGTTGTTGACTGGTAGGTTGTAGTAGGATAACGTACGGTTCCAGAACTCAGACCAGCCTCAGCTGCCACTGCCCCCGTTGGGTCTATTAGACGCTGTACGAGCGGTGGGAGGTGTTGTGGGACTGCTAGACTTGACCGCTTTCCATTCCCTAGTTGATAGTCGACTAATCATCAGTATCGGATAACAGGCAGAAGGAGACACTAACCATTTCCTCCCCAGACCATAACATCCTTACCATATAGACCCTGGTTCAGACCCTTCTCATCTGCTTCTTTGGCTGAATCGAGGACTGCAAACACATGTGCGCTTGGTGACGAGGAGACTGATAGGTTGGAGATACCCAAGGGCAAGAAGGCATTTGCTTTTTCGGAATCTGCTCGTAAGCCTCACATCTATCTCTGCTAAAGTAGCCGACTTACACTCCTGGAGACCACTGACGCTGAACTCGTCAATATCAGACTTGTAAGGGACGGAAAGACTCACGTTTTGACTCTAGATGGTGTTCCATTTGCAGAACTCCATAGTCCATTACCAAGCGATCCGGTAACTCCACTTCCACAAGCGAGAAGATCGATAAAGCTACCTTGGCCTCCCGGCGCTGACCTCTCGACCGTGAAGAATGTCGTCCTACCTCCAGCCTGAATATCGAGGCAGCTTAGGGTTGTTCCACCAGGGTATCCCTTTGCCAACACGATCTCCACTGGAACTTGGACAATCTCTACTGCCGCATGCGATCCTAATCCAAGTTGACCAACCTCATTGGCGCCAAATCCGAGTACCCTACCAGTGGGTGTACGGACAAACGAAGATCGGTCTGAAGTCGCTACCTGAGCCACTTGGATACCGGCAAGAGACGGGATTTCCGTCAAAGTGGGTGCGAAGCGAGGGTCTGATTCAGGTGCGATATCACGGGGTTCGGGAATGAAGTCTTGTCGAGTGCCCAATTGACGATGAGTATTGGCGAGTGGAGAGAGGGGTAATGAGAAAGAACGACCGGTAGATGTGACGGCCAACAGGTGATTCGAGCCGACAGATACGCCGGCCCACTTTTCGCCCCGCTTGAGCCCTCCTTGAGCTTTCAGCTCGTGGAAGTCGACTCCTGGGTTGGTACCGAAAATGTACGACCACCATGTCTGGTCTTTCCGGTCATTCCGCTTGGCTTGTAGCGCTTTGGAGGAAGATACGGCGTACAGTTTCCCATCCCGACTCAGAGCAATAAGCTTGGACGGACCAGGGGCCAGTTCCTGGAGTTTCTTATACGTCAGCTTTAATTGACGATAACAAGGGGGAAGAAGGTACCTTGCCCTTGAGTGAACGACCCATCTCGCCTGATGGATCATATCCAGTTCCCCACATCCAACAATCTCCCCTCGCATCTATACAAGCACCATATCTCTCGGCAATCACAAGATCTCTCAATGGAGTAGCACCGATAAAAGTCAATGGTGCCGGTTTCTTGACTATTCCACTCGGATCGGTGGACAAGGTAAGATTCCGATTATTTCCCCATCCAAGTGGTGTATATGGAGATACTGTCGAGGGAAGGGCAAATTTGGACTTTGTCTTGCTGATTGAAGCTACTGTCTCTTGGGTGAGATCTTCAGCCAGGAGGGGGTTCTGCCATGTCGTGTAGACTGCGTATATCGAGACTGATAATGCGGTCGCTGTTGCTACAGGGATTGTGCGAGCTCGTATCTTTCTTGCCGATGTCGAAGCAAAGGACATCTTATATTGATAGTTGGATGGAAACTTATATGGTTGATGCCCTACTGATATCTCTTGTATATGGTAAGGTGTATGCAGTTCGAGGAAATAGTATAGCTGCATGAGCGTAATCTCGATCCTCACCGGCTATTGAATGGGGTCTCCATACTATCCAATGAGACGATCGGATTAAATGAATTAAACATGAATTAAATAATGATTGAGTGTAACGATGAACCAACCAGGATACGATCATTAGGCCATTTACTATATACCTCATATATACCATACCTCACACCATGTCTCTAGCACGTACATTCCTAGGTACATCCAGGCAGGCGACTAGCCTCGCCGCCAGGCGAACATTCACCTCGTCGAGCTCGCGTAGATCCGAGTCATTGTTTGTGGTATGTCAAGTTCTTGAAGACAAGAAAGGGGGACTGATAATATAGCACCGTGATACCGACTACAACAACCCATCTGTACGACCCAGCAGTATTGAGCTGGGAGGAGCTAATATCTAGATCCCATTCGAGTTCGATGCCGAAAACATGAAGCGATGTGAGGAGATTATCGCTCGTTACCCACCTCAATACAAGAAAGCCGCCGTCATGCCTATTCTCGATATTGGACAAAGGCAGAACCAGGGTTGGACCAGTATCAGTGTTATGAATGCTGTCGCCAAGTTACTAGATATGCCAAAGATGAGGGTCTACGAGGTGAGCTAGATACCACGGAATTCCAGGGCGACGAGCTGATTCATAGGTTGCAACTTTCTATACCATGTACAACCGAGAACCCGTCGCTCCCAACTTCCTGCAAATATGTACCACCACCCCATGTCAGCTTGGTGGATGTGGATCCAATGCTATCATGGACACAATCACCAACAAGTTGGGTATCAAGTCCGGAGAATCGACAAAAGATGGAAAGTTCACATTATTGGAGGTTGAATGTTTGGGCGCTTGCTCCAATGCTCCTAGTAAGCTGACGATATTGCTACATCCGGCCTAAAGCTAATCATCCAGTGATGCAGATTGGAGACGACTACTACGAGGATCTGACACCCGAGACAACGGTCAAGATCCTAGATGCGCTAGCAAAGGGAGAGAGGCCTAAGCCAGGACCCCAGACTGGTCGATACACCTCTGAAAACTCGGCTGGTCTGACTGCGTGAGTTGTCTCACATCGATGATCGGATTACGCTGACGATCAGGTTGACGACCAAGCCTTACGGACCAGGAGAGCACTGTGTTTCAGAGTTTGCATAGATACAAGACTTCGTCCATGCATTATTCCCCGCGACAAGTCAGCAGGAAGTGTTAGACATGGATCGTGGATCGTCGAAAAAGTACAATGCCATGCTGATTCATCAATTCTAATCATAACTATCAATACACAGAGATCCGACTCAACGTCCAGCGTCGCTATCGTCTCGACGAATATCGGTGTACAAAGGTGGCAGATCGACTACTTCCTCCTGCTCTGGCACCCGCCATCTCCCAGCATCCTCGTGCCTCCTGAATGTCTGCTGTCTATCGCGCGGATTCGTCCGACTCGCGCGAACTGCTCCATTGGCAGGTATCGTTGGTAACTCCGATGAGTTGGCGTTTGTTATACGTAATGTATCCCTTTCTAGGGATGTGCTTTTGGGCGGTAAAGGTCCAGCTTGTCTTGATGAATCTTCACTAGCCGCCTCTCCGGCCCCTGCTCCCAATCCAGCTAATCCTGCAGACGACGATGTCATCCCTTCATCTGCCGGATCCGCTGCTTCCCCTTCGATTGGAGTGAGGTCATAACTATCCGCCCTGAATGGATTGACAGTCGTGTCATCTCCTCCTCCTATCTCCTCATGGCTAGATCCAAGATCAACTTCATATCCCCCCTCTACTGCTCTTCTCTCTTTATCCGCCGCAGCCTGTCTTCTCCGTTTTCGACGCAGCAAGAAGAATAGAAGCAGACCAAGTAGGAGCAAGAAAGCGAGAACACCGATAACGATACCGGCAATAGCACCACCACTTGGTCCTGATGATGGTTCTTCCGGGGGGCTCGTTGAGCTTGCTAGTGTATTTGTAGCTAGTCCTACTGGCCATACACCCGTTGGTTGGGGTTCTTGGATGATACAATCGGTCCGGGTGGAATTGTCGACTTGGTAGATCCCTGCCACACCTCCAGTCCCATATCCTCTTGCCGAACTGTGATCAGCATCTTCCATCTATATCTTTAAAACCTATATTGAGATTCAAGATAAGGAGACTCACTTCATCATGACGGTAAACCTAGTTCCAGCAGTCATATTAACTTGCCAATCCCCATCATACCCTCCATCATCCAATTTCACTTCATAAGGGTAGAAAGCCTGATCAAGTGGTATAACACTCATGTTGTACGGTGCATCTTGTTGCCCTCCATTCCAAGTAATGTCGAATCCTTTCAAACATTCCCTTGCCCTTCCAGCAGGCGAAAATGAGAATTGGGAATTTGTCGCATTTGCTGATATGGTGTTCAAGCAGGAAGTTTGGGAGGAGGCTCCTACGACCTGAATTTCCGATGAGCCGCCAAATCCAAAACCTCGACCGTCCGACATGAACATTGTATAGTATGCTCCTTGTTGCAATTGAAGCTCGATCTGGGGGTCAGCAAGTCTTGAGGAAAGGGGAAAGGGCTAAGAGGGACTAACGGTATATGAGCCAAGTCCGTTCGAGTAGGCATCATCAGGGATATCATATATGAATGGACGACTATAGATAGGTCTGTTAATCAGCACTCGTCCTGAATATACTCATAAAGAGTTGAATATACATGATATAAGCAGTAAAAGGAGGAGTCGCATTCGCCCATGTCAAATCAATGATCTATCATCAGCATGTCCTTCCAAACATGGAACCCAAAATGTCTCACTTGACATTGAGTAGTCTCTGTTGGCCAGTAGAAAAAGAATTTCTGCTCTACAGTCTGCCCAACTACCGCCAATCCACCTAGCAGACTAGCAAAGAGTATCCCTCCCCACATCTTCCAGACCCGTCTAGAGGGACTGCGATTTCGCAGGTTGTCCCTCACCAAAGAAGGCTTGACCTCGTTCAGCTGCGTATCGAGTGGTCGTCTTTGCTGAACTGCGGTTGGGAATCGATATACCGATAATAGTTCGATGCAGAAAAGCGCTGCAGTAAGATCTCCGGTAATCTCTCCTAGCTGACTACCCTGATATGGGATCGACAATAATAGCCAAGTCAAGTCGACGTAAGGTAGAGTAGTTTCCGAGTAGGACCAAACCACCAAACCACCAACTCACTACTACTGCGAAGTCTTGGCCCTATCACCAGATGAAGCTAGCTTGGATCTTCCGTGTAGATGTCCGTTAAATTCGTCATTTTCCAGACGGATCTTCATCGCGAGCGCGAAATTCCGGGTAAAGCGGTACCAAGACAATCAGGGACTGGTCACGGATCACGGTAACGGGTCGGCGCAGCGTCATCCCGGTGGCAGTGGTGACGAGAGATCTCCAATGATCAGCACTTTAGATCATCATGTCACATCATGATTGTACTTGTACATGCACAAATGTACATGTAGTTGCATACTGATACTTAAAACCTAAATCGTAGAAATCGTAGGGAAAGAAACCCGTCAATGAGAACCATACACAACATTACCGAGAAGATCCACTCCACCCTAAGACCTAGTCACCAGCGTTTAGCCACTACTGGACAGTTCTGGGGCTTTCCGGCTGTCCATCCCTTCGTCGCGGTACATCCTGATACATCGGTGGAAGATCGATCATGCCACTCGCAGGAGCAGGCTCGGCTTCAGCATCTCGATGGATATTGAACATTGGTTCAGCGATAGGCGACTGATTACCAGAATGACCTTGCGAGCCAGCATGGGAAAGTTCGGGATTATCGTTCTTGGTATCATTCGTAACGCTCTCGGACATTGTTGGCATAGGCGGGCCAGGGAGCGGTCGGCCAGACGAAGATGATCCAGATACCGAGCCGGTAGTGGGCGACTGAGGAGCCAGACCCCCTGGTGGACCTTGGTACGATTGATAAGATTGTCGAGCTAGGTTGGCTTTCGAAGGGAGAGGACCCGCTTGACCAGTTCCAATAGGAGGAAAGTAGGGATTAGTCTGGGGCTGAGAGGCCATACTGTATCGATTGCTATCGTTTCCAGCGCCAGTAGGTGACATTTGACTATCGCTATACGCCATTGAAGTTCGTGACTGATGTTGTTGACTCGCCAATCCTCCTGCTCCGTAACCTTCATAAGCGGTAGAGCTCGGGGCGATACTGTCCTGACCGTATCCGATCTGAGGAGCTTGAGAGAGTCCAGTCATCTCGGGAGAGGGGTATGGTTCGACTTTCGGTTCCACCGCCATTGTAGGTGATCTACCTAGACCAGTGGCTCCTCCGTCCTCATTCAGATCGAGAGGTCGAGCATAGTCATTGACCGTTCCTTGATCTCTCTTTCGCTTCTTTAACCAGAATAGGATCGCAGCAATGATGGCACCTAGTGCCAAAACCCCTACTCCAGCTCCGATACCGGCTGTTGCACCGGTACTTAGCCCCTTGGAAGCGTCGCCTTGGGTGACCACCACAGTCATGGGTGGGGCGGTCGAGCGACTACTGGACGCGACGCCAGAAGCACCATCATCACCGCTGACGTCCGAAAGGGTACTGAAAGCGAGTGCGGTTCGGGTGGTGATGAGTGATGTAGGCAGAGCGGGAGCGGTCAAGAGTGTGGTGGTCTCCAGAGCGATTGGCCAGGAGGCGGTGGTGTACATTGGAGCGATTATACAGGAATTGGAAGTACCTTCTGCAACTTGGTAAATTCCACCCACTCCACCTCGCCCATATCCGTCCGCATTGCTGGGTATTAGCTACCCTCCTGGCAGGTGGAGACTGGCAGCTTACTTCAGCATGATTGTAAATCTGGTCCCAGTCGTCAGATTGACATTCCAACCTGATGGTCCTGTATAGCTCTCACCCCCAAGCAGAGGTTGATCCCATGGTCCAGTCGATGAATCAAGTGGTAAAACGGTGAAATTGTGAGGACCATCCCCAAGAGTATCTTGATACGAGATTTGGAAATCGTCTTCGCACATGGCTGTAGATCCAGAGACTGTGAATGTGAAATCGTGGGAATGGGCGAGGACATCCTCTAAACAAGCTGAACTTCGACCGCTTCCTGTCATTTGTATCTGTGTGGGATTGAGACCTGCTACAAGGTCAGCTTGGCGATATGGGATATACCAAAGTACGTACTGAAGTACCCAGTAGAGTCTTGCATAAAGACAGTATAGGCGGTACCGGCGGCAATCTGGAGTGGGATCTAGAAATCAGTCAGATTGCGGACCAGGAATACTGCGAACTCACATCTGCGGTGACGGACTTGGTACCATCGTATCGAGCAGGAGCCGTAATATCCCAATATACAGGTTGGCCATCGAGCGGTCTAATATCAGCCTCTACTCATCCTAATGAAGCTGGACTTACGCCATGACCATAGTCCAAGGCGGAGTGCCATCAAAGATAGTCAGATTATATGTCTACAATACCATTAGCCTGTTCTCACGATGTTGAGGTCGACATACACCACATTGTTGCGTTGTTTCGGGCCAGATGAAAGTCCCAGTACTCAATCCAGCGCACGTCCCCGCAACTCCGAAGGCCAAGATCAAGGTAAATGCGCGCGTCGTGAACATCCCGGACGCGTGATTTGTGGTTTTCTAGCCAAGTGTAATCTATAGGATGATAGACTGGAAGGAGTTTCGATGGATGAAGTGTTGAACGAGTATAGGTATAAGCGACAAAGATCAAAGTGAAGTAGAGAGCGGAATGAGGCGATGAGGATCTGGCCCGAGCGTTGGAAAGAAGAGGGTTCAATGATTCTCAGCAAAAGCACACACAAACAGGCGCGCCAGTGCTGGTGAACGTGTATTGCATGGCATTCTACTTTGTAGCTCCAAGGGTCACATGTATGTGGGTAGTGTCGGGGTGTTAGCTACATGATGCATACCTAGGTGTGCGGTGACTAGATAGCAAAATAAAGAAAGTTGACTCAATCCCCTCCAAGGCTAAAGCAAGAGGAAATAGGTTTACGTGATTCAGGAACATAAAGATCTACACACTGACTCGGTCATCCGGGCGAGGTACAACATTTAGAAACTCGGTTCCGCATTTCGGGTAATGGCATGTTGTGATGTACTGCGCTTTCGAGTATCTAGAAGAGGAGCCTGACATCCTTAGGCTGATCATGTCTACCGCTCACTTGGCCCCGCCAATCGTCTTCTAATAGCTAGTATCCTCTCGACATCCGTCGTGATAGTTTACCGAACGGCGAAAACGGATAAAACATACTGGGTGGCGTTTCGTCCTTCTAGTCATTGCTGATATTTGCGCTTTCCCTCGCGTTTCCTCTGCGTTTATGAACCATTGAGTCGCTTATGCATACACTTACAAGCCTTTGATAGGCTCAGTTGTTGCGCATGCATACACGTTAAAGGCTGCGATAGCCGAACTCAAAAGGACAAGGGGTAGTCCAAACAGGACAAGGGGTAGTTCAAACAGTCCCGGGGATACGGCGAGGAAAGGTCCTTTCTTCTTCTTCAGACAGTACCTGGCGGAACGGCCTGTTGCGCCCTCACATGGGTCAGCTTTATTATAAAGCCATTGACTCCACATTGGCCTCACTTGCATTACCCACCCCTATTCACGATGTTACTCACTTTCTTTCCGATCTTGCTTGCATCGATCGCCGTCGCTCAGATCAGTATCTCCACCCCACAAAGTCTGGTTCAATGTGAAACGACCACACTCTCCTGGTCGGGAGGTACTGGTAAGTATCCACTGCTCGCTCGTCAGATTTGGCTGATGAGAAGCTCCATATTATATCTACGTCTATCCCGAATTCTACTTGGACGAGATTTCGTTTCTGTACGTACATATGCCCCCATCATCACCTTGTATGACTGACTTACAGTGAGCGACTTGGACCTACCAATGAAATCAAGATTGATTACACTGCCAAAGTCCCAGCTGGATTGAGGATCAGACTCAACGTTCGAGATGCAACCAGTATCAAAATCGATGATGATGGATCAGATTTCACCGCGGTCATTGCAATCAGTCAGTCTGCCACGTTCTTCGACCTATAACGATATACCTAACATCTAGAATTAGGAGGGGACAATTCATGCCTTCAAGAAGGAGTAGGAGTGATAAATGGTCTTCCAACGTAAGTCCCCCACCACCTCAGGCATACTTATGAAGATAGTCTCGATCCCGCCGGTCCCGACGCTTCTAGTGCCCCAGACCCTTTCTTCGAAACTGCCGTTCCACCTCCTTTCTTCGGTACTCCCTCCGGTATCGCTTCCCAAGGCCCTGCCGCCTTCAGTAGCCCTTCTGCTCGAGGTGGTATGACTTCTGGAATCGCTTCACTAGGGCCGGTAGCATATAGCAGCCCTGCCGCCATCCCAACTGGACCGAGGAGTGGAGATGGTCCTGCACCTGTCACTGGGGACGCCCCGAACTTGGGTTCGGCGCTTGACCTTCCATCTATGCTCATGTCCGGCGGACTGATTGGGATCTTTGAAGTTCTCCACTTGCTTTTGTGATTGAGGGATGATCTCAGCGAAAGTGGTCGCTTGTATACAGACAGTATGAGGTAGATATGGTCAGATTATCGAGATGCAGTGTCCATACGTTCAAGTATACTGTACATGTATATGTGTTATTGCAATGATCCTTCGCCCTTTCGCTATACATCGCCGACTTAAGACATCATGTATAGACCTGCCAATCATATTTCACATCCTTGCCCCACAATTCATCCGGAC
>Ga0265797_10003556_pt1 | contig 24784 bp, 30 predicted proteins | sample P2T30metagenome_FD_192433 | JGI IMG/M metagenome (GOLD analysis project Ga0265797, IMG submission 192433) | Plant litter microbial communities from East Loma Ridge, Irvine, California - P2 T30 | ecosystem: Environmental > Terrestrial > Plant litter > Unclassified | place: USA: California... | reverse complement strand
TCGAGCATGTACTCCTTCGTACCAGCCTGTGGGAGTTCTTGTAGTGCCGAGGCTTCCTCGCGACAGTGATGTAGGACGTCCTCGTATGGGGTGAGATCGATGATATCAGTGACTTCGGGATTGTCGTTGCCCAGTATCTCCAGCTGATCTTCGGCGTACTCCACCAGCACTTCTGTCAAGTCGTCGCAGTGCGACAAATTAAACTGTACGGTGTTGTCATATGTTATGCGCGTCAAGGTATCCAGCCCCAAGCGCACCTCTGCATGTAATCCGGACTTGATACTCATGATGATGGCTCGAACGTCGATCACACCCATCTCCGGTAGTAACGGAACATTTGGTTTGTAGTTTGTAATTGTGTCGATCATGTTCTTGAAGTTGTCGGAGTCGAAGTCGAGACCTCCCCATGTATCTTGCGTCCGGTAGGCGGGTTGATAGACCCTCGTGCCATCATCTTGCTCAATCACTGGTTTGCGTTTCTCGGGTTCCTCAACGGCGGCCGAGGCTGAATCTGCGGCAGCGTTCTCTTCTTGCTTCATTGGTGACGACTGCGATTGGCCGGGCTCTTGTCCCTGAGTAGGTGTCCCTTCCAGCTGTCTGCTGAGGCTTTTTCGCGCGTTTCCGTCCGGCTGTGGTGTGGTGCCGTTGACGCTTGGTAGCGCTGCATTGCTCTGTAAAGGCGTCGACTGGTGTGGATGTGGGGAAGGGTCGAGTTGCTGATGCGGCTGTTGGGCAGGCGGAAGCGATTGCCGTTGCTGCTGTTGCTGCTTCATAGCTTCCTGTGATCTCTGTAGTTGCTGCAGATATTCCTGGTGTCCTGCAGCATTGACTTGTTGTCCCGGCATAGTCGGTCTCGTTGGCGACATCTGCTGACCCACAGAACCCATCTGGTTCATCTGGCCCATTTGACCCATTTGATTCATCTGTCCCATTTGGCCCATCTGTCCCATCTGTCCCTGCGGAGGCATACCCTTCTGTTGCATTTGCTGTTGTCTTTGCAGATAGGCGGTCTCGTAGAGGCTTAGATTCTGTTCGTATATCTGGCGCAATTCGTTGGGGGCGTTTGGAAACTGTTGTGGATGTATGTTCATCATTTGCGCGATCCTAGGCCAACCGTTTTGTTGCGTCACAAATCGATGGCCCTTGAAGCGCATGACGGCCGCGTAAAGGTTCTGGAGATTTGTTGGCCGACCGGCGCAGAGTGGCTGGTGGTTGAAGGGTCTATTATGCTGGGCCATCAGCGCCTGAACATTCTTAATGAACTGGTTGTACTGTGACTGCGGGTTCTGTGCCTGCCCTTGAGCCTGCATCATGTTCTGCTGCATGCCCGGATGCTGCATTGGGTTTTGCATTGGATTCTGCATTGCGCCTGGCATCTGCGCGCCTGGCTGCTGTCCTTGTCGCGCAGCCATGTTGCTCGCGGCAAGATTGCCCAACTGCTGCTGCTGTTGCAGGCGCATTGCGTATTGCCTTTGCGCCTCTTGCTGTCGACTCTGGAGATTTTGTGATAGTTGCACCGACTGTACGGGGAACTGGTTTCCGGAATTAGCATTGAAGGCTTGATTCATAGGTGAAGCCTGGAAGTTCATGGGTGACATCTGCGGCGCATGGGGATTTTGCGCAGGTGAGGCCGTGTTCATGCGCTGGCCTCCCATCTGGCCGGGCGCGAAGTGCTGGCTCTGCATGGTGGGCGAGGGCGTGTTAGTGAAGCCTTGTTGGTGCTGGAAGCCGAATTGGGCTTGCTGTGAAGGTGTCTGAGAGCGCGATAAAGATAGAGCGGCGCCGGACGAGTCTCGTTTCTGGGGGACCGAGGGCATGGGATTGAACGGGCGCGCGCCATTCATTTGGGGTGTTGCGATTGCGCTCGGATCGATGAAGCTCGACGGATCGTACATGCCGTTCTGGGGGGATTGGAAGTCCATGATGGTGCGCTACTGCCGCGAGCAGTCAAGAGCAGCGGCGGGCAGGGAGGGGACAGGCGCGTGAAGGTAAGGACGAGGAAGAGAGCGATAGGCGCACGTGAGTGTCTGGGTTGGATATGGCTAGTGGTCCGTCAGCACGCATGTTGATGTTTAGATGGACGCGCCTCTAGCAGCAGCCCTCCGACGAGACGCAGGCGCAGGACAGGGACGCGGCAGGCGGAGGCAGGATGAGATAATACACACCGGGCGCGACAATAGACCGACGCTAAAAGGATCTTCTCATCAGGGCACGACGGATAACGAGTGGCTTTGAATGCGGTCGATAACTTGACGCACCGCAGACGCGCTTTGCGGACTATGCGTTGCTGAGAGCGGAGGAAGGAACAGTTTTCTTGGCAGAATCCCAGCCTCTACTTACTCTAGCCTGGTCGGGAGCATCACGAGACCTAGCAGTGTCCGCGACTCCAAAACAGAGCGCACGTCGCCCGCAGAGCAGAAGCAGCCGCAGAGTCTCCAAAACAAACACGCAGGCCACAGTCGCATCCGGAGCCGTAGACGCGTTCGCGCGTTGCGACAGACCAGTGGAGTGCCTGCGTTGCCGGCAACTCACAAGCCTAGCCTAACTCAATTTGATTTGATTTCTCCGGGTCTTTGGCCGTCGTGACACGGAAACACACGTCTCTCCACTTATTACATCACTTTGTTCCTGCAGAAATGGCGCTGTTATCGCACAGCTGGGCGTCGAGAGTGGGCACACCCAGACCGCTTGACTCTGCGTCGAGAGCCCAGCCAACCGTTGAACCGCCCCAAGCTACTCCCAGAGTCAGCGCACCAGTGTCCTCGTCCGATACTTGACGCAATCCTGCCTCTCTGCTCTGCCCTTGAATACGATGCAAATTCGCAACAATCCTATACCTGTTGGTGATCGGCGCGTCACACGCCAGCAATCTACCACGGCGACTGGGGGTATACATGTCAGATTCGGCGCTTGTGCCATCGTACACACACATCGAGGCCCATACTCTATGCTGTTGTCTTCATACTCTATAATTTTCACAAAGCATTCCTCGATCAATACAGGTCAGGTAATTAGTCCCCGGTCGTTGTCGTGAACCGGCGCGGGATTTAAACACTTCAAGGGGGCCAGGTAAAACTAGACTTTAGAGCTGATTCGTACTCCACATCTGTTTCCAGCCAGAAGGAAAGGTCACACCGCGAGTTGAATAACGTCCCTCATACAGGCCCATTGCATAGCTGTCTCGAGCCATGAGCAAGGGTCTTCGACTATCCCTTTAGCATACCATAGAAGCCTGGTCGCAGTGGGCACGGGTATTGACGCGCAATACCGATGTGTTACAATCTCATACTGTCCTAGTGTATAGGTCTGCCTGCGTGTAATAAGAGCGTCGTGAATTTACTTTTTCACGTGTCGCAACAGATGGCGTCTGAGCTAGCTGGCTGGAGCCCTGGAGTGATCGTCAAGCTCACGTGACGTCGGCGGCACCGCCTCGCATTGCCCGATCGCGCCTTCCATGAGCTTCATCAACATTGCGACACACAAGCACCGCCTTCACCAACATCCCGCCACAAACAATCACCACTGACGAATACTGTCTCTCACTGCTGATATCCCCCACCGACTTACAACTATACAAAGTCCATCCAGCTACTATCATCATGGCTGATACCGCCATGGAGAACCCGGCCAACACCGTCCCGCCGCACAAGAAGCAGCTCCCGTCGTCGATACCCAACTTTGATACCCTGGAGGGCTTCTCCACCGAGGGCAGCGATGACTACTCGACCTTCAAGAAGCTGCAACGTCAATTAGAGTTCGTAGCGCTCAGGCACATGGAACCGCAGGTGGCTAACAGTCGCAGGTACATCCATCTACAGGAAGAGTATATCAAAGATGAGCAACGGAGTCTGAAGCGAGAGTTGGTCAGGGCACAGGAGGAGATCAAGCGCATTCAGAGTGTACCGCTGGTGATCGGGCAGTTCATGGAGGCCATCGACCAGAAGTAAGCTTCAACACAGGCACAGCGCTTGCGTCATGACACTAACACGCGCAGCACCGGTATCGTACAATCGTCCACCGGCTCCAACTATGTCGTCCGCATCCTCTCCACTCTCGATCGCGAACTCCTCAAGCCATCGTCATCCGTCGCGCTGCACCGCCACTCAAATGCCCTCGTCGACATCCTGCCACCAGAGGCCGACTCCTCGATTGCCATGCTTGGTCAAGACGAGAAGCCAGACATCACGTACGCTGACGTTGGAGGTCTAGATATGCAGAAGCAGGAGATTCGGGAAGCTGTTGAACTGCCGCTCACACACTTCGACCTCTACAAGCAGATCGGTATCGACCCACCGCGCGGTGTACTGCTATACGGACCTCCGGGTACAGGAAAGACCATGTTGGTGAAGGCTGTAGCAAACAGCACGACCGCGTCCTTCATCCGTGTTGTCGGTTCAGAGTTCGTACAGAAGTACCTGGGTGAAGGCCCACGTATGGTTCGTGACGTGTTCAGAATGGCCCGCGAGAACTCACCATCCATCATTTTTATCGATGAGATTGATGCTATTGCTACAAAACGTTTCGATGCGCAGACAGGTGCCGACCGAGAAGTTCAGCGTATCCTGCTCGAGCTGCTCAACCAGATGGACGGTTTCGACCAGACGTCCAACGTAAAGGTCATCATGGCGACGAACCGCGCGGATACCCTCGACCCTGCGCTGCTCCGACCTGGTCGTCTCGACAGGAAGATCGAGTTCCCTTCGCTACGCGACCGCCGTGAGCGCCGTCTTATCTTCTCCACCATCGCTAGCAAGATGAGCTTGTCGCCTGAGGTAGACCTTGACAGCTTGATCGTCCGAAACGACCCCCTCTCCGGTGCCATCATCGCAGCTATCATGCAGGAAGCGGGTCTGAGGGCCGTACGCAAGAATAGGTACAATATTATCCAGAGCGATTTGGAGGAGGCATACACCAGCCAGGTCAAGGGTGCGGCAGAGGCCGACAAGTTCGATTTCTACAAGTAAGCGCATCGCTACTTGTAGGGGACATGAGAAGGGGCATGCGCCATTGTACTACTAGATAGACTAGGCCCTGGGGTCTCGTACCCTATGAGGCTATATACCGTGGTCGCTTGGGTAATGCATGAAACAACATGAATATCACCTTGACTACGCCTCGATTGCTGTTGTGTGATCTAGACGTTGCGTTTCATCTAGACCAGGGCTTGTGCACTACTAAGCTACATTCTTCACGTTCAGGCAAAAGGAAGTGGAAGAGAATATTCCCATGTTTACCACATTGGGCGAAAACACCCCATATTCTATATACTCAATCTTTGGCTTACTGCGTCTGTCGGATTGAACATGTCTTCAAGCATGGCTGTATTGTTCTAATTCGGCAAAATATGTCAAGATGGTCATTGATTTGCTACTGCGATAACAATGTATATACACAACACGCAAATCTTGTTGTTGGTGAGTGAGTAAATTTTAAGAATTATATGACGTACCAACGTAGACAATAGACTATGCAGTACAGCACAGGGCAGTTCTTGTACACGGGAAAAACTCTAGGTATTTCACGAGATTTTGCTTGATAATGTATCTAGTACACTTCTTACACGTTGACATCGATCTTGTATCGCCATCTATAAGCCATTCTAGTTACACACCAACAATATCAATGGAGACGAGCTTACTTAATTATATGCATTTATAACTTCTTTCGTCTATCTACCAGATATGCCACCAAACGCTCCTTTCTGACAGCATACCCGCTTCTCCTTCCCTTTTCCACGCCGTCTCTTCTTGGTATCAACGGCAACTCGCAACCAAAATCCACCAACAACTATTATTGCTTCTTCTCCTTCCTCCTCCATCCACCCGACTAGAAACTATCCTACAAAGACACGCAGCAGCGGCAACCGACTCCACGCACTAGCACCTCAAGTTCGGCAAAGACAGAGGCAAAGGACAACAATTGCACCGCAGGCCATCCGTTCCATTCCGTAATCCAACAATAAGGGAGAAGAGCTACATGTCTCCCAGAAAGGAAAGAGAAGAAAAAAGAGAAAAAATGTGACAAAGGAAAAGCAGGAGCGACTCGACGCCCTATAGTAACGGGCGGCGGCTCATGGTATCATGCATTCGCGACGCAAGGGAGCGACAAAGGAAAGGTCCGGTGGATTGCCAGACAGTATGCAAAAGGCGTTGTATGAGAAGTTATGGTGAAATGACGAGTTCGGTACAGATTCGTTAACCAGTTTAGCCGACCCTGATAGTGGTCTCTAATGGCGTGCGCGGTAGATCTTTGTCCAAAGAGGCTCTGGGTATGCCTCCCCTCTTGTCCTCCTTTGGTGGTGTGGGTGGTCCAGAGTGCCTGTTGGGCATGTATTCTGCGTCCTTTGCCGGTGTAGGCGGGCGCCCATCGCTACTCGCGGTGCCAGAGTCCTTCGGCGGTGTAGGCGGCGGCCTTCCCTGTGCATGATCCCTTTCCCTGGATGTAGACCTGGCTCTGGCTTCAAGTCGTGGAGGGCCGAGGTAGGGCGCTCCTGTGGGTGGTGGTACTGATGACTTCTCGCTACTCGTATTGGCAGCATGGCGATCTGAGGCACTCCGGTTGCTGTGCCCGCCAACACTTGAAGATTCACCGGCCTCTTCCACCACAGGCAGAGTGGTCCCAATCTCTCCTCTTTCCGCCGACGGACTACGTACTGCCCTCAAGTGTAGATTCGGTACGTTTTCTTCACCATGACCTTGTCGCCGCGAGCGGTCGGCTTGATGCTCGGCCTTCTCCAGGACACGGTCGGTCGACGATCGCTGCGCAGCAGTCGCATTGACACCGTCAAGGGAGAGTTCGTTGAGATCGTTTGTGGCCTCTTCCATCTTCTCACGCTCGGCCGCTTCTCTAGTCTTGGTGACACCGCTGATGAACTTGATGAATCGATCGCCGTATCGCTCGGGAGGTATAGCAGATATTTGAGACTCGGTATTAGCAATGCCTTTAATAAAGTGCTCCATACGTTTGATGAAAGAGTACTAGAGTATAATTAGTATTTGGCGAGGCCTACGCGCGGTACGCTGCAAACTTACGTGTGTCAGACAGTCGATAATGCCAAGGTAGTATATCTCCTCTCCGGGGGTTTCGTCCTCGTGAGTGGCTCGGAAGCCACCATCGTCAGAATAGAAGTAGAAGTTCCGGTTAGGATCTTCCAACTCATTCGGCATCTTGCTAGACGTCTGACCCATGGGTACTGGTTTCTGTGTCTTGACCATCTGCCTCAGTTCCCTTGCTTTCCGAGCACTCTCCAACTTCGAAGGCGTGCGCATAAGCTGATTCGGTTGGGGCTCTGGTGCCTCCTCTCCACCTGGTGAAAAGACTTTGAGTGTCTTGTCTCGCAGGTTCTCCTCGTTACCCTTTTCCAGGTCGTGGATACCAATGAGGAGCGAGTAGTCCATTATGTGTAAGCGCTGCAGCAACTTGACGTCTCTTTGCATCTGTTCAATGAACATCTTCTTCTTGGACGGCCCTAACTCAAGATGCTGGTTTCTGCGTAACCAATTGAGGTCCTTCAGTGTCGCGCGGGGGTTGGTTGCCAAGTTCTCTTCCTTAAAGTCTCGCCCAATGGTAGAGCCCTTGAGGTCGAATGTGCTGTGGATGTCTCGATGTGGGGGAAACAGGTTGTTCATGACGACGAAGTGGATCTTGCGTCCATAGGGTATCTTGACGCGATGCAGGCCGTAAAACTGGGAAAGTAGAGTGTTTGGGTTCTCCTGCACGTGGTTGTAGTAGTCCTTGAGAATCTTGCGGAGGAACTTGTGTTCAGCGTGGTGGATAGTTTTGATAATGTACTTGTAGTCGCGGGAGAAATAGAAGAAGCTGCCGCTCTTGCCGGGAGAGCCGAGCTCGGAAAGGATGTATTTGCTGGTCAGCGACACGAGATAATCGGCAGGGTCGAGCTTGAAGGTAGTGCGGAGATGGCGGAAGACCCATGGTGCATAGTCCTTGAACTTGAAGTCGTATTTGGCGGAAGGAGTAAGCTCGTTACCAGTTCTGTCAAAGTGTCAGTATTGTGCGAACGAGCAAAGATCAGAGGTCTGCCAGACGAAGTGGAGATGAACTCTAGCAGGTGCTTGATGTTGCAAGGAAAGCCGACCGGCACATACATGTCAAACGAGAACTTGTGCTTCGCGTCAAAGTCGGCATCAGTGAGATCTCGGTCCATCTTGGCGTTGGTTCGCGAGACGGTGAAGCGGATACCCGTCAACATGTTGTAGGCGGTCACCCAGTTGACGTGGTTCTGGTCGACCTTGGTGCCTACCACGACGCGGTCTTCGTCTTCGTCCTCCTTGCGCTTCCGCTTACTTGCCCGCTTCTGGCGGATGTGCTCAGCCCAGCGCGCGGCCTCATCGTCCTGGGGCACCTCGTCGAGATGCATGTCGGAGTTGACGGAGCGTGTGGTCCGACGCACAAGCGACATGGAGCCTCTCCGTTTGTGCGGTGTGGAAGGCGAGAAGCGTCCACTAGCGCTGATGACGTCGTCGGTGTTGTTCTGGGGTTCGCGGGCGCGCGATGTTTGCAGCTTGGGGACCTCGAGGGTATGACGTTGCTGCAGACGATGAGGCTGTTGAGAGGGGCTGGGGTTGTTGTGGTTGAAGGCAGGCGGGGAGGAGACGCGATGCGCTTGGCTCGGTACCTGCAGACTGGACGTGCCCTCGTCGGGTTGGGGCTGCGGCGACGGCGACGTGGGAGGATGGGAGACGGCGCCGACGTGCGGAACATAGAAGTCCCTGCTTGCTTCTTTGGTGCCGTCCTGAGCATCCATCTGGCCGAGCTCGACGTGCGTGGTGCTGCCACAGAGGCGGTCCTTGGTCTTGCTGCTGTGTATCGAGGCGAAGTAGCCGTCGTCCCTGCTCGGGCGCTCGCTCGACTGCCTCTGCGTGTCGAGCGACTTGGTGTTGGAGCTGTCGGCGTCCATGTAGTCTCCTCTGCTCCGGGCATGACGTGCGTCGTCCTGGGACAGGCGCTTGTCGATGCTCGCGGGCCTGGGTGGGCGGCCGTTTGCCATGGGCTGCATTCCATTGGCCATCTTCCCGTTCATCGCGGCAGCGGTGCCATTGGGGGGCGAGCGGTCCGAGGGCGAGCGCGCGGGGGGAGGCGGTGATGTTTGAGCATGTGCAAAGGAAGAGCGGTCGGTTGCTTCGGCGCCATACGAGGGCATCATCTGCGACTCATGGATGGTTACGCTCATCAAAGAGGCAGCCTTTCCCGAGCGCTGCGGAGGAGGGGTCGGCGGAGCGTGAGAAGCCAGTGTGTGTGTGCGACGTGTGGCTGGTGAAGGTCGGGTTGGGCGTCGTCCGGGGGATTGCGTAGTGCAGCGCCGGCAGAGACTAGGTACCAGAGCGGAGCAGAGCAGAGCAGAGCAGAGCAGAGCAGCACTGGGCGGAGGCAGCGGCGGGGCGGCAGGCGCTGGAGCAATGGGGGTCGTGATAAGAAAAACGGTGGGCGCAAGAATGGGCGTGGGTGTGTCGGCGGCCAGGAGTCGAGTCGAGCTGTGATGCTCAATAGTTGGCACTTCGCTCAGCCCTTTGCTCGCCGGGCGCGATCCGACTTCCGTCTTGCGCTAGCCTTGGCAGGTGGACAGTGCCTTATTGCGCGCTGCGAAGCCACCAGCAACATGACCACGGGCCCGGCTCCTGCTGCATTACGGCAGTTTCAATGCAGTCGGACATGCTGGGCCCCATTCACCACTGCATTGCGCTGCTTTTCACGCCCCAAAGACCCCATCGCTGCGATACTTGGATATCTTGTCTGCGTTGCGCGCGCCCGTAGAGGGAGATTGCGCGTCTGGATTAAGAACAGGCGGCATGCATCCCTCAGCCACACCAATAGTCCCAGCAGCCCGGGTGCGGCGTCATGCTGTGGCTCGCAATCACCCTATTCTTAACCATGCCGTGCCAAACAGAAGGTTATTTTCTACACCAAGCCGCACCTTGCTATTGCTATTGCTATGCAGTCCCCATCCATGCAGCCCACGTTGTCGCCCCGAGCACCGGACAACAGAGGAGGCGAGCCGGCCTTGCCCTGCGCCGCACGCTGCCCACTTCTGTCTTCGGCTCTATTTAGATCCAGCTCCACTCCCAATCTCCTGGCTAACCCAGCCCTGTTTTCGTCCGCCCATCACAGAATGCGCAATGCCTGGGCGACCAAGTAAGGGTCCAGTGCTCCATCAAATACATGTCCTCCCCGCAATGTCCAGGCGTATCACATCTGACCAGTCTGGAACATCCTCACACTCGACAGTGCATCTCTGTTGAGCAGTGCGCACTCGGGGCCAACATTGAAGATCCGCGCTCTCCACGCTAACCATCTTTGGCTTCCCTTTATGTGCCCTGCACGCCAACATATATACCCATGCTTGAGCATGCGACTCCAGTAATGGCGAGTTCAAAGTGCTTGTCGCACCTGAGACGAGATGGAAACTTCCAAATCTCAAAACACCCTTATCGCGCAGTCGGTGTATGGCTGGGAGGACTTGATAGATAGGCAGTGACCGCGCTGTCTTCATCCCACAGCAATCCGATGCTTGTCGCCGGCCCTCAGCGAACAGACTTCGGTATTTGGCAGCGTCTTCCTGATGACACCCTCTTCCACCATCTTCTTCACTTCGTCAACCGCGTGCTGTGCAATCTGAGTCAACTTGACTGCCCAACCCCGATTGTCCTTGTCTGCATCATGGGCAGATATCCAGGCTTTGGCATACAGACTCTTGGCTATCTCTGTGCCACCGGGACTGCCAGCTGATATGTTACCTCCAAGCCACCAAGGATTCTCAACGCAGTCAAAAGAATGTAGAAGCGCGGTGAGGGGAAGCGCAGATTCCGACACAAGGTAGGAGCTTGCGTAAGGACGAATCACGTCGTACGAAACACCGTGAGGTGAGTAAATGACAGACAAGGTCTTCTCCCGATCGTTGTTTGGTGACGGCACCAGCGTACGGGGCGATGAGGCGATTGTCATTGGCGATCCTGGAGAGGGGGGCGGGCTCATAGGCAGGTTGATGTAGTGCATTGGGCTTAGCGACGAGAGTACGGTGCAAGGAGGCCGATATGTTATCCCGATCGCGTGATGTACCTTGGAAAGGTCCCGCTTGGCTGGAATCCAAGTCACCGTCACCTCACCACATGTCCCTCGGGGAGACGGCGGCGGTAATACTATACGGTGTATGGACTGGCCATCTCCCTCGACGTACTTCGGCAGAGCGTGCACAAGGCTGGGACGAAAGTGTTTCCATGAGCGAATCTTCTTGGCCGCAGACGGTATGGCTAGAATAGTCGCATCGCAGTCTGGTGGGAGTTGGCGCAAGGTAGCTTCATGGCAGTGGTCTGGCTTGTCTTGGGATATAAGCACGAGGTCGGGTTCGCGGTCAAGGTCTCTCAGGCTCGCGACGGATGGTTTCGCTCTCTGTACAGAATGCGAGAAGATGGAGTTTAGGATGATGGAGGGCCCTGAAAGCCAGGCTGGTCAGGAAACATTAGCACCCATCTACAAGTCGGCCTCCAGCAGTATCGAACGCGATCTTCAGAAACTTACGGTCAACCAGAATCGTGAACGATCCTGGGAACAATCCCGGCGACGATAGTGGGGCAGCGGGTGGGTCAAAGGTAAGGAGAAAAGAAGTGTCTCCATTCAGCGACTCAACGGAGAGAGCCATACTAGCGGAGAACAAGTGCAAAACAATGTCGGCCACGCGCACGACGGGGTAACGGCAAACTAAGACATGAAGAAAGGGAGGCGAGGCGACGGGCTACGCGCTGCCGTGTCAGTCTGTGATGCCCATGTCAATGATGATTGCGGGCTTGCGCCATCGCCTTGGAACGCTCAGCAGAAGCAATTGTGCTGGAAGGTTGACGCGAGAGGGTAGTCGCAGACGAGCGTCGAGGAGAAACAGCAGGTGCAGACGAGGTGCATGTGACGAGACTAGAAAGCCATAGGTAGCAACACGCTGCTCCTGTCACTCAACAATTTCCACCCCGGCGCGTCAAAAGCTCGTCTTCTCGTGCGTCTTCTTCACTCTCCGTCCCTCTCTTCTCTGACGTTTCCCACCACCCTTCCGCCTCAACCCAAGTCTGTTGCCGAAATGTGGTAGATGCAGCTCCCTGCAACCAAGTGCAGCTTTCCTGGACCTGCCGCCGGCCGAAACTGGCTTTAGCTCGGCATCTGAGGAGCAAAAATCTTCATGGCGCCGCAGCCGATGTCCTGGTGAAGAGTCCGAGCAGTAGATCGCATTGGTCAAAATTCTTTGCATGCACGGGACTTGAGCTGGGAGGAGGCTTCTGCGCCGTCTAGCTGATTATGAGTCGTCTTGCTCCCAGCCATCTCTGATTGGAGCGCGCAAATCCCCATTCAAGCGGTAGGTCATTGGGCAGCACGAAGCTCTCCAAGCTATCAGCTTCTTCGCCTCAGCTCCAGGGCAGCCGTCTGATTGCTCCTCCGCTCGAGCTTGTCGTGGCGATACAGCTCTACCCTCACGGCAGCGGTGCAGTACCATTGCTTCTTCTTCTACATGGTCAATCGTGATTCCTGAACACAGCCTCTACTTGATCACTTTCTCTCGAAGCCCCGCCGCCGTTCGCAGCTGCCCCGCATCCAGTTACGTCTATCCGCAGTAGCAGCAACTTCAGCTCAGAGCTTCTTCCACCCGCCGTAGTCACCACACCCGCTCCTGCCGTCACTGTAGCCTCCCCCCCCTCAGCTGCGCAAGCTCGGACTGAGCTTCCCCGTCCCAGCGCCTCGCTTTCCACGTGCCATTGCTTCGTCGCGAAGCTCCTGCCATTGATGCTCGCAGCCATGCCTCCGTCGCGCGCAGCACCGCTGACGAGCTCCTTCTCCGTCAGCGACGAGAACAATGTCGTAGTATGCCCGCTGCGAAACCACGACAGCTCGGCCTGTCGCAAGCGCTGCACCGGGGTAAGTCTCTCCCGCTGCTGCTACACGTTACAGCAAGCTCCAAAGCTCCAGAGCTCCGGGGTGCAGACTAACACATGCGTAGGAGAAGCGTTTCCGGTCCATGCAGGAGCACATCCGCCGCGCCCATCCTGAGCATTACATCTCCAAGTTGCCGGCGACTGAGGTAGGCTTGTCCACGGCCAGCGCTGGCCGAATACGCTGCTGACTGTTTCCGCTTGCAGGAGAGCTTCATGCTTATGGTCAACACACCACCGCAAGAAAGACCCCCACCTCCACCCGCGACGACCTCAGCACCGCCCCAGCAGACGTACGACTATGGCGGAAGCGAACATAACTCCTTCTTCGAGACTGACTTCGGGACGAATCATCTTCGCACATCGGACGAAATGCGCCGGCCGTCACTCTTACCCGCCGCGACTGCTGCGGCTGCCCTGGCCTCGTTACACAACCATCGTGCCGAGTACGACTGGGACTCAGACCCGGTATGGACCCGCGTTGCACCTTCCCCACACAAGACCAGGCTAACAACTGCTGTGAACAGGACGCAGCATCCGATCCCGATTCGAAGAATTACAGGCCTCGCGCACGATTCGCTCCGACCACCATAGAACAACACATCAATGCCGAAGAACCTTACTACACTTCTACTTCCATACAGCAAGAGCTGCTCCCCTCCTCCCTCGCACGATCGCCTCCCGGGCGCTCCTCCACTCTCCCTCCTGGCGCCCACTCTCTCAAACCGAACAGACCCCGCAAGTCTTCTGTAGGACAGAATGCTCGTAAGGGCAAACACGAGCGGCAGAAGTCCAAGGACTATTCGCGCAGGCTGAGCTACGACAGGAAAGCATACTCGGCTGAGCCGGCAACCGCTGCGGCCATTATGGGTAAACGGTGGGAAGACTTGATCGATGCTGCTGCTTCAGCCACAGAAGAGGATAGCCGAGATCTCACGCCGGTTGGTGTCACACTCTGCTATGCTATTCTATCTAACATGAACAGGTGCCACAGTCGCCAAACCAATCCCCTCACATGATGAACAACAGAACCTCTCTACCTCCCTTCAACTTTGCTTCACAACTTCAGTCATACACGGCATCACCTTTGAATAACGCTCTGACGCCTCCACCTCCGGATATGTCGGACCTTCAGCCTTTCCCTTCCGTCGAGTCTTCCATTGAATCAGCCATGTCCGGCCAAAACTTCCACATGCATTCCCAAGGTCTCTCCGATTCATCTCCTAGCTCTCTTTTCCCTGTCCAGATCTACTGCGCTGCATGCCGGAAACTGTCGATATTGCGCGACAGCTATGCATGCTCAGAATGCATTTGCGGTCTGTGTCAAGAGTGCGTAGATGTACTTGTCAGTGAGCACAACCGCGGTCGTGCGCCGACGTGTCCGCGGTGCAGCACTATTGGAGCCAAGTTCAAACCCTTCCAGCTGGATATAAGATGAAGCAAGGTTCACTATGGCGTTTTGGGTATTACATCATAATCTGGCGTTTGTTTTTGCGTACCCCATACTTTCCCTTGGCCTCGTGCCTGGTTCCGCTTGCTGCCAATCATTGCTAGCTCCACGAGCCACATGGGCGTTCACATGGTCTGTTTTGGGTGGCTTGTTCGGAAAAGACTGCTCGAAAAGCAAGTCGGAGTTTTGATTTGGATGTTACGAGGGACTCGACCGGGCCTCCTTCCCTCACAAAGAGATCGCAGAGATAGACTCGCCTGCGAATACAATGCTTGGGTGTACTTACACCCCTATCGTTTGACTACTCTATGTTTCCACGACCATAGTCCGCTGTTGCACCAGCAGACTTGCGCAGAGCCTATTGCGCAATCGTTTCCACGTCCATGTTGACGTAGTGCTCAGTCAGCATCAACAGGGCTTGCTCAGGGATTTACATACGTGGGCCCGATTTGGGACCACTTCGGCAGTGTAATAATGCGGTGAAGGAACCATGGTTCATGTTCGCCCGGGTGGATGTCGCACGTCAGGTGTCAGCCGCTCGAAAGGGTGGAGACTCCCGTCATTGCCGGACGCAACACTACTCGGAACGACTGCTTCCCACATGATTCAAGCTCTGAGCGGTCTAGAAGTCCAGAATCCTGGATTACGAAGAACACGAGGGTGGAGATTACGAGCCACCTCAACGTTTGAAAGCGGGAGGTGTTCCATCTGGTGCAGAACGGTATATGTCTATTTTAGCCATCGTCGCTGCAGGGACAAGAGCGATGTGGATAACTGTGTGTGAATGAAAGCGTCGGCCTCGGGAAGCAACGGACGTGGCGCCGTCGTCGCGATGCAAAGGGGTGCCGCGGAGCGGAGCAATGGCCGACTTGACGGCCGGGAATGTTTTGTTCTGTATTCCTGCGCTGAGCGCCTTCGATATCCCCCATCATCGATTCTCTCGTTAGACCCGATGTGCGGGGATCTAAAGGGTTGTTGCAAGGAGGGCAGAAGGTTGGCCGGGTGCTGGACTCGTGACGCTCTTTTGGGAGATTGAGTGTGTGCAGTCATGCGGACGACTGCCTCGACAATGTTTCCTGCTGTCAACTCAACGCCTTTACTGCCAACATGCTCCAATCACAGCAACCCCAAAGCTTAAAGCCGGCAAAGCACATATGGCGGTGTAGTGCGTCTTCGCCAGCGGAAAAAAGGCCAAGCCCTTCTCCTTTTACCCCGCCGTGCAGCCAATCGCTCTACTTGACCGCATCGACACAGCGTATCCTGCAACGGTGAGTCTAAAACGCCAACTGCTTCCGGCGACGCATCGGCGCTGGGCATACACCTAGGCAACGTGTGCGATCAGCGTTGAACGGGAAAAGCTTGGTCTCAACAATCAAGGAAATTATGGAAGAAAAGTAGTCCATGCCTCTTTGCCATGATCGCGCAGAACAAATGCGATCGCCCTGCGCTGCGGGTATGACCTTGCAGCCATGTGATCTCCTTGCAAGCTCAGGAACGAGGTTAATGTGGGATCGGCGATGGCTAGCGCAGGGTCTGGCCTTGCATCGTCAACCCGAGTACCCACATTAATCGACAAAGTCCATAGCATGCCGGTCTAGACGCACACTCGTTTTGTGGTTTGCATGGAACCCGCGGTTTGAAACTACTGCGCCTGTTTATTGACAGTTGGGTTGCTGCGGCTGTGGGAGCGGCGCGGATTGGGCATAGCCCTGCGTGGCGCCCGGCCCCTGACGTGGTATGCTGGGGTGCTGTAGGCTGCTTTGGGATGACTGTTATGCGTCGGGTAGAGGTGTGTGTGTGGTGGGGGAAAGGGTATTTAGTGGTCGCGTGCCTCGCGTTGTTGGTGCTCCTCTCGTTGGGATATTACCGTTTGTCGATACATACCTTTTGCTTCCTTTTTGCCTATCGCATTGCAAATAACACCAGTTACTTGTTCAATTCGATACATGCAAATACTCGGGTCCGCATACTACTACCATCTACCAACCACCTGACACCAACTCCCAATCAACGACAACCGCAACCGAAACACTACAGCCGATACTTACAGCAACCGCCCAACATGCCCATCTTCCGTACATTGACGACCAAAATCAAAACCTCGCTCTCTCCATCTTCTTCTCCGGAAACATCACCAGATGGATCGCCCACCTCACCGCAAGTGTCTTCCTTCGAGAGGATCAGCGGGCGCAAAGAAGGCGGTGTGAGTGGAGCGGTCAAGCGACCCGAAGTACAGACCAGAGTCGACTCCTATATGACTCAAGGAAGCAATGCCAGCAACGAGAGTGTAGAGGAGAAGAAGCAGCGCAGGCTGAGTCGGTTCAGGGAAGAACTAGACTTCGAGGCTGAGGATTGAGCAAAGAGACGTGTATTCTCAAAGGTATGTTGTCATTTATCGTTTCTAGGATGACGGTTGCTAACCCCAAGTCAAGTTTACGCTGCTTCTGAGTCTGCTGTACCATCTGCATTGTCATCGCCTTGTACTGGAGTGCCTGTCCTGCTTGCACTTCCACTCTTTGGCGGGCCTCTAGGCGGACCCCCAGCCTTGGGAGGTGGTGGTACACCAGAGCCTTTCTTGGGCGCATAGTCTTGCTCCAGACTCTTCTGCTCTCCCTCCTTGAAATAGTCGTCCAAGCCACTGCCACCACCACCCGCAGGGCTAGCGACATGATGTGCCCTGCCCTTCCTCTTTGGCGGCGGCGCCGTGCCCTGAGGTGGTGGTGACTTTGCCGCTAGCGCCATGTTGGCTGGCACGAACAACTCTGTCGGTGCACCCTGCGTTGGCGCAGCGGGGAAATCAACAGAACCAGTCAAAGGGCGTTTCTCATCAAACGACGTGGCCCCGCTAGCATCGCCTGTGGAGAAGAAGGTCTCGCCAGGCGCTGGCGGCGGCTCGTCCAAACCTGCTGGAATTCGATGCAAAGCCCCGAAACCCAACACACACCCTAAGGCTCCCTCACCACCCCAATTGCGCGTCGGCGTGATGGTAACGGGACGAGTCACGTTGTATTCGTGGTTATACACGTACAGCCTCAATGGCCTGTTTAGAAAGTCTTCCACAAGTTCACCCAAGCCAGACTCGCCGCGCACAAGCCCTTCGGGGCTGCCGATGACGTAGTCACCATAGGGTAGCAACCCTGCGGCATCAGCGGGGGAATTGGGAGCCACGTCTAGGATATGCCAGACATCCTCCGCGATGGCCAGTGGAGACCACTGCAAGGAGATCCCAAGAGTCGGCTGATCGGCTGGGATTTGCAGATAAACTTCTCGGATCTTCTGGCCCTACAGGGTGTCAGACGTGTATAGATAGCTCAATTGAGTGAAGTTAATTGTGACGTTTGTTCTCCCGGACTTCTGTGGTTGTGCTTCCTTGCAAACGTATACCATGAAATGGAACAATGACTCATCACGTCTCGAATGTATTGTGGTATGAGAATGAGTAGTGGGAACCTACTTTTGCGCTGAATACACCTAGGCTGATAGTCGCACCAGCACTGTTCCGTACCTCTGTCGCAAAGAGACTTGGATCTGGATTATCCTGTTCTCAGAGTTAGTATAAAATCAATACGATGTTCCTGTTTCCAATCCTTTCATCTTGTCTGGGAGTTGACCCCCACTTCGCCATCGTCTACCTTCTCCCGCTCTTGCATCCCGTTTGATGTCTTTTAACCGAATGGAAAATACGTACAATAGTTCTTCCATTGATTCCAATGATGAAATCGAACCACGGCTCCAGAGGGACATCTAGGTTAGCGTTCCTCAGCACCTGGAAGCCGTATGCGCCATTCGTAGCGGACTGCTGCTCTTCGTTGAGGGGCGCGGCGTCTAGTCGCGATATGAAGCGGTTCAACGCTCCGAACATGGACATGATGAGAGGCGGTGATTCTGATGGCTCCTTCAAAAATTTGTCGTATGGTGATGACGACAGAGAAGTTGTGTTGGTCGAGGTGTCGTTGTTGGTGACTTGGAGGTTTTGGAAGGTGGCCATAGCTCGGGATCTGCGGCGCGCTAGCTGGGGCAGGTGCAGTGAGGATGGCAATGTGTGGTTAAAGTTGAATCGGAGGTAGTTGTAGTTCAGGATGCAAAGTTCGGAACATTATCACCTGCAGTGACCAAATTACATGTACCGCCACGTATAGCACTCACTGTCTGAGTAGGCAGTCGCGTCGGTCGGAACTATTCCTAATAAGGTAAGGCGTATCAGGATTGCTCTCACTCTTCCACAGTATCTGCTCGGTTACTTCATCATCCACACATCTTCTGAAGTCAAAACCCATTACCTGTGGCTTCTCAAATCAGGCTATTCTCACAACTTAGTGCATCACGCTTGCTGGGGATATGAGTGAGACGGCGGGTGAGAAAGGCGTAGACCAATGGTCGCGTGTCGAACAGTTCCCCGAACATTTGAAGAAGTACAGCCCATTTCTACCACTCTCAGAGATTCTTGAATTCTAACAATATCAGATATTGGCACCAGCGGTTCAAGATATGGGAAAAGTATGACCAAGGCATATGGATGACAGAAGACGCCTGGTTCGGCGTAACACCAGAACCCATCGCGAACAAGATCGCAGCTCACATATCTGAGTCAGCGCCCAAAGACAAAACCGTCATCGTCGACGCATTTGCTGGTGTTGGTGGTAATGCCATAGCACTAGCGCGCTCGGGACGCTGGGAACGCGTGTTCGCTATTGAGAAAGATTCCAAAACGTTGAAGTGCGCAAAGCACAATGCCGAAATATATGGTGTGAGCAATAAGATCTTTTGGCTCAACGCAGATTGCTTTGATGCCATGAGCAGGTTCTCGGGTCAAAGCAATGTCGTTGTGTTCGCTAGTCCGCCATGGGGAGGTTTGTCTCTTTTCCACACCTTCATTCGAAACAAGCTGATGTGTATAGGAACTGAGTATGGGGCGGAAGACGTCTTCGACCTCAGTAAGATGGAGCCGTATAATCTCGAAAAGCTTTACAAGAGCTTTACGAGTATCAGCAAAGAGGTTGTTCTGTATCTGCCGAGAACGTCGGATCTTAATCAGATTGCGAGGTACGGGCAAGATGGGAAAAAGCTGGAAGTTGCGCACTATACTATGATGGGTGCTAGCAAGGTAAGACACAGAAAATCTCGATGCTAACCTCTAAACTGACTTTGCGCAGGCACTCTGCGTGTATTTTGGTAACTTCAATTTCGATATGGAGCAGGACTCATAATGAAGTAGCGGAAACGGAACGCGGTCATCAAACTTCACGCGTGTTCCATCTTAGTCCGTCTCCGGTACTACCTTCTCCAAGAAAGCACACAAGTCCCGCAGCTCAGCTCCGGCCATGACATGCCCCATGCCCTCATATTCTTTAATTGTCACCCTGTCCTTATCGATACCAAATCCAAATAATGCCTCATAACACATACGATGTAAACGCTTCGGTACCAATCTATCCCCTGTTCCTCTTGCCAGAAATACCTCACCGTTGCTACCCACCTCTTCTGGTAACCCAGCTTGTTCTCTCAGCTTCGGTATTTGATCTGCCAGAGGAAGGTATCCAGACAGTCCGACCAGCCCACCCAACTTCCCGGCATACTTCGACACCAGACCAGTCAAAAGTGCCATAGCATGGCCCTGTGAGAACCCTCCCAAGACGATCCTCTCTGTTGGAATGCCCTGATCGACCAAATCATCAATCAGTGTTGTGATGTAGGACACGGTAGTCATCATTCCCTCTTCATCTTCGTCATCTTCGAGCTCAGGTCGCGATGGTGGATAAGGAGAGAGGCGGGTGGGCAGATACCAGGCTGTAGTAGCTAGGTCATGGTTCTCTAGAGCGTTGGGTATGATCCAAGACATGTGTGGCAGTTTATTCGCGGACTGAAACTGGCGAGCGACGCTTTCCAGTCCTTCTGCTTCGTCACCAAGACCGTGGATGAAGATGAAGGCCGCAGACTTAGAAGCATCGCTAGGTGGGGTTGTGGGTGGGAGTACAATTGGCGGTTTCCTTTCGGGCGCCATGCTTGGTTGTATGGGCGATGTGCAGTGACCTAGGTAGCTGGGGTTGTTCGGGCAAGTGGTCACAAGTTCGATCTACGGCTTTCCGGGACTATACATATTAAAGATCTGCCGAGGATGCAATAGCCTTTTGATGATCACGGCTAACATCCGACAAGATGATGACAAGATCGGAAGTAATCCAGATAGTGTACGTACCCCGCATCGATCATGCAGGTACGCGGCATCTGGACTTTGCGACGCGTCGGCATGTGATCCATAATTTCTACACCTCCGGACTCTCCGCATCATCACCTCCTACACTCCACACTTAACCATGCCACACGTCGAAGTACTTCCGAACTCCACGGCGACCGTCGCGCCTGGATGGACGTATGTCGTCGACACAGGCTACGACCCCTCAAAAGTCGCCATCAACCCCAAGAACAAGAAGCGCGCCGCCGCAGCAACACCCGGCGGTCAACGGGCGGAAAATGAGCTCTCTGCACGACAACAGACAGCCATAGCTCGACGGATAGCAGAACTAGAACGCGACAACGACCCCAAGCAGCTTATCACGATACCCGGGAAGCCGAGCGTGCCAAAGACGCAAAACGCAAGGAGGATTATACAATACCAGCGGCAGATCAAGCATTGGCTCGATGATGAAGAAGCGCAACTAGGACAGACGACAACTACGTCAAGGGGAAGCGTGTCTCAACCCACAGGGGGAAGGGGAGCAGCACAAGCCCTGCGAAGGCAAAGCACGTTCGCTTCTGTGCCTGCGACGCCAGTAGAAGCAACACCAGGGCCTCTTCCAGTATCGCAAACTCCATCGCGTCTCGAGGACGCAAATGCAGACGACGCGCTGCTCTCGATCGACGATTCCATACCCGCGCCGTTGAACCCTACCGAGCTCGAGGCTCTACTTGCCGCTCCACCGCTTTCCTACGCTGCAAGCCACGCCGCACCTCCTCCCGCTGGCGGTCCACCACAGAGACAGTTTTGCGACAATTGCGGATACTGGGGACAAATCAAGTGTCGCAAGTGTGGAGCGCGAGTATGTGGGTTAGAGTGCAAAGACGCGCACGAAGCAACCAGGTGCTTGAAGTGGGCATAAGGACAGAGAACGACTGAATATAGCATTGCAATGGCGTTGGTATGCTTTACGATACCCAGATAGTGTCATCTATCTATAGAGCAACATCTTGCTCAATACACGAATTCCTCTCCTACAAGCCTCTCGCTCAGTTTCCACAGCCTCTCTGGGTCTTCCGGGTTCGTCGCAGTTGGCTGCACTTCTTGCGGCGCCACGTTGGCGTTGTCGAGATGCGCGCCGTTGCAGTTGTCCAATCTTGTATCGAAGGCGGCAACAACATGGGTAGCCGCACACTCATCCAGCGACTTCAGGTCAAACTCACGAGCCCAGCCGATCTCTTTGTCCTTGGCCACTGTATGCTTGTCAGAACGGCTATCGTGTCAACTCTCAACAACGACAACTTACCGACACTCTTCATGTCTTCATCGTCGAACTTTTCAGCAAGAGAAGTCCCAATCGTCACTCCTGGATGCAGACTATACGCTTTCAACCCCATCGAACCCAGCTTCTTTGCCAACGCATAGGAGAATAAGATGTTTGCCGTCTTACTCTGGCCATATGCTTCCCACTGATCATACACTTTGCCATCTTGGAAATTCGGATCGTCGAATCGCACACCACTGAAGCGATGACCATCACTGGATATGTTGACGATTCGGGGTGCCTTGGCAGCAAGAATCTTGGGCATGATGAGATTGGTGAAGAGGAAATGACCGATGTGGTTGCATCCGAATTGGTTCTCGATACCGTCCGCTGTAGTACGGTAGGGGCCCTTCATTATGCCTGCTGAGTTTACGAGCACATCGATGTGGGATTCCGGATATGCGAGAACTTCGTTCGCGGCTTCTCGGATCTGCTTTTGCGATGCCAGATCGAGGGTTAAGATACGCACTTCGACGTTGGCGCTCGCTGGGTTGGATTTGATCTTGTCGACTGTGGCTTGAACCTTTGATGGCGAGCGGCCAGCGAGGATCAGAAGAGCGGGTTTGTGCTTTGCGATCTCCTCGACAAACGTTGCTCCCAGACCGCCTTGCGTTACGCCAGTCGTCAAGACGATCTTGCCAGCTATGTTGGATGCGTTGTCTGCTGCGATGGTTGAGGCAAGCGCGTTCTGGCGATTATAGGGTAGTGGTGAAGACATGACAGTACGCAGTCTGGACGAAAGCTAGAGAGGCACCTTGTAACTGTAGGCAAGCGGGACTTTTAGAATTAATCAGATTTTGATCAACCACGGAAACAACCCCCTCTATATGCGTTGTTGATCAGGAAGCCGCCTAGATAATGTTGACTTAGGCTTAACTCCGTCCGCTGTAAGTCCGCGTCTCCATTGAGAACTGTTCACCGATGTACGCTCACTTTACTTTGAGACAATTCAGAGACGAATAATAGAAAGACTTTTTACATTTACTAGTTGCAAATCGGTATATAGATATGTAGCTTCAGCGGAATAATTGGCACAGTACAATGTGACGTCACAGATTGTAGACACCGAGAATACATGCTGCATGCTCTGCTATGCGAGTTTTGATATCGAGAGCAATACATTTAATGTGATGGTCTAGGATAGTGTTGTTTGTTGTGTTGTTGAAACTGAGAAACTGACGAAGTGTTGGTCGTCAAGTGTGTCTACTACAACAAGAAGATTAGAATCTGGGTAGCATGAAGCCACTGAGACTACACATCATGTCACTAGTCGGCGGTCTTGCATACGTTTTATACGAAGAAGGTCTCACAGAAAGAAACCGTGGGAAGTATAGAGCGCTTGCCATAATCTGGTGGTGTACACGGTAATGTATATTGTAGAAGCGATCTAGGGTATAACAACCAGCGCATGCGTCCATGCTCCATTTTCCTGTCTCCTCCTCTTCCTTTTCCCGGCATGATGTAGCCGTGACTATGCAGCGCCTGGCGCTTTCGCCTTTTCCTGGGCTTCGAGCTTTCTCCGTGCTGCCAGAATCATCTCCTCTCGCCGTCTTTGCAAGTTTGCTTGCCTCTCACTCTTGTCTGCACTCCATGATTTCGCCTTCGGCTGCTCCTCCTGTGCCGGCTGCGAGACTTGGCTAAGCTTCGAGGACAGATTGTATCGTGTTATCAGATCGGGATGTGCGGGTCTCGCTGGGGCTGGGGATGGTCGCGCCGGTGTAGCTGCGACTCGCGGTGCTGGTGTTGGTATTTGGAAAGACGCTGGTGCCTGTGCATGTGTTAGCATATGTCGACGGCATGACAGGTTTCAAATCGAGAGGCTTACCGTGTCTAACCCTCGCCCGCTCAGGGCCCGCTCCGTTGTCGCCGCAACGTTTCCGCCATTCCTCTGCAGATCCCATGCGATGTCGCGTCTGCTCAACTGCGGCAGCATCTCAGCGACTTGGTCTATTTGCGCAGAGCTCACGCGGAGTGCAGCGCGGTTCGCCGCAGCTCGCGTGCCTGGGGCCGCCGCCGTCGGCTTTCTCAAGTACCATCGTACAGCAAGGAACGTGACGACGATGAAAACGATGACCTGGGGAATGTTGATGCTCTGTTCCGCCATGACTCTGTCTGCGGTATGAGTCGGAGGCTCGTGAGTCGATGCGCTGTGATTGTGTATGTACCGAGGTGCGGCGTAAAGTGCGTTGGTAGCAGCCGAGACTCGCAAATGGGTACCAAAGTTGTAGTTATCTGAGCAACCGTAATTTCAGATCACCGATTGCTTTAAGATTTCAAACGAGAGCGCGATAGCGGTATGAGCGAGTTTACGGACAGTGTATTGAACAGTGTTCTATCAAGTTCAAGTGAGGTCGCCATGTTTCGGACGAGCCTCGGCGAATAGCGAATCACCGAAAGGCCAAGGACCCGCGCTGACCCCTTGATGTCTTTCACTCTCGCAACCCACAAGTTCGCGCCTTCTCCACACTCCACCCTAATCCTTCGTTTTCACCCACGTCGGTCCTAGCCATCTAGGCATACACTCATTTCCAACGATAATCGCTTCAATATGTTATGACGTTTACATGCTTTGAGATACCCCCCATAGTCTATTCACGTTACACACACGCTACGCGCTTTTGATAATTAGTTATGAATGCTCCAGTAATATCACGGAAGCCGCTTCCAGAAGCCGCCCAGGCGCACTTGAAGGACTCGTTCATTCCTACTACTACAATCGGGTCGAAATGGGAAACACCTTTACCTTCAGGTCAACAAACGAAAGATGCCATTAGAGTCACCGCTCCACGTGAAGTGCCCGCACCTGACGATAAGTCACCTCATCATGGAAGGCGGTATGGACTCACCTGTGGTATCATTACTGGTATAAAGACAAGCACTTTTGCTTCGACACTCTCTCGTCACTTTAACAA
>Ga0265797_10003555_pt1 | contig 24785 bp, 17 predicted proteins | sample P2T30metagenome_FD_192433 | JGI IMG/M metagenome (GOLD analysis project Ga0265797, IMG submission 192433) | Plant litter microbial communities from East Loma Ridge, Irvine, California - P2 T30 | ecosystem: Environmental > Terrestrial > Plant litter > Unclassified | place: USA: California... | reverse complement strand
AGAATGAAAGCTTAGTCGGAAAGCTTGGCATCGACTGATGTCCATTCCGGCAACACATCCATCGGGGTTGATGACACAAGATCTTCAGAACCATAGGACGATACTAACCACACCACAAATGCCATCTCAAGCTGCTATATCCAACTCTCGTTCGGTCTCGCATTGCACTTTTGCCTAGCGAATTGTGGCATTCGGATTCTCGCATTCCCAAGACCCGGAGCCAATCAGGAGCAGCGCTGCCTCGGCCGAGCCTTTGCGCAATCGAGATAAACACGCGAGGGAGACGAACATGGTCATTCTCAAGTCTTTGATATAAAAGAAACTTTGTTCTTTTCCAAGAAAATGTAGCACATCCAACACATAGGCTATTCGGCCTGCTCCGCAACTTCTCAATCGTGTCCCAGGTCATTGCTCGCTTCCAACCAAAGATGTCCTCTCCCAAGGTCCTCATCTCAGGCTCAGGCATCGCAGGCAGTGTTTTCGCCTTTTGTCTCCTTCGAGCATGTCCCAAAGCAAAGATCACGATCGTCGAGCGAGCACCATCTCTTCGTCTGACAGGTGCCAGCGTTGGTAGGTCTCCCACTCTCTAGTCTTGACCGTCCATGCCAGTCTAAATGTCGCACAGACATCCGCTCGAATGCAGTCGATATCATCAAATGGGCCGGCGTAGAGCAACAGATCCGAGAAGCCAGCACCAAAGAGACTGGCATGTCCTTTGTCAACACCGACGGCAGCCCCATAGCAACTCTCATGGCCACCGGACGCACCGACATCCAAACCCTCACATCCGAATACGAGATCTTCCGCGGCGCCCTCGCCAACATCTTCATCTCGCCGGTCCTCGACAAAGTCACCATGCTCTACGACGAAACGATCGAAAGCTACACGCAGCAGAACGACAGCGTCACCGTAACATTCTCCAAAAGCCAAAAAACCGAAACCTACGACCTGCTCGTCGGCGCAGACGGCCACTACTCCAAAATCCGCGGCGCAATGCTCAACGCACCCCCAGCAGACCAAGTCCACAGCGAGGGAGTCTACATCGCGTACTTCACGATCAAGCAGGACCTCCTCAAAGGTTCCAAAATCGCCCAAGGCCACAACGACACCGGCGGGAGATGCGCTTGCTTACGCCCCGATCCCGATCCCAGAGGTCGTACCAGAGCGATGCTGTTCAACGCCACATGGTCCAGCGACACCGCAGCCCGAGCACGCCTCGACAACGCCCTGCGCGCCGGCGACGAAGCGTACAAAGACCTCATGGAAGAATTGTACGCCGATGCTGGGTGGCTGGCGCCTGAGATCCTGAAGGGCATGCGCGAGAGCGACGATTTCTACTGCACGCACTTCGCTCAAACACGTTCTCCCAAGTTACAAGACGGCCGTGTCGTCCTTCTAGGCGACGCGGGCCACGCCCTACCCGGTCTCGGAACATCCCTCGCTATAACAGGCGCTTACATCCTCGCAGGCGAGATTTTGCGGAGCGGTGGCGATATTCGCGTGGCGACGAAGAAGTATGAGGAGTTGATGCTGCCGTTTGTGGAGAAGCAGCAGAAAGGCGACGTGCAGTTTGCGATGCAGCTGGTGAATCCGCAGACGTGGTGGGGGATTGGGATTCGCAATGCGGTGTTGCGGGTGGTGATCGGGTCTGGGTTGGTTGGGCTTGGGATGCGTTTGAGCGCGTGGATGGGGTTTTCGGAGGCGAGGGTTGAGATGCCGGAGTATCCGTGGCCGGAGGGGAAGGGGCAGTAGAAGACTGGAGAGTGTCTAAGGTGTGGTTTCTGGTGCGTTGTTTGGCGCATTGCTGGGCGGGAGAGATGAGTTGTTCAAAGCCAGGAAATATTCAAACCTTTCGAGTGACGTGCAGCTATAATTTAGTCATTATACCTCCATGGACAACTTCGTCGGTCCCATGTAACCCGATTGTTGATCCCATCCGTTCGAATCAACTAGATTCTCAGTCTCGATGTGAGCACCATTGTTCTCTTTCTCCTGAACTAGCTGAAGCACTGATGATAGATCGAATCTTAACCAGTATGATCTCCCTGCAGGTAGATTCCTACAAAATCCAGTAGCCAGCTTCCCAGTATGTATACGAGTCCCATGTAATGAAGCGGCGGAAAACTGCAACACTTGCCGTCAAGTTGGCTTTTTTGATGCACAATCATGCTTGAGCTCACGTGTGCCCGCTATGTGCCTACGATCAGTACTGCGTTATTCAATTGCCTTTTAACCCCGGGATCGTGCCCAAGGGGGATATATTCTACACTTTCGGGGTATAAGCAGACCCTCCAACGCCACGCTAAATCCAATACAAACCGTGCCAGATATTTCTCTCAGTCCTTCATCACGTCGTCGTCGCCATCACCTCCGCCTTCCTCGCCGAAGATGTCTTCCATCTTGCCCTCGCCCTCATCGTCACCTTCTTCCTCCTCGCCAGCATTGTCCACGCCGCCCATAGTCTCATCCTCCTGTCTCCCGGCGGTTTGCGCAGCATTCGTGCTGCCGTTGACTTTCGGCGCTTCTTCTTCCTCCTCCGAATCCCACTCCTCCTTCAACCCCCACCCAACACCAGTGAGACAGTACTTCTCGTCCGGCAACTGCACGCCATACCCCCTCTCGACCTTCGGCAGCGCCACGCGATTCCTTTCACCAGCCTGCTCCAGCATAAACTCCTTCGGCAGCGCCGGCTCAAAAGCATACCCCTGCCGACTCGCAATCGCCTGTCTCAGCGCCGTCACAGTGATATTACTCCCATCATCCCCAGCGGCGGCTTTGCGCTTCTCGGACGCTTGCGCCGTGTAGCCCTCGGCGCTGAGGCGCAGGGAGTCGGAGAGCACGGAGGAGGTGTAGCGGTAGGCGAAGTCGAGGAGTTGCAGCGGGACGCGCTCTTGGTAGGATTGCACGCCGAGGTTCGCGAGGACGGTGTGGATGAGGCGCGCGTCGCGCGGGCGTTTACTGAGGCCGTCGTCTTGGTTTGAGGTGAGGGGGGCGTCGGGGTCGGGTTTGGGCTGCGCGACTGTGGCTGAGGGTTTGGTTGCTGGGTCTGGGGCGGGTGGGGTGGAGGGGTGGCCGTTTTGGAGTTGGGGGGAGGCCATGGTTGTGGTTTGGTGAGTGGTGCACGATTTGTGGTATGCGACGTTGGTGGTGCTTGTTGAGGGTCAAGGGGGTGTCGTGAGGACGGCGCAATAGTTTGAGCGATGTTGTGTGGTGGCTGCGAGGAAGATGCACGTGACTGTGAGTTATGGTCGGGTCTTGCTTAGCAGGGTGAGAGCGACAGTGAATGGCGCGTGAGGGTGTTGATGGATGTGGATTCGTTCAAGCGGAAGATGAAGTCGGTCCAAGGGCGGGCATGAGATGGCACCTGCCGCAGCTTTCAATCAAATAAGTGCGTGCAGCAGGCATTGCTTCTGCCATTTTATCACTCATGCTTATATCACACATATTCTTGACTTATGACCATTGACCACACCTCTACCATGCCATGTATCGACGTACTCCTGCCTCCACAGGCATCCACGACCTCGACACGCTCGAAGCTCGTGGTGCTGCCTTCGTGACCGCACAACAACAACCTCGGCCTCGGCGCCGCCGCCCATCAGCACCCATTGCACGTGCAAACGAATCTCATTCTTGTTCCCAGCTCTCGGGACTGAACATCTTTGGCATCTCAGCCTACGGTATCATACTAATAGCCACTGCACTCGCACTCGCCTTCGTGCTCGTCGTCTTCATCTACCTTGTCACGTCTATATCAACCCACTACGTCAGCAAGTGAAGCACCAGACATCGTCAACAGCCATGCACATCAAAGACCGCTCCTTCATCATCTCAGGCGGAGCCTCCGGACTAGGTCTCGCCACCGCCCGCGACCTCCATGCTCGTGGCGGATACATCGCCATCCTGGACCTCAACGCAGACAACGGAGCCAAAATCGTCTCCGAGCTAGGTCCCAGGACAAACTTCTTCGAGACCGACGTCTCCGAGACCTCGTCCGTCGAAGCCGCCGTCACAGCCGCTGGCAAATGGATCAAAGAGACCGGCAAGCCTCTCGCGGCTATCATTCCTGCTGCCGGAGTCGGCACTCCAGGCAAGCTCATCGATCGCCACAACAATCCCATCTCAATCGAGTCGCTGGACTTTGTCCTTAACATCAACCTTCGCGGCACTTTGGACCTCATCCGCCTGAGTCTCCCACTGATGTCTACCAACGTTCCAACCGAAAGCGACAACGAACGCGGCGTCATCATCATGGTCTCCTCCTCAGCAGCCTACGACGGCCAACCAGGTCAGGTGGCGTACGCAGCCAGCAAAGGCGCTGTCAGATCCCTCACACTGCCTTTGGCGCGCGATCTAGCATCGCTAGGAATTCGCGCCATGACTATCGCTCCCAGCTACTTCGAGTCGAATATGACGGCGCAGATGAGCGACAAGGTGCGCAAATCGCTCGAGCGCGTTCTGGAGTTCCCCAAGCGACCGGGCAAGGGCGACGATTTCGCGGCGATGGTCAGGCATTGTATTGAGAATGTAATGCTGAATGGAGAGTGTATTCGCTTGGATGGCGCGACGAGGATGCCGTCGAAGCTTTGAGGTGGTTATCGTTGCTTGTTTCGATATCTTTGGGTAGGAAATTGTAATGCTTGATTACCTTCGAGCTGATTCCGATCATAAGTTTACGTGCGGCATCCCGATTCCAAGCATCTGCGACATATGTTGTTGTGACCGACGAAATCATCATATCATACCTTGGCATTCACTCACGCCCTTGGAGAAATGTATCGAGAAGGTAACACACAACTCAACACTCCTACGTCGTGAGCATCGCAATCAGCTCGTATGCAGACCTGTGTGATATTGAAGCAGGATGAGATCTCGAGAGCGTATGTGTTGTGTCTTACTGCACCGTGTAGTAAGCAACCGTGTTATTACACTGCCTATATCACGTTAATGACTGCATTTCGTTCGCCCTACGCACTGCCGTGGTATTCCTATCTCTACATGTAAGTGAGCACATCAAAAGCGAGTCTGACCGTGGCTGAATTCACGCCGATTGCTGAGAAAGTCCAAATACGACGATATATTCTCACAACTAGAACACCGATAACCGCAACCATTGCTGAATATTCCTCAAACTATACAAGCAATTTACAGAAATGATTACGAGTTGAAAGGAACGATTCGTGTTGGAAAAACCGTGTAGAGGCACACGAACGACTAACCCTACCGACCCCAAGCAAAAACCGCCGAGGCTTTCGCGAAAGTGAAGTTCAATGTTGGCTTCCAGGCATTGGAACATTCAAGATTCCCTCCAACTGAATGCGCAAACCACACAACAACCACGACAATGGCCTCGCTATCACGCTCAACCGCAAAACGCGCGGTACACCTCCGCATCACACCACGACCCTCCAACATCAGCGACTCTCGCGAGATTCTGCGACTGGTCTCTCAGTTCGGCGAGGTGGAATACTACAAGAACCTCAAATACGACGCCCTCTCCCACCCCAGCGCCAGCCTCGTCATCTTCCGCGACGAGAAAGCCGCCGAATCATGCCTCAAGCGTAGTCCCATCCGCTTCCGCCTAGGCCCAGCACCAGCAGCCGACGTCGAGGACGACCAACCGCAGCACCCACAGCAACACTCCCACAACACACCCACACCCGCCGCCGCAATACCATCACAACAACAACAAACAACCCACTCTCCCCTCCCCGCCAACTCGCCCAAAGGCCCCGTCTCCTCCCCCTTCGGCATGTCCCAATCCCGCTCCCTCTCAACCTCCTCCCTCCCCACCGCTCCACGCACAACCCCAGCCCTGCCCTTCCTGCACGCCGACCCCTCGCCAAACCCCCACACCCAAACCTCGCGCATCTTCCAACTCCAAACCAACCCCGCGCGCACCAACTTCCGCGACCAGGTCGATCGCGCAGAGTACCACGGGCGGTTCATGATCGACACCAAGAGCGCGATACAGCAGGATCTGGCGAAGCGTGTGCCGATGCTGGGGTTGAGTGCGTGGGAGTGGAGGAAGCCCGAGAAGCCGGATCGGGTGGTGCAGAAGATGAGGGGTGGGGAGAGGGGGAGGAGTTTGATGGAGATTTGGGAGGAGGGGAGGGGGGTTGATGGGGTGTGAGGGTTGGGAATATTGGAGAGATATGGCCCTGGGTTGAGGCGAAGGATGAAGGGATGGCTGGCTGGGATCTGCGAGGAGGAAATTTCGGTACTGGGTCTTCATGATCGACCTCGTCTGGCAGGCTTTTCTTTCTTCTATGGATCTGGAACAGCACACCAGGACTGCTAACACGAGGTCGACGACTAGTCGACAATTAGAAGAACTTGCGATAGGAACGAAGAAAATTTCCGGAACGGCATCCGTTTATTTCGCCTCACACTTCGGAGAGTCGAATCTCAAGGACTTGCGAGCACCGCTCGTTTCTCGCATTGCCAGTACATCTGGTTCAGCGATCAATCAGGGCCAGAGCTAAATCGTCTGCCCTTGCTACATAAGCCTTGTGGACGCCGTAGGACACATGAACAAGCAACGGTCGATTAGCTCAGTTGGTTTAGAGCGTGGTGCTAATAACGCCAAGGTCCTGGGTTCGACCCCCATATTGACCATCACTTGTTCTTTTGCTTTTTGTGGACCTCAGTCTCTGCCTTGGAGGCCTGCTTTTCTTTTGGACAAGACCTGGATGATCAAAGTTGATCGTCTGATCACGGTTGAGGGTTCATGGGCCTGCCCAACTATCAGGTCTTCACTCCGTTCGAGTCTGTGGACAAAATGGACATCCCACTACGAACATTAGCGAGATACGGCCTCGACACAAGCCAAGACTTCATTATACTCATGATGCCATACAACCTCAATCTATCAGACATGAACGCTACCAAATGCGAACCAACCAAGACCTACCCCCGCCAACTCAAAGGTTACTCGGATAAAGCACATCCCCCATCTTATTATACTCCTCCTTCAACGTCCTCGGCGCCGTAAACCTCTGCAACAAACTCGCACTGCCCGCTTTATCGCACGTCCCGCTCGCCCTACTCCCGCCGAAACTCTGCTGTCCGATCACCGCCGCCGTGATCTTGCAGTTAATATAAAAGTTGCCCGCCGCGTACCGCAACCTGTTCTCCGCTTTGCGAATCGCAGCTTGATCGTTCGAGAAGATGTTACCTGTGAGAGCAAACCCGCCGCCCTGGCGATCGACCTGGTCGAGCACGGCGTCGAAGTCTGCGTCTGGGTAAATGTAGGCCGCGAGGATGGGGCCGAAGAATTCTTTGTCGAAGATCGGGTGCGCGGGGTCGCGGGTTGCGTAGAGGGTCGGGTTGATGTAGTAGCCTGTGGTGCCGTCGTAGGAACCGCCGGCGATGGTCTCGAGGCGGGAGTCTGCGTTCGCTTCGTCGATAGCGGCTGTCACGCGGTCGAAAGCTTTAGCGTCGATGACGGGGCCCGTGAAAGCGCTGAAGTCTTCGGGGCTGCCGACTTTGACGCGCTGGAGCTCTTTCTTGATCTCCGAGAAGAAGAGCTCCGCTTGGCTTTCGGGCAGGTAGATGCGCGAGCACGCGGAGCACTTCTGCCCGGCGTACTCGTACGCTGCGCGGATGGTGTGGCGGGCGGCTTCGGGGACGTCGGCGGAGGGGTGCACGAGGTGGAAGTTCTTGCCAGACGTCTCGCCGATCATGCGCGGGAGGTCGCGGTATTTCTTCTCGCCGACGCCCTGCGCTGCTTTGGCGTACAGTTCGCGGAAGACGTCTGAGGAGCCGATGAAACTGAGCGCCGAGAACTCGGGGTGGTCGTAGACGGCGTTAGTGATGGTCGGCGCGTCGCCGTTGACGAGCTGGATCACGCCTTCGGGCAGGCCGGCTTCGAGCAGGATGTTGTGCACGATCTGGCTGGCGTAAGCCGTCATGGGCGCGGGTTTCCACACCACCACATTCCCCATCAACGCCGGAGCAGAGACGAGATTGCCCCCAATCGCAGTGAAATTAAACGGCGACACAGCATACACAAACCCCTCAAGTGGCCTCCAATCCGTCCGTCCGTGGTGTCCGGGCGAGTTGACAGTCGGCTGCTTGTCGTAAATCTCCTGCGCAAACGACACATTATACCTGAAGAAATCCGCCAGCTCCGCGGCAGCATCAATCTCAGCCTGCCAAGCATTCTTCCCCTGGCCCAGCATCGTCGCCGCCAACAATTCAAACCTATACTTCCCCGTCACCAGCTCCGCCGCTCGCAGGAAAATCGCCGCGCGGTCGGTGAACGGCATGTCTTGCCATTCTTGCTTGGCGGCGAGAGCGGTTTGGATGGCGCGGTTGACGTCTGCGGAGGAGGCGGAGCCGTATTCGGAGAAGGTTTTGGCGTGCTCGGCGGGCATGTGCGTGGGCGTGAGGGATTGGGAAGTGTCGACTTTGACGTTGCGGCCGCCGATGGCGGGTACCTGTTTGGGGAGTTGGGAGCGGAGGGTTGTGAGGGCTTGGGCGAGGTGCTCGCGTTCGGGGGAGTTGGGCTCGAAGTGTAGCTTTGGGAGTGGTTAGTTGTCTGGGTGGCATTGCTCATGAGGATAGTGAGAGAACGTACATTAGGCTCATTGAACGCCTTCGGCACGCGATACGTCCCCGACGTCAACGATCGAACACCGTGTGGTGTCGACGCTGCTGCTGCAATTCGCAGCTTGTTGCTCGTCCGGCCAGCATTGCTGCGTAGGATGCCGCTAAGCTGTGCTGTGCTAGTGAGTCTCATCTTGAAGGCGTGTATGTATGGCTGTGTCGTAGTAGAACAATTAGAAGCTACCCTTGCACAGACAAATAAGGTATAAATAAAAGTAGTAGAGCTCTTCGACGATCATTCGGATGGGCATCCGAAGCGGGTCCCAGATAAAGTAGCTACTCACAGAGCTCCATCCCGGATGCCATCCGATGGTCATGCAGCTACCTGACGGCTGCATGCGGGGAATGATGATAGCAAGAACAGAACGGGAGCTGTTATCGGATGCAATAACGATGGTCACGATGCATTGGATAGCCGTTTTTGCCGTTCTATTGCGTCTAGATATATCGTCAGAAGTATCTTGTTTTTGCTTTTCGTAGCGATCAGATTTTCCAGGCATCGTTGCTAGCATCAGTTTACCTGTGGTTTCTTTCTCAGCAGTTCTCGATTTGATTAGCACTCAATCATCATGGTCGCCAAAGACTCCCCCGTAATCATCGTCGGCGGCGGCGCCTGGGGCCTATCAACGGCCTTACACATGACCGATGCAGGCTATTCCAACATCACCGTGTACGAGCGAGCAACACAAATCCCTTCACCGTACTCCGCAGCCTGGGACATCAACAAGATCGTCCGCGCGGAGTACGAAGACCCCTTCTACACGAAACTAGCACTTGTGAGCAATCAAATCACCTTACCACAATTCAACGAGCCTTCACCACTGACCGAACATCTCTAGGAAGCGATCCAAGGCTGGAAAACGCCCCTCTTCGGCCCCTACTTCCACCAAACCGGCTACGTCGTCGCCACCACCGGCCGCGCACCGCCCAAAGCCATCGAGCACCTCGAAAAAGCGCTCTCCTCAGTACAAGCAGACCCTACCTTCGCGCCTGGCATCAAGCGGTTGTCTGGTGCTGCGGATTTCAAAGACTACACTTGGCAGTACTCTGGCCCGTTGACGGGGTTCAAAGGCTACTACAACCGTCTGGCTGGGTACGCGCATTCTGCGGACACGCTCAAGGGCCTTTGGGAGCATTGTGCGAGTCGGGGAGTGAGATTTGTGCTTGGGGAGGAAGTTGGCAAGGTTGAGAGGTTGGTGTATCAGGGGCAGAAGTGCACTGGTGTTGCTACTGCTGATGGGAAGACGCATCTGGCTGAGCTTGTGATTTGTGCGCTTGGCGCGCATGGTGCGAGTTTGTTGCCTGATTTGGGTAAGTTCGTCGTTGGTCGGTGTTGGTCAGTTGCGCATGTGCAGCTGAGTGAGGACGAAGTGAACTTCTTGAGGGGAATCCCGACAACGAACGTACGGGATTTGGGCTTCTTCTTCGAGCCTGATCCCAAGACGAGACTCTTCAAACTGTGTCCACTTGGTATCGGCTACACCAACACAGGCTCGGATGGCGTATCGCTGCCTCCGCCTGATCGCCTGCCGCCTCCTCAGGATTACATCCCAGCGGAAGACGAGAAGAAACTCAGGCAACTGCTCCGAGAGACATTCCCCTGGATGGCTGACAGGCCATTCGTCGACCAGAAGTTGTGCTGGTTTGCTGACACAGCTGATTCGGAATACTGCATCGACTACGTACCCGGAACGGATAAGTCTGTCGTTGTCCTGTCTGGCGATTCAGGACACGGCTTCAAGATGATGCCTGTGTTCGGCAAATGGGTCACCGAACTCCTTGAACGTGGCGAGCAAAGTCTGTTGAGATGGCAATGGAAGAGTCCGGCCACAGCTAACACAAATTGGGGTGATGCTGTCAGCTGGCGGATCGGAGAAGGGGCTGAATTGAAGGATCTCCTGAAGGCCAAAGACAAGATGATGCGCGCGCGTTTGTAGTTGAGACATGTGTTAAAGCTAGAATGATTGATATCAGGAGTAATTCAAGCGTCTTTGCTGCGCGCAGACCATGTGATAATATGGGAGGATATCGTTCCGGGACCCGGGAGGAGTGAGAACTTCAGAGAAAATATCTGCCGCTTTGCTTTCTTGGGAGTTTGTCCTGAAGTTTGAGCGCCACTGTAACAGATTGTCGATCAATGTTGCGCCAGGATTGTCGATCACCCTCGAGCCAATCATGCTGCTGTCGCATTCACCCCTCTACCACGTGAAAGTGTACGAGGTACTGTACCTCCATATAGCCTCTTTGTGTTTGCCGCCGTTTCGTGATACGCGATCTGCGAAGGATAAGTTGCACTCTCACTCATCTGACCGAGACAAGGCTGAGAAAGGCCATGCGTCGATTGTTTTCGCACCCTCACACCAAGACAACGAGCAAGACCTTGAAGCACAACGTCATAAATGACTGGATGGTCGCTTAAAAGTTCCGGCGGGAGTGGACACCCGCGCGAGCACAGTTGAGAAGGTCGCGACTGGGCGATCGCCAGCACCCCGGCTGCCGGCCTCCACCAAACACGCGGGCGGGAAGCAAGACGCGGCGATCGTCGGCCTTACTTTTGAGCAGTCTTTCAGCCGGGCAGTCTTTCGGCCGTTGACGGAAGCTTGTCTTGCAAGAGTCATGCAGACAGAGGCGTGAGCGAAGTGATGACTCTGTGCACCTTGGCCGTGAATCCGTGGTTCTTGGCTGCGGAATTCGCGAATGCTAAGTTCTGCTTGTGTGGAGGGCTTTTTTCGTATCAGTGCATGCGGCTTGAAGTTTTGGTGGTGGTGGCGAATGGGTGGGCCGAGAGCCGGTGGAGGCTTAGAAGGCTGTGCGACCTTCCACGGCGCTTCGAGATGTGTTACAGTGCAGAGGACAAAGGTCGTAGAATGTTCGACGACAGGCTGCACGAGTGCATCATCGTCATTGTTGGCGCGCGTGGGGGTCGCGAAGTGGACGAGACGGGCTGTGAGTGGCCGTGGTGGGTTTCTGAGCAGCGTTCTCGAAGGAGTCGATCGGTGCTACTACGCCATCCGCCGGCACACAAGATGTCAGCTAATGCGGCCTAGTCGAGCTAGACCGACCAGGCGCCGGACTGTGCGCGCCGCGAGAGATCTGGACGAGGCTGATGGCGTATGTGGTCTGCAGCTGTAACTTGTGAGAGAGCCTTTTGCTCAACGCTGCGGAAAAGAAGTGTGCTGCTCGTTTGCGGCACGTGAATGGGAAACATCAAACAATAGAATGTCCAGAAGTGGCAATACTGGCTGTAACATGGAACAGTAGTATTTGCTAGTACACGTTCTCGCCCAGCTAGTACTCACTGCAAGTAGAGGCATCCCTGCGTCTCTAAACTCTTCATCTTGAGTGTCTCGGGCAGTGCTCACCAGGCGCCGGCTTCTCGTCCAATCAACCACGTCCCGTCCGAGCGCTGCGCTCCACTTTCTTGTCGCCCTACGCCGCAGCCTTTCCAACGCTTTCCCCCTCATATACTTATAGCCTGCTGCACCACCTGCGGCCCGCCGTCATATCGCGCCTATCACTTATACACCCAACAACCACGACCACGACTCACCCTACTTTCGACACTCATCCCATGTTAATATAGCGCCTACCAACGACACTTGCTCTCTCACCAACCGAAGAGCATTTTTCTCTCGACCTCCTCACTTCCACGCCAAACAACACCACCACCACCACAATGTTCGACGACAACTTCTCATTCACATTCTCGCGCTCCCCTTCATGGGCCAGCAGCAATGAATCTTCCACCCGCGAGCCTTCTCGTTCCGTCTCGCCTTGCTCACCCACATCCGCCTTTCCTCCACCACTACCACGCTACTCAGTCACCGACCTGGCAGCCGACCTCGACCGTCAACGAATCCGTCCAGAAGCTCGCATCCACTACCAGTCCTGCGACTCATATGCCAACACAACAGACGACGACTCCGCCTGGGACGTCCCTCCTCTCTGCTCAGACTCCGAGGCCGACTCAACATACAGCGGCAGCATCACAGCAACCTCATGCACTATGGGCGTAAGTCGTGCTCGTGTCACTTCTACACGCTCATACTCGCCAACTCGCCGCGTACAACGCCAAAGTGGCACTCGCCTATTATGTGCCTCGCAGAACCACGCCAAGGATATCGCAGCACTTGTCTCTCGCATGGTCTCTTCTTCAGAACAATGCTCTGTCGTGGCACCACCAGACGTTCTTCCTTCGAACGAGGAAGCCGACGATGAGGGCTACAACTCTGGCAACGGAGGCGACGAATCGATGACCTCTTCCCGTCGCAGCACTCTATCATCAAAACGATCCATGGATTTTCGACGCGGTCGCAAGAGCGTAGGCGCCGCCGCGATTGCAAAGGATATTCGTTTCCGTGGAACCAAGGACAAGGGTCACAGGCGACACAGGAGTTCTGGCGAGAAGACCACCGTCGTATAGACTGAGGCCTTGAGAGACGAGATGTTTCGACTCGCGAAACAAACATGATTTTTAAGCGAAGGCGTTGGATGGAGTTGCACGTGTACGCCGTGCAATATTTGTTTGTTTTGGATTTATTAGATTACCCCAATTTGCTATTTTTGGCCTGCTGTTGTCCTGAGAGGGCACAGTTGTGCTGCGTAGCCGGAGGCTTAGCGCTCGGCAGCCTATCGTTAAGATGATAGGAAGTTGTATATAGATAAAGATCTATGCCACGAACCCAATTCGAAGTTCTCCTCTTGGGAGACTACGATTGGAGTTCTTGCTCATCACGAGTTCCACTTTCTGCCTTCTTTTCAGACAAAAACGTATTGCGAGTTGTAGCGGATATATCCTCAATTTCACTACTCAAGCAGATGTAAGGTTCAACTTGTATATGTACACAGTGCTCCAGTAAATCAAAAAGCGATAGCACACATCGCTAAGTTCAGTCTATACTTTTTTACCTTACCTTGAGTTCAGAGAACTTACCTACCAACAGCCAGGCTTTGGCCAAGCGGCAAACTTCTGACCTTTCCTTCTTCTGAAGTGTGCCCTTCGAGTGGCTGCTTCCTCATGCGTTCATATCAACCCACAGCAGCACCTTCAATCAGACCTCTTTCAGATAACAGCTACCTCAGCGTAACAGAACAAGGCAATAGCATCATCAAAAGCTATGCTGCAACACTCGCCTACCAGCTGCAATCCTCACCAGCCGAGATCTACAACACTCCTCGCTGTCTAGCCATCTCGGCTTCGCTTCCGTAGCAAATCCCATGACCACCTCCCCTCCAACTCCACCTTATCACACGGCTACCATCCCGACACACCATAGCACGAAGCTCTCGCCTTGCTCACCTTCCTTGTTCAGTAATGCTCTTCTACGGCACCGTACCGCTTTGCTCGAAAGAGTAAATCTAAACTATCTGACACAGCTCCCTCTTGGAGCTTACCTTGTCTGAGATGACTCCTCAGCTTGGGTACACTACGGCTACACAGTTTACGCAGGCTACCCAAGCTACGCCATCTCATCCGATATGGCGTCGGTTCAATCGGACGGAGGAGCTGTGCTGATAGACAGATAGATAGCCTGCGAGGGCAGCTCTTGTACCACGTGAGTGGGCGATAGCTGTGACTGCTGATATACAGGTTATCATCGTGCTCGAGATTGTCTACCGTGGACGGTCTTTCCTCTAGAGTCCGAAACATGTCTGTTGTTCATCGTGGCAAGATGCTCGCTCCTACTACCACTATCTTAAGATTGAAACCCCACAGCCATGCATTGTCTTGCTATGGACTCACACATACTACATCTTTCCACACAGTCAGAGCCCTCAAGCGGCCTCTAGCAGAAACAACCATCGTCCACCGCAAAAGCCTCGAAAATCAAGATCAAGCGCAACCGAGCCCACAATGCCTCTCCCGCCTACCCACCATGAACCTCCTGCGAAACATAATCCTCGGAGCCTGGTTCTCATCCCCGCTGCTCTTCAAACCCGGCCTCTCAATCATGCGGACGATTGCAAACTCACATTCGTCAATCCTGAACCCGGATAAGAACCCTCTGGTCGGAGCGATCGTGAAACTGCTTATCTACAACCACTTTTGCGCGGGCACTAATAAGAAGGAGATCGATCGAACCAAGGTAGAGGCTAAGCAGATTGGCTTCTCGGGGATTATTCTTTGCTATGGCAGGGAGACTGGGGTGGGTGATATTGATGGCTCGCAGGCTGGAGGCGAGAGGTTGGCGGCTGAGGTTGCGCAGTGGAGGGATGGCAATTTGGAGACTTTGGATATGATTGGGAAGGGAGATTGGGTTGGGATGAAGTGAGTGGCAATTGATTTCCTTCAACACATGTAGTATCTCACTAACATTCTATCTAGATTCACCGGCGCCGGCCCACAAGTAACCCAAGCTTTAATCAACAACGAAGAACCCCCGGCCGCTTTCGTCGAAGCAATGCACCAAATCTGCCAGAAAGCCCAATCCCAAGGCTGCCGCATCTGGATCGACTCCGAGCAACACGCCGTGCAAACCGCCATCGACCGCTGGGCCATCCCCTTCATGCGCGCATACAACACCAACACCGACGGTTCCGCTCTCGTCTACAACACCCTGCAAGCCTACCTCAAACACTCCCGCTCGAAATTGCAATCCCAGCTCGCGCTCGCCCAGCAAGAAGGCTGGACGCTCGCCATCAAGCTCGTCCGAGGCGCGTACATCGACTCGGACCCGCGCGAGCGCATCCATGATACGAAAGAAGACACGGACAATTCGTACAATGGTATCGTGCATGATCTCCTCTCCGGCAGCCCAAACCTCGGCCTCGCCCCCTCCTCACCCCAGCCCAACGTCCAGCTGTTCCTCGCAGGCCACAACCCGGCTTCCGTCAACGCCGCCATCGACCTCATGCAAACCCTCTCCAGCGCCGGGAAACTGCAAATCAAGCCTGAATTCGGGCAATTGCAGGGAATGGCCGATGAACTTGGGTGTAGCGTTTTGCAGCGGGCTGATGGATTGCGGGAGCAAGGTGCTGTTGCGGTGCCGCTGGTGTACAAGTGTTTGACGTGGGGATCGGTGCAAGAGTGCATGCAGTATTTGCTCAGGCGCGCGGTGGAGAATTCGGGGGGAACGGCGAGGATGAAGGATGGGTATAGGGCTTATGTGGGGGAGTTGAGGAGGAGGGTTGGGGAGGGGATCAGGTTGAGGACTTAGAGGGAGTTGTGTGTAGGCGAGTGAATTGGAGGAATGGGATGAGATGGGAAATGATTGGAAATGACTGATGATGTTCAATGAATTTGCCTTTACGCTTGAGGGGATTTCTTTCTTGATCTTCGGTGTTTCGAGCGAGTCGCAATAGCACGGAAGTGCCTGTCTCATTGGAGTAGATGCAGTGTTGTTATGTCAATTCAAAGGTTTTCTTGATTCAAAACCCATACACTAAGTATATATGTATACCCTGCATAAAACCAACCAATCGTCTGTGTATCATAACATATAGACACTTACTCTACAAAAGCGAAGCATCCAACCCCTCAAACGCACCCCCATCATCAGTATACCACTGAAAAGCTCCAACATCCAACGACTCCGCCGCCCTCATCAACTGCTCCCCATCAATAACCCCATCGTCAAAATACCACTCCTGCAACCCCTGCTGCCCAGTCGAAAACCCCGTCGAATCAAAATTCCCTGCTGCAGAAGTGGACTCGCTGTTGCTATTACTCGCTGGCCCGGGGCCCGCAGCGTCGCCTACATAACCTGGGTTGGCGGTGCCGGCAGAGGCGAGTTCACGCAAGTGGTGCTCGAGGAGCTCGAGCTCTTCTTTGTAGAAGGCGGCGACGCGGTTGCCGCGGGCGACCATTTCGGAGAGGATCGCGAGGGAGATTTTGTGCAGTTCGGAGACGTTGCGGAGGAGCGAGGGGTCGACGGCGTGGGCGACGAGGATTACTACGGAGGCGGACCAGGTGGATTCGAGGTCGAAGGGGACGAGGCTTTCTGGTGTTTCAATGCGTTAGTAAGGGCGCTTTTGGTGGCCTGGAGACTTTCAACGTACCGAGTAGGGACTGCGATTGGAGGACTTCGAGGGTGCGCATTATTTGCTGGGCGGCGCCGATGCAGATGCGTACGAGAGATCTTGCGCCACCGGAGGAGGGAATGTGGATTGGACGGGGAGATGCTAGTCTGTGCTGCCAGAAGTGGAAGAGTAGAGGTCGGGTGGCGAGGATGATACACTAGGGAAACGATTGTTAGTCAAGATCAGCCATATCGTTGCTACGCAGCCTACTCACCTGATGTTGGAAGAGTAAAAGGTAAGCAGAGAGCCGTGAGATACTGCTATTGTTGCCTAGGTGGATTCGGAAATTGGCGACTCGATCGTCGTGGATGCTCGCTAGATTGCTTAGAGCATCTTTGATGCTGTGGAGGAATTTGCTTGGTTCGCGGCCGTCTCTGCCATATATAGCTGTGACTCTGTGTCAGCGACAGGATCCAAACGATACACCCTGCGATGATTGGAAGCTCACTCACTTTGAAGGATCGAGGACGTCGCCCTTGCAAGCTTCACATGTATACCAAGAGCCAACGACTTGGAAGTATGCGCAGCGAACTCAGGGAGCTGGGCGGTCACATCGTGTTCCGATAGCGATTGCGGCACGCCCATCAGAGCAGCCATGTGAGAATCCAATATGTAGATAGTCCACCAAATTTCGCGGCAGCGCTCTCGCATGGGATCCGCTATATTCCTGTTACTCATGTTGGTGTGCACTGTGCGGAAAAAGAGGTATAAGTCAGTAGAGCGTCCCATGGTGTGCGTCGTGTCAGTCAATACTTACTGCCTTCCACTAGTGCAGTGCGCAATGCCCGGCCGATCTTGATGTCGAGTCAGTACATATTCAGAATGTCCATGAAACTTGTAAGCTCACCTGATTGTATGCCGCTTTGCGTTTATCAAGACACTGCAAGTACAAAGCCGCACAGCACAGCATCTCCATACTTTGAAGCGGCTCCGAAGTGGTCAAGCCTACGTCGGGCATTATTCTCATGGCTTCCACGAATAGATCAGATCCAGCAGGTTTGGTGCCACTGGTGAAGATTACGACCAAGGCTTTCCCCAGTGCAAGTATCAAGAGGTAATGAGCATACCACAAAGCTCCGACGGGCTCTTTTGGATGCTCATTGCTGTGAAACTTGCTGAAAGATTGCATGAAAGTCTCTTCATCGAAAAGATGAAAGAGTTGCCCGCATCTGAACTTTACAGTATTGATCAGGAACAAGGCGAAGTCCGATGTTGGAAGAACAACTGTCTCGTCGCGGACACCCATGTTAGCGGTACTGGCTCCTTGCCAGTCGATATCGTACGCTTGCCCTTCGAACAAGAGGCGGCCGGGAGGCGGAGCGAGACCGAAAAGCTTTTCGTGTACCATTACCAATACACGCCTTCCAAACGACCAGTTCGATGAGGTGCCTAGGTAAGCTGCAACATGTGAATCAGCGCAAATCAACGAAGGAACAACACTTTTACTGCCTACATTGTTGGCCAAATTCATCTGCAGTAAAGGCTGGTGGACCGTTCACCAAGGGATTTGTGAAGTGGTGATCGCCTGTTGCGCTCCTATTGCAGCTGTCGTGCTCAGTCTCTGCTGCAATTTCTAGACCCAAGCGTGCTGGGTCGTCTGGTGTCGTATCAGCATCAGCAGGAGCCAGATAAGGTCCAGATATTCTGTTGGTGTTGTGTTCGATTGGATCGACGTTCTCAAACGATGGTAGCACATGACCAGCTAAATTCTCAACAGCACCGGACAACGAGGACCGCACATGGTTGTTGTCTACGTCGTTAGATCGGCCGGTATCCGGCGGAGTTCGTAATTCCGGATGAGAGGCATTTCGGGCTCCTCTTTCAAGTTGAGCCAGATGTCTGCCAAATCTTTAGTATGCTAGGACATTCATCACTCAACTCAACGGAAGGCACTAACTCGCGAGTGACGAGGATCTTCTGGTTTTGCTCGTCGAAATCGCAATGAAGGCGTCTCTTTTGACAAGCAGTGCACGGCTCTTTACCAGAGCATTTGATCTTTTGGCGTCGACAGCGCTCACAACTCGCGAACACAATCGCGATTAGCTAATATCATTTCGCAAGTAGGTAGACGACTTACGCATTTGAGACTCGTGCGCTTGCTCGTTTGCGTACACCGCTGCCAGTCCGAGCGTGGCCGCCAGCCGGGGGACTTGATGGTTCTGGTGGCATCACAGCTCACAGACACCGACCGGGTGACGGAACCGATGGCTTCTGTGCTCAAGACGGTCGAATGCGAGAGAGTCGAAGGCTGAGATCTGGTCGGGTGGTCTTCCGATGTTGAAGATCAGATCAGTCGACCCCGCTTCGAATTCGAAGCCGAAGCCGGCCACAGCTTGAGCGATCTCGAGGGCTAGATTTGAAGACAGTGATAAGCACTTACCTTTAAAGGCATCCTATCAAGAGACAGTGAGTAGATACAAGTCGGAGATAGTCGCTTAGCTGGAATTAGAGCTATACCAATTGAAGCTTTCAGGCGGCAATCGTGGACGCTCCTTAAGATCTAGGAAACTAAGACAGTCGCTCATGAGTCGTAGCTATCCGAGCTATCGTTCGAAAATCGTGTCTGGCAGATTAGCACACCCTGTAGGTAAAATGATCTCCAATACCTCAGTAATATGCGCCAAACTGCCTGTGAGAGCTGCAATCACCATCGCCCTGGTCCGCTTACTGCTGAACCATCAGCACTGCTACCCGGCACATAGACCGGCCCATAACCATCCTGAGCAACCTGCTGCGCCCATCTTCTCTCCCTTTCGAAATCTCTTTCTCTTCCCCTCCCTCCTGGACCATTGACACGCAAATTCTCTGACCTCCTAGATCCTTGCCTGCTGATGTGGTGATCAGCTCCCGCTCTGCTGCCTGTCCGGGTGCTGGGTCGTCTCTGGATCATGTCTCCCACGCTGCGACCGCGACTGCGGCTTCGGCTCCTGCTCCTGCTCTTACTCCCACCACTTACTTTTCTGTCCGACCTCTTCTCATGTCTGTACAATCTCGCGACTTCTGAATCCGTGAGGCCTCCGTTGATGACATCTTTCGACGTGATCATGCTCTTTGGGCCGCCTGGGTATCGTCCTTTTCGAACCTGACCATCATTATCAGCTTGGGTGTCGCAGAGCAATTATACGCTGGTCTGAAACGTAGAACCGACTCACCTTCCTTCTACGGTAGAAATATACCCAGCTGGTGTAGCGTTAGCAATAGTCAGCCTCAAGCTATTGCCAAAGTCGATACAAACCTTATGTAGAAGCCGTGAATGTGCGATGGTATCACCGCGCAAAGGAACAGCAAGCTATTGAGCAGGGTGTCCGCGCCCAAACCGGTTATCATCATGACTGCCAATGGTGGGAAGAAGATGTTGACCATCATGAGCAGAATGCGATAAGGCAGATCGCGCACTGTTGCGAACATTGTGCCGGTTGTGATTGTGCTGCGGGGTGTGCGCAGGCACTGGTAGAGATATTCGTGCCTTTTTTGTATGTCCTACTATTCTCCCTCTACGGATCGTGTTTTCATGAGCTGTGTAGATTGCTTGTATGTCGTGATCGTAAAGGCGTGAGGAGGCCGACCCGTCGTCTCGTGTCGCTGTCGGCTAGAATATTGAGTCGTACTGCTCTTCGCGATCGAAGGACCGCTAAAACAAATCGTTAACAATACAAAACGCTGCAAGCGAAAAGATAGCAAGATGTCAAGCTGACATGCGCAAACTAATATGTGCAAGAAAAAAGCTGTAGAGCCGACACCGCCTCTTCAAGTTCTTCGCCGAAGGTTGGCAGGGTGGTGTGCATGCGCATTAAATTAATGGCTGATCTCCATACTGCCTGCCAGGCTGAGAGCAGTGCTCGACATGTCGCACGGCAAAGAATCTTGTTTGAATGCCCAGCTTTCGCCCACGCGATGGCGTCGGTGTGCCTTATGCGCGAAGATCGCAGGGTTGTGTTTGGGTTGGCCAGTGAGCATGATGTCAGAAGGCAGCTGCACCCACTTTAGCGACTTCCCTCGCCGGATCTCTTCGAGCGTTGTGCCATGTGGGCTTGGTGGGGATCAGCTGCCGAGATATCGGCTAAAAATGCGTTGGCAATGAACGGCGTGCTTCGAAGGGCACGCGATGGCTTGCACTATCTTCCTTCCGATATCTGGCTCGAAAGGATTGTGTCGAAGAGAGGAACTTACCCTAACTAACAGCTGGGTCTCTCCACCCTACTTGCCCTAGTAATACTGCACCAAGCCGGAAGACATGAGCTGATGGTCACCTCAAGAGTTTCTTGATGTGCTCTTTATGCCACCTGCTGGCGAGATGGCAGGCAATCGAATCCAGGAAAGTACTAAACGTTGACCGCGAAGGCTTTTCAGCGGATTGATGTCGACAATCTCTAAATATCATGAGGTTGTCTCATCTTAGCACCATCCACCGACAGTAATTCGCATACTGAAGCAGCCAAAAGTCTGTGGTCAGATAGCATCTGACTGAGTTACACACACAGCTGCTTTAGCTCTTCTCGAGGCGGTATATCTCTACGGCAATGTATACATTTCCTATACCGACAGTGTGCTATTCGGATACATGTGGGCTCCGTAGCCGAACGAGCACATTCAGCAGCGGATCGGTATCCCGTACTGCCATGTCCATTGATTGGGCAATGTAACATCTCGAGGGAGCAATTGAGTTGCTAGAGTGTGAGCGACCCTTCCCGAAACACAACCCGAAGTACACTGCCGGTCAAGCAAACACGGTCCGGGGCAAGGAAGGTCGCGCAAGCTTTCGTACATGAGGTCGGTGGTAGCGTGGATCATCGATAGTACAATGCGCAAGAGACGTCTATGAGGGAATGTTGTCGCTGTCAAGCAGCGGACATCCTACAAGAAACTGGACTTTATACCGGGCATACGATACATGTAAGGGACTTGTTCATAAGTGGCTTGCTATATGCAAGCTGCAATTTGGAAGCTGACTGGGTCGATCAGCCTTGGAGGAGGCCTTAAAAGCCAACTACATCTCACTACATGTAGAGCCAAGAGGTCAGGCCCCGAGCTCTGTGAAGATGAGTAGTAGGAGGTAGTATCTGGCTAATTCGTGGCATCAATATTTATCATTCCAAATGATTGATAATGTCAAGCAACACCTGCGGCGATTGCCAAGAAGTCAATCTGGGCATGTGCATAAGCGTAAATTGTGAAGAACCGACCGGCTTCTTTCTCTGAGACAATTGAGGTTTTATCCCCGAGGTCTTGTGCAACCGAAGCGGTGCAACCGAAGCCGCGCATATTACCACCTTGGTGATCAGAAAATTGAACCACTCTGATAATTCAGCCAACGTAAATAATTGCGCGACATCGCACAAGAAGTCTTACGAATATTCAAGTCAGCGCACCTCGTCTCAGGGCACGGTGCTATCATTAAGGTCTCATGCCACGTGTAGCATGTGCATGTCACACGTACAGATGAATGGTAACTTTCGAGTCTCCCCACAACTCCACAACATCGACTCTCACCTCACGTACGCCTTCTAAGCAATGTGTTTGTCAAACTGTTGTCATGTATCCTCGACATCCCTGAAGCCAGCTGCCTTCAGTGGTCCACAACATCGTGAGCATGGATAGGTGCAACAAGCGATCGTCCGACTGACTCTTGCACGTTGTGGTCCGTCCATTCTTATAATCGTGGGCGTCGGCTTAGCTAGTAGATGATCCCGAGTGGGCACTCGTCGGGCTTTTGTATCAAGTCGACTGAATCCAGTAATAAAAGTGTGCAGCGTACTCGAAGCGACCTGGAGCAGTTCGCAGAATATTCGGCGGTATTTGGCCCTGCATGCTGATTGCTGCCCTGGCGATGGGGCTCCCAACTAGTTTGCATCCTTCTGCACCGTGTACTGGATCCAGGCTTGAAGTCGCGCGCCCACAGTTGACCACAGCAGACCGCCATTGCGCCTCTCACGTTGTTTCAACACGCGAACAGTGGCGCGAGAATCAGCAGGCTTACCTGGAGGTATCTCGGTATGTGAGGTAGCTTCGAGAGGCGTTGCAAGACTGCGGTAGTAAAGTGTAAAGTGAGAACCGTTGTGCACAAACGGCAGATGCCTTCCCCTCTCCTATTCCAGGGCTGCCCTGAGCTGCAAGAAGGTGGGATGAGGGTGGCCCGAGGCTGAGCAGCGCTGTTCAGCCCCACGCGGAGTTTGTTTGGGTGCCCCGCTATGCAATGGTCATGCACACTGCTGCAGTCTTGCCGACGCCAAACAAACACCAGTAGCACCGCGGTGCCACTACCAAGCATACTAGGACACTAGCATCAGATTGTACGGACCCTTCGATCCCTGGTAGGAGTTTATAAAGGTGTCTTCACGCCACTCCCTCTTCCCTCACATCACATCCCCTCCATACCCCTCACTTCACTCAACAACCCGCCCAAAATGTCTATCAAGTGGGACTCCTTCACCAACACCGTCGCCGGCAAGCAGGTCGACTCAGAGAACAAGCACTACGGTATCGACCCTACCACCGGCGAGAAGCTCTGGCCTGTGCCCATCGCCTCTCAGCAGGATGTCGACGCCGCCGTCGAGAGCGCCACTAAGGCCTTCGAGACCTTCAGAGACGTGCCCATTGAGAAGCGCAAGGAGCTCCTCCAGAAGTACTGCGACGTGTGGACCGAGAACGCCGAGCAGATGATCAACCTGCTGTGCAAGGAGACTGGCAAGCCCGTGAGTCAATGCTGTGGAACAAGTGATATCTGAGCCAATGCTGACCGGAAACAGCGCCAATTCGCTTCCATGGAAGTCAACATGATCCCCTTCTTCTTCAAGCACTTCCTTGCCCTCGACCTTCCTGAGGAGCGTGTCGAGGACGAGGAGAAGATCCTAACCACAAGATACACACCACTTGGTCAGTGAACGAAGGGTACACCCCAATCCCGCGATCTAGGTCCAGACTAGCTGACTTGAACTCTTCGCTATGCAGGTGTCGTTGGTGCCATCTGCCCCTGGTAAGCATACCCTGCACATCTTCTCCAACGACAAACAATCGCTGACTTGCACGACAGGAACTTCCCCTTGGTCCTTTCCCTCGGCAAGGTCGTCCCCGCCCTGCTGACCGGTAACACCATCATTGTCAAGCCCTCTCCCTACACCCCCTACACCACCCTCAAGGCCATTGAGCTCGCACAGTCCGTCTTCGAGCCCGGTGTCGTCCAGGCTGTTGGCGGTGACGACAAGCTCGGCCCCATGCTTACCGCTCACCCCGGTATCGCCAAGATCTCTTTCACTGGCTCCATCGCCACCGGCAAGAAGATCATGGCCGCTTGCGCCAACACTCTCAAGCGCTGCACCCTTGAGCTTGGTGGCAACGACGCCTCCATCATTCTCCCCGATGTCGACATCAAGAAGGTCGCCCCCCAGGTCGCCATGGGCGCTTTCCAGAACTCCGGCCAGGTCTGCGTCGCCACCAAGCGTATCTATATCCACGAGAGCATCTACACCGAGTTCGTCCAGGAGATGGTCAACTTCACCAAGACCATCGAGGTCGGCGACTCCGAGTCCGGTTCACTCCTCGGCCCCGTCCAGAACAAGATGCAGTACGAGAAGGTCAAGGAGTTCTTCGCGGACACCAAGAAGAACGGCTACAAGTTCGCTGTTGGCGAGGACACTCCTTCCGCCGAGAAGGGCTTCTTCATCAAGCCTACCATCATCGACAACCCTCCCAACGACAGCCGCATCATCGCCGAGGAGCCTTTCGGCCCCATCGTGCCCACCCAGCCCTGGTCCGACGAGGAGGAGGTCATCAAGCGCGCCAACAACACCAACACCGGTCTTGGTGCCTGTGTCTGGGGCAAGGATGTCGAGCACGCCGAGCGCGTCGCCCGCCGCCTCGAAGCCGGCTCCGTCTTCGTCAACTCCTTCGAGAAGCCCACTCCCCAGGCCATCTTCGGTGGCCACAAGGAGTCTGGCATCGGCGGCGAGTGGGGCACTGACGGCTTCAAGGCCTACTGCAACCCTCACGTCATCCACCTTTACAAGTAAGTGTGCTTGGCTAGCAGGGTGCCATAGGAGTTTCCCTTTTCTGTCGTGAGAAGGGCAGTTGTGTATTCCCAGAGACTGCAGTTGGCGGTTCACGAATGTTATGAATTAAGCAAAAATGAGAATGAAGGTTCTAGGCGAGATGAGATAACC
>Ga0265797_10003553_pt1 | contig 24792 bp, 28 predicted proteins | sample P2T30metagenome_FD_192433 | JGI IMG/M metagenome (GOLD analysis project Ga0265797, IMG submission 192433) | Plant litter microbial communities from East Loma Ridge, Irvine, California - P2 T30 | ecosystem: Environmental > Terrestrial > Plant litter > Unclassified | place: USA: California... | reverse complement strand
TCCCCAGCAGCAACAGTCCTCCTAGCAGCCGTATTCCTCGCCGCACTAACCGCAAAGCAAACATGATGGCTCAGCGCCACAAGCTCACCCCCCTCATCCAAAACCACAATCTCCAGATCAAACCTTCCATTCTTGATCTGCTTCGCCTGCAACCTGACATGCAAATACTTCACACCTTCCTTAGGCAAAGCCTTCTTAACATCCAGATTGAGTAACACAGTCGGATACCAAAATCCAACTTTCTTGCCGTCTTTTGTTGATGACGCTGGGCTCTTCTCGCTGTCGACGCTGTAAGGGTCGTCGCCGAGAACGTATGTCTCGATGACTTGCGGGAACGTATCCACCACCGACCCCAGGGATTCCTGCGTCCAGTTCTCGCCGTTCTTCAGCGATAGCCACTCGTCGATAACTCCCTTCGTCGGCTGTCCAGCCCGCGGGAACCACGACCTCACGTTCAGCGTCGCTTTCCTGAAATCCGCAAACGGCCAGCGCTTCCTCTCGCCCCAGTTAACATCCTCATCACCATCAAACTTGCTCAAATCGGCTTTCGGCGGCGGGTTCTGGAGACTCCACGCTGTGGAGAAAGACACGCCTTCTTCGGACGCGATGTTGGAGTTGGTGATGTAGCCTACGACTTCTTCGCGGTTGTCTTGCAGGAGCGTGACGTGTATCACGGAGGTCTGGCGGCCGAGCTTGACGTCTTTGACGACAAAGGTTGCGGGGCCGGTTTGGGTGCGGCGGAGGAAGTCGAGGTGGAGGGTTATGGTGTGAGGTTGGGTTTGTTTCGCGAGCGTGGTGGCGAAGTGCAGGCTTGCTACGCGCATGAAGACGGCGGTGACATAGCCGCCGTGGGGGACTGGATGTTGTTTAGTGAGGGGCTCGATTATGTGAGATTGATTTCTGTTGATGGGAGGGAATGTACCTGTACCGATCGTCCAGGCTGGATCGAAGTCGATGGTGTATGTGTGAGGATCGCGTTGGTGGACGGTGGTAGACTTTGTTAACGACGCCATTGCTGTTAGGTGTAAAAGTCTATGGTGTATACGAAACGTAATGTAATAAAATCGAGTATACTCGGAGAAATGGTACGCTGATTTCTGTTTTCCATTTGACTCCAATGCTGTGTCCCTTTGTCGTCGTTGCTGACAATTGAGCCGAGGCACTCGTCGGCATGCAGATTGATCACCAGCACAAAAACCCTAATTCACTTATCGAAGACATCTGAAGTTACAAAATACAGGGACGTGACTCTGCAGGCTTTAAAGAATATCTTTTCAAGGGAGATTTATTTAAAATACCAAGCTGGGAAAAGCAAACGAGCCTGTCGATTCTCGAACGCTACATGTAATCAAGCCTATCTATTTACAAGAACGCAATTAAAGCACAAATGCCACTCCTTCAAGAATATTAGATCGTCAGAGTCTTGCGCTCTCGATCGCTTTTGACACTGCTCATCAAGCAAGCATGCATAAATCTTCAAACCCATTAAGCAAAACACCGCTATGCACAAATACGCCAAAAGCAATCCGTTCCGCCATTTCTGTCGTAGATCAAGTCGAGTGCACTCGGAATCTTTACCGGGGACCGGCACCGTGGTTGTCGAAGAGATCTTCCAAGTAAGCGCTTGGGGCCCTGCTGCCGGGTAGACCATCGTTGCTCTGCGGTTGTGTGCTGTAGGATGCTGAAGTGTGGCCCGGACGAGATTGGGGTTCCAGGTAAGAGTTGCGTGAACCAGCGAGACCGTCACGGCTGCCAGCACCAGCACGGAGGTAGCTGTTGCGCGAGTTGCCAGTGTGGCCGGGTGTTGTGGGTGGCGAGTTTTCGTAGACGCTGTTTCGGGCGTATGGCGCAAGGTTGCCACCGATCGTGGTGGATACGGCGCCGCCTGCTGCTTGTGTGCCAGGGTTGGCGTAGTATCCAGCTGGAAGATATGTGCTGCTGCGGTTGCCCATCATGACTTGTGAGACAGGACGAGAGCCAGCAAGGTTGGCGTCGCTCAAACGGTGTTGTGCAGTAGGAGAGAAGAAGAGACCCTCGGGAGGTGGTTGCTTGCGAGACGAGTCGGGCTTAAGAGGCTTTCCAGCAGCGTTCAGCGCTTCCAGAGACATGTTCGAGCCAGCGTCTTTGTATAAGTTGCCCTTAACAGGGTTGTAACCAGTGCTGCTTCCGCCCCAGTTCTTGCTTGCCTTGTCGCCGGCGATGGACGCGATCGCCGCTTGCTTGACACTGCGGTTGATAGACCAGGCTACCAGTGCACGCCAGAAGAGCACGCATGCGCCGAGGAAAGCAAGGACTGCTCCGACAACGATGAACACTGTACCTTGCGGAAGGCTGGAGTGCTGCATGAAAGGAGCATTGGCGGTATAAGGCACGACCATTGTAGGGATACCAGCGCCTGCGATTGTGGGAAGATCGGTGGGTCCTGCGACAACTGTGCCAGATGAGGTGCTTCCAGAGGTTGAGCTTGCGCCGGTCGTCGTGGCGGAAGAGGCGGAATCCGTGCTTGAAGCATCGTTGGTGGATGTTGCGCTCGAAGCGCTTGAGCGTGTACTCGACGCACGAGTAGAGGTGCTGGTCGGCTCTTCGCTAGTACTGCCGTTGAGGTCCGGAAGGTCGCTGTCTTGCGCATTCACAATAGGCGCTCCAGCGAGAGCGAGCAGCGCCAGCAGTTGTGTCTTTCTTGCGAGGCGCACCATGTTTGCTGTAGCGACGGCGTTTTTTGAGCGACGTTTGGCGACGATGAGGCTACACCGGTGCGACAGTTTGGTTGAAGTGTGCGCGGTGGGCGTGTTGGCCTCTTGAGTATGTTCTTCGACCAGCCTTCCCTTGCCTCCCTGTCTCAGATGATCCCTCTCTTCGGACGGCGATAGTGATGCTGACGCTTCTCTCCTCGGTCGATTGCCTCGTGTGCGCAGTTTGATGCTGCAGGTTTCCGAGAAGAAGATCACGTATGCAAGCGCTGGGAAGGTGCAGGAGACAGTCTGGTAACGCAAGCAGGGGACTGCGCTGCTTGTGCTTGTGCCTCGCGTTCGTTCGATTGCGCGAGCGCTGCCGCCCGGCAACCAATAAATTAACGCGATTAAAATAGACCCTGCGCTCTTCGTACCTAAACTTTTTAGCGGCTTCTCCGCCACTAGCGCTGTTCTTGTCGCGAAGCAGTTCGAGATTTGACGTTGTGAAGAAGAATATTAGAATTTCAGGCAATACGATTAACACTTACCACACCACCACAACCACATACCATGGGTGTTCAAAAGAAGACGCGCAAGTTTGCGACCGTCAAGCGCGTGATCAGCCAGCGCGACGACCGCCTCAAGAAGAACCAGCCCACGCCTCTGGACAAGCAAAAGAAGCAGAGCGGCAAAGATGAGCTCGTCAGGTCGATGTGAGTACTTCGTATAATTGATACTGCCGCTGAGAGATACTAACATTATTGTTCTCAGCCCTCAAGCTCCCAGTGGCATGTTCTTCCAGCACAACACCGCCCTCCAACCGCCCTACTCAATCCTCGTCGATACCAACTTCCTCTCACACACCGTCCACCACAAACTACCTCTCATGTCAACCATGATGGACACTCTCTACGCCTCATGCACACCGATCATCACCGACTGCGTCATGGCTGAACTGGAGAAACTCGGCCCGAAGTACCGCATTGCGCTGCAAATCGCCAGAGACGAGAAGTTCGAGCGCCTGAAGTGCGATCACAAGGGAACCTACGCCGATGACTGCATTGTGGATCGTGTGGTTAAGCAGAGAGTGTACCTGGTTGCGACGAACGATAGGGACTTGAAGAGGAGGATCAGGAAGGTGCCTGGTGTGCCGATCATGAGTGTCGCAAAGGGCAAGTACGTGATTGAGCGTCTGCCCGATGCGCCTGAGAAATAGACGGGTGAAGACATGGATCGCGAGAAAAATGGTTGCGATATGGGCTTGTTTTGCGGTCTGATCATTAGCGAGGCGCGCGGCGTTCTGAGAATAAAATTGCATGGATATCCGGACAAAAATCAATATGGCTCAATGGATGGTGTAGCCCGAGAAATTGAGGTACGATAGCAAATATGAATGGTTGAAAACATTTGATCACGTCTGCTTGTCACGGACGTGCACAAAGTCTTCCTACATACGGCTCCTTGCAACGGGATTCCCTACAAAGGGGAAGTCAGTACCAGCATATGTCGTTTCGCCGTCTCTTTGAAGGCATTGATGGTCGTACACCAGCTTTCGCCAGTTAGATGACCAAGTAGATCCTAGTTCTGCGTCTATATACGGCCACTCCGAGTTGTATCTGTGACTTCTCGTACTTTCCAACAATGGTTCACGTGCGTACAAATGACGGCCTGCCACACATGCACTTACAGCAATAAGTCATCATCACAACCGCATCCAGTCGCTTGCTGCCGTTACTAAGACAGAACAAGCCATTCCATACCACAGAGTCATTGACATGCATCTATACCGCAGCCACTAGTTTGAGAACATGCAGCATTCCTTGTTGTTCCTGCTTATTTAGTACGACCCGGCCCAAGCGGGTGTGTTAAGTGTTAAGTGAGGTCAACTTGTATGCCGCTCCGACGATGTGCCATGAGAGGATTCGACAAACTCGCCGACGTTACCCGACGTCTCGTAGCTATGTGCATCACGCGTCATGATGGCGAGGGGTGTAGGGATCGATGCGTCGTTCACAAGATACAGTCTTTGAACTTGGGCATGGAGTAGTCACGCTCGTCACGATATCGGCAGAAGTGGTCTCTCTCTTCGTTGGGCTCATAGAGAGGTCAGGTGGACCTCAAAACGTGTTTAGTCGAAAGCAGTAGATGGCTCCAGAAACAGTTAATGCCTTACCTTAGGCCTCCCATAGACGGTGTCGGGTCCTGCTCGACGATCATTCTGCACGACAAACCAAAGCAGCAACGATGCTCGTCCCCATGTCGTAATCACACACTCCGACTCGCCCTGAAACGATTGCGACATCCTCTCTGCCGCGGGGAGACTCGTATCCTTCGGTCGTCTTGGTATAGGCGTCCGTGCCTCGAAGCTCTCCCCTGCTGCCCAAAAAATGCTCCACCCAATTCGCGAAGTCTAGAGGAGGAGGACCCCACGCCTCTGCGCCTTGCCCCTCCTCTCTGTGTGTTCCTGGGATCCATCCGACGAATCGAAGCTTCGCGTACTAAAATGGCCCTCAGCTTCTTCTCTCGCGCCAGACTTGCGACCTCTCTCCCAACAACCCTCTCCCCAATCTACTCCCGAGCCTTCACACGCACAGCTATCAACATGGGTGTCACCAAGACTCTGATCTCCCCCGGCAACGGCCAGGACAAGCCCAAGAAGGGTGACAGCATCACCATGGAGTACACCGGCAACCTCTACGATGCCAACGCTCCCGGCGGCAAGGGCAAGCAGTTCGACAGCAGCGTCGGCCGCGGCGACTTCAACACCAAGATTGGTGTTGGTCAGCTCATCAAGGGTACGCATGCATGGCTGTGAGAGCAGAGCTCAATGGTATACTGACACCTTTCCGCAGGTTGGGACGAGGGCATCATCGAGACCGACGGCGGCATGTCCCTCGGCGAGAAGGCCACTCTCCTCATCACTGGGTAAGCTCCCGCATTGCGCACATCATCTCATGACAATGCTAACCATTGCACAGCGACTACGCCTACGGTGACCGTGGCTTCCCTGGCCTCATCCCCGCCAACGCTACCCTCATCTTGTACGTCCCTCCTCCTCTCCCGATACTGTCTCTCTCAAGAACATCCCACTAACACATACAACAGCGATGTCCAGCTCAAGGCCATCAACAACAAGAAGATGTAAATTGGTAGAATACAGTCGAACAGTTTTTGAACGGCCATGGGAATCACGAAAAGTAAAAAGAAGCGAGCTTTCTTGATATAGCTACGCCAATGAACAAAACATTCCGATGGATATTAGCAGTACTTTGAACGCTTTGCTATGCTGTCTTGTTTGGGCAGTCGTCTGCATCGCTGCCTTTGCCTCGTGTGTGACAGTGGACTGCCCCAAAGCTACACCGGAGATCTCCGAGCAGCATTGTACAGGACAGTGTCTTCTGTTGAAAGCTCGCAGCATATGTTCGCTTTCCCTGGCACTCTCGAGTTTATGTGCCGTCACCACCGCCGGAAGCATGACCGAGATGTGTGTAAAGTTCCATCACCGGGAATCTTGAGCACGTCTTTCAGATGCCACATTGGCCGATACCAATAGCCGCCACAGATAGCAGCTCAATTCACCTACCGCAGCTGTCTTCGATTACTGAGGTGGATTTGGCGACCGGCGATGACTTCTTCTGCTCATTCCGTGGACTGCAAAAGATGGCTCGTATCACTGCCATTAGTACAACACGTGTTTCCAATCGCATCTTGAGCTTGCACTTCCTAACTGCTTCATATGTGCGATTTGAACAGTGGTGTCAAAGTGCAACATGTGAGAGCCCTTGCTGTTTCTGAGCGATCTTGATAGCGAAACCCCCGGGAGCTCGTGCGGCGAGATCGTCATGAGATGCATCATTGAAGCGAGACATGCACATAACAAGAAACTAACAGATGGCGATGCTAAAAGCAGAGCTCAGGAGACTTCTCACGTAAGTAGACCTTGTAGCTACAAAGGTCTACAAAGATCTGCCCCTTCTCGCACTTCCCGCTATAACAGATAGCAAGACTCCACAAAGAAGAAACATTTTGTTCCACACAAACTATACCGACCGGTTCAAGGAGTATCGCCGGCAGTTCAAACAAGGTGAATAATAATTCGTTCTTGCAACGTGATGGATATTCCATCAAAACGCCAGCAAGCTCGTTATAGGAAGGCTTGCTAAGAGGACTGTGTTGCTGTTTCTTTGGAGAAACGTTCTGAGCATCAGAACAAGTTTCGACCGCTGGTATAGGCCGCCGCACACGGCCCAATCAGACTGAAGAGAGACGTGCGATTGTACTGTCATGCTTAGACAGTACGATCAGACATGTGCTCGACATTGCGGTTTACTCTCAAGGGAAGAAGATGCCTTGCCCAAATTCTCAGCAGATTTTATACCAGAGTTTCGGTACAGGGGCACGGCCCGGGCGCATCACCGCAGAGAGCCTCAAAAGTCTCCGCCTCACTAGACCGAGATCGGATGAGTGCCTGACGTTCAGCGGATCAAAAGTAAATATACGCAGACTTGAAGGTTCAACGAAATCGCCATTTCACCAGATACAAGAAAAGAAAAACACCTACACACATTACCACAAGTACAACACATAATGTCCTCCCGCATCCCCATAACAATAATAACCGGCTTCGCCGGCTCCGGCAAAACCACCCTCATCCTCAACCTCCTCCCGCAACTCCGCGCCGAGAACCCAGGCTACAAACTCGCACTGATCAAAAACGAAATCGGCGACCTGAACGTCGACTCGCAGCTCGCGGCCGCGGCCGAAATGACCGGCTCGCAGGAACTTCTCGGGGATTGTATCTGCTGCACGAATGTCGGTCAGATTGGCGATGCGCTCGCCACGCTGGATAGGGAGTGTAGTCCGGATCGGATTATTATTGAGACGAGCGGGAGTGCGGAGCCGTTGAAGTTGGTGTTGGAGGTTAATCGGTTGGCGAAGGAGAGTGGGAGGTATGAGTTGGATGGGATTGTTAGTGTGGTTGATGCGGAGAATTGGTAGGTGGCAAATGAGAGTCTGACGACTTGTGAACTTCACTAACATCGAGACTTACAGGGGCGGCTACGCAAACACGAGTTTCACAGCGAAGCTCCAAGCGCAGCAAACAGATCTGATCGTCATCAACAAGTGGGAAGGCATGGACGAGCGAGCTTTCGATATCTTCCTTGATCGTCTGGGAGACTTGGATGTCGACACTCCACAAACCAAGAGCGACAAGGGCTGGATCAGCAAGGAGCTGCTGTTCGGTTTCGATTCCAAGATGGCGAGAGCTTGGATGAGCGACAGCCACAGCCATGATCACGACCACAAGCACAAGCACAACCACGACCACAGATCAGAAATGGAGTGTCTGTCGGTAACGCTCAAATCATCGAGCGCAGACGCTGGCGTCGATCTTGAGAAGCTTGAAAAGTTGCTCAAGAGCGCGCCCAAGGACGAAGTGTACCGCATCAAAGCAGTGCTGTACGCGAACAGCTCACCTAAATCTACGGACGGCTCAGATGTCAATGGCGTTGCTGGTGGTCGCGCACGGTACATTCTGAACTGGTCGTTCGGCAGGTGGACATGGTCTCACGATGATATCATTGAGTCTGAGGCGCCTACGCTGAGGATGTCGATCTTCACTGCACAGTATGAGAGCACGAAGTGGACGAAGAAGATCGAGTCGGGTCAGTTTGTTGCTCTGAGCGGAGAGGCTACGGACGGTGTGCTCGCGGTGAAGCGCGTGCAATAAAGCAAAATACCTATCGTACAAAAGCATGAGTCCATTCAGCACCCAGAAGCTATTCTCGATCCAACAATCTCAGCTCGCCATCAGTCCCTCACTGACGGGATGATTCTCGCTCGCGGAGTCGCATGGTTTGCACCACTGTATGCAGATACCGATTGGATTCATGCATGAGTGCGTCGAAGTCTCTTCTGGTGCTTGTCCATCTTCTCCCTGCGGCCTAAGAAGGAGAAGTACCATGATGACTGGCCATGCTGAATGCGACACCTTCCCTTCCATATGCCTGGTTCATGGTGGTTCCAGTACTCCTCGTCCTCGTCTCTGTTGATCGAGCAGTACATGCAATCTATGCCTTGTTAGTTGAGACACAAGTGAGCTGGGGACGAGGTTCTTACCAAGGCACAGGCCATCGAATTGAGCATCTACATGGGCGATGGCATCTTCAACAACCTCTTTGAACTTGAGGCTGTTCATGCAGCCAAGTGGATTCAAATATCCAGTAGCCTCTGAGAGCTTGAGGCTGTTCATGCGGCCAAGTGGATCGGAATCTTCAGCGACCACTGAGAGCTTGAGGCTGTTCATGCGGTCAAGTGAATCGGAATCTTCGGCGACCACTGAGAGTTTGAGGCTATTCATGCACTCCAGTGGATCTTGGCCGTCAGGATGCGGGTCGTTGTACTTGAACTTCTTGAGGCGTGAAAGAAGCTCATTGATACTTTTCTTGTAGCCATGTACCTCGATAGGCCAGGCGTTTGTGTTCTCGAGAGCTTTGTGGTACTGATAGAAGACTTTCTCTTTGATCCCGCACTTGCTCCCGCTGAGAAGGGTCGAGCAAGGTGCGTACAGGCGATTGTGAAGTTTGATCCTGAGGCTTCCACGTGCGCCATTGAGCGCGCCTATTAGCAGAGTCAGCAACTTCGTTTCATACACATTTACGAGTTTGCCATACCGATCACGCGGTTGTTCTTGACATGGTGCTCCTTGTGGATGGGATCGACACCTTTCGGCCTCTGCTCTTCAATGTGGCCGACCGAGTTGTATGCCAGATGCTTGGTAATAGCAGCGAAACCCGGCGCGTGGTCGAAGTAGTAACACGGGTAAAGCAATTCCTGGCAAGTGAGCTCTTCAATGCTGCCGTGTTTCGCGATGTTCTCATCATACCAGGCGAAGAACCAGTCTCTCAGCTCTGGGCTGTGCCCGTCGAAGTCGTACTTTTGAGAGAGCACCAGTAGATTCCAGATGTTTGCAATGCTGGCATCCATTTTGGTCTTCTCAAGGCAGCCATGGAACAGTCGGAGCCAGATTTCCAAAGCCGCCGGGTCGTCATCCTTGACTTCGTAGAAGTCCTTTCCAGTGTCTGCGAATGACTTGGAAAAGGAGACCCTGTTGAAGTACCTATTCTTACTGATCACTTCCTTCGAAACTTCCAGTTCGTGTATGCATACGACCCTTCTGCCGCGACGGTGGGATGATGTCTCCTTGGCAATGATGATGAGATCTGAGTCCGGGGCGATGGTATGACGCTCGCGCGGCATCGAGTCATTTGCGGTGTTCGCCATTTTGCAGTAATGGAGCTGAATGATGAAGCTGTCGGTGCCAGGGTGCAAGGCTCTAAATAAAAATGCTGAGTGATTGAGCTTGGCAGTGGGAGAGTTGTTGATGTTGATGCTAGGCAACAACAACCAAAGAAGGAAGGAACGACCCAGTCAGGCCACAACATCAACATCCGGCGTTTCGGCAAAGATCGGAGACATCTCACACTGCAGTCTTGGGCATGCTGTTTACATGCTTATCCCAACGTCTCGCTGAGCCCAAGGAAGTGGTATGACGAGGTCATGCAATGATTTCCGCTGCCCGTGTTGTACCAGAGCCCATGATTTTTCTCGCAGCTCAGTCACTCACGTTGCAACTTACTCTCTTCAGCCACTTGGCTAAGCTCACTCATAGCTCAGAGAATCGGTCAATCTCTTCATTCCCAATGAATCCTCACTCGTTGGAAACCTTATGTCTCCCCATGATATGGAAGTATGAGGGAGGCTTATCATCTCCAACACAGCAGCCTCCATCGTAGTGGCCGCGGAACCAGTGAGCAGACTTCCTTCCCCTCAGCACAATGATACGTAGCTCCAGTAGTCTTCTTGTCACCAGTCTTGACTGAGTTCATGCGGTCTGTCTCGTATCAGCGAATGATACTCCGTTGTGGGTTCAGAAGTAAGCACTTACCGAGACACGGCTGGTCGAGTAGCTTCGCGTACGTTCAATCGCTGTCTTCACATCACTCCCGCAGTTGCTTGTACGGATGGGACAGTTTGACGTCCCGCCAGGATGCAGAATCGTGCAAGGGATTGGTTTGAGATTGCGAAAATTGCTATTAAATTAGTCTTGAAGTGCTCCCGAGCATCTTGTTACGAAGGATCGTGTGTAACAGTGTTTATTATTTACTTCGTTTTCCTCGCTCTAGCTATTGTAAGCCCATGTGGATTTGTTGGAAATCCAGTGATCGATCAATGCGATGTGATCCATCGTGACTTGTTGAAAGTCCTTCGATGTAACGTGCAAGGCGACCAGAAAGCATTCCAATGAAGACAAACGATCTCCTTGCGATGAGCGGTCGTCTGCTATCCATTCCGTACCGCTTCAGCCTAAAGCAAACGTGCATCCACGCAGACGGACAGGCAATCTTGTCACCTCAGGCCTCCTTGACAGATAAGTTGCGTGCGTGACGGAGCACTTATGTCTTGCCGTTGCGACGAGTGTCCATGGCCTGATGCATCTTGAACACACGCTCGTCCTCCTCCCTCTTGAGCTCGTCAAGGCCGGCCATCTTCTTGTTCTGTCTCTCCTTGCGACCCATGAAAGAGAAGTACCAAGTGGGCTGCCCATGTGGCACGCGGCAGGTACCACGCGAACGATAGTACCCCTTCTCAGCGTGGCGCCAGTAGTCCTCGTCCTCGGCCTCGATCGAGGAAGTTCTCATGCAGTCTAGTTTGTGTGGGTCAGCGAAAGAACGAGCGCGCATGAATGATGGTAGGGAAGAAATACCTAGGCATAAGCCGTTGAACTGATCGCGCGCCTTGTTGATGGCGCTGGTGACGACGTGCTCGAAGTCATGACCGCATTCGTGGCGGTCGTTGCAACGTCCGTTTGGGTGCGGGTCCTCGTACTTGAAGTCGTCGTAGAGGAGACGAAGAAGTTCGTTGATTGACTTGTCTTTGCCCTCGCTTTCGAGAGGCCAGATCCCACTCTCGTGAAGTGCCGACTCGTAGGCCCACAGGTTGTCTTTCTTGGACTTGCAGCGAGCTACGGTGAGTAGGCGACTGATCGGCTCGTAAAGGTTGGCGTGCAATTTGTTGCGAAGACTGCTGCGAATTCCGTTCACCGCCCCTGTTACATGGTTAGTAACAGCACTAAAGCCGCGCTATAGTTTTACGTACCGATCATCTTGCTACTCGGGAGCCGATGCTCACGCTTGGTGACCTCGAACCCTTCCGGCATGAGCTCCTCGATGTGGCCGGGGACATTGTAGGCAAGCTGCTTCGTGACGCGAGCAAACGCCTCGGCGTGGTTGAAGCGAAGAGCCGGGTACATAAGCTCGCGACACTGGCGAGTGGTGATGGCGTTCTTTTGCTGAGTGTACCAGAGGGCAAACCAAACTTTGGCTTTGTCGCCCGACAGTACGAGGTCGCACTTGTCAGCAAGGTCAATCATGTTCCACATGACCAGTGTGCCCACTTTGAGATCGCTCTCATCGGAGCACTCGTGGATGATGCACAGTAACAGCTTCCAGGCAGCGGGGTCGTCTTCGTAGGCGACGACGTGCTTCGTACTGTTGTCTTGCGAGCCTCCAGGGCCGAAGATGGCGTGGAAGTATGGCACCTGCTCCAGTACATCGCGCGAAACGGCGAACTCGTGCGCGGCAATGAGAGTGTACTCGGTGTGAACGTTGCCATGACCGTCGGTGAGATCTTCGCTCATCGTGTCGTATGCCACGACAGTGTAGTCGTGCTTGGGACCGAGGTAATATTTGTGGCATGGGATGCCATGCGAGTCCGCCATTGTGACGAGGTGGTGAGGGTTGTGTCGTTGAGTGAGGAGAGGGCGTAGGCCTGTGAGTGGCAAGAAGTGAAGGTGTGGTTTGTGTGTGCGTGCGAAAAGGTGACTGCGTGGCGCGTCGTAGGAAGAAGTGAAGGAGAGGAGAGCATGCAAGCTAGGAGAGCTTAGGCCAGGCATCAACAAACAAGGCGGGGTTTGCGGTGATTTCCGTGCACGTGATCGCGCGAATTCTGCGAAGTGAAGTGTGAATCAGCTCTGCCAAAACCCTCGCCAACCAGCCACCAATAACGCCATCGCAACATACGAATTGAAATAAAGCAGACAAGAAGATAAGCTACGATCTCAGTACAGCTCCAATTACATCGTGCTAGCTAACAAAAAAGAGAAAAGAAAAGCAAAATTCGCACGCTTCGCAGCAATGAACGAGAGCCGAAGAAACGTATGCAAACAATCCACCTCCTGTATTGCTGATCCATCTCCTGTACTGCTCACTCACTTTAACCTGCTCGGCAGGTTTCGATCCGTCCATGCGTAAAGTACAAGACCATTAGCCACTAGAGTTATCTTCCTTGGTTAGGCCAGGGGTATCGTATGCCGTGCTGTTGTGCTGGTACATGTATGTGTGGTCATGATGCTGGCAGATGGTGTGCTGTGATGTACATGCTGTATGCACGTAGCCTGAGACGCCCTTCTGAATGCAGAAAGAAGAACGAGAAACGATCTTATGCGGTATGAGCTCACATGAAAGCAAATATGTGTCGAATTGCCAGAATATCGGCAGCGCTTTTGTGAATCATGGTGTAGCTGTACTGTAAGCCGCCAGTGTGTCGGTTGTGTCAGGTATGATACAGTACTCTACACGGAGAGGTTCACGACGGCGAAGCGTCGCTTGCTGGGGCGGAGATGGTGCCCTCGTCATCATCATCAGGCAAATCAGTATTGCCTTCGATGAAGAGTGGGTTCGCGCCGACTGTGTCGGTGACGTTGAAGTTCATCTCAAGCGGACCAAAGCCAGCGTCATTGTTGAGGCCGAAGACATCCCAATTCTGCATCTGACTGTTGTCTTGGATGAAGGACGAAGTAGTGGTCGGTGGAAAACTGTTCGACGCGAAGGGATGCGGGAATGGCGGGAAGCTGTTGCTGCCAAACTGACCGGCGTTGAAGTCGACATGGCTTGCTTGAAACACAGGCTGGGTGGTGAGGCCACCGAACGCCGACAGATCTCTTTGTGGCTGAGAGTTGGTATCGGATGCTCTGAACCCAGCAGCAAATTGTCTGGGTTGGTTGCGGCCAGACTGCTGTGGCACTTGCGAGTAGTAGCCGTCGTCTCGAAGCTGACTGTTGGTGCGGCTGACACCAGTGTTCACGGATCTTGCATTCGGCCTGGATCCAGGGAACGGTTCAGTGAAGCTGGAAGTCAGGCAGCTCATATTCGCTGGTCGGTCGAATGTGATGTCAGGACCAGTGTTGTCTCGGTGGATGCTCAGACCAGACCGACGCTGAGCAGGGCGCGGTTGGCCATAGGTCATCATGTCGTCCTCGTCGATGTCATCACTGCCATCGACGTACTGTGGCCGACTCCTGCCAAAGCCAGGGTGGTGCGATCCATTGCGGCGGTTGCTGCGCAGCTTTCGGCCACCATTGGGGTCCTTGTCGGCCAGAGCAGCCCTTGGGCGGCGGCGAGTGGCTCTCTTCTTGACCGGAGGCTCATCCGGCTCGGGTGTGGTCTCGCCTCTCAGAGGGCTGTCAGCCGAGTTGGGCTCGCCGGAGATCACGCGCTCCTTCTTGAACTGGCCAAGGTTGTCAAAGATTAACTCGGTCGGAGTGACGATCTCACTTGTCGCTTGAAGCTGGACAATGACCGAGGTAGCCTTTTTCTGGTTACGCTTGCGACGCATCTCGGGCGTTGCCGAGTCAAAGATGTCCATGCCAGGCCAGACGTCACCCTTCAGTCTTGCCATGTCACTTGGAGCATCCATGGGATCCTGCTCTTCCCCAACGTATGCCGAACCAGTCAACGACCCAGATATGGAGCCGTGCCACGAAGTTGTCTCATCACTCATCTTGCGGCGGCGGGAGTTGCGAGTGGGCGCGTATCCGTAGGAAGAGCCATCGTCGTCGTCATCATCAGCATCGGATGCATAGCTGATGGATGTGCCAGCCAGAGAGGGCGAAGGACCATAAGGCATTGAGCCCCATCCGTGCATTGGTGCCGTGAAGCTTCGGTGTCCCTCCATTGGATCGTACGACGGCATCAGTCCTGGAGTGGACGGCCTTGAGTTCGGCTCGGTCTTGATCTTGGGACCAAGCTGAGGGTCGAGCAGGTTGTTGCGGAGGCTGACCTGCCTGCGAGGGAGAGGCATGGACACGGGCACGGAGCCGCTGCGAGCGGACGAGACTTGAGGTGTTGCTGTCAGGCGTATCTCATCAGCAAGGCTCATCACAAGGAGTGACGGCGTTCACGAACCTGCAGAGGCCCGCCGACTGCCACCTCCGTTGCCACCCTTGTTCCTCCTTTCCTTCTGGTTCATTCGCTCACGCATCAGGTCGTCTAGATTCCAGTCCTGGTACCACCTATCATAGTCGTCGACATCTCGCTGAGCTGCCGGGTCAGTGGCCACACGAACCCTCAATTTGAAGTAATTGCTGAGATGCTGCTTGCTTGCTACATGAGTGAGTAAATGGCTCGTATCGCTGAAGTTGGGTTTCTTGGGGCAGATGTTGCAGTGCAGCGGAATGCCGGTGCTGCTGCTGCTGCTGGCTGTAAGCTGAGCCATGCTGGCGGCGAGGCGTGCCGAGTGGTGTTGCTGTCGATAGCTGACAGCTGCGTTGTGATGGCGAGCACAGCTGAGACGGGCTGTATAGCACGAAAGGAGTGACTGGTGAGGTGAGGTGCTGGAAGCAGCTGGCTGCAGACGTTGCTTGCTTGCTGTGAGTGAGTGTGAGTGAGAGATTACAAGGCGAGGAGCGACAAAGAAGGACGACGTACAGATGACAGGGAGAGTGGAGTGGAGGTGGAGGTTGGTGGTGCTTGGCAGAGAGAGGCAGAGAGCTGGTGGTGACAGCTGCGAAGGGTGAGGGTGAGGTTGCTGCTGCAAGTTCGAGGCCAATGGGCGCCGCTGAGGGCGAGCACGGCCGCGCTGCCTGACAATAGCGGACGAAAGTGCACCTGGCTTGCGATTGTGAGTGAGGGAAAGAGTCGGATTGTCACCTGGATTTCGGCCCGAGTCTCTATTGTTAATTTATTGTGGCAGTCGCAATGCTGGTGCTCTTTCCTCACTGATTAAAGTTTGGTCGTGCCTGCGATATCACGCTAAACACGCGCATCACGTGCACAAACAATGTAACCTCGAGCTCGAGAAGACCCAGGTGCTCGTTGAGTCGGGCGTGGGAGTGAACATGGTATTGTTGATAAAGTCTTCTTATGCGTTGCGTGCTACATAGCCTCAACCATCACCGAGTCCTAACCTCCGCCACCAGCAAGTTCACTACCAAAACAGCAATGAGTGAACGTCGCCCGCAGCAACAGACTAAAACTACCAGCAATGCTCGAGCGTGAAGTGCGAATAGCTATGATTGTCAGCGATGGTAACGTGTACAAGTGCTGTGATGGACCACACGACCCCGAGCGCGTTGAGTTGCGATGCGCCCGAGATTCAGTCCGTGGTATACCCATCTGAATTTTGCTTTCCTCTCGCATTGTAGCCCGGTCTCATTGGACGCTCAACTCGGGTTATTAGATTGTGAGAGATACCGCTGGCAGGGCCAAGGGTGATGTTTGAAATCGTGACGATAGAATCAATGGGATGCATGTTGCTCAAGATACCAGGGCCAAGGGTGGTGTTTTGACTCGGTGATGATTGAGGCGGAGATGCATGTTACTTAAGAGATCTTTACTCATTCGATGGCTTGGTGACTCTACTAGTGATATGCCTCGGCATGCAGCTGCAGCGGTGTTAGCCTCGTTGCCATGTGTAAATGTAAGATGTCGGTACTTACTATGCAGGATCAACTTCAATTAGATCAGGGTGGCCCAACAGGCTTAGGCCAGCGATGCCGAAGCACAAGTGGAAGACGTCCACCATATCACCCGGCCTGTCGGAGATGCCACCCTCGTCAGGATCTTGACATTCTAGAATGAACTTTGTCAATTTTGCAGAGTCAATCCAGTGCAGACGATCAATCATCGCCATGCTGCTCATCACCCACCAGCTGTAGCAAACGTCAACGAGTTTCTCCGGTCGACCGTTCAGGCCGCCACTGGGCTGTTGACGCTCGCTCAGCCATGCACCGAGCCGGTCTTTACCATCCTCGCCCAAGAATGAGTCGAGTTGGCCGGCGATAGTGAGTGCAGCGGTACAGACAAAGACTTGACCAGAGTGCGACTCGGCTCCGGGGGATGTGCCGAAGCCGCCGTCGAAATTCTGACATGCCCGGATGTGAGCAATAGCAGCATCGACATCGATCAGAGGAGCCTCGCCAGGACGCTGATGAGGCATGTAGCCGAGTAGTGAGAGCGAGTTGAATGCGCCGTAGAGGAATCGGGTATCCGTCTCACCCCACTCGTCACCAGCGAAGGTGCCGTTCGACTGCTGTAAGCCAGCGATGAATTTTGCGATCTTTTTCTTGCCATCCGGTATCCTCTTCTCGAGCTCGGCGAAGTTGTCCGTCATCGCAAGAATCTGCACAGCGGAGATGGTGTACAGCATATGCGCATCATGTCCAGGCGCAGCGCCGAACCCACCGTTGTCACAAAGACAGCTGATAGCAAAGTCAAGCACACCTTCCCTCGGAAGCGCATCAGGCTTTTGCATCAGGTGCAGTGCGACAAGGCCCCAGTAGATGCCGCTGACGCGCAAATGCTCAGTCAGGTGGTACTCGAGCTCGTCGCGACGCTATCACAGCGTCAGCCAGAGCTCGTCCGATCCAGTTGATGGAAAGAAGCGTACAGTGTCTAGCTTTTGCACGTAGGCAACATGCTTGTCGACAACGAGCTTGAGGTCGTCCGGAAGCTGACCGCCTGCAACACGTCCGCGGCCAGGACCTGCAGCGAGAGACATGATGTTTGAGTCTGGCACGCCTAAGGCTCGCACGGAGATTGCAGCTTCAGAGGCTGTGAACGCAGTCGGAGAGAACAGGAGGAGGCAGTTGCGGCGACTATGTCATCAGGGTCGCGGTGGTTGTGAGGCGTGAGGCGTTCGCGTCGCCGGAGGAGGATGTGCAAGATGTCGGCTGCTTTGGGAGAATACGCTCCGAGACAGACAGACAGCAAGCGAGGGCGCGTGCGGAACGAGTGAACGAGAGCACTGTTGGAAAAGGGCAGTTTGGGGTTATTTCGGGAGACAGGACGCGTGCGGTGGTGGTCTGTGAAGTGTTCGAGCGTGCTCGGGAGGGCCCGGATAAAGTGGGCGGGCGCCAGGGGAAAGGCGAACGAATGGATCTAGCGGATGACTTGCATGAGAAGGGCGGAAACGAGAGGGCACGCTCGCCAGCGACCCTGAAGTGTGGCAGAGGGTGCCTGAACGGATCACGGATGACCGGTCTCTCGCGTGGGCGAGAGATGTAGATGTGCAACAAGCGCGGCGATGGAGGTGTTGGTGGTGTACGCTTCTGTACGTAGACGCCAGCGCTAGCACTCTCCTGTCTCTGAGCGTTGGAGGTGACGTGAAAGGAGTGTGCTGCTATTGATGCTGGCATACGTCTATGTCGACGCCGCCAGGTCCACGGCGCTGTAGCTGGACGCCGTATTGCTTTTATCTCGTCGATAATTATTGATCTATCTTACGACCACCATTCCTTCAGTCGCTTCTTGTACTCGCTCGCTGCTCAAACAAGCGACGCCTACGGAGCACAGTACCTTTCGTGGCTGGTGCTGCTCCCTTTCGGAATCTGCCTTTACGCCCAACTGCAACTGAGGCTGAGCGAACGGGCCGCGCGTGGTATCGACACAGCTCGTACGACTGACTCTGGACATCTGGCACGAAGAAGCCATACAGCCATACTCTCGCTGGAAGACACATTGATCTTCCTGGTTGCAGCAGCCCCTGCTGGACAGCAATACCGCAAACACACCGACCGTCTCGAAGGAATTGACCGCCCGGACGAGCAGCGCGTCTATCACCTTAACAGCCTTTCGCTATAGCAGGCCAACCACGCCAGCTTCCAGTTGCGACAGGCACGTCCGCATAGCTGCATACGAAACTGCAGGCCGGCCGTCTGGAGTGCATCAAATTGCAGCAGACAGCAGCAGCAGTATTGCAGCTGCGCGTCTCAGTCAGGTATGTCTGCGTCGAGTTCTTTGTTCTCCCACACACACCGCCCGCCGGCGATTGTCGCGCAATCTCCCGCCTGCGTCCAATGCGGCGAGGAAAGCTGGCGCGCTGGCTGAAGGTGGAGAAGAAGAGAGACAGGCGAGCGAGGGCAGCCACAGGCGGTGGTGCAGGTGGTGCCTCAGCTCGGCACCTCATACATCCTCCTCCTCTTTATTTTCTCTGTTATTTCCCTCTGATATACCGCAACACCCAATACGCAACCCGCTGACTGACGGCGGCTGCCCGCATGCAGGCTGCTTGCTTCTTGCTCGCCCGTCCCACCTCCTCCAGTCTCTCATGCCCGCTTGAAGCACGTCCTGGCCCTCGCTCGCCGCACGCCCGTTACGCTATTCCAAGGGTCAAAGTCCACGGTCCCCACCCATGCAACACACCCGTGCCGCTGATCTCCGAACCATAATGCCACGACACGGCAATCCCAAAGAACTAACCATCAACCTGACCGCCGTCGACGACCGGCATGCCCCTCGCGACCGTCCCATTAGCAGTCCGATAGCCCTCGAGGGCATTGACCTGTCCTCCATCGACGGCGGAATCGGCCATTCAGCCCTGCCTGCACTACCAGCCTCCCCGCCAGCTTCTTCACCGTCCTCGCGGAAAACGAGCGCGTCGAAAAGTATCTTGAGCACCTTCAACAAGAGCCAATCCAGGGAAAACTCCAGCGAGCGGTCCGAGGGAACAGCGCTGCAGGAGCAGCTGGAGTCGAAGAACCAGGCGCGTCGTATGCAAGAGCAGGAAGGCCGTGTGCCGGAGACCGGCAGCATGTCGAAAGTATACCACCTACGCAAGGCGCCTGGGAGCACGCCGGAACTCAGTTTGGTGAGCAGCGCAGAGAGCGTTGCTAAGGGACAGAATGAAGGTACGCAAACCAATACTTTCACGTGCAACATTGCACACAGCATGTGATTACGAGGGCTGGTGAGGCAGTGAGGCACGTGAAACAGCTGCCTGGTGCAAGCAGAGTGCGCGCGTGACGTGCATGTGATCTGAAGATGCAGAAGCATATCTTCACCTCACTGCCGGCGCTCAACCTTGTTCACCACAAAAACACCAAGTTCGGCACCACAGCATCCCATTGTATGGTGCCGAACTGTGTTGCCGCCAATTGCACTGCCAACCTCGCTCGCGATGATTGTCTACTTGCACAAGGCCTATCACTAACAATTTCTCCGAAGATCCCAATCACACGGACTCCCGACCGCAGCCGTCGCCACACCCTAGCGAAGACAGCACGACTATCAAGAAGAAAGACAAGTCCTTTCGCAACCCACTCACACGATCACGCTCAATACGAAGCGACTCCACATCAAAGTCACGAAAACCGAGCGGTCTATACCCACCAACTCCCGACCAACCTCCCAATTCAGCACCACTTTCAGCAGACTGGCCTCAAAACGAAATGAGTTTCTTCAACAAATCCAAGGGCAAGGAGGCGCGCGGCAAGTCCGCCGACCGCGCAGTCACCGACGAGAGTGACGAGAACACACCAGTCCAGAGCCGCAACATGGCCAAGGAACCTAAGGAGAAGTCGAACGCCTTTGTTTCCGGAGGCAAAAATGTGCTCGGCAAAGCCAAGTCTGGCGGCGGCATGTTCCTCAGCCGCCTGGGCAAAATTGGCCGCAGCAGCAGTAACAGTGAGAAGGAGATTCCCGATTCGGACTACGTTCTCAAAGTGATCAACCAGCCGCTCGTCGAGCAAACTCGTATAACACGAATTTCTAAGAAGATCGAAGCTTCTAAGGATAAGACCGAATTCTGGATGCCGAGTTTGCCATGGCGTTGCATTGAGTAAGTGCTCAATTTGCCGAGATTCCAAAGATTACGGTCACTGACATTTTACAGCTACCTGAATCTCAATTGTGAGTCTGAGGGGTTGTATCGCGTGCCGGGCAGCGGTCCGCAAGTCAAACACTGGCAGCGCCGCTTCGATCAAGGTATGACGATTCATTACTTATTGACAGTAACCGTGCTAACAATTCGATGCAGAGCTTGACGTCGACTTGCTCTCTGAACAGGAGCTGTATGATCCGAACACCATTGGCAGCATGCTCAAGACCTGGCTGCGCGAGCTTCCGACTGAGATAGTACCTCAGGACGTACAGCACGCATTGGGCGTCGAGCTCAAGAACGACAACCCTGAATTCAATGTGATAGGCCAGCCTGCACCCCAGAAACTTCGCGACGCCCTCTCTGAGCTTCCGCCGTTCAACTACTACCTCCTCTTTGCTATCACCTGCCACCTGAGCCTGCTTCTCTCCCACCAGGAGCGCAACCGTATGGACCTCAACAACCTCTCGATCTGCATTGGACCGTGTCTTCACCTGGACCGTTGGCTGTTTAACTACCTGGTCGGGGACTGGCGCAACTGTTGGCAGGGATGTTGGACTGAGAAGGAGCAGCTTGACGAGGAGAAGCGCCTGACTGACCCGGCCTACATGCCTCCGCCCTCCAGCAGCGGTGCAGGCACCTATCATTCAGCTTCGTCGCGCGGTCTGACCGATACTATGAGCAGTCTCGAAATTGAAGAGCGCGCTGTGAGCAGCGGCAACGAATCTGGCTCCAGCGGCCACAACAACAGCTTCCGCACTACCGAGACCCACAGCCGCCAGAGCAACGACTCCCGCGGACACCACGCACAGCAATCGTCGCGTAACCTGAGTGGCTCCCGCAACACCCGCCCTAGCATGGAGAATGTTCGCGACGCATCGTCCCGTACCAGTGGCCAACGCAACCGCGAGGCCAAGCCGAGTACTTACATTCCTGCTGGCTTGCAACAGCCTCAGCCCATCAGGCAGGCTTACAACGGAAATGGCGTACCTGCGACTACAGGTCACCGCAACGCTCACAATCTGATGCAACTCCAAGATTATCAGGCGCACCAGCAAGGGCAGCAACTGCGCCGCCCCACCACCTCCAGTTCGCGCGACGGGTCCGTCCCAGCTACGCCCTCGACCTCACGCCCACAATACGCTCACCACCGCAGCCAGAGTGATCTACCGCTCTCGCCGTCCCAGGGCAACTTTCCGGAGCAGTTGCGCTGAAAGAAGAACCTTCCCGTTGAAGAAAGTCGACGTTTACTCACTTACTGACGCGGATCTCTCATCAAACAACCGGCTACGAACGCACGAAAAGAGAAGGACGTCACATAGTTGCGAATCCTACAATCAACACTCAACATCGTCGATGCTCTCTCTGCGAATACTTCCACGCCACACACCTTTGACTTCACAACATTCCGATCACGTTTTCATTCAAACCGGATACCCAAAGTTTTTCATTCATCACTTATTCATTTTTTCGACACGGGTTCAGCATGCTTCTTTCTTCACCAAAACTTGGATGGCGAACACACTCCCGGACGACCCACGCGACAGGAGTAACACGAGGGCGTCTTGCATGATCGGGGCGAACAACAAAACCAATTCCGACAAAATTCATTTTTATGGAGCAGGGCATGGTACGAGGATTGAGCGATGCCTCCTTTTCTTCTTCTGGAAGTCATGATTTTCGGTCTCGGCCTTACTGACCAAGGGGCCGAAAAAGAACATGGAATGGAATGATACTGGGATTTGGAGAACTTTGAGCATGACTAAGAGAAGAAGCTCCTGGAGAGAGGCATGACCTTGACTTGTTTAAGTGGAGAGGATTGCTTGGAGAGACTTTACTTGAACTCTTTTCTTCTGGAGCTTGCTGCTGCTGCTACTATTGCTGCTGATACTGATGCTGCCGTCGATGTTGGAGAGAAGAGAGTTGGTGAGACGAGCAGGCACACAGGCAGGCATGGAAGGCGAGCAGGCAGGCAGGCTCCGAATTTGTATTATGAATGATAGTTTGAAGAGATGATATGGTCTTGATGACTTGACTTGAAATTTTCCACTTGTGAGATCGTGTTTGTCCTTTTGAATCGAAGAATCCGAGTGATATTGATTTGTGCATGAGGTCAACAAAGTGCTCTTCACAATTTCAATACATCATGGACTTGTGATATGCTATTGGACATTGCACTTCATTTTTTCCTTCCGCCTAGCATGTCGCTCCTGGTTTATCTCGTGGATGAAGCGCACATCTTGTCGTTGCCGCGTGTGCTCTGCCGTTTGAAGCTTCATGTTGCGCCCATACTTTGCCGCAAGCTGGTTCCGCCTGATAGTGTCCTTGTGGGCTGCCCCAAGCACCTGAAGTGTATTCGTTGCGCATGCCTCCATCACGGCAAGCGCTTGTTCGGATTTCCCAGTCATATCCAAGGCACGCGCGTAATATTCAGCGTATCTCATAGTGAAAACGCTCTCCTTTCCGCAGCGATCGGTGCTAATTTGATGCACTTGTTCCATCAAGTCCGAAGCTTCCTGCATTTTCATTTGCGCCTGCAGTATGCATGCAATCATTATCATGATGTCCAGAGTTGCATGATACTCGATTCCATACATGCGCTTGAAAGCCTCGAGTATGACATTTTCTATCTCCAGTGCTTCTGCCAAATTGCCCTTGCCATTGTTGAAGAGTACACCAGCAAGCACTTTGGTCAGACGCAGCGTAGACTCGTGCTCGCTTCCATAACGTTGTGTAAATGCCTCGAGCGCCTGGCGGCAAATGGTCTCGGCTTCAGACTGCTTATGTTGGTGCAGTAGGACATCTGTCAGGTACTCGATGCATCCTGGCATGTAGATGAATTCCACATCACACAATCGAAGCGCTCTTCGGAAGAGAGTCTCTGCATCTCCCAAGTGTCCTTGGCGAATTTCTTGATCTCCCGCGAAATAAAGGCATATGGCGAGGAAGTGTTTCCACTCAGGGCTCGAATCGCAGCGTCTTTCTCCTAGTAGCAAGCAGCGCTTGAGCAGGACTTGACCTTCTGTTGCCTTTCCAAGCATGTTCAGTGTCCTACCAAGGTGGGCCTCGGCATGTAGAGTCTCAAGGTGATCATCCTCTAGATGCTGCCTCCTCTCGACGCAACAGCGTCTCAGCCATATCTCGCATGCTTGGAGTTGTCCGGAGAAGCCAAGATACCGCCCGAATCCAAAGCATATGTCTGCTAGAACCAGTCCTGCTTTCTTGTCTTGTAGTCCACAGGCCAAAACCAACTGCACGTGTGGGAAAAGTGCCCGCCATTGCGGTGAATGCTCCGAGCCTGCCTTGGGCAAAGCGTGCCACAGGTTTTCGATGCTTTTACTCGTCCAGTGGTTTTCTTTCCCGTGCGAGTTGAGCCATTTGCGAGCTGCTAACTGCACGAGCGGGTGGATCTCGAGGTCCCCGTCTTCAATACTAATGCTGATAAGGTGGAACTCGTACAGCATGGCGATGTCGTCCTCAAGCTCACCATCTACAGACGTGTTTGGAATCGCATCTTTGGACGTAACTGGTGCGGCGTGCTTGAAGTCGAGGCCGGGATGTGATGCTTGTGACGCAGAAAACGTAGAGTGGGACTCCGCAGGGTTTCGCAGGCGGATAAGAGCACGTGGGATGCTTCGATGGTCGTAAAAACTCATCAAAGACAGGCGATTCGCTGCCGATGGCCTTATCTGTTGTATGTGCTCAAATGACACTTGCCAGGTGATGATGACCGAGTTGTTCGCCTCGGCATCACGACGCAACTCATTGTAGTTGGCCGTGAGTAGACTTGCATCGGACTTGATAGTTTTTTCAAGCTTGTCGAGGTAGGTCTGGACCGAACAGGGTGGAACTCGGCTGCTGATGAACGCTGCAGCGTGTGCTATTGCCAGAGAAATGAAGCCAAGTTCACCAACAAGCTTCTCGACATCCTTCGTACCGTGATGTTCTCCGGCCTTGTTTTTGAAAAGAGTAATCGCGTCTTGCTTCGTCATCGGTCCGACAGTGACAATGTCACATTCGTCGACAAATTGCAAGGCGACTTTCTTCTGCCTCGTCGTCAATACCGTCTGTCCGCAGGATGGTATGGACAGAAAGTCAATTATCCTCTTCTGGGTAGTACCTGGCGAAGTAGTGTTGACGGGCTTGAACAGAACATCTTCAATATCCGCATTGTCCAGTGCGAGCA